>Ga0209543_1000286_pt1 | contig 69914 bp, 64 predicted proteins | sample MesohylFT_FD_187296 | JGI IMG/M metagenome (GOLD analysis project Ga0209543, IMG submission 187296) | Host-associated microbial community of the marine sponge Aplysina aerophoba from Gulf of Piran - sponge mesohyl, lysed by freeze-thaw... | ecosystem: Host-associated > Porifera > Sponge >...
GCCGTGCAGGACTTCTGCCTGCCGCAGCAGGCTCACAATCTCCTCCGGCTTGTAACGTTTCCTGGCCATCCTCGGTCCTCCTCTTTCCATAACCTAAGGGTGGACCAATTCAATGGGGGAGGATCACTTCTGGTGTCTGGATAAAAACGTCAACCTCAGGGCCACCAGCTGAGAAGTTATCTGGATGAGGCACTCGGCGCCACAAACAGATCGTAGCCGCGCTCGGTCGCGGTAGGGACGGATCAATCAGTCGAAAGAGAGACGCACAATACTCCAACCGCGCCGCTTCGGCAGCATAAATAATAGGTCCAAATACATTCCACGTTATCGCATCCTCGCTATGAATTGACTGCAGATCACAGTAGTACCCAAGATGTTCGACCACAGCTCTCAAATTGTTGCCTCGGAAGGCTCGCTGCTGCCTGCTCGCATAGAGTTTCTGAGTAATCTCGGGCGCTGGCCACACGGGCACGTCCCCTCGGAGTAGTCCCTCAAGTGCATTGGTAAACGCCAGTACACCGCCAGCGCTTTCGGCCAGAGTGACAGCACCACCCCTCCAATCCGGCAAAGTCCGCATAGTCTCAACTCGCGTAGAGGATCATTCCGGCTCTTCTTCACCGCGCACGAACGTCAGCAGCCGCCTGAACTCTTCATCCGGCGTGTCGCTTTTCCAGAAGTTCACGAACCGGCAGACGATCTGCATGTTGCCGACCTCATACTGGCCATCGCTGTCGATCCGGTCCACCGAGGGGAGCAGGTTGTCATCCGCGCCCGTTCCATGGAAGCGGAAACGGATACCGGTCAGTGCGCAACGCTCGCCCTGAAGCTCGAGCAGGTCGGCGATGTGCCTTTCCAGCGCCGCCCCGATCATGCGCAGTTCCTTGTTCTTCACCCTGCGGCCGACGGTCTGCCCACTGGCATTCCGCACTGTGTTCTCCACCGAATACCGCATTTCGGCGACCGCCCGTTCGCGCCCGCCCAGCACGCGTCCCTCGTCCCGCCCGCCCGATGCCCGTTCCAGCGTGCCTTCGGCTTCCCGTTTCAACAGGGTCGAGAATATCCAGCAGAAGGAGTGCGCATCGACCAGCCGGACGGTGTCGAGGCCGGCGGAATGCGCGATCAGGGGCCGCAATCCGTCGAGTGTCGTGTTGAAGCTGGTATAATTTTCCCAGTTGCACTGCCGCAGAGTAGAGAACTCAATGCCGAGAGCACGGAATGCGCGGTCGAAGCCGGTCGGCTGTATCGGCATGAACCGCCGCATGTCCTTCAGGAAGAAGAGATAGGCCAGCAGCGGATACTTGCTGCCCATCGCGTCCTGCAGCCGATCGAAGGTTGTGCCCTCGTCCGCACCACCGCGATAAAGGCCAAACAGTAGGCCCTCGATCGCGCCGCGCAGCCCCGGGTTCGAAGCGGCCTCGAGTATCGCGCGGTGATCGCGGTTGGCGTGGCCGTACCGGTTCTGCCAAAAAACCAGGTTGTTGACGAGGTTGAGGCGCCCGTCCTGGATCTCGATCGCCTCGATCGTCCGGTTCAGGATCGCGCCGGAGCCGATGTCGCCTTCCGACCAGTCGCCAGGCCTCAGCAGACCGAGCGCGTGTTCACGCAGCTTCGGCTTGTAGTTCTCCCAAGCGGCGGCGAGACCTTCATCGAAACTCCGAAACGGGTGTCCGGACCTGGCTTCGACCAGCGCACAGAAACGGTCGAAAGCGATGCGAAAGGCGTCATCGTCGATAGGATACTCGCTCATGCTGAGACTGCCCTAGCTTTGCGCTGCGTTTGGCGTCAAGCCAGGCAATGCTGTCAACGCCGGTTGAAGATTGGGCCAAGGGGCGGCGCAACACGCAAGAAGCCCTTGAAAACATCAATGTTTTCGAGGGCTTCAGTGGTTGCGGGGGTAGGATTTGAACCTACGACCTTCAGGTTATGAGTCTGCCGAATAGACGTCCGTGGCTCCTCCAGCAGCCGGTGAGCCGGGTCGCCCGCGACGTTGGGCCCCAAGCCAACATGGAGCACCAAGTATAGCCCGTCTCGAGGCTCCTCGAGACGGGTGAGCCTGGGCTCATGCCGGGCAAGCAACAGGGCGGAACGCGCTTTCGCGGAGTCCCGCATCCAAGGCGGCGTGGAAGGGCGCGGGCATTTGCTCGTTCAGCACCCGACGGATCACTTCGACGGTTTCCGGCGAGTCCTTGGCGCACACTGTAGCGTCAAAGATGTCGCAACCCACCCCGAAGTCCTGTAGTCGACGACGACCCTCCGAGTTCACAAGAGCGTCGTGATGAGCTTCGATCTGAAGACGAGCCTGCAGCGCCCCTCCGGCAAGGCCCTCGGCCTCGCGCGGCGTGTCGTCTCCGTTTGTACCGTCGGCCCGGGCGGCTCCCGGAGCTGCCTGGAGGGCGTCGCACCAAAGGAGCGCGGATGATGGCGCCGGAGGCACGCAGGCCGGCATGACCCGGTCCCGGCGCTGCCCACGGATTGCGCCGGACCATCCTTCCGCCCACGAGCCACCTGAATATCCTTCCGCGCCCGTTCCGCGCGACGATGATGCAGTCCCACTGCGAGAGCCGGGGGGCACCGATGGAGCTCCGGCGCACTCGCCCTGCCTGCCTGATGCAGCGCCCATGCTTGGCCCGCGCGACACCGATGCTTCAATACCCGTGCAAGGGTCCCGCTCCGCCGATGCTCGTATTCCGCGCGCTTCTGGCGCGACAGCCGCGCTCGGCGGGTGCGAGCGCGCTGTCTACGATCCACAAGCCCGCGCCTACTACGATGCCGAAACAGGCGCCCTCCTCGCCGACGAGGCGGCGTGGGAGCGCGCCAGCGAAGATCAGCGTGGCAAAGCCCGCGCCCGCCTCGCCGCCGTCCGCCGTGCTGAGGAGCTGATCGCGCTCGGAGTGCCTCGCTGCAAGGCCGATGCAACGGCGGCGAAGGAGGCCGGCATTGCCAGAGGCGTTCTCGGACGCTGGCGCCGCAAGGTGCGGGGCCTGCCCAGAGGCGCCCGCGTCGCTGCGCTGCTCGATGCAAGGCGCCCCGGCCGGCCTTCCCTGATCGACGCCGAGATGCAGGAGACGCTGGAGGCTCTCCTCTTCGGCCTTGGCGACCACCTGACCGCCGTGCACGCACACCGCACGCTGCTCGCAAGACACGATAGGGCACCGAAGGTGCAGACCGTCCGCGCATGGCTGCGCCGCTGGCGGAGAGAGAACGCGCGAGTCTTGCTCGCCGTCACCAATCCCGATCTTGATCGTTCACGCCACAAACCGGCCGGCGGCGATGCGGCCGCTGGCGTCTTGCGCCTCAACCAGCACTGGGAGCTGGACAGCACGCCTGCCGACGTGATCTGCGCCGACGGCAAGCGCTACGCCATCGTTGCCGCCATCGACATCTGGAGCCGGCTGGCACGGGTGCTGGTTGTTCCTGCCAGCCGGGCCACGGCGATCGCCGCGCTGCTGCGCTGCTGCATCCTCGAATGGGGCGTGCCGGAGGCGGTGCGTACGGATGAGGGCAAGGACTACACCTCGCGCCATGTTCTGGGCGTACTGGCCGATCTGGAGATCGAGCACCGTCCCTGCCCACCGTATACGCCCGAGGCCAAGCCCTTCGTCGAGCGTTTTCTGGGCACGCTGACGCGCGACCTGTTTGCCACTCTTCCGGGCTTCACCGGGCATGACGTGGCCCAGGCGCAGGCGCTCCGCTCCCGCAAGAGTTTTTCTGCCAGACGCGGCGAGGATGACGCTGCGGTCTACGGTGCAGAACTCACGGCAGAAGAGTTGCAGGAGCGCTGCGACGCCTGGTGCGACGCGGTCTATGGCCGCCGGCCCCACAGCGGCCTGGGCGGTGTCTCGCCTTTTGCCCGCCGCGCCTCGTGGCCGCACCCGGCACGCCGGATCCACGACGAGCGTGCGCTGGACGCGTTGCTGGCGGAGCCTGCGGGTGGCGGCTGGCGCACGGTTCGCAAGGCCGGCATCCGCCTCGACAACGCCGACTATATCGCCGGCGAGCTCGGGCCGCTGGTGGGCGAGCGGGTGTGCGTCCGCCGTGACCCTGCTGACCCCGACCGGATCTTCGTCTATCGCAAGGACGGTACCTTCGTTTGTGTGGCCGAGGATCCGGGCCGCACCGGTGCGGACCGCGCCGCCATCGCTGCCCACATGACGGCGAACTACAAGGCCAGTCGCAAGGCGGCGCGCAAGCGGGCACGCGATCTCATGAAGAGCCAGAAGCCCCATGACACGATGGACCAGGTTCTCGCGCATGCCGGCACCGAGGCTGGCCGGGTCGTCGCCCTGCCCAGCCCAAGCAAGGGACACCAGACTCCGGCACTCACGCAGGCAGGCCGAGCGGCGAAGGCGGCGGACAAGAAGAACAAGGCCGCCGCCTCACCAAGACACACCGCCACGAGCGCATCCCTGGCCGCCGCCGGGGCGCTGTTCCTGAAAGACGAGGAGTGAGCCTGGCAAGCGCCACGCGCCCGACTGACAAGCTCACCCTTCGCATCGGCGAAGTCTTCCATGCGGCGCCATCCCGCCGTCCCGTTGGCGACAACCGGCGTGTCGTCGGCAGGACCGGCATCCGCTTCACCGGAACCCACAATATCGGCCCAAAGCTCGCGTCGCCGGTAGGCGAACGCAGTTGCGTCCAGCGCAACCCGGCCGCCGAGGGCGATCGAATCCACGGTTGCCGCGCAGGCAGCGTCTTCGCCTGTGTTCTGAAGGGGCCGGCATGGGCCGGCCTCCAGCCGCCGCGATGCGGCCTTGCTCAGAGGAGAACCCTGTATGGGAAACGTCACACAGCTAGAGCCACAAGGGGAGAAGCGCGATCTGCGCGCCGCCTTCCAGATCGAGCTCGAACAGTCCGGTCTCAGCACGGCCCGCGCCGCAGACCAGATCGGCAGACACGCCTCGAGCATCACCCGCTGGCTGAATGGTACCTACACCGGTGATAACGACGCCGTCGAAGCCGATGTCGAACGCTGGCTGGAGACCCGAGCCGATGCCGCCAGACGTTCCCTCGATGGTGCCGGCCTCGACCGTCATGCGGAGACCAGTGCTTCACGTCAGATCACCTCTGCACTGGCCTATGCCCATGCCGCAGGCGATATCGTCGCCATCATCGGCAAGCCCGGCCGGGGCAAGACATGGGCGTCGGAGCGCTACTGCGCCGTCAGGACGAACGCCTTCTATCTCTCTGTCTCAAGCGCCGTGTTCTCTCTGCCGGGTCTTCTATCCCTGGTGGGTGAGGCGATCGGTGCCGGCCGGCACCACCGCTCGGCACTGGAGGCAGAGAGGACCATCATCGACCGTCTGCGCGACCGTCAGGCGTTGATCGTGGTGGACGAAGCCCACCACCTGCGCGACAAGCTGCTCGACGAGCTCCGCATCATTCGCGACCGCGCCGGCTGCGGCCTGGCGCTGGTGGCGGACGAGACCATCCGCATGTCTCTGGCCCGCTGCCAGCAGGTGGACGGGCGCATAGGCCTCAAGATCGATCTCGCGACGCAGCCCATGGCGGACGTTGAGGATATCGCCGCCGGCGTGCTGGGTCGCCGGCCGACCAAGACGGAGCTCAAGACCCTGAACGCGGTCGGCAAGGGCCCCGGTGGCCTGCATGCGATGCGCCGGCTCCTGGGCCGCGCCTGGATGGTGGCGCAAGCGGCCGGCCGCGACGCCATCGAGGCCAGCGACATCACCGCTGCCGCCGATGAGGGCGTGGCCGCCGACGAAGGCGTGGCGGGGCACGAAGTCGCCTAGCTCAAAGCCCGGAACTTTCCAGTCGCGCCGGGCGCTTGCGCGTGGCGGCGCCAGAAGGCGTCGGTGGCACAGCCTGGCCCAATTCTATGGGGCTAATGCGTCGCACCGTCCGTCTATGTCCGCCTATATCCCGCTATATCCAGGAATTATGCCGATTTAGTGGTCGTTACGACCCAACTTCAGGGTGTGCACATTCTTTGTCCCCCCTCCGCCCTTGAGGGGGGAGGGGGACAGGGGGAGGTGGGTGTTGTCCGGGTCAAGGCGATCCGGTGTGGTCGGGTAACGCCCCAGTTCCGGGCATCTCCCTCCGCCGGGCCCGTGTGAGGCGGGGCCCGGCCTCACCATCGCGAGGGGTCGAGGGGGATCTCCGGCGGCCACAATTCGCCGTTCCAGGACCAGCGATTGGGGCGCGCGATATGCGGTACGTCGTCCGCATCGCGCGCTTTGCGCGCGTGGACGTCATCGCGCGCTCCGCGCGCGTGGACATCATCGCGCGCTTTGGGCGCGTGGACATCATCGCGCGCTTTGCGCGCGTGGACGTCATCGCGCGCACCGCGCACGTGGCCCATATCGTGCCGCTCAGGCGCGCGGTCCCTGTCCTCCGCTTTGCACGGCCCCTCAGGCTCGGACCCGTCACGCGCCTCCCGCGCCTCTTCTTCGCCTTGCGCAACAGGCTCATCCCAAGCGGAATGTCCGGCGCTCGGGTCCCACGGCGGCTCCGGCCCGCCGGCGTCGGGCTCGGCAGGCGAGGGGGCATCCGGCCAGGGCTCCCACGGCTTCGAGCCCAGGCGTTCGGGGTGGAACGCCTCCTTGATGGCCGGGCCGAGGAGGGCCCTCATTTCCTCCGTGGAAGGATACTCGCGCGGAGCCTGAGGGGCAGCAGTCTCGGCCGCCGCCTGCTCCCGCGCGAGGCGGTGCCTGTTGGCGCCTTCAATGCGGTGGAGCGCGAGGGCAAGATGCGCGACCTCGTCGATCGAAGGCGGCTCGTCCCGCTCGGTGAGCTCGGCGGCCTTGAGCAGCAAGAGCGAGCGCATGCTCTCGACGACGAGGCGCGCGGTGTATTCCTCGGCACGGGGATCCCGCCCCGCCGCCCATTCCGCCGCTTGGTCACCGATCTCGCGCTGCAGGTCGACCAGGCCATGAATGCGCGCGGAGAAGAGGTCGCCGGCGCCACCCGAACTCTCGCCCGCCGCCCCCGGTATGCTGTCGCTCCACATGCCCCGATCCTGCCGCCCCCGCCGCCCCCCGTGCACCGCACCATGGTCCGGGCTGCGAAGCAGCCCGGACGGCGCGCGACCGCGCGCCGCGCGCCGTAGGCGCGGAGCCAAGCGAGCGGAGCGAGCGCCCGGCGATTGAGGGAAAGGAATAGGGACTATCCCCTAAGAGCAGGTCCGGCCGACCGCCCCGTAGGTGTGACGGTTTTTTCCATACTTTCCCATGACATTGCATGACGTGCCGTGACGCGCGCGTGTGACGCCATTGACGCAACCGTCACAGATGGGGGTTGCATCGAACAACGAACCATGATTTTAAGAGGACCGTCATTTCTGACGGAGTCGAGGAGTATCGTCATGGATCGATATGAGACGCGCATGCGCGAGGACATTGCCGCATGCGACGAATACATTGAGCGGCTCCGGGCCGAGATCGACGCGCAGAGGGTACGAAAGGGCGCCCTGGAGCATGCGCTGTCGGTCTACGCCGAGACGCAATCACGTGGTGCGCCGCAACGTGGGGGCAGAAGCCGCCCAGGTTCCTATTCATCTCGCGTTCTGGAGGTGCTTCGGAGCGCTGGGGCGCAGGGCCTCGCCACGAAGGAGCTGTATCAAAAGCTTGAGGAAGCGGGACACGGTGTACGGGCTGGCAACATTCGGTCGCTGCTGTATGAGCGGCGGAAGTCAGGAATTGTTGAACGCCTGGGAGACGGGCGGCACCGATTCGTGTCGTCTTCGGCGAACGGTGATCAACGCGAGGAATCGGAAGCGACTACAGACGCTTCCAGCGAGAATGAGGTGACCACAGACGCCTCAGAAACGAGTGCCGGGGATGCCGCCAGCACCCCCGGCACTCTCCTCCTAACCCCGTCCCGAGCGGGCGCATGAGAAAGGAGTATCCCATGTGGCAAGCTGCCTTGTTGGTGCCCAGCCGTAGCCTACGGACTGCGGCACAAGCCTGACGGCGGGCAGGGTGAGGCTGTGGCCTCACCCGCGCCTCCCCTACCATAACTGTCTAATTTCGTCCACACTGAGGCTCATGGCGAAAGAGTTGCCTTTGAAACGCGCCTTAGCCGAGGTTCGGCTTGAAGCATTCATAGCCCAGGCCGAAAAGCAGGGGCGCGGTGTAGCGGACGAGTCTCAATTCGACGCGGCCATTGCTGCTGTCCTCAATCCGCACCAGTCAGAAGATCATTCATCGCATTTTCTATCTAACGGTGATTCGACCGGAACGTGAACACGTCCAAGTAACAATTCATGTACTTGGTTGAGATGTGAATGTGTGTTGAGGCCACCGATTTTGAACAGCCACCAAAACGACTCGACGTGGTTCGCGTGGTGCATCACGTCTTTGTCCTGATTGTAGTAGGCGTATTGCTTCGCACTGCACCTGACCGTGCCATGTTGGAAGCCGTCACCGTCCAGTAAGCCGTAGCTCAGCAGTTCGTCTGTTGAGACCGTAGAACTGGGCGTGAACGTTCCGAACCGTCGCGTCGCGCAGCGTAGCGTTCGGAACGATTTCGGTGTTCAACCGGCCCTCACGCATTTTCGTGCCGAAAACGATGGTCTTGCCAGTTGCACCGCGCCCACGCTTGCCCTTCGCCTCCTGCCGACACAGGCCTCGTCCGGCTCAACATGGCCACTCAACATCTTAAAACCGTTGGCTTTCCCCATCAGCAAATGAATTTGCTTGGCCAGCTTGTGGAGGGTGGCTTCCTTTATGGCCCGCGCTCCACCCGCTTCGCCTCCTCCCACAGCCGGTCCAGCTCGGCGAGGCCGACGTCTCGGGCGTTTCGGCCTGACTCCGCCAGCGCCGCCTCGACCTGGTGGAAGCGCGCGGTGAACTTGGCGTTGGCGGCGCGGAGCGCGGCCTCGGGCTCGACGCGCAGGTGGCGGGCGAGATTGACGCAGGCGAAGAGCAGGTCGCCGACCTCCTCGGCAACCGCCGCCCCGCGTTCCGCCGCCGGCGCCCGCGCGGCGTCGCGCAGCTCGGCCACCTCTTCAAGCACCTTGTCGTAGACCGGCCCGGCGTCCGGCCAGTCGAAGCCCACGCGGGCCGCGCGCTTTTGCAGCTTTTCGGCGCGCAGCAGGGCAGGGAGGGCCAGCGCCACCCCGTCCAGCACGCTTGGCGTGCGCCCTTCGGCCTCGGCCTTGGCCTCGCGCTCGACCGCCTTCTGGGTCTCCCAGGCCAGCATCTGCGCCGGCGCCGAGTGCCGCGCGTCCGATTCGTCGTTGCCGAAGACGTTGGGGTGGCGGCGGATCATCTTGTCCGCGATGCCGCGCGCGACCTCGTCGAAGTCGAAGCTGCCGTCCTCCCGTGCCATCTGGGCGTGGAAGACCACCTGCAGCAGCAGATCGCCGAGCTCGTCGCGGAGCGCCGCCCGGTCGTCCTGCCGGATCGCCTCGGCGACCTCGTAGGCTTCCTCGATGGTGTAGGGCGCGATGGTCTCGAAACTCTGCTCGAGGTCCCAGGGGCAGCCGGCCGCCGGGTCGCGCAGCCGCGCCATCACGTCGAGCAAGCGATCGATGCCGGCAGCCCGCGTGCCCGGCGCATCGTCGTTGTCCTCGTGGCGCGGCGGCGCTGAGTCGCTCATCGTTCCGTTTCCCTTTCGCACGCGGACGGAAGAGAGGGGGTGTGCCGGGGGCCGGGCAGACCCGCGCACGGCGCCCGACAAGTCGCCCGGTCCGCCTGGCTGCCTTGAGAGCTAATTCGCATAATATATATTATGGAAAATAATGGACGGATCGTAGAGTGCGTTTCGCCACAATGGCTTGAGCGGCGCATCAGAGCCCGTCCGTGTCGATAACGAGCCCGTCGTGCCCCGGCACCACGCCGACCGGCAATGCCGCGTTGAGCGTCTCGTAGTCGAACTGGTGCGACATGTGCGTCAGCACCGCGAGCGTCGGCCTCACCCGCGCGATCCATTCGAGCGCGATGTCGAGATGCGCATGCGTGGGATGCTCGCGGTAGCCCAGGCAATCGACGACCCAGAGCTTGACGCCCTCCAGCGCGGCGAAGGCCTCCTCCGGCAGCACCTTCACGTCGGTCGAGTACGCCATGGCGCCGATCCGGTAGCCGGTGGTGATGCTGCGCCCGTGCTCCTGCGGAAAGGGTGTCACCTCGACGCCGGCCGCATCGAAGGGACCGTCGATCGGGACCGGGTTCAGGCTGGGCTTGGCCCATCCGCGCGTGCCCATGGGCTCGAAAGCGTAGGCAAAACGGCCCTTTATGGCTGCGAGCGTGGCAGCCGAGCCATAGGTATCGAGCTCCCGGCCGGTATGAAAGTTGATCGAGCGCAGGTCGTCGATGCCGTGCACGTGGTCGGCATGGCCGTGGGTGTAGAGCACCGCATCCAGGTGCGCGACCTCCGCATCGACCAGTTGCGCGTGCAGGTCCGGCGGCGTGTCGATCAAGAGCCGCGTGTCGCCGGAATCGACCAGCACCGAGACCCGGCGCCGGCGGTTGCGGGGGTCGGACGAGCGGCACACCGCGCAGTCGCAGCCGATCACCGGGACCCCGCTGGACGTGCCGCAGCCGAGAACCCTAACTTTCATGTCAATTCAGCAGGTTGAGGCGTTGCCTTGGAGAAGAGTCTGAAGAAATTCTCCGTCGTCGCGCGGGCCAGTTCGGCCTCGTCCAGCCCCTTGATCTCGGCGAGCCGGGCTGCGGTATGCACCACGTGCGCGGGCTCGTTGCGCCGGCCTCGATGAGGCACCGGCGCGAGATAGGGCGCATCGGTCTCCACCAGCAGCCGGTCCACCGGCACCTCGCGGGCGACGGCGCGCACCTCATCGGCCTTCTTGAAGGTCAGGATGCCCGAGAACGAAACGTGAAGGCCGATCTCAAGCGCCGTCTCGGCGACCGCCGAGCCTGCGCTGAAGCAGTGGATGACGCCGGGGAAGGCCCCCTTCCCCGCCTCCTCGCGCAGGATTCGGCAGGTGTCCTCGTCCGCAGAGCGCGTGTGCACGATCAGCGGCAGCCCGGTCTCCCGCGCCGCCGCGATATGCTGGCGAAAACTGGCTTCCTGCTGCGGCCTCGGGCTGTTGTCGTAGTGAAAATCCAGCCCGGTCTCGCCGATCCCGATGACCTTGGGATGCTCCGCCATGCGCACCAGGTGGCCGGCGCTCACCTCCGGCTCCTCGGCCACGTGGTGCGGATGGATCCCGACCGAGCACCAGATCCGCTCGTGCGCCTCGGCCAGGGCGCGGACCGGATCGAAGTGCGTCACCCGCGTGCAGATGGTCTGCAGCGTGCCGACGCCGGCCTCGGCCGCACGCGCGAGCACGCCCTCGATGTCGTCGCCGAAGTCCGGAAAATCGAGATGGCAGTGACTGTCGACCAGCATCCGCGTGCTCACTTCTAAGCTCAGGAGTCCGGGCTATCCTCCACGAATCGCGGGAAAACCGGCGCCGGCTTCGGCAGCGGCGCGCCCGGCGCGAGCCGCCCCTCCGCGCCGAGCGCCGCAAGCTCCCGCGCCTCCGCCGCCACCCCCAGCTGGTCGAGCATCCGCCCGCTGGAGTCCGGCATGAACGCCTGCGTCAGCACCGCGAGGTGGCGCAGGGTTTCCATCACCACGTAGAGCACCGTCGCCATGCGCGCCGGGTCCTCCTTGCGCAGCACCCAGGGCGCCTGCTCGTCGACGTAGCGGTTGGCCTGGCCGACCACCTCCCAGATGTGGATCAGCGCCCGGTGAAAGCCCTGCTCGCCGATGTCCGCCTTCACCGTCTCCACCAGCGCCTCCGCCGCGCCCAGCAGCGCCTCGTCCGCCGCCGTGAAGGCGCCGGGCTCGGGCACCGCGGCGCCGCAGTTGCGGTAGGCCATGGTCAGCACCCGCTGCGCCAGGTTGCCGTAGTCGTTGGCGAGGTCGTCGTTCATGCGCCCCACGATGGCGCGATGCGAGAAGTCGCCGTCGCTGCCGAAGGGCAGCGCGCGGAGCAGGAAGTAGCGCACGGCATCCAGCCCGTAGTGCGCGACGATCTGGTGCGGGTCGATCACGTTGCCGAGCGACTTCGACATCTTCTGGCCTTCGTTGGTCCACCAGCCGTGGGCGAAGACCCGTGTCGGCGGCTCGACCCCTGCCGCCATCAGGAAGGCCGGCCAGTAGACCGCGTGAAAGCGCAGGATGTCCTTCCCCACCATGTGCAGATCGGCGGGCCAGTAGGTGCGCCAGGTGTCGCACCCGGTGTCGGGGAAGCCGGCGGCGCTGATGTAGTTGGTGAGCGCGTCGAGCCACACGTACATGGTGTGGTCGGGGGCGCCCGGCACCGGAATGCCCCACTTCAGGCTCGCGCGCGAGACGGAGAGGTCGTTCAGCCCGCCGGAGACGAAGCTGATGACCTCGTTGCGCCGGCTCTCGGGCGCCACCGCCTGCGGGTTCTTCTCGTAGAACTCCAGCAGCGGCTCCTGCCAGGCGGAGAGGCGGAAGAAATAGCTCGGCTCCTCGACCCATTCGACCGGCGAGCCGTCCGCCACCGTCACCTTGCCGCCCTCGGGGCCGTCCCTGACCTCCGCTTCGGTGCAGAACGCCTCGTCCCGCACCGAGTACCAGCCCGCGTACTTGTCGAGGTAGATGTGGCCGTTGTCCGCGATGCGGCGCCACAGCTCCTGGCACGAGCGCGTGTGGCGCTCCTCGGTGGTGCGGATGAAGTCGTCGTTGCTGTAGCCCATCACCCCGCCGAGCGCGCGGAAGCGCTCCGAGACCTGGTCGACGAAGTCCTGCGGCTCCATGCCGGCGGCGATTGCGGATTTCTGGACCTTCTGGCCGTGCTCGTCGGTGCCGGTGAGGAACATCACGTCGCGCCCGTCGAGCCGCATGAAGCGGGCCAGCACGTCGCAGGCGAGCGAGGTGTAGGCGTGCCCGATGTGGGGCGAATCGTTCACGTAATAGATCGGTGTGCTGAGGTAGTAGGCCGCTCGGGGCGCCATCGGCTTCCGGTCCTGCGGTTCAGGCCCGCGCGGCCTCCTGCAGCGCCGTGAAGGCGCCGACCAGGACCTGCCGGGGGTCAAGGTTGAGCCCGTCTGCCTCCGCGAACGAGCGGCCGAGGTTTTCCCACACGCCGACCCAGCGATCAAGCGCGGCACCCTGGATGAGCGCCGCGCTCGCCTTCTCGCCCGGCACGACCTCCTCCATGGTCTCGAGCTCGCCGCGCGCCGCCGCCCTGATCGAGCGGCCGAGCCACCAGAGAATCAGCTCGCTGAGCGTGCGCATGCGGTCGACCCCGTCCCGGCCCGAGAGCCCGTCGGCAAGCTGGTGCAGCGGGCGCGCGTCGAGTGCCGGCAGCGCGCCGACCAGGCCGATGAGGCGGCGATAGAGCGCGACCCCACCCTGCTCCGCCAGGGCCGCCGCGCGGCCGGGGCTGCCTTCGGCGAGCAGCCCGAGCACGCGGCGCTCCGCCGCCGGCAGGCCGGGCATCGCGTCGGCCAGCAGCCCGTCCAGCGCCGGCGCAGGCAGCGGCGCGAGCGAGAGCAGGCGGCAGCGCGAGCGCAGCGTCGCCGGCATCCGGCTCGGCGCGTGGCTGACCAGGAGGAAGAGCACGCGGCTCGGCGGCTCCTCCAGGCGCTTGAGCAGGGCGTTGGCGGCGTTCCGGTTCATCTCGTCGGCCGCATCGACGATCACCACCCGCCAGCCGCCTTCGCCCGCCGTGAGCGAGAGGAAGGCGTTGGCCTTGCGCACGTCGTCCACCACGATTTCGGCGCGGAGCCGGCCCCGGTCGCCGAGGCCGCGCTCGATGACCGCGAGGTCGCTGTGCCCGCCCGCCGCGATTCGGCGAAAGACCGGATGCTCCGGCGCCATCGTCAGCCCGTCGATGCCCTCTTTGCCCGCGAGCACGAAGCGCGCGAAGCGGTAGGCCAGCGTCGCCTTGCCGATGCCGCGCGGGCCCGCGATCAACCAGGCATGAGCGAGCCGCCCGCTGCCCCAGGCCTCGACCAGCGCCCCGGCGGCCGGCTCGTGCCCGACCAGGTGCGGGTTCTCGCGCGGCGGCGGCCAGGCGAAGGCCGAATCGGCGCTCTCACCCATCGAACGAGACCGGAAGGCGCGCCGCCACGATCTTCTGGATCGCTCGACCGACCGTGTCGGGGTCCGCCGTTGCGTCCACCACCGCGTAACGCCCCTCATCTCTTTCCGCACGGGCGAGGAAGCCCCGCCGCACCGTCTCGTGAAAGTCCGTGCCCATACGCTCGTAGCGGTTCGATCCTGCGCGCGCGCCGGCCCGCTGGAGCCCTTCCGCCACCGGAATGTCGAGCACCACCGTCAAATCCGGCTCGAAGCCTCCGAGGGAGAGGTCGTTGATACGCTCCAGGACGTCGATGTCGGCACCCTGGCCGTAGCCCTGGTAAACGATCATCGAATCCACGAAGCGGTCGGAAATGACCCAGTCGCCGCGCTCCAGCGCGGGCTCGATGGTGTGCAGCACGTGATCGCGCCGCGCGGCCGCGTGCAGCATGGCCTCGGCCAGTGGCTCCCAGCGTTCCACCGGACCCGAGACGAGAAGTCTTCGGATTTCCTCTGCGCCGGGGGAGCCGCCGGGCTCGCGGGTCAGGACTGTCCCGACGCCACGCGCTTCGAGCGTATCGCGAAGCCGGGCGGCCTGAACGGTCTTTCCGGCGCCCTCGCCGCCTTCCAGCGTGATGAAGCGTCCGCGCGTCATACCGCGGCGCGTCGGTCCCTGCTTCCTATCCGCCCTTGCCCCAGATCAGCGCGTCGATCGCGGCCCCGATCCGGCCGAAGCCGGAGAGGCTGTCCACCGAGGCGCCGGCCAGCAGCGGCCATTCGTGGGTCTCCACGTCCGGCGCGCTCACCACCAGGGTGGCCACCCGCGTGCCCTTCTCGACCGGCGCCGCGATCGGGCCGTCGGCCACGATCTTGACCTCCATGCTCTTGCGGGACTTGCGCGGCATCATCAACACGATGTCGCTCTCGGCGACCAGGGGCAGCGCGTCGGCCTCGCCGAGCCAGACGTCGAAGGTGTCCACCACCTGTCCCGCGCGGAAGAGGACGTAGGTCCTGAACGCCCGAAAGCCGTAGCTGAGCAGGCGTTCCGCTTCCCGCGCCCGGGCATCGACGCCCTTGATGCCGTTCACGACCATCACCAGGCGCTGCTCGCCCCGCTTCGCCGATGCCGCGAGGCCGTGGCCCGAGGCCTGCGTATATCCCGTCTTGAGCCCGTCGGCCCCGTCGTAGCGGTAAAGCAGCGGGTTGCGGTTGCCCTGCTTGATGCCGTTGTAGGTGTAGCTCTTCTCGGCAAACATCGGGTAGTACTCGGGGAAGTCCACGATGATGCGCCGCGACAGCTCGGCGACATCACGCGCCGTCGTGATGTGATCGGGGTCCGGCCAGCCGGTCGCGTTGGTGAAGTAGCTGTCGGCGAGACCGAGCTCGACGGCTGTCTCGTTCATCAGGTCGGCGAACCCGTCCTCCGAGCCCGCCAGGCCTTCTGCCAGCACGATGCTCGCGTCGTTGCCCGACTGCACGATGACCCCGCGCAGCAGCTCGCTGACGGTGACCTTTGAATTAACCTCAAGAAACATGCGTGACCCCTTCATACGCCACGCTTTCTTGCTGACCGTAAAGATATCCTCAAGGTCGAGCTGGCCGTCCGCCAGGTGCTCGAAGACGACGTAGAGCGTCATGATCTTGCTCATGGAGGCCGGGTACATGGGCTCGTCCGCGTTCTTCTCGGCGAGCACCATGCCGGTCCCGGCGTCCATCAGGATGAACTGCTGCGCTTCGGTATCGACCGCTTCGGCCGGCCGAGGCTGCAGCGCGGCGACGAGGGCAGCGCTCAGGCAGAGACAGAGGGCACAGTAGAGAGCGGCGAGGCCGGCACGGCGGCGCACGGGGGTTCGATCGATCATCTGGTTCCGGTTCCTCCGCATCGCATCGGGGTAGGCACCAAGGTTTACACCCTCGCCCGGGGGCGGGCCAAGCGCCTCTCGCACCGGCGGTCGCCTGCCGTCAGCGGTATCCCGCGACAACGATTTGCGAATCCCTGTACCCGGCGCGATTGAGCTCGGCCAGGATGAACGCAGCCTCTTCGTCCGACTCCACCGGGCCGATGCGCACCGCATAGACCACGCGGCCGTTGCGCCGTTCCGGCTGGACCGCGACGGTGCCGAGCGTGCTGACGCTGTCGCCTAGGCGGTAGGCGGCATCGCGCCCGTCCAGAACCGCCGCTTCGACCAGCAGCCTCCGCGAGCCGGTGGCTGCGGCAGTCTGCTTCTCCGGTGACCGCGGCGGGCTCTCGCTCGCCCTCTGCCCGGGCTTGGCCGGCGGCAGCAGCTCCTCCCCGGCTGGCTGCGGTGTCCAGCGGGGCTTGGCGGCGACGTCGGGCCCGTCCGCAGCGGCAACGACGACGGCCGGCGCTTCGGCGGGCCACGGCACGTCCGGCTCCACGTGGTCGAGGCCGAGATACTCGACGCGAACCTTGGCCAGCCCCTTGCGATAGAAGCCGAGAAGCTGCGCGGCGCGGCGGGAGAGGTCGATCAGTCGCTCGTCGACGAAGGGGCCGCGGTCGTTCACCCGCATTTCCAGCTGCCGCCCGTTCTCGAGATTGGTCACGCGGACCCGGCTGGGCAGCGGCAGTGTCGGATGGGCGGCGGTCACCGCGTTCATGTCGAAGACTTCGCCGTTCGCGGTGGGCCGGCCGTGGAACGCGGGCCCGTACCACGAGGCGATTCCCGTCCGGTTGTAGTGCGGGTCGTAGCTCGGGTAGTACCAGGCTTGGTCGATCTCGTAGGGCGAGCCGAGCTTGTAGCCACTCCTTGCCGACTGAGGCAGCGGCCGCGTCTCCGGTGTCTCCTGGGTCTCGCGATTGATCTGCTTGACGACATGAAGCGCGAGCTTCATCTCGCTGCAGCCCGCGAATGCGAGCACGCAGAGCGCCAACGAGATGAGGAGAAGCGGCGTTCGGGTCACGGGCCGGACCTGCCGGCCGCTACCGCCCCCCGATCCTGTCGGCCAGCAGGCCGACGGATGTCGCGAAGTAGAATGAGCGGTTCCACCGCATGATCGTCCGGTAGTTGTCGTAGACGAGATACGCAGGCCCCTCTTCCCCGCCGGGCATGACCACCGATCCGCTCATCGAGGCCTGCGGCAGGTCCGCGCCATTGGCGCGGCGGAGGCCCAGCTTCTGCCACTCGGCAAGGGTATTCTTCACCTTCAGGTCGGCAAGGGCCGGATCGAAGCCGGCCGGCAACTGAACCTGCCGGCCCCAGGTCTCACCCTCGCGCCACCCGGCCTGCGCGAGATAGTTGGCGGCAGACGCGAAGACATCGGCGTGGGTGCCCCAGATGTCCCGCTTGCCGTCGCCGTCGTGATCCACCGCATAGCGCACGAAGCTCGACGGCATGAACTGGCTCTGTCCCATGGCGCCGGCCCAGCTCCCCACCATCGCGTCGGGCGTGATGTGGCCGTCCTCCAGTATACGAAGCGCCTCGAGCAGCTCCTGACGGAAATAGGCGCTGCGCCGGCCGTCGTGCGCGAGCGTCGCCAGCGCCCCGATCACCGGGAACCCGCCGAGGAACTTGCCGAAGCTCGTCTCGATGCCCCAAAGCGCGACGATGAAGCGCGGCGGGACCCCGTACTCGCGCCCGATCGGCTCAAGCAGCGCGCGGTGGGTGGCAAGCAGCTCCCTGCCCTGCGCCACGCGCGAATCGGGCACCACGCGCTCCAGATATTCGGCGAAGGTGATGGTGGTCTCGGGCTGGGAGCGGTCCAGCTCGATGATGCGCGGGATCGGCTCGATGCCGGAGAATGCCGCGTCGAAGGTCGCGGGGCTGATTCCGAGATCCAGTGCTTCGCTGCGCACCCCTTCGCGCCACTCGGCGAAGCTCTCGGCCCCCTCATCCTGTGCCATTGCGCCACCTGCCAGAAGCGCGCCGAGAAGCACCGCACCGGCTGCCATGCGCGCGGACTTCAGTCCGATTCTCGATTCGCGCCCTCTCATGGCGGGCTCGTATGACACGCAAGTTACGCGCGCGCCAACCCCCCAGCCTCCAGGCGGCACTCAGGCGTTGCTGATCGAGGCTCCGGTCGCCGCGCCGGGGAACGACCTCAATCGAGGGCTTCCGGGTTGATTACAAAGGAAGAATCGAGCTTGCCGTCGAGCGCGTCCAGCACGTGCTGCGCGCATTGCGTCGCCATGCGGATGAAGGCGCCGCGGGACGAGCCTCCCATGTGCGGCATGAGCACGGTTGCCGGATGTGCGAGCAGCGGGTCGTCGAGTCGCGGCGGCTCCTCGTCGAAGACGTCGAGGCCCGCGCCCGCCAGATGCCCCGACTGGAGCGCATCGTGGAGCGCTCCGCCATCGACGATGGGCCCCCGCGCGGCATTGACGAGAATCGCGCCCGGCTTCATCCGGGCCAGCGCCTCCCTGTCGATCAGATGGCGGGTTTCGTCGTTGAGCGGCACATGGACGGTGACGTAGTCCGCACGCGGCAGCGCCTTGGCGAGATCGGCCACCGGCGTGCAGCCCGCATCGACGATGTCCTGCTGCGGAATGTAGGGATCGCAGCACTCGACCCTCATCTCGAAGGCGCGGCAGCGCGCCGCCACCCGCCGCCCGATGCGCCCGAAGCCGACGATCAGCACGGTTTGCCCGTAGAGCTCGAGATGATCGGCCGCCTCACGCACGAGGAAATCGCCGCGCCGCACGGAGTCGTCGTAGTGCCGCGCCTTCTTGCCTGCCGCCAGCATGAAGAAGAGGGTCAGCTCGGCAACCGTCACGGCGTTGGCGTCGCCCACCGTGGCCACCGGGATCTTCCGCGCGGACGCGACGTCGAGGTCGATGTTGTCGCAGCCGACGCCATGCCGCGCGACTACCTTGAGCCTGGTCGATGCTTCCAGCATCTCGGCGCGCAAGGGCAGGTAGCGCAGGATGAGGCCGTCGGCGTCCGCGATCTCCCGGCGCAGCGTCTCGTCGTCGTCGCGCGCCACCTCGCAGATCTCCAGGTCCGCCCGGCTCCTCAAGACGTTGAGCCCGGCCTCGTCAATCGCATCGTGTATGATTACCTTCGGCATGGTTGCCCCGCTGTCTGCGGTCGAACGCCGCGGCCGGCTTGGCTCGTCTCCACCGACGGAACGATCAGAGGTCCCGAGCGATGGCGTTGAACTCTCCCGAAGCGCGCGATCTCGCGCATCATCTTCATTCCTACACCCATCTCCCCAGCCTTGAGCGGGACGGCCCGCTGGTGCTGGAGCGCGGCGATGGTATCTACGTCCACGACACGCATGGCAAGCGCTATCTCGAAAGCGTCTCGGGCCTGTGGAACGTGGTGGTAGGCTTCAGCGAGCCTAGGCTGGTGCAGGCGGCCCACAAGGCGCTCAAGCAGATGCCGGCCTATCACACCTTCTTCGGCCGCACCGCCCTGCCCCCGGTCGTGCTCGCCGAGAAGCTGGTGGAGATCGCGCCGATGGAGGTAGCGCGAGTCTACTTCGTCAACTCGGGCTCGGAGGCCAACGACACCACCATCAAGATGCTCTGGATGATGGCGAGGGGCGCCGGCGAGCCGGAACGGCGAAAACTGATCTCCCGCCACATGGCCTATCACGGCACGACCGTTGCGTCCTGCAGCCTCAACGGCAAGCCCTACATCGGCGCCTTCGGGCTGCCGCTGCCGGAGGTGCGCTACGTCGAGGCGCCGCACTACTGGCGCAACGCCCATCCGGGCGAGAGCGAGGAGGCCTACGCCACGCGCCTCGCGAGCGAGCTGGAGAGCCTGATCGAGGCCGAAGGGCCCGAGACCTTCGCCGGCTTCTTCGCCGAGCCCGTCATGGGCGCAGGCGGCGCGGTGCCGCCGCCCGCCGGCTACTTCCCGAAGATCCAGGCGGTCCTCAACCGTTACGACATCCCGATGGTGGCCGACGAGGTGGTCACCGGGCTGGGCCGCACCGGGAACCTGTGGGGCGCGGAGACCTACGATTTCACACCAGACATCCTGGTCACCTCCAAGGCGCTCACCGCCGGCTACTACCCGATGGCGGCGGTGATGCTGTCGCCGGAGATGGATCGCCGCCTGCATCGGGCGGCGGAAGAGATCGAGGAGTTCCCCCACGGCTTCACCACGGGCGGCAGCCCGGCGGCCGCGGCGGTCGCGCTGGAGACCATCGCGCTGATTACCGAGCCGGAGGGCCTGCTCGACAACGTGCGCGCGGTCGCACCCACCCTCAAGGCAGCACTGCGCCGCTTCGAGGACCACCCGCTGGTCGGCGAGGTGCGCCATGTCGGGCTGCTGGGCGCGCTGGAGATCGTCGCGGACAAGGGCAGCAAGCGTCCCTTCGCGCCGGAACACGCCATCGGCGAGCGCATCGTTGAGCTGGCCTACGCCCGCGGGCTGATCACGCGCCCGATCGGCGATTCGTTGATCGTCGCCCCGCCCTTCATCATCACGCACGAGCAGATCGAGGAGATGACCGCGACCCTCGGCGCCGTGCTCGACGAGTTCGCCGACGCCGCGGCCCGCGAGGGCATGGGCCCGGAACCACTCGCCGCCTCTGCAGAATAGGTGCCTAGCTAACGATTTTTCTCAAGAACGGGACCGATGCGGCAGGCGAGCGGCCGGTTCGGAGGCACCGGGCGTACCGTGAATCGGGATTCTCCTAACCTGAGACAAGTATGAGGATAATCTACTATTCTCTTGAATTACAATACGAATCTCTGGTTCATTAGAGGCCAGATGGCGACCGCTATCCGGCCTCTACACCCTCTCCTTCCGGGGCATCGGGGGATAGCGCGCGGGCCCGCTCGCGCAGCTCGAATTTCATGATCTTGCCCGTGGCCGTCTTCGGCAAGTCGCCGAAGACGATCGTGCGCGGCGCCTTGAAACGGGCCATGCGCGCCCGGCAATGGTCGATCAGCGCCTCGGCCGAGACCGCCTGCGCATCGGGCTTCAGCGCGACGAAGGCGCAGGGCGTCTCCCCCCACCTCTCGTCCGGCTGCGCCACCACCGCCGCCTCGAGCACGGCCTCGTGGCCGTAGAGCGCGTTCTCGACCTCGATGCTCGAGATGTTCTCGCCGCCGGAGATGATGATGTCCTTGGCCCGGTCGGTGATCTGGATGTAGCCGTCGGGGTGGGTCACGGCGAGATCGCCGGTGTGGAACCAGCCGCCGCCGAAGGCCTCTGCGGTGGCCCCGGCGTCGTCGAGGTAGCCCTTCATCACCGTGCTTCCGCGCAGCATGATCTCGCCCACCGTGGCGCCGTCCGCCGGCACCGGGGCGAGGGTCTCCGGATCCGCTACCATCGCGCCCTGGATCGCGTGATGCCGCACGCCCTGGCGCGCCATCAGCGCGGCCCGCTCGTCAAGGGGCAAGTCCGGCCAGTCCTGCTGCGGCGCCGCCACCAGGGCGGGCCCGTAAACCTCTGTCAAACCATAGAGATGGGTGACGTTGAAGCCCATGGCCTCCATGGCTGCGATCACCGGCGCAGGGGGCGCAGCACCCCCGGTCACCACCTCCACCACGTGGTCGAATCGGCGCCTCTCGCTCTCGGGCGCGTTGATCAGCATGCCGAGCACCACCGGGGCTCCCGCCAGGTGGGTCACCCTCTCCTCGACGATCAGGCGAAACACCTCCGCCGGCTCCATTCGGGGCAGGCAGATGTGCGTGCCGGCGGCGGCGGTCACGGCCCAGGTGTGGGTCCAGCCGTTGCAGTGGAACATGGGGAGCGTCCAGAGATAGACCGAGGAGCCGGTGAACCCGTTCATGAGCACGTTGCTGAGCGCGTTCAGGTAGGCGCCCCGGTGATGATAGACGACCCCCTTCGGCCGCCCGGTCGTGCCGGATGTGTAGTTGAGCGAGATCGCCTGCCACTCGTCCTCCGGCCAGGGCCAGTCGAAATCGGGCGCGCCTGAGGCAAGCAGCGCCTCGTAGCTCTCGTCGGCGAAGCCCCTCCCCTCCCCTTCGGTTTCCGCAGAGTCGTCGATCGCCACCACGTGCGGGCGACGCTCCATTTGCGCCAGCGCGTCCTCCACCACGTCTGCGAACCCCGCATCGGCGATGAGCACGCGGGAGCGCGCATGGGCAAGCATCCCGGCGATGGAGGCCGCATCCAGGCGGATGTTGAGGGCATTGAGTACGGCACCCGCCATCGGCACGCCGAAGTGGGCCTCCAGCATGGCCGGCACGTTGGGCGCCAGGATCGAGACCGTATCGCCGATGCCGACACCGCGCGCAGCCAGCGCGCCGGCCAGCCGGCGGCAGCGGGCGTAAGTCTCCGCATAGCTTCGCCTGAGCGCGCCGTGCACCACGGCAGTCCGCGCCGGATAGATGGCGGCGGCGCGCGCCATGAAATCGCAGGGAGTGAGCGCGCTATGGTTGGCCGGCCCCCGTTCCAGCCCGCGCTCGTAACGGTCGATGTCGGACACCCTGCGCTCCCTCGGTCACGAAGGGCCCATGGTCGGCGCTCGCCCGACGCGGCGTCAAGAACCGGCACTAATGAGGCGCCCTCGCGCCACGGTCGGCCCGCCGATATACTCCGCCGATGCACGTCGCCATCGTCTCCGACACGATCTGCCCCTGGTGCTATATCGGCAAGCGCCGCTTCGAGCGCGCCAAGGCCGGCCGGCCCGCCGAGCTTGCGGTCGAGTGGCGCCCCTTTCAGCTCAACCCGGACATGCCGGCCGAAGGCGTCGACCGGATGCGCTACCTGGTGGCGAAGTTCGGCTCGGAGGAGCGGGTTAGCGAGATCTTCGAGGCGATCGAGCAGGCCGGCGAATCCGAGGGTATCAAGTTCGTCTTCGAGCGCATCGCGCGCACGCCCAACACCGTCGATTCCCACCGGCTGATCGAGTACGCCGGCGAACGCGATGTGCAGGACAAGGTGGTCGAATCCCTCTTCCACCGCTATTTCGAACAGGGCGAGGACATCAGCGACCACGGCGTTCTCACCGCCGCCGGCGTGGATGGCGGCCTCGACGAGGACGAGCTGCGCCGCTATCTGGACGGCAGCGACGGGGTGGACGAAATAAAGCAAGAGAGCGAGGCCGCGAGCCGCGCGGGCATCTCCGGCGTGCCCTGCTTCATCTTCGAGGGGCGCTACGCGGTCTCCGGCGCGCAGCCGCCGGACGTCTTCGAACGGGTGTTCGAGCTTGCGGCCGCTGCAGACTCCGAGACGCCCGCCGGGTCCCCGCCCGCAGCGACATAACCCCAACCAGTTGCTTTCCCTGCAAGCGCCTCTCTCGGGAGCCGCCTGTTCTCTCTATTCGTCGGTCGAGAAGAGCTTGCGCAGGAAGTTCGGCGCGAGGACGGAGAGCGGGTTGACCTTGATATCCGGCTCGGCGGTCGTCCCGCCCACCTCGTAGGTCGCCGCGAAGAGCCCCTCGCCCTCCCCGCCGGTCAGCAGCTCCCCCAGCACGGGAATGGCGTCGATCAGGGTGTTGAAGGTATAGGCCGGCACGATCGTGCCGCTCATGTCCACCCGGTCCGTTTCGAGATCCACCGTCCCCTCGGCATTCACGCCGACGGTAAAGCCCGATGTCCGGGCATCCCGAATGGTCAGAATGTTCTCTTGGAGGGTGAAGGGCATCTCGAAGCGCGAAAAGAGTATCCCCTTGCCCTGCAGCTCGCCGAGGATGCCGGTCAGCGTCGCGATGGTCAGCAGCCGCGCCAGCGTCGGCGCGTTGATCACGCGGTAGTCCTCGATCCTGATCGTACCTCTTATGGGTGCCCCCGGCAGGTCGTCGTGCACGACCGCCCGCATGAAAAGCTCGCCGCCCACGGCGTTGCCGTAGATGCCGAATGTGCGGGCCACCGCCCCGGCGTCGCGCGAGCGCACGGTGATCCGGCGCTTGTCCTCCAGCGGCTCCAGGGAGAAGGACATGCGCGCGCCGGAGGACAGCGTTCCCTCCATGACCCCGACGTGCCGCCCGTCAGTGCCGGTCTCGAAGCGGGCGCGGAAATCCGTCAGCTGCTGATCGTCGGTGGTCACGATGCGCTCGACGGCGAGATCGAGAACCAGCTCGCCGAACTCCGGCGCGCCTTCCTCCGTGAGGCGGCTGAAGTAGGGCCGCGCATCGAGACTGGCGCCGCGCACGGAGACCCTGGTCGCATCCCCGTCGGACACCACCCTGCCGGCAACGTCCGTCTCTCCGTACCGCAACGTATCGATCGTGATCTCGCGGACACCCTCGAGCCCGTCCTTAAGCGTCGCCCGGCCGAGTGCGTACAAGGTCTCGGTCTCGAGCTCGACCTTGGTGAGCACGACCGTGTCCTCCGAAGGAAGGCTGGCGACGACGCGCACCGCCCCCGGCGCCCCGGCGGGCTTGCTCCAATGCAGCTCCGGGATTTCCAGCTCTGCCTCGGTCGCATCGAATGCGAGCGTCGCACGCGGCGCCGCGCCGTCCCCGGGATCGGTGTAGCCCCCGACCAGCCCGAGGGTGCCCTGCACGTAAGGCGCCACGTCGAAGCCGAGCGCGGACTGGGCGTCGGGCGTCACCGTCGTCGTCACGTCGAAGCGCCGCGCGAAGGGCGCGCCCTCGTCGAAATTCTCGCGCCACGCGATCGTCGCCGGCATGCCCTGGAGCCTGGCCGTGCCGCGCAGGTCCATGCTCGCGTTGTCGACCCCAAGGCGCAGCGCGCCCTCGGTCATCTCCGTGATGCCTGCGATGTCCGCGATCCGGGCATCCTGGACACGGGCGACGGCGTTCACGACCACCTCCTCCGGTTCGATCGAATAGAGCAGCGGCAGTTCGAGGTCGAAGAGGGTGTGCACCCTGCCGCCGAACCCGGCCGTCTCCAGCCCGATCTTGCTCACCAGTCCGAGGCGCGGATGGTCGAGAAGGGCGAGGGCGTCCGCCGCCGGCCCTTCGGCTTCGATCGTCGCCGACATGCGGGGTTCCGCCGAGTGGACCTGGCTCAGCCGGGCCGTGCCGCGGGTCGCGGCGATGCCCTCGATACGGCCGCCGCTCATGGTGATATCGAGCGCGTCGCCCGTGAAGCGCGCGCTGCCATCGACGCCTGCCACCGGCGGCATCGGGCGCAGGTAGTGGATGCTCGCGTCTTCGAAAGCGAGCGTGCCCGCCGCCGAGCCCGCATCGAAGCGGTTGTTCTCGAAGTCGCCGGGCTCGATATCGAGCGCGGCGTCCAGTCGGGTAATCACGCCCTCGGCGACGTTCTGCGAGATCCACAGGTGTCCGGCCGGGATGAAGGCTTCGGGCCAGTAGGCGCCGAGCGTGTCGAAGGGAATGTCGTGAGCCTGAAAGCGTCCCTTGAGGCCGATTCCGGCATCCGATTGCCAGAGCGTGCCGTCGAGATAGAAGCTGGGGCGGTCGGTATCGATCACGAAGGAGTCGAGAACGAGCCGCGATAGCTCCCCGTCCACCGAGCCCGCGGCGGCGAGCCGGCGCACCGGCACCGGCGCGGGAAAGACCTCGGGCAAGGCAATCTCCCCCTCCCCGCCCGCGATATCGAAGGCGACACCGCTGAGAATGCCGCCCGGCGCCACGTCGAACGCGATCGTTCCGGAGAGCGGAACGCGCAAGCCGGCGAAGTCCTCCAGCTCCGGAGCGATGAAGGAGAGCTTCACCAGATTGAGCCCGGAGAACCCGATGGCGGCGCTGCCCATCTTGCTCTCCCGGTGGTGGAAGAGCTCCATCTCGATACGGGTCTCCAGATCCTGCACCTGCAATTCCGCCGACAGCTGCCCGAGGATCGCGGCCTCGTCCAGATTGAGGGTGAGGTCGGCGCTCGGCGCGGTCCAGGTGAGATCGGTCGCCTCGTCGACCAGGACGATGGAGGCATCGCGAAGGCTGACCCGCTCCAGCCGCGCCATCGGGTGATCCTCGCGCGGCGGGTCGAGCAGATCCGCGACCAGCGAATCGGAGGCTGCGTCGTCGGCCAGGCCGCCCTCGTCGCCGCCGGCGAGATGCAGCCGCCCGTCCGGGTCGCGAACCAGGGCAAGGCTGGGTCCGATCAGCGCGATCGACGTCGGCGCGATCGACCCGCTCAACAGGGCAGCCCCGCTCAATCCCAGCGAGGCCGCCGGAACCGCCACCAGGGTAACGCCGCCGCTCGCATCGGCGATCCGGAGGTCGGTCAGGTGGACTTCGAGCGCTTCGCCCCAGCCGGGCCAGACCAGGACCGTGTCTTCGAACTCGAAGCGATAGGGGAGATCCTCGCCCTCCAGCGCCTCCTGCATGTAGGGGGAGAGGAATCCGAGCGAGAGCGGGCCGGTCGACAGCCGCCACGCGGCCAGGCCGAAGAGGATGGCGAGCACGCCGAACAGGGCGCCGAGCGCCTGAAGAGCGATTCGGGCCGTCGAGCTCATGTCGATGATCCGGAGACGGCCGCCGGTGCGCCTCCTTGGCCCCCTTTGCCTCTTCCCAGCAGCAATCCTTGTAATACAATCGGCGCACGGTGTCGCGACTGCCCTTTCTATCAGTTGATACGATTTACCCCGAACCTGTCTCGGGCGACCGCGCGCGCGCGGGTCGTGACGCATGGCTTGCGGCGGCAGCCGCGCTCGGCGGCACCGAAGAGTCCTTCGCGAGAGCCCTGGACGGCGATGGCCGGGCGCGTGCCTTCCTCGAGGGCGTATTCGGCAACGCCCCTGCCCTCGGCCGGGCGCTGGCCCGCGAGCCGGCCCAGCTTCGCCTGGTGGCCGAGCAAGGCCCGGGCGCCGCGTTCGCGAGCGCGCTCGACGAGATCGCAAGCGCCGCCGGCGCGACAGGCGACCGCCGCGTCTTCGCCCATCGGCTTCGGGAGCTCAGGCGGCGGGCGTCGCTGACCGTCGCACTCGCCGACATCGCAGGCGCCTGGCCGCTCGATCGCATCGCCGCCGCCCTCACCCGGCTCGCCGATGTCGTGCTCGCGAGCGCGCTCGACCACCTTCTTCGCGATGCCGCCCCACGGGGCACCCCCGCGCCCTTAGACCAGGACGAGCCGGCGGCGGCGCGCGGGGTGACCGTGTTCGGCGTGGGCGGGCTCGGCGCGGGCGAGCTCACTTATTCGAGCGAGCTCGACCTGCTCGTGCTCTTCGACCCCGAACGCGTGCGGCACCAGGGGCGCGGCGAGCCGGCGGAGGCCCTGCACCGCCTCGTGCGCGATCTCGCCGCCCTGCTCGGCGAGCGCGACGACGAGGGCTGCGTCTATCGCACCGACCTCAAGTTCAGGCCCAACACGGGCGCCACGCCGCTCGCGCTCTCGACCGGGGCTGCGGAGCAGTACTACGAGAGCCACGGGCAGAACTGGGAACGCGCCGCGATGATCAAGGCGCGCCCGGCGGCCGGCGACATGGCGGTCGGCACCGAGATGATCGAGCGGCTGCGGCCCTTCATCTGGCGCAAGTACCTCGATCTCGCGGCGATCCAGGATATCCAGTCGATCAAGCGGCAGATCAACGCCGAGCCCGGCCGCCAGCACTTCGACGTCGCCGGGCATGACATCGAGCGCGGCCGGGGCGGCATTCGCCAGATCGAGCTCTACGCGCAGACGCAGCAGCTCATCTGGGGCGGTCGCGACGACTCCCTGCGCTCCCGCTCGACCTGCGATGCACTCCGGGCGCTCGCCGCCGCCGGGCGCACGAGCGGGAAGGCGGTGGACGCGCTGATCGACTCCTACCGCTTCCTCCGCCGGCTCGAGCACCGCCTGGAGATGATCGAGGACGAGCCCGACCTGCGGATTCCGGACGACGCCGAGGGTCGCGCCGCGATCGCCCGCCTCATGGGATTCGCCGACGAGGCAGGCTTCGCCGATGCGCTGCTCACCCTCATCCGCGCCGTGGAAGGGCACTACGCCGCGCTCTTCGAGGACGAGCCCGCGCTCGGCGACGAGAGCGGCAACCTCGTGTTCACGGGCACCGACGACGACCCCGACACCCTCGCGAGCCTTGAGCGGATGGGTTTCGGCGACGCCGCGGGCGTCTCGGCGACGGTGCGCCGCTGGCATCACGGCCGGATCCAGGCAACCCGCAGCACACGGGCGCGGGAGCTCCTGACCGAGCTCATGCCGGCCCTGCTCCGCGCGCTCTCTCACACCGCCGATCCCGACTCCGCCTTCCGCAAGCTGGACGAGTTCCTCGCCGGGCTGCCGTCGGGGGTCCAGCCCTTCCTGCTGCTCCACGACAACCCCGCCCTGCTCGCCCGGCTCGCCGAGATCCTGGGCAGTGCACCCCGCATCGCTGAGCATCTGAGCCGCAGCCCGGACCTGCTCGAAGGCCTCATCAGCGGCGACCTGCACCAGCGGCTGCCGGATCGGGACGAGCTGATCGACGACCTCGCGCGCACGCTCGCGCACGCCGGCGACTACGACGACCTGCTCGACGGCGTGCGGCGCTGGCAGCACGAGCGCGAGTTCCAGGTGGGCATGCAGATCCTGCGGGGCGACGTGGCGGTCGACAAATTGTCCGGCGCGCTCTCGGATATCGCCGACACGGTGATCGAGACCCTGCTGCCGCGCGTGCACGAGGATTTCGCCCGGCGGCACGGCGCGGTGCCGGGCGCGACCTACGTCGTGCTCGGCATGGGCAAGCTCGGCAGCCGCGAGCTCACCTTCGACAGCGACCTTGACGTGGTCTTCCTCTACGGCTTGCCGGCCGGTGCGGATGTGCAGTCCGACGGCGCCCAGGGCCTGGCCGCGAGTCACTACTACGCCCGCTTCACAAAGCGTCTCTCGAACGCCGTGAGCGCGCTCACCGCCGAAGGGCGCCTCTACGAGATCGACACGCGCCTCAGGCCGTCCGGCACCTCGGGGCCGATCGCGACCGAGGCCGCCGCCTTCCGCCGCTACCACGAGGAGGACTCCTGGACCTGGGAGCACATGGCGCTCACGCGCGCGAGGCCCGTGGCCGGCGATCCGGGTCTCTGGGCGCGGGTCATGGAGGATATCCGGGCGGTCCTCTGCACCCCGCGCGATGCCGACGCGCTGCTGGCCGACGTCGCCGCCATGCGCGAGCGCATCGACGGCGAGCGCCACACCGAGAACCGCTGGCGCCTCAAGCACGTGCGGGGCGGCCTGCTCGACCTCGAGTTCATCGCCCAATACCACCTGCTGCGCCACGCCGCGCGCCACCCCTCGATCCTGGTTCAGTCGACGCAGTCGATGTATCGCCGCCTCGGCGAGGCCGGCGTCCTCGACTCCGACGATGCCGCCGATCTTGCCGAGATGCTCGCCTTCCTCCAGCGCCTCCAGGGCCTGCTCCGGCTCACCGTCGGCACCAACCGGGAGGTCGACCGCTTCACCCCCGGCGTTCGCGAGACCCTCGCGCGGGCCATGGGGGTCGAGGATTTCACCGCCCTTGAGGCCGGCGTCGTCGCCATTCAGGATCGCGTCCGCGCCGCCTATCATCGCCTGGTCACGGCGCCCGCGGCGGCGCTCGACCGCAGGAACGACGAGTAAGAGGAGATCGAACATGACGACGGCGATCGAAGCCGGCAGCCCGGCGCCGGGTTTCACCGCACCCACCAACGACGGCGGCTCGCTCAGCCTCGACAACCTGCGCGGCAAGGCGGTGGTGCTCTACTTCTACCCGCGCGACGACACCCCCGGCTGCACGCGCGAAGCGCAGGAGTTCACCGAAGCCCTGCCGGAATTCGCGGCGGCGGGCGCGGAGATCGTCGGCGTCTCCAAGGACACCGCCGCCAAGCACGACAAGTTCCGCGCGAAGTACGGCCTCCCCTTCACCCTGGTCTCCGACACCGAGAGCGACATCTGCGAGCGCTACGGCGTCTGGGTCGAGAAGAAGAACTACGGCAAGACCTACATGGGCATCGAGCGCGCAACCTTCCTCATCGACACCGATGGCACCGTCAGCAAGGTCTGGCGCAAGGTAAAGGTCGCCGGCCACGTGGAGAAGGTGCTGGAGGCGGTGCAGGAATTAGGTCGTTGAAGTGATGACGGTTGCTTCGCAATGCAACTCCCTTTGGCGGTTTTGTGCTCTGTATACCTACTCTCGATCAAGACCTGCCTAATCTCTGCCGCCCCACCTTACGTGACGTGCCGCTTCTGCCATTTCTAACTCGCGAATTCGCCTTTGCTCTTCGACTGATATACGGCACAACTTTAGTGCCTTTTCGCACGTTTTTTGTGGAGCAGTGAATACGTTTCTCCTATCCACATGTGCGGCGCACTCCTCTACATTGTCAACATTTGGAATGGGATCTTTCAATTTCAGATCCAAGAAGCCAGAAAGGGCCAGTCGATACAACGTAGCAGAATGCGACGATAGGTAGCGACCAGATATAGTCAGCTTCAAATCTTTATGCGTAACTGGATTACCATGAAAAAATCTGTTTCTGCTGTCATACATCTTCTTGTAAACCCAACAAGCGACATTCCTTCTCTCGTTGTTGTTTTTGTGCCAAATTTTATACCTGCGATGCCCACAGGTCCTGACTATCCAAGGAATCCTTTGGAGAAGGTCAAAAACTTCTCCTAGGCCAACACGACCTTTCTCCCCGGGATGAGCAAGAATTTCGAATGCCGCAATCCACAAGGCAATCATTCGACCATAGTCGTGGATAACGATATCTTGCCCGGCGGGGATGAGACAGGCTTGGTTCATCATGTTGAGAGAGCGAAACAGAGCCACGTCGGCCCACTCTGGTGCACGGGTATTATACCTCGCCGTCCAACGCACAAGCAGTTCCTGAAGAAGAGGCTCATCAAAGTGCCTGCGCCGCAAGTGTAAAGGGGACAGTTCCGGAGACGAGTGACCCAAAAAGCGATCTATACTGTGAAGACCAAGTAAGGCTGGAGTATGTGCGATCATGTATTCGTAATTTCGGTCGAGCATCCAAGGATGAATCCAAAAGAAACTGGAATATCGAACGCGATCGAGTGTGTTATCATGTACGATGTCCCAGGATCTCGCCAAAGGTACGGTCGCGGCGACGAGAATGTCACGAAAACTTGCTGCTGCGTCGGCTAGCTTTAGATGGTCTGGAGCGTCGGCTCGTCGTATGATTAGTGTGGGAGAAAGGTGCTCTCTATGTGTATCGCGAAATCTTCTAAGGAAAATGCGGCAATTGGGATGCTGTCGAACTAGCATCCGGATGCGTTGATCAGTGGGTGGAACAAGCGCATACGTGCAAGATTCGACGGACTCATCTAGCTCAATATTAGGTAGGGCCCAAATTACTTCCCAGGCCATTGGGAGACTGCCTCCTCTTGAGCTCAGCCCCCCTTAAACGGCCGGAACAGGCTGATCGTGTCGTCGGGGCTCAGGGGCGTCTCGGGCCACTGATCGCGGGGCACGGCCTCGCCGTTCACCATGGCGAGGATAGCGGGGTCGCCGTCTACGCCGAGGCCGGAGAGCGCATCCGCGACCTTCGCGCCCGCCTCGAGATCGAGGTCGCGGCTCTTCGCGCTGCCGAATTGGGGGAGCTCGATGGCGATGAGCTCGACCTTGACCCGCATTTCTCGCTCGCTCCCAAAGCGCCGCCGGATCGCTCAATTAGCACATAACACACTGTTCTAGAAATATTATCCCCTCCCACTCAATCTCAGCGAAGGCGCGTCGCCGCCTCTCATATGACAAGTGCAGGCATTCGGTGGTACCAGCTCCGCGACACCCCGACGCGCCGGCCGCGTCGGACGCATTACCGATAAGGAGGACGGAATGGCGAAGGGTTACTGGGTAAGTTGCTACCGGGAGATCAAGGATCCGGCCGCGCTGGGGGAATACGCCAAGTTGGCGGGGCCCGCAATCATCGCCGGCGGCGGCACGTTCCTGGCGCGCGGCGGCAAGGTCCAGGCCTTCGACGCCGGCATTGCCGGGCGCACCGTCGTGGTCGAGTTCGAGAGCTTCGAACAGGCGCTCGCCACCCACGACGGTGCCGCCTACCAGGCCGCAGCCGCGAAACTCGAAGGCGCGGTAGAGCGCGACTTCCGGGTGGTCGAGGGCGTCGATTGACGGCAAAGGGGACCCCAGAGCGCGTCTGCCCCTGACGGACGCGCGACAGGCCGCGACCGCGGCCCGCCGCAAATGCGGCGCGCCCGCGCAGGCGCCGGCCCACAGGCCGGCTGCCGTGAGCGACAAACACAGGCGCGGTGACCGCGTGCGCAGCGGCTGCTATCCTCCGCCCATGTGATGAACCGAGGAGACATCAGCCATGGCGGTAACCGCGATCGTTCGCTTCGCGCTGCCCGAGGACAAGACGCGCGAGGCGGCAAAGGCCGCATTCGAGGCGTCCGCACCGCTCTACCAGAGCGTTCAGGGCCTGGTTCGCAAATACTATCTTCTGTCCGAGGACGGCCGGACCGGCGGCGGCGTGTATCTCTTCGAATCGCGCGAGGATGCGGAGCGCCTCTATGACGCGGCCTGGAAGGCCGGCATCCGCGAGCGCCTGGGCGCCGAGCCTTCGATCGAGTATTTCGAATCGCCGGTGATCGTCGACAACGAGCTGGGCGCGATCTCCAGCGCAGCCTGATTGCGCCTCTCTCGCCGCTGACGCTGCCGCCCCGACTGCGCGGCCCTTCCGGGGAACAAGACTAGAGCGCGTCCGTCTATGACGGACGTGCGACAGGCCGCGACCGCGGCCCGCCGCCAATGCGGCGCGCCCGCGCAGGCGCCGGCCATAGGCCGGCTGCCGTGAGCGACAAAGCCTCGGAGCGCGCCCGTCTTTGACTGACGCGCTCTAATTCTCAGCCGAGGCCGAGCCGCTCCATGGTCGCCGCCGTCGGCCGCCCGTCCGCGCTCCAGCCGCGCAGCTCGTAGTACTGCGGCAGCATGGTGTCGAGCTCGCAGACCTTGCCCTTGCCCGAGCCGCTCTTCGCCGCCTCCTTGAGGATGCGCTGCGGCAGCGTGTCGTCGGCGGCGGTCATGCCGGCGTCGAGGTTGAACTGGCGCTCCATGTTCCAGATGCGCTCGCCGGTCTCGTTCAGCCGGTCCACGCTCCAGTCGCCCTCGCAGGCGGCGTCGACCATGTTGGCGACTTCGTCGAGCCCCCAGATCATCATCGGGAAGGCGCAGATGCCGACCGAATCGATGGCCGCGTTCGAATCCTGGCTGTCCTTCACGATCTTCGCCTTGCCATCCAGCTTGCCGCCCGAGAAGTCGTCCTCGTAGGGGTCGGCGCGCAGGTGGCAGGCGCCGCGGTTGCTGGTGGCGTAGGCAAGACCCATGCCCTGCATCGAGCGGCCGTCGTAGCCGGGGAACTCCTGCCCCTTGGCGACCATGGCGAGCTCGGGCCGGCCGTACTTCTCGCAGAGGCGCTTGGCGCCGAGCCCCAGGTCCTGGCCGAAGCCGGTGCCGGTGCCGGCGTCCTCCGCCGCCTTGCAGAGCGCTTCGGCCGAGCCGAAGGTGTAGGCGACGCCGCCGGTCTCCGCGTCCGTGATGGCGCCTTCCTCGTAGAGCTCCATGGCGGCGGCGACGGTGGCCCCGAAGGAGATCGGGTCCATCCCGTCCTCGTTGCAGACGAAGTTGGCGAAGGTCGCGGCCTCGATATCGTCCACGCCCACCATCGGGCCGAGGGAATAGGCCGATTCGTACTCCAGCCCGCCGCTCACCTTCTTGTAGCGGTCCCGGTCCTTGATCGCGAAATGGTTGGGCTCCATCTTCGACGCGCGCTGGCAGCCGATGGTGCAGGCGAAGCAGGCCCGGTTCGCCACCAGATTGGCCGAGCCGTCGGAGCGGCGCACCTTCGTCATCGCGTCGGGGCCCAGGTTGCCGGTGCCCTCGAACTGCACGTCCTGGTTGTTGCGGGTCGGCAGGCTGCCGAAGGCCTGGGTCACGTCGATCATGGAGAGCGTGCCGGTGCGCGCGAGGTCGGCGCGAGTCTGGCTCGCGGCGAGCGCGCCGGCGGCCTGCTCCACGGCACTGGCGAAGGCGTCGTCATCGTCCACCGCGACGCCCCGGGTGCCGCGCACCGCGATGGCCTTCAGGTTCTTCGATCCCATGACGGCGCCGACGCCGGAGCGCCCGGCCGCCCGGTCGAGGTCGTTCATCACGCAGGCGTAGCGGTTCAGGTTCTCCCCTGCCCGGCCGATGGAGGCGATCCTGATCGCGCCGTCCTGATGACGCGACTTGATCGCGGGCTCGGTATCCCAGACCGACTTGCCCCAGATGAAGCCTTCGGCGTCGATCAGCTCGGCGTGGTCGTCCTTGATGTAGAGGTAGACCGGGCGCGGCGAGCGGCCCTGGCAGATCACCATGTCCCAGCCGGCGAGCTTCAGCTCGCCCCCGAAGTAGCCGCCCGAGTTCGAGCAGGCGACGGCGTTGGTGAGCGCCCCCTTGGTGACGACAGTGTAGCGCCCTCCGGTCGGCGCCGTGGTCCCGGTCAGCGGGCCGGTCGCGATGATGAACACGTTCTCGGGCGAGAGCGGATCCGCCTTCGGGTCCATCTCCTCCACGAGGTACCTGGTGGCAAGGCCCCTGCTGCCCAGGTAGTCCTGCGCCCACTCCATGTTGAGCGCCTCTTCGGTACAGGTGCCGGCAGTGAGGTCAACACGCAACAGTCTGCCTTGCCAGGACATAGCATTCCCCCTTGATGTCGATCGGCCGAGCCGAGCCGTGTGCCGGAAACGTACCCTTGGATTCCCCATTCGCCAAGGGCGCGGCGGGCGTAAATGAAGAGAAGGCGTGAGTTATGCCGCAGGCCGGTGGACAGGCACTACGTAAGGGCCTTCGGGGATGACCGCGACTCGCGGGTCGCCGTGCCGGGCGGCGCTTTCCGCCACCGAATCCGCGATCGACTCGGTCATCCGGACGCCGGTGAGCGCGCGGTCCTCGGGCGCCAGGCCCTCGGTATAGAGGTGCACCGTGCCGGCCCGCATTGGGCGGAGCTGCATCTCGGTCTGCCACTCGTCGATGGCCGCGTGGGTCTTGGCGCTGATCTCGTCGAGGAAGCGATCCGGACCCTTCTCCACCAGCCGGCGCTGCGCGTCCGCGTAGTGTGCCGAGCCCAGGCCCTCCGAACACGCCGACGCGACGATGAGGTCGCCGCCCGGCGCCAGGATTTCGAGCGGCCCGACCATGCCCTTCACGGTCTGATAGTAGGTCGCATCGAGCGGATAGCCGGCGGAGCTGGTCAGCACCGTGTTGAAGCGCTCCGCCACGGGGACGGTGCAGTACTGCCCCGCGAAGGCGACCGCCGCCGCGTGGCTCGCCACGACCTCGCCGTAGTTGAGGAAAGCGACCCGGCGCTCGTCGTCGATCACGCTGTTGACCGCCCGCGCGCCGCCGATCATCGCCATGATCGCAAGCTGCTCCTCGTGCAGCGGATTGCCCTCCAGCACGCAGTTGGTGCAGTTGGGATGCTCCATGAAGCGCGCGCTGTGGAAGGTGGTGATGGTCTCGGCGTGGGCGACGCCGGGCGCGATCACCTTGCGCCCGCCGGACCAGCCGGCCATGAAGTGCGGCTCCACCAAGCCGGTCGCGATGCGCAGGTCGGCCTCGATGAAGCGCCGGTCGAGCCGCACCACCGTGCCCCGCCCCGTCGTGCCGATCAGCACGTGATCGGCGTTCTCGCGCGCGAAGTGGTTCGCGACGTCCACCGTCTCCAGCAGCCAGGGATCGCCCACCAGGGCGGCAAGCTCCTCGCCCTCGTTGGGCCGGTGCAGCCCGGTCGCCACCAGCACCGTAATCTGCTCCGGCGCCATCCCGGCGTCGAGCAAGGTGCGGATCAGCGGCGGCAGGATGAGTCCGTTGGGCACCGGTCGCGTGAAATCGCAGATCAGGATGCAGGCGCGGGTCGCATGCGCGGCTTCCGCCGCGAGCGGCGCACAGCCCACGGGCTCCGCCAGCGCCTGGTCCATCGCTGTTGCCGGATCGGCAAGCAACGGCATCGCCTGCTTGGCGATCACCCTAACGTCGAGCCCATCGGGCAGCTCCACCGCCCGCTGGCCCCGCCCGTAATTCAGGTGAACGCGCATGGCTCTATTTCATGTCGATGTATCGGACCGGCACGAGGCGGTGCCCTACCAGGTCCACCGCCGCTTGCGCCTGCTCCAGGATGACGTAGCCGAGGAGCGGTTCATACCCGTCGTCCTCTCCGCCCTCCATGTCCACGAAGATCACTTCGTTGGACACCGGGCGGAACCCGTCGATTTCGATCTCGACCGGCCAGCACGCCTCGCCCTCGAGCACGTCCTGATTGGCCAGCTGGAGCGATACCGTCTCGGAGCGTTTGAAGTCTCCGAGTCTATCCTTCCACGCAGATGGCAGAATAAGCGCGCCCGCGCCGGTATCCACCAGCATCTCGCAGCGGATGGACTTGTCCTCATCGAAGAGGTTGGTGATCCGCGTATCGACGACGATGCGTCCCATCGGATCGCGCTACGGCTCCCTACTTCGTTCCGGCGAGCGGGATACCGGTTGCGTTCGCGGTCGCGACGGTGAGCGCCCGCATGTCTTCAGGCTCGACGTTCTGGAGGTTTGTCTTGCCGGTGCAGCGCGCCATCATCGAGGCCTCGGAGGCGGTTGCCTTGATGATGTTGGCGATGCCCGCCGAGCGGTCCTCGCCGCCGCGGTCGGCGGTGAACGCGAGCTCGCGGCTGCCGGTAATCGCGCCGCCGGCGGCGAGCCCGGCCGTGACCCCCATCACCACGGCGACGGTGCCGAGCGCGATCACCTTGGCCGCATCGGTGCCCGAGCGCACGCCGCCGAAGTAGACCAGGTCGATCTCCTCCTCGCGGTCGAGGCGTCGCAGGATCGCCACGGCGTCCCGCAGGATCGTGAGGTCGGGCGCGCCTGTGAGCTCCGCCCACGGCGCGCCGAGCCCGGCGCTGCCGTCCAGCAGCAGCATGTCGAAGCCGGCATCGAGGGCGTAGGGAATCGCCTCTTCCAGCACCGCCGGTGAGGAGACGGAAAGCCCCAGAATCTGGCCTTCGGCGGCCCTCTTCGCCTCTACCGCCTGGAAGCGGTGGCCGAGGGCATGGATCAGCCCCGCGGCGTCCGCGCTCGGCGCGATCTGGCCCGGCAGCACGAGCTGGAACCAGCGCGCGCCGCCGCCGATGGGCCGCACGCCCACATAGCTCGAATCCGCCTCCGCGATGCCCTGGCCGACCGCACTACGCACCTCCTCTGGCGCATCGTCGAAGCCGGTCACCATGAAGGGCAGCGCCAGTTCGATGCCGCCCACTGTGGTGCCGATTCGGCAGGCCTCGCGGTAGGGGTCGATCACCAGCCTGGACAGGTTGGCAGGCAGGAACACGAGATCGTCGAGCACCCCCGGAAGCTCGGTCGGGAAGGGGTCGTCCCGCTCGCCGATGCGCTTGTCCAGCATCGCCTTCTGGCGCACCGTGTCGTCAGGCGTGGTGCGCGCCATCACGAAGATGTCCTCGCGGTGCCCCACCGCGTAGTCGGCGGAACCGGTCTCCGCATCGCAGCGGTAGCAGCGCGCCGCCTCCTTGCGCGCCGAGTCCCAGCCATAGGTGGTCTCGATCTCCGGGAACGACACCGGGTTCTCGCCCAGGCCCAGGAAATCCGGGTGCTGAACCGGCAGCAGCTCCCACTCCAGGTCTTGCGCCACCGGCACGCGGCGCGTCCGGTGCGGCGTGCGATAGGGCAACGGCTCCTCGTGCCCTTCGAGGAAGGCCTTCACGTAGTAGGCCACCCGCTGGCCGTGGTTCATCGCCATCACGATGGTGGAGCCGCCGAAGGCCCCGTCGCCCGCCGCGAACACCTTGGGATCGCTCGTGCGCATGCCGTCCCACTCGGTCCGCACCCGGTCCCGGTCCATCAGTCCCCGCCGGTCGAGGTCGTCGCAGAGACCCTCCTGCCCCACCGAGGCGACCACCATGCCGCAGGCGATATCGTGCTCCGTGCCCGGCACGTTCACCGGCGCGCGCCGGCCCGACTCGTCCGGGTCTCCCAACGTCGTCTGTACGCAGCGCACCGCGAGCTCGTTGCCCCGCGGCACGATCGCGGTCTGCTGGGTGTGGTAGATGAACTCGATCCCCTCCTCGACCGCGCCCTCCAGCTCGATCTTGCGCGCCGGGATCTCCGCCGGGCCCCGCCGGTAGATCACCTTCACGTGCTTGCAGCCCGGCAGACGCTTCGCGACCCGGCAGGCGTCCATGGCGACATCGCCGCCGCCCACCACCACCACCGTCTCCGGCATCTCCGGCCGCGCGCCCTCGTTCACGTCGCGCAGGAACTGCACGCCGTCGATCACCCGGCCGTCGTCCTCGCCGGGAATGCCCATGTCCTTGCCCCACCACGCCCCGATGGCGAGGACCACCGCGTCGTGCCGCTCCTTGAGCTCGTCCAGCGTCACGTCCCGGCCGAGCGCGGTGTTGAGGTGAACCTCCATCCCCGGGCAGCGCCGCATCATGCGGTCGATATCCTCCTGGATGATCCCGGGCGGCAGCCGGAACGCCGGAATGCCCCAGATCATCATGCCGCCGAGCCGATCGGTCATCTCGTAGACGTGGACGCGATAGCCCGCGACCGAGAGCTCGTGCGCCGCGGTCAGCCCCGCCGGGCCCGAGCCCACCACCGCCACGCTCTGCTCGTGGCGGATCGGCACGGGCGGCGGGTCGTAGTCGTGGCCCACCTCGTCCATGACGAAGCGCTTGAGGTTGCGGATCTGCACCGGGCCGTCGGAATCGGTGCGCCGGCAGGCCGGCTCGCAGGGCGCGTCGCACACCCGCCCGCAGATCGAGCTGAAGGGGTTGGTCGCCGTGATCGCCTCGAACGCCTCCTCGAACTTCCGCTCCCAGATATAGGCGATGTAGGAGGGCGCATCCGTCCCCACCGGGCAGGCGATCTGGCAGGGCGCCGGCACGAAGTGCGCGTCGGCCGTGTCGTCGGGCAGCTCCGCAAGCAGCTGCCCGCCTGCCTTCATTTCCTCCAAGATCGCCATCGCTCAACCCATCCTGCTGCGGAGCGCCTGTTCGCGCTCGCGGTACTCCGGCGCATAGGGCAGGCCCGTCATTTCCGCCGCATCGCGCGTGACCGCGACCAGATCGTCGCGGCTCAAGTCCGTGGTGCTGCCGTACCCCATGGCCTGGGTCAGCGCCGCCATCTGCCAGCGCACGCCTTCCAGGTAGCGGTGGATGTTGCGCGCCTCCGCCACCGGGTTGTAGCGCCGCTCGTGCGTGGGATCCTGGGTGGCGATCCCGGTCACGCACTGCCCCACGTGGCACTGCATGCAGGCGATGCAGCCGCCCGCGATGATCACCGCCGTCCCCATCGCCACCGCATCGGCGCCAAGGCAGAGGCCCTTCACCGCGTCGATCCCGTCCCGGATGCCGCCCATCAGCACGAGCTGCATCTTGCCGAGGCCCTCGACCTCCTCCAGCGCCTCGATCGCTTGCGTGATGGCGGCAAGGGTGGGCACGCCCACGTGCTCCATCACCTCGGCGCCGCCCGCACCGGTCGAGCCCTGCATCCCGTCGAGCTCCACGAAGTCGAAGCCGTCCTTGTAGGCGATCTTGATGTCGTCCCTCACCCGGCCCGCGCCCAGCTTCACGCTCACCGGGATGCGATAGCCCGTGGCCTCGCGGAACTCCTCCACCTTGATGACGAGGTCGTCGGCGCCGAGGATGTCCGGATGCCGCGAGGGCGAGCGCAGATCGATGCCCTCGGGGATGCCCCGGATGGTGGCAAGCTCCTTGGTCACCTTCTTCGCCATCAGCTGGCCGCCGAAGCCGGGTTTGGCCCCCTGGCTGATGTAGATCTCGAGCCCGTCGGCCCGGTTCATGTCGTGGATGTTCCAGCCGAGCCGGCCGCCCAGGCACTGGAACACCAGCTGCTCCGCCGCACCCCGCTGGGCGTCGCTCATGCCGCCCTCGCCGGTGTTCTCGGCGATGCCGGCCATGCTCGAGGCCATGCCCACCGCCTGCTTGGTGGAGCGCGAGAGTGCGCCGTAGCTCATCGGCGCGATCATCACCGGCATCGAGAGCTTGAGCGCCTTCGCCCCGTTGAGCCCCCCGATCTCGGTCCGCATCTCGACCGCCGCCACCGGGTCGCCCGCCGTGCCCGCGCCCGAGAGGTCGCGCTTGAAAGCGAGGTCCGAGAGGTGCGGCAGCGTGCGCGCGCCGCCATAGCCCCGCACCCGGTAACGCCCGATCTGCGACTTGACGTAGACGTCCTCCTGCACCTTCGGGTTCCAGTAGTTCGACGTACCCGAGAAGGTGAAGAAGGGGATGCTGCGCACCTGCTGCTCGCTGGTGGCGTAGCGCAGGCGCTTGCCGGCGTTCCCGATCTTCTGGAAGCCGCCCTTGTACGAAATCTCGTGGCGGTCCAGGAATGCGCGGATGTCGTCGACCTCGGCAGAGTCGATATCGGTCAGCTGCGCGTCGGAACCCAAAGAGCGCACCGCGCCGCCGACATAGATGTCGCCGGCCGCCATGTCCTCGCCCACGCGCTCGCCGGATTCGCCCAGGATGATGATGCGCCCGCCGTACATCATGTAGCCGGCCATGAAGTTGGCGTTGCCGACGCAGCAGAGCGTCCCCGCCTTCATCACCTGGCCCGCGCGCGAGCCCACGTTGCCGTGCACCACGATCTCGGCGCCCCGGATCGCGACGCCCGCGATCGCGCCGGCGTTGCCGCGCACCGTCACCGTGCCGGCGTACATGTTGTCGCCGAGGCCCCAGCCGACGTTGTTCTCGATCTCGAAGCGCGCCTGGTCCGCAAGCCCTGCGCAGAAGTAGCCCGCAGAGCCCCGGATATGCACCCGCACCGGGTGGATCAGGCCGACGCCGATATGGTGGCGCGCGTCGGGGTTGAGGACCTCGACGTCCTCGCCCTCAGCTCCCCACTTGCGGATTTTCTCGTTGGCGTCCCGGACCGAAACCTGTCCTAGGTCAATCTGGACCATGTACCGTAGCTCCCCGGCGGCGGTTCCCTGGTGTCGAGCGCGCGGCCCGGGAAGAGGCGGTTCAACGAAACCTCCTCCGAGGCGATCGCAATCATGTCGTCGTTCTCGTACATGATCATCGGCTTTGCCGCGAGATGGTCCTTGGCGTAGCCGATCTCGTCCTTGGTCGAGACCAGGAACGAGAACGTGCCGTCGAGATCGTCGATCGAGGTCTTCAACGCGTCTTCCAGGGGCACCTCGTTGGCGAGCTTGTCCGCCAGATAGACCGCAATCAGCTCGCTGTCGTTGTCCGTGTGGAACTCGAACCCGCGACGCTCGAGCCTGCGCCGCATCTTCCAGTAGTTCGTGATCTGGCCGTTGTGCACGATCGCGATGTCGGTGAACCCGGTCGCCCAGAAGGGGTGCGCCGCCTCGGGCTTCACCTCGGACTCGGTCGCGAGCCGCACGTGGCCCAGACCGTGGGTGCCCTGGACATCGCGCACGTGAAAGACATCGTCCACATCGTGAGCGCCGCCCACGTCCTTGCGGATATCCAGGCTCTCGCCGATGGAGATCAGCGTCGCCGCATGCTCCATGTCGTAGGTGAGCTTCTGCACGTCGCCGGAAAAGCGCACGACCGCCCGGTAGCTGTTGCCCACGTGCTCGTCGTCCACGACCTCGGCGCCGTGCTCCTCGAGAGTCCTGCGAATGTCCGCGATCGCGCCCTCGACACCACTGTTGTGGCCGACACCATCACTGGCGCCCTTCTCCTCCTCCACGAGAAAGCGCAGCCGGAGCTCGCCCGGTTTGGCATCCTCGTAGAGCGCAAAGCCGGTGGAATCGGGGCCGCGGTGCTGGCAACCGTCCAGCATGTCGATCAACGCCTGACCGGTGCCAAGTCCCGTGCTCCCGTGCTTGAACATCACGCCCGCTATTCCGCACATGCGCAAAGCTCCGCTCATTCGTCTTGCGATAGGCCACTATACCACGAATCCCGGACTCGCGCGCCGCCACACCCCTATCTATGGTGCGCACGGGAGGAATAGCAGCCATGCCCTACGCGCCGTCGCCGGACGGAACCCGGCTCTACTACGAGGAGGCCGGAGCGGGCCATCCGGTGCTCTTCATCCACGAGTTCGCGGGCGACCACCTGAGCTGGGAGCCGCAGCTCTGCCACTTCTCGCGGCGCTACCGCTGCATCGCCTACAACGCCCGCGGCTATCCGCCCTCCGACGTGCCGGAGGACGCGGACGCCTACAGCCAGGACCACGCGGTGGCGGACGCCATCGCCCTCCTCGACCATCTCGGCGTCGAGCGCGCCCATGTCGTGGGCCTGAGCATGGGCGGCTTCGCAACCATTCACGTCGGCCTCAAGCACCCGGCGCGCGCGTCCTCTCTGGTGGTTGCCGGCTGCGGCTACGGCGCGCCGAAGGACGCCCGCAGCGGCTTCCAGCGCGAGACCCACGCGGTGGCCGACCGCCTGGAGCGGGAGGGCGCCGGCCCTGTGGGCGCCGACTACGCCCTGGGTCCCACCCGCGTGCAGTTCCAGGCCAAGGACCCGCGTGGCTGGGCCACTTTCCGCGACCGGCTCGCCGGGCATTCCGCCAAGGGCGCGGCCAACACGCTGCGCGGCGTGCAGTCCCGCCGCCCCTCGCTCTACGACCTGGAAGAGGGCCTCGCCGCGCTCTCCGTGCCGACGCTCCTGATCACCGGCGACGAGGACGAGCCCTGCCTCGACGCCAACCTCTACCTCAAGCGCACGATCCCGGCCGCTGGCCTGCTGGTGATCCCGAAGTCGGGCCACACGATCAATCTCGAGGAACCCGACGCCTTCAACCAGGCCTGCGCGGACTTCTTCGCCCAGGTCGAGAACGGCCGCTGGGGCGCCCGCGACCCGCGTTCGCTCGGCGGCACATCGATCATCCGAGCCGACAAGGACTGACCATGTCAGACGCGGAAAAGTCCATTGCCGACTCGCTGCACGGGCTCCTCGCCGAGCTGATCGCGATCCCCTCCACCACGCCCCCCGGCGACACGCGGGCGATTTGCGAGGCAGCCGGCGAGCATTTCGGGGCAGCCGGCTACGACGTCTCCATGCCGATGCGGACCCCGCCGATCGCCAACCTGGTCGCGCGGCTGGGCGAGGGTTCCCCCTGCGTGGTGTTCAATTCCCACATCGACACGGTCGGCACCGGCGACCGCGCGGCCTGGCGCACCGACCCCTTCGCCGCGACAAGAGAAGACGGCCGCATCTACGGGCTCGGCGCCAACAACTGCAAGGGCTCGGCAGCAGTCCATCTCTGGCTTGCGGACGAGATCGCGCGGTGCGGCGGACCAGCGAAGGGCAGCGTGGTCTTCGTGCTCGCCGGCGACGAGGAGCGCCTGGGGCTGGAGGGCACCGCGTACCTGCGCGAGGAGGGGCTGATCGAGCCCGATGCCCTCGTCCTCGGCTCGCCCACCGAGAACCAGATCATCGTCGAGGAACGCGGCATCCTCTGGCTCGAAATCGAGACCACCGGCCGCGCCGCCCACGGCGGCGACCCGCCGGCGGGCGACAACGCCATCCTCCGCATGATGCGCCTGCTCGACCGGCTCCAGGCCGAGCTCGGGCCGAGGCTCGATGCAAGGCGCAGCGGCGGGAAGGTCTCGACCATGAACATCGGCACCCTCCACGGCGGCGAGAATCCCAATGTGGTGCCGGACCGCTGCACGGCCCGCATCGACCGCCGCCTGCTGCCCGACGAGCCGGTCGAGGAGGCCCATGCCGAGATGGAGGCCGTGCTGGCCGGCGCGGGCGAGCCCAAGGGCTCCTACACCCTGCGCCGCCCGGTCGGCACCAACGGCTTCTCCGCGCCCCTCGACGGCCCCTTCGTCTCGGCACTGATGGCGGCCATCGAGGATCGCCTGGGCAGGCCGCCCGAGGTGCTCAACGCGCTCGCCGCGAGCGACGGCCGCTTCTTCGCACGGGACGGCATCGAGATCGTCAATTTCGGCCCCGGCGACGGCGCCATCAGCCACGCCGCCAACGAGTTCATACCGCTCGCCGAGATGGTGGACGCGGCCCTCATCCTCCGCGCCTTCGTCGAGCGCACCCTCGGCTTCGCCTTCAGTTCTTGATAGCCCCGAAGGTGAAGCCGCGCCCGAGGTGGCGCTGGATGACGATGCCGATCACCAGAGGCGGCACCAGGGCAAGCACGGCGAGCGCAACCTGCACGTTAGGGCTGTCGACCTTGTCGATGATCTGAACGGGAATCGTCACGTACCGGCCCTGGGCGAGCGCAAGCGCGATCGGCGTTTCGGTCCAGTTCAGGATGAAGACGTAGAGGAAGGTCGCCCCCAGTCCGCTCTTGATCATGGGCACGGTGATCCGAAAGTGCGCCTGCCAGCGAGACATGCCGTCGAGCATCGCCGCCTCCTCGTAGTGCGGCGGAATCTGCTCGATGAAGCTCTTCAGCATCCAGGTCGAGAGCGGAACGGTGATCGCGGCATAGATCGCGGGCAGCAGCATCGGTGTGTTGGTCACGCCGAGCGGCGCCAGGAGAATGGCCAGGGGTATCGCGATCGCCATCGGAGGAATCATGCGAAACGAGAGGACGGAGATCGGCAGCCAAGTGCCGCCGACCCTGTAGCGCGCGAAAGCGATCGCAGCCATCAGGCCGAAGATCACCGATATCGTGGTTGCCGATAGCGCAACACCGGTCGTGCTCACCAACGAACGCCACGACGAGGTCTGCGGCATGCCAAGCAGATTCATGTAGGGATAGAAGACGTCTCGGTAGTTGTTGAGGGAAAGGCTCGACGGGATCCATGAGCTCAAGACCGCCGCGCCGCTCACATATTCGCTCCGCAGCTTGAATGACGTCGAAAGCAGCCAGAAGATCGGGAAGAGGGCGAAGAGGAGCGCAACCGCGAGTGCGATGCGGTTAGCCCAGCTCAACCTTTTCCTGGTCATCGCACCGGTTCCCGGCGTCCTTCCTTGGACCGCTCAACAAGAAGACGTGACGGCCGGCTGGCCGCAACACCGAGCGCTCCGCCGCTCACGGACTCTAGCCTATGAGAGTCGCGGCGGGTGAAGTCCAGGAGTTGCTGGAAATTTCGCCAGGGGCGCATCCCCGCCGGCGCTCCGTCTCGAGGTCTGTCGACGGCATGCCGTTGCGCCTACGCCGCCGTGCGCCTAACCTTCCGCCGGAGCGCGGCGGCGCGCATTCGGAGAACTTAGGGAGGGGCCAGAACCCATGTTCGACATCACTCGGAGAGGTTTGCTCAAGGGCACGGCGGGCACCGCCGCATCGTTGGTGGCGGCCGGTCTCGCGGCATCGCCCAAGGCTTTCGCCGACGATGACGAGATCGTTATCGCCAGCATCTTCGACCAGTCCGGCGGTCTCGACATCTACGGCACGCCGATGACCCAGACCTGCGAGCTCGCGGTCGAGGAGATCAACGCGGCCGGCGGCCTGCTCGGCAAGAAGGTGCGGCTGATCAAGTACGACCCGCAGTCCAACATGGAACTCTATGCCCAGTATGCGCAGGAAGCCGCGTTGAAGGAGCGTGTGGACCTGGTCCACGGCGCCATCACCAGCGCCTCGCGCGAGGTCATCCGGCCGATCCTCCGGCGCTTCCAGACGCTCCTCTGGTACAGCGTGATCTACGAAGGCGGCGTCTGCGACATCAACAACTTCGTCAGCGGCGTGACCGCCCTGCAGTGGGTGAAGCCGATGGCCGACTACGGCTTCAAGACCCACGGCAAGCGCTGCTACTACATTGGCGCCGACTACAACGCGCCCCAGATCATCGGCAAGTGGACCGAGGTCTTCGCCAAGGAGCAGGGCGCCGAGGTCCTCACCAAGGACTTCTTCCCCCTCGACGTGGCGGAGTTCGGCCCGGCCATCGCCAAGATCCAGGAAGCGAAGCCCGACTGGCTCTCCACCTGTCTCGTGGGCGCGGCGCACACCGGCTTCTACCGCCAGTGGTACGCGGCCGGCATGCTCAACGAGATCCCGATCGTCTCGGTCACATTCGGCGTCGGCAACGAGCACGTCCAGCTCAGCGCGGAGGAAGGCAACGGCATCGTCAGCGCCCAGCCCTACTTCCAGGAGCTGCAGCTCCCCGCCAACCTCGAGTTCGTGAAGCGCTATCAGGAGCGCTTCGGCGACGACGCCCAGTATCTCAACTCGGTGGGTGTCGGCGGCTATCTCGGCACCATGCTCTGGTCGCTCGGCGTCAAGGCCGCCGGCAGCCACGAGCGCGAGGCGGTGATCGCGGCGCTGCGCAGCGGCGACATCGCGTGGGACGGCCCGGCCGGGCACATGGTGGTCGATCCGGTGACCAACCACGTGGTCCAGGACATGCACATGGCCGAGTGCCAGAACCAGAGCTGGAACATCTTCGAGAGCTATTCGCAGCTCTATCCGGGCGACGTGATCGACCGCTGCGACCTGACCAAGGATCCCGACATGAACGCCCATCTGGAGCCGATCATCTAGGCGTTCTGAGTGTCGTAGCGTAACGAGTGCGATAGCACGCTTGACGACGGGCGCGCCGTGGATACCGCTGCGCTCCTGATCATCGAAGTGCTGAACGGGATTGCCAGCCTGGCGCTCGCCTGCGCCGGGCTGGCGATCATCTTCGGCATGATGCGGGTGATCAACTTCGCCCACGGCGAGTTCATGATGCTCGGCGCCTACACCACCGTGGTGTGCACCAAGACGCTCGGCATCAACATCTGGATCTCGATGCTGATCATCTCGCCGATCGTCGTCGGCATCATCGGCATCATCGTGGAACGCACCTTCATCCGCTTCTTCTATGGCCGGATGATCGACACGCTGATCGCGACCTGGGGCCTGAGCCTGCTGCTCATCGGCATCGTCACCGCGATCTTCGGCAACATCATCGAAGGCGTGTCTGCGCCGATGGGCAGCTTCGAGGTCGGCATCTACAACGTCGCCCAGTACCGCATGGTGCTCATCGGCATCGTGATCCTGCTCTTCATCGGCATCTTCCTGGTGCTGACCCGCACCAAGCTCGGCCTCATCGCGCGCGGCACCATGCAGAACCCGGCCCAGGCGTCGGTGCTCGGCATCAGCACGCAGCGTGTCTACATGGTGACCTTCGCGGTCGGCGCAGGGCTGACGGGGCTCGCGGGCGGCCTGCTGGCGCCGATCTCGCAGGTCATCCCGACGGCGGGCGCGGCCTACGTCGCCCAGACCTTCATCACCGTCATCACCGGCGGCACCGGCGCCGTGACCGGCACGCTGGTCGCCTCCGGCGTCTTCGGCACCGTGCGCCAGCTCCTCAGCTACGAGTTCACGCCGGTCCTCGGCGGCGTCGGGCTGCTCATCGTCGCGGTGGTCATGCTGCGGCTCCTGCCGCAAGGCATCACCGGCAAGATCTTCAGGCGCTCGCTGTGACGGTGCTCGGCGTCAACCTGAGGAGTTGGGAGACTCTCGGCACCATCCTGGTCGGGCTGTTCATGCTCGTGCTGCTCTTCGCTGGCCCGCACATCTTCGACCTCTTCCTGCTCTTCAAGGTGACGCTCTTCGTCGCCATGGCGATCCTGGCGCTCTCCATGGGCTTCATCTGGGGCTATGGCGGAATTCTGTGCTTCGGGCAGTCGGCCTTCTACGGGCTCGGCGCCTACACCTACGCGATTGCCGTCGGCAACATCGGCGAGAGCACGGGCCCCTTCTTCCTGGCGATCATCGTGCCCGCCGCCTTCGCCGCCCTGCTCGGCTACTTCATGTTCTACGGCCGCCTGAGCGATGTGTACCTCGCGGTGGTCACGCTCGCGGTCACGCTGATCCTCTACAACTTCATGCGCTCGACCGCGGGCGAGGAGTACGCCATCGGCGCGCAGCGGCTGATGGGCTTCAACGGCATCTCGTCGATTCAGCCCATCAACTGGCCCGGCGACGGCAAGGCGTGGCTCTTCCCTGACGAGATATTCCACCTCTCCATGGGGTGTCTGATTCTGTGCTATTTCGGCCTCAAGCTCCTCAATCGCTCGCACTTCGGCCGGGTCGCGGTCGCGATTCGGGAAAACGAGCTGCGCGCCGAGCTGCTCGGCTACGACGTTCGCCTGCACAAGCTGCAGACCTTCACCATCGGCGGCGGCATGGCCGGGCTCGCCGGCTGCCTCGGCGTCAATTTCAACTCCTTCGTCAATCCGGATGTGTTCGCCCTCAACTTCGCGGCCGAGATCATCATGTGGACGCTGATCGGCGGGCTCGGCACCCTGGTCGGGCCGATGATCGGCTGCATTGGACTCTTGATGCTAAAGTTCGAGATCGGCCAGCAGCAGATCACCAACACCTATCTGATCTTCGGCGGGATCATTATGGTGTTCGTGCTGGCGGTGCCGGCCGGGCTGCTGCCCACCGCGCGCCAGCTATTGGAGCGTTTCGTGCCCGGCATGCGCGACGACGACGGGAGCGGTGAGAGAGCGCGGGAGGCGGTGCAGTGAGCGACGCAGCGACGGCAGCGACGACCGACGCAATGCCCATCCTGGAGACGCACGGGCTCACCATGCGCTTCGGCGGCGTGGTGGCGGTGGACCAGGTCGACTTCTCGATGGCGGAGGGAGAGCTCCGCTGCCTGATCGGCCCCAACGGCGCCGGCAAGAGCACCTTCTTCAAATGCCTGACCCACCAGTACAAGGCGTCCGCCGGGCGGGTCCACTTCCGGGGCGCCGACATCACCGGCTCCCACACCTACCAGATCGCCCGCCGCGGTATCGGCATCAAGACCCAAGTGCCGAGCGTCTTCGACGGCTTGAGCGTGCACGAGAACATCTGGGTCGCGGCCCGGCGCCATCACAGCCGCCGCGAGGCCAACCAAATCGTCGACGAGATTCTGGAGCGCCTTCGCCTCAGCGAACTCGCACGTCGTGTCGTCGGGCAGCTCGCGCATGGCGAGCGCCAGCGGGTCGAGCTCGGCACCGTGCTCACCGGCGAGCCCGAGCTGATCCTGCTCGACGAGCCGACCGCGGGCATGACCCATGAAGAGGTCAACCAGACCACCGACCTGATTCTCGAAATCAACAAGACCACGTCGATGATCGTCGTCGAGCATGACATGCAGTTCATCAAGTCGATCGCGAATCGGGTGACCGTGTTCCATCAAGGAGCGATCCTGATCGAAGACACCATGGCGAACCTGGAGAAGAATCAGCAGGTGCGCGACATCTATCTCGGCAAGCAGCACGCGGCCTGAACGATGCTGAGCGCCGAAGGCATCCGCGCGAGCTACGGCAGGATCCCGATCCTGCACGGCATCGACCTCCAGGTGGCGGAGGGCGAGTTCGTCGGCATCCTGGGCCACAACGGGATGGGCAAGACCACCCTGCTCAAGACCCTGATCGGCCTGGTCAAGACCACCGACGGCACGATCACCTTCGAGGGCGAGGCGATCACGCGGGAGCCGCCGCACAGGCGCAACCGGCGCGGCATCGGTTACGTGCCGCAGGGCCGCGAGATCTTCCCCAACGTGAGCGTCCGCGACAATCTGAGGCTCGGCTTCGCGGTGCAGAAGGTGGACGAGCAGGAGGTGCTCGAGGAGGTGCTCGAGGAGTTCCCGCGCCTCAAGCCCCTGCTCGACCGCGCCGGGCGCGTGCTCTCCGGCGGCGAGCAGCAGATCCTGGCGCTGGCACGCTGCCTCTGCGGGCGCCCCCGCCTGATCCTCCTCGACGAGCCGACCGAGGGCATCCAGCCCTCGATCGTCGAAGAGATCGTGGAGATCCTCAAGACCCTGCAGGCGCGGCGCAAGCTCACGGTCGTCCTGGTCGAGCAGAACCTCGACTTCATCGCCGAGCTGTCCCAGCGCGTCCTCATCATCCAGCGCGGCCAGTTCACCAGCGAGGTCTCGCCGTCGCAGCTCTCCGACCCCGACCTCGTCGCCGAGTTCGTCGGCATGGGCGGCTAGGGTAGAGCCAGAGCCCATGCCCGCGCTCACCGACGCCCAGCGGCGCGAATTCGAGGACCACGGCTACCTGCTCCTCCCTGCCCTCTTCTCCGAGGAGGAAATCGCCGCCGTCCGGGCCGAGGTCGAGGCGGTGGCGGCGCGCGAAGGCCCCGAGGTGGTCCCGGAAGCGGAGTCGGACGCGGTCAGGCTGGTCTACGGTGCCCACCGTTTCAACGAGGCATTCCACCGCCTCTCGTGCCATCCGCGCTGGCTGGAGCCGGTGCAGGAGCTGATGGGCGGGCCGGTCTACATCCACCAGTCGCGCCTCAACCCCAAGGCCGCGTTCCACGGCGGCCCGTGGGACTGGCACCAGGACTACGCCACCTGGTCGGACCGCGACGGGCTCAAGGAACCCCGGGCCTTCATGGTCGCGATCCTGCTGGACGAGGCCAACGCCGCCAACGGCCCGCTCATGCTGGTGCCGGGCTCGCACCACTACGGGCTGATCGCCGAGGCTGCCGACAACGAGGAATCGCCCGGCTACACGCTCTTCGTCATCTCGGACGAGCACCTCACCCACATCGTGGACGCGGGCGGCATCGAGCAGGTCACCGGTCCCGCCGGCTCGGTGCTGATCAGCCACGCCAACATGGTCCACGGCTCGGCCGGCAACATCACGCCCTGGCCGCGCCGCATCTTCTATCTCAACGTCGCCGCCACCGATAACCCGCCCACCCGCTTCGAGCGCGCCGAGCATCACTGCACCCGCGACTGGTCGGCGATCGAGCCGCTCGACGACGATTGTCTCCGCACGCTCTCGCAGGAGCCGGCGGCAGGCTGAGGAGCACCATGAAGTACGGATTCTTCATCCGCGGCCAGTTCCGCCGCGGCGAGGACATGAACGCGCGTTTCGCGGACCTCTGCGCTGAGGCGCGGCTCGCGGACGAGCTCGGCTTCGACATTCTCGCCACCGGCATGCACTACGCCGCCTACCCGCTGCAGCAGTATCAGCAGATGCCGCTGCTGGCGCGGCTCATGGTCGAGGCGCCCCGCTGCCGCCTGCTGCCGGGGATCATCCTGCTCTCGCTGCACAAGCCTTTGGATATCGCCGAGCAGGTCGCGACCCTCGACGTGATGTCCGGCGGGCGCATGATCTTTGGGGCCGGCCTCGGCTACCGCGAGGTGGAGTTCAAGGGCTTCGGCACCACCCAGGCCGAGCGGGTGGTGCGTCTGGAGGAGAACCTGGAGGCCGTCGTCCGCCTCTGGACCGAGGACGGCGTCAGCATGGCGGGCTCCCACTTCACCCTCGACGACGCGACCGTGTCGCTCAAGCCGATGCAGCAGCCGCACCCGCCGATCTGGCTCGGCGCCAATGCGGACGCCGCGGTCGAGCGCGCGGCCCGGCTCGGCGATGCCTGGTTCATCAACCCCCACCAGCGCATGGAGACCACCGAGCGCCAGCTCGCCATCTACCGGCACGCCCTCGACGAGGCGGGAAAACCATTTCCCGCCGAACTCCCGCTCATGCGCGAGATCTTCGTCGCCCGGACCAGGGCGGAGGCGGAGCGGCTGGCCCGCCCCTACCTGGAGGAGAAGTACAAGACCTACCACCGCTGGGGCCAGGACAAGGCCATGCCCAAGGGCGACGATGACCTCTCGCTCGACTTCGAAGAGCTGATGCGCGACCGCTTCCTCTTCGGCTCTCCGCAAGAGGTCGCCGAGCAGATCGCCGGCTACGACCGCCGCCTCGGCATCACCACCTTCATCCTCGGCATGGACTGGCTCGGCATGCCGCACGCCCAAGTGACCGACAGCATGCGCCTCTTCGCCGAAGAGGTCGTGCCGCTGGTCGAAGGCGGCGCCTAGTGCCCTGTTTCCGCGCTTCGCGTGCTCACGGATCGGCAAGAATACTCTCCGAACCGGCCACCCCCTCACTCGTCATGCCCGGACTCGTTCCGGGCATCCATGTCGGCCACCTGCCGCGGTGGGACGTGGATGGCCGGGACAAGCCCGGCCATGACGAAAAGGAGGCGCGGGCACTTCCGGATTTTGGCTCCGCGACGCCACGCCGGAGCCCCCCTCCCCTGCGATGACCGAGAGTCTGCACCACGTCCACATCTTCGCCCGCGACATCGACGCGACCATCGCTTGGTGGTGCGACATGCTGGGCGGCGAGCTGGTCTACGACGGGGTGCTGGCCGGCTCCCGCAACGTCTTCATGCGGATCGGCAGCGGCGGGCTGCACCTCTACGACCAGCCGCCCCGCGACGAGGGGCGCGGCGCGGTCCACCACATCGGCATCCGCAGCGACGACCTCCGCGCCCTGGTCGCGCGCTTGAAGGAGCAGGGCGTCGCGTTCCGCAGCGAGATCCGAGAGTTCGGCACCTGGCGCTACATCATGTGCGCGGCCCCCGACGACGTGCTGCTTGAGCTCTTCGAGTTCGATCCCACGCACAAGCCAGCACACGCGACCCGCTGGCTGCGGGAGGAGTAGCGAGGGCGATACGCCTTTCGTCTCGGCTTCCTCGCACCCCCTCAGTGACCAAGCCGGATCGCGTTGGGCAGGAAGGTCACCACCTCCGGCACGAAGGTGATGAGCAGCGCGAGCCCCACCATGATCAGGAAGAAGGGCAGCGTCGCGCGGGCGATGCGGCCGATCCGCTCGCCCGTCATCCCCTGAATCACGAAGAGGTTGAAGCCCACGGGCGGCGTGATCTGGGCCATCTCCACCACGATCACCAGGAACACGCCGAACCAGATCTTGTCGAAGCCGGCCGCCGTCACCAGCGGCAGCGTGATGGGCAGCGTCATGACGATGCTCGACATGCCTTCCAGCACGCAGCCGAGGATCGCGTAGAAGACCAGCAGCAGCACGATGAGCGCGATGGGCGAGAGATCGAGCGCCGCGATCTCGCCCGCGATCATGCGGGGCACGCCGAGGAAGCCCAGGGCGATGGAGAGGAAGTAGGCGCCGGCCACGATCAGGCCGATCATGCTGATGGTCCGGACCGCGCCGAGACTGGCCTTGCGGATCGTCTCCCAGGTGAGGGTCCGCTGCGCGGCGCTCACGATGAGCGCGCCCAGCACGCCCACCGCCGCAGCCTCGGAGGGGCTCGCGATTCCGCCGTACATCGAGCCCAGCACCGCGAGAATCAGGAACACCACGGGGCCCAGGTGCCGCAGGCCGAGCAGCTTGTCGGCGAGGCTCATGGTCTCCGCCTCGTCCGGCGCGAGCGAGGCCTTCCAGCTCGTGCGGATGCCGAGCCAGGTCATGTAGAGCAGCGCAAGCATGAGGCCCGGAATGATGCCCGCGAGGAAGAGCTTGAGGATCGAGGTTTCCGAGAGCACGCCGTAGATGATGAGGATGATGCTGGGCGGGATAAGAAACCCGAGCGTGCCCGCACCGGCGAGCGAGCCCATCGCCAGGTCGCGGTCGTAGCCGCGGCGCAACAGCTCCGTCAGCGTGATGCGGCCCACGGTCGCGGTGGTCGCGGCCGAGGAGCCCGAGATCGCCGCGAACATGGTGCAGCCCAGCACGTTGACGTGGAGCAGCCGCCCCGGCAGGCGTGTGGTCCACGGCGCGAGCCCGGTGAAGAGCGAGGCCGAGAGCCGCGAGTGGAACAGGATCTCCGCCATCAGGATGAAGAGCGGGAGCGCGATCAGCTCCGGCGTCGTGGTCGCGTTCCAGGTGATCTGCGCCAGCAGCTTCTCGACCGGCAGGCTGCGGAAGATGGCGAGGCTGACCAGACCCGGCGCAAAGAGCGCGAGTCCGACCCAGACCCCGAGACCGAGGACCAGGGCGAGCACGCCGAGCACGGCGCCTGCGGCTGCGACGGTCACGGCCTCATCCCGCGCTGAACTCGTCCTTCGCGCCCTCGTCCTCCGGCGCCTCGCCTATCAGCAGGCGCAGCACCCGGGCCACGAGCTGCAGCGTGAGCAAGGCCGCGCCGAAGGCCATCGCCGCCTGCGGGTAGACCAGCGGCGTCTCGTCGATGGTGGGGGAGGTGCTGCCGCTCACCCACGACCTCGCGGCGAAGGCGGTGAGCGCCCAGGCGAGGAAACCGGCGATCATCGTGCCAACCACCGTGGCGGCGGCGTCGAGCCAGTACGCGAGTCGGGGCGGAACGCTCTGCGAGAGCAGCATCACCCTCACGTACCCGCCCGTCCGCAGCGCGAACGCCGCGGCGAGGAAGATCGAGACGGCGAAGAAGTACGCGGCATACTCCCAGGCGAAGGAGAGGCTGACGTTGAGGAGGGTGCGGCAGAAGATCTCCGCGAGAATCAGCCCCGCGATCCCCAGAACCAGCGCGGCCGCGACGTAACCGCAGGCGCGCGACAACGCGTCGATGCCCGCAAGAACCCGTCCAAGGGCGGACAAGGCGCTGGCCTTTGCTCGCTCCGGGCTATCCGGACCGGAACCCGGCGCCGGCGATCTGCCGGGCACCGGAGCCCAAACCTGCTAACGCCCGATTTCCTGGAGGAAGCCGTCGATGATGGCTTGCCCCTCGTCTCCCAGCTCGGCCAGCGCCTCGGCCAGCATCGGCTCGGTCGCGGCCTGCATGTCGGCCAGCATCGCCGCCGGCACCTCGCCCAATGCCACCCCCCGCTCGTTCAGGATCCTGGACTTGGCCGCGTCCTCCGCCTTGCTGACCTGCCAGAACACCGGTTCCAGCATCCGGGCCGCGGCCTCGATGGCATCCCGCTGGCCCTCGGTGAGATCGTTCCACGCATCCAGGTTGACGGAGACCATGTTTGACGACCAGACGTGGCTCGTCGGGTACATGTGCGTCAGGAACTCCCAGAACTTCCCGTCCACGCCCGAGCTCGCCGAGGTCGTGACCGCATCGATGGTCCCGGCCGCGAGCGAGGGCACCACCTCGCCCCAGGGGAGCTGCACCGAGGTCATCCCGATGCGGTTGAACATCTCGGTTGTCGTGTCGTTGTAGGTGCGGATCTTGATGCCGGCGAGGTCCGCGACCCCCCGCGCCTCCACCTTGGTGTAGACGTACTGGCGCGGCCACGGCACGACGTAGAGCACCTTCTGGTTGTACTCCGCCGCCACCCTCTCGATGGCCGGGCGGAGGTGCCTGTGGAAGGCCGCGAGCTGATCGAGGTCCTCGATGATGTAGGGCTGAGTCTCCAGCCCGAGGATCTTCCGCTCACCCACCTGCTGGTTGAGCAGCATTTCGCCGATGGGCACGAGGCCGTCGCCCACCGCGTTCAGCATCTCCGGCCCCTTGAAGCCGAGGGACCCGCCGGGGTGGATGTTGATGGTGACCTCGCCGCCGGTGACCTGCCCCACCACCTTGGCGAAGGTTTTGGCGTTCTCGACGTGGAAGTTGCCGTCCGGCCAGGCGAGCGGCAGGTCCCATTCGGTCTCCGCGGCGGCGGTCGCGGTCAGAGAGACTGAGAGCAGCGCCGCAGAAGCAAGAGCGACGGCTGCGCGTTTCGCGGCATGCGCCATGGTTCGATACCTCTTCGTCGGTTCCGGTTCCCTGTCGGTCCGGAGAAGCGGGCGCCAGGCACGCGCCGGAACGCGAGCGCGCCTCCCCGAATCTATCACGGCCCCGCAATGCCGCCAGCAGCGGCCGTCGAGCCGCCCTCACACCAGCAGCATCGCCGCGAGGCCGAGGAAGGCGAGGAAGCCGACCACGTCCGTGACGGTGGTGAGCACAACGCCTGCCGCCGTCGCCGGGTCGATCCGGAGCCGCCATAGCGCCACCGGAATCACCAGGCCGAAGAGGCCGGCGACCAGCATGTTGATGATCATCGCGGCGGCGATCACGATGCCGAGCGCGATATTGTCGTACCAGGCTGCGGCCGCGACGCCGATGAGCAGGGCGAAGACCACGCCGTTGAAGCCCCCGACCAGCGCCTCCTTCCACAGCACCCTGAGAAAGTTGGCGGTCGTCAGGTCCTTGGTGGCGATGGCGCGCACCGCCACGGTCATGGTCTGCGTGCCGGCGTTGCCGCCCATGGAGGCGACGATGGGCATGAGCACCGCGAGCGCCACCATCTGGTCGATGGTCCCGTCGAACTGGTAGATCACCAGCGACGCCAGAATCGCGGTGCCGAGATTGACCAGCAGCCAGGTAAAGCGGCCGGTGGCAGTGCGCAGCGCGGCGCGGTAGATGTCCGGCTCCTTCACGCCGCTGAGGCGCAGAATGTCCTCCTCCGCCTCCTCCTGGATGACGTCGACCACGTCGTCCACGGTGATCACGCCGATCAGGCGCCCGCTCTTGCCGATCACCGGCGCGGACACGAGGTCGTACTGGTCGAAGACGTGGCCGACCTCCTCCTGGTCGGTCTCGGCGGGGATCGCCCTGACATCCGTTGCCATGATGGTGCGCAGCCGCACCGGGCGGCGGGTGCGGAGCAGCCTGTGCAGCGGAATCCGTCCGATGGGCCGGTACTGCGGGTCGATGACGTAGATTTCGTAGAAGTCGTCCGGCATCTCGCCGCCGCTCTCGCGCATGTGGTCGATGGTCTGGCCCACGGTCCAGAAGGCGGGCAGCGCGACCAGCTCGCGCTGCATCAGGCGGCCGGCGCTGTCTTCAGGATGCGTCAGGCTTTCCGCGACTCCGGCCCGCTCCTCGCTCGAGATCGCGTCGAGGATCTCCTTGCGCTGCGGGTCGTCGAGGTCCTCCAGCACGGCGACGGCGTCGTCGCTCTCCATGTCCGCGATCGCCTCGGCGGCCCGTTGCGCGCCGATCTCCCCGATCAGTTCCTCGCGGATGTCGTCCTCGATATGGGGGAGCACGTCGCCGCTCAGGACGTCGTGGGCGATGGCGATGAGGCGGCGGCGCTCGCCCGCACGGAAGCGCTCGATCAGATCGGCGATGTCGGCCTCGTGCAGGGGCGCGACCAGGGCGCGCACGCGGTCGCCGTCGGACTCCGCCAGTGCCGCGTGCACGGCGTTGACGAGCTCGGTGGTGAGGCCGTAGAGCCCTTCCCGCCCGCCTCTCTCGGGCGCCGTGCCGGCCTCCGGCGGCGGGTCGGGATTCGCCACCGCGTCCCCCGTTTAGCTTGCCGCGTCGGCGGCGGTCGCGCTCTCGCTCTCTTCCGCCCGGCTCTGGGCCTCGACCGCGGCAACCGCGGTCATGTTGAGCACGCCGCGCGTGGTGGCGGAGCCGTGCAGCACGTAGGCCGGCGCGGCGAGCCCCAGCAGGATCGGGCCGACCGAGATGCCGTCGGCCAGCACCTTGAGCATGCCGTAGGCGATGTTGGCCGAGGTCAGGTCGGGCAGGATCAGCGTGTTGGCCTGGCCCTTGAGCCGGGCGTTGGGGAACATCTCCGCGCGGATCGTCTCGTCGAGCGCTGCATCCGCGTTCATCTCGCCCTCGGCCTCGAGCTCGGGCGCGTGCTGGTGCAGCTGCTTCAGCGCTTCGCGCATCTTCACCGACGATGCGAGGTCGTTGCTGCCGAAGTTTGAGGCGGAGAGCAGCGCGATCTTCGGCGTCATGCCGAAGCGCCGGACCTGTTCGCCGACCAGCATGGCGGACTGGCAGAGTTGCGACGGGCTCGGGTCCTCGGTGATGTCGGTGTCGGCGATGAAGAAGATGCCCTTGGTCAGGATCAGGACCCGCAGCGCCGCCGCCGTGGCGACGCCGGGCCGGAGTCCGATCACGCCGAGCACGTGAAGAAGCTCGGCGCGGAAGGGCGTCGCCGGTCCGGCCAGCAGCGCGTCGGCATCGCCGCAGCGCACCATCATCGACGCGATCACCGTCGGCTGGTTGCGGAGCGTCGTGCGCGCCGCCGCAGGCGCGACCCCGCGCCGCCCCATCAGCTCGTGATAGAGCCGCCAATAGGCGTCGTACCTCTCGTAGTCCGCCGGATTGATGACATCGACGTTGGCGCCGGGCTCGAGCCGGAGCGAGAGCCGGTCGATCCGCTCCTCGATGCGCGACGGCCGCCCGATCAGGATCGGCCGCGCGATGCCCTCGTCGATCGCCTGCTGGGCAGCGCGCAGCACGCGCTCGTTCTCGCCGGCGGCGTAGACAACCCGTTTCGGGTCCTTCTTGGCCTGGTCGATCACCACCTTCATCAGGTAGCCGGTGCGGAACACCAGGCCCGCGAGCTCCTGCCGGTAGGCCGCGAGGTCGGCGATCGGCCGGGCAGCGACGCCGCTCGCCATCGCGGCCTCGGCCACGGCGGCCGGCACGGTCTCGATCAGGCGCGGGTCGAAGGGCTTGGGGATGATGTAGTCGGGGCCGAACTTCTGCGACTGGTCGCCGTAGGCCGCCGCCACGACATCCGAGGATTCGGCGGTCGCGAGATCGGCGATGGCGCGCACGCAGGCGAGCTTCATCGCCGTGTTGATCTCGGTCGCGCCGCAGTCGAGCGCGCCCCGGAAGATGAAGGGGAAGCAGAGAACGTTGTTGACCTGGTTCGGATAGTCGGAGCGCCCGGTCGCGATGATCGCGTCGGGCCGCGCGGCGAGCGCGTCTTCCGGCATGATCTCCGGCGTCGGATTCGCGAGCGCGAGGATGATGGGCTTCGAGCCCATGCTCCGCACCATCGCCTGGGTCATGGTTCCGGGGCCCGAGAGACCGAGAAAGATATCGGCGCCCGCGATCGCGTCGTCGAGCGTGCGCGCATCGGTGTCCAGCGCGTAGCGCGTCTTCTGCTCGTTCAGGTCGTCCCGGCCGGCGTGCACCACGCCCTTGCTGTCGCACACGGCGATGTTGTCGCGCCCCACGCCGAGTTCCTGCAGGAGGTCGAGGCAGGCGATCGCCGCGGCACCGGCGCCCGAGCACACCACCTTTACGGCCTCCGGCCCCTTGCCGACGATCCGGAGCGCGTTGAGCGCGGCGGCGGCGACGCAGATCGCGGTGCCATGCTGATCGTCGTGGAACACCGGGATGTTGAGGCGGTCCCTGAGGCGGCGCTCGATCTCGAAGCACTCGGGCGCCTTGATGTCCTCCAGGTTGATCGCGCCGAAGGTCGGCTCCAGGCGTGCGACGGTCTCCACCAGCGCGTCGACGTCAGTCTCGTCGACCTCGATGTCGAAGACGTCGATGTCGGCGAACTTCTTGAAGAGGACCGCCTTGCCTTCCATCACCGGCTTGGAGGCGAGCGCGCCGATGGCGCCGAGGCCCAGCACCGCGCTGCCGTTGCTGATCACCGCGACCAGGTTGGCCTTGGCGGTGTAGTCCCAGACCCGCGCCGGGTCTTCGGCGATTTCCAGACAGGGTGCCGCCACGCCCGGGCTGTAGGCGAGGGCCAGGTCCCGCTGCGTGCCCATGCGCTTGGTGGCGTGGATACCCAGCTTGCCCGGCTTGGGCTCGCGGTGATAGTCAAGCGCCGCTTGGCGCAGATCCTCGGCCATACCGTGCCCCTTCCCCGTCTTTAGCGGCGCCGCGCCGGCGGGACTTTGGTCGCAACGCCCGAGGATAGCAAACAGAATCGCCTGAACGGTGACGACTGCGCGTCAATTCGCAGGCCAGCCGGTGTAAGATCGGCCGCTCACGGCGCGCGAAGCCGACAAGGGGAGGCGGTCATGGCGTTCACGGAAGTCAACGGCGTCAAGCTCTGGTACAAGACGACGGGGGACGGCACGCCCGTGGTTCACATCCACGGCGCGGGCTTCGGCCACTTCAACTTCGCCACCGCGACGCCGATCGCGTCAAAATACTTCCGCTGCATCGACTTCGACATGCGCGGCTACGGGCAGTCCGACAAGCCCATCCAGTCCTACGACATGGAGGTCTGGGCCGACGACGTGGCCGGCCTCATGGACGCGCTGAAGATCGAGCGCGCCCACATCCACGGCACCTCGATGGGCGGGATGATCGCGCAGGTCTTCGGCGCCAAGTACGCCGAGCGGACCGACCGGCTCATCATCAACTGCTCGGCCGCGAAGCTGGACCTCGCCGGCCGCCTCACCTTCCAGAACTGGATCGACATCTCGGAGGCGTACGGCTGCGGCAGCCGCACTTTAGCCGAGCTGATCGCGGTCCAGGCGCTCTCACGAAAGTTCCTCGACGGGCCGAACGGCGCCGGCGCGGTCGACATGATCCAGGACATCCTGGAGCGTTCCAACCGCAGGGAGGTCTACCAGCGCGCCTGCCGCGCGATGATGGAGATGGACCTCCGGCCCTACGCCAGTCAGATCAAGGCGCCGACGCTCGTGATCGGCGGCGACGAGGACATTATGACGCCGTGGGAGGTGGGCGAGACCGGCGCCGGCCAGACCTGGCTCGCCGAGAACATCCCGAACGCGGTCAAGCACGTGATCCGGGGCTCGAACCACTCGACGCTCTTCGACAACACCGAGGAGAACATGCGCGTGGTGGTCAACTTCCTCGGCGCCCGCAACGACCTCCTCGCGCCCCTGGACGACTGACGCGCCGGGCTTAACCCCCCAGCGCCGCCGCCGCCTCCGCGCAGGTGACGCGTTCGGCGATGTTCTCCAGCGCGTAGTTGAGGCCGGCGTTGTGCCACTCGTCGTTGATGGTGGACGTGCCGTCCGTCAGCACGACGGCGCGGTAGCCGGCGTCGGCCCCGTGACGCGCGGTGTGCTCGACCGAAAAGTTGGTCCACGCGCCGGAGATCACGATGGTATCCACGCCGAGCCCCTTGAGGATGGTCTCGAGGGGCGTGTCGTGGAAGGCGTTCATGCGCATCTTCTCGACCACCAGATCGCCGGCCTGCGGCTCCAGCCCGGCTACCGCCGCAGCGCCCCAGGTGCCGCGCACCATGGCCTTGGCCTCGGCGACGCCCTGGAAGAGCGGTGCGTTCAGCTTCAGGCCGGGCGCGCCTTCCTCGACGATGTAGTGCACGTGGATCACCGCCATGCCGGCCTTGCGCGCGGCGGCGGCGAGAGACTTCACGTTCTCCACCACGTTCTGCGAGGCCGCGTGCGCCGGCGCGCCGGAATCGGCGAAGGCCCCGCCCTCCCCGATCACGTCGTTCTGCAGGTCCTGGATGATCAGCGCGCTGCGCGCAGGGTCCAGTTCGAAGGCCATGGGTCCCCTCCTACATGTATGCCAGGCGATTGCCGGCGACCTTGAGCGCGATCCGGTAGACCGAGGTCGAGCAGGTGCAGTAGAGCTCGTTCCACCCGCTGCCGCCCCAGTTGAGGTTGGCCGAGTGCTCCGGCATCCCGATCACGCCGAGGTGCTCGCCGTCCGCTGCGAAGACCCAGAAGCCGCGCGGGCCGGTGACGTAGACGTTGCCCTGCTCGTCGCACTTCATGCCGTCGACCACGCCGTTCTCCAGCACGCCGTCACCGATGTTCTCGGCGAAGATGCGGCTGTTCGAGAGAGAGCCGTCCTCGCCCACGTCGAACATGCGGATGTGGCCGCGCGTCGTGTCGTTGACGTAGAGGATGCTCTCGTCCGGCGTGAAGCAGAGGCCGTTCGGCTGGTCGAAGTCGTCGCCCTCGCAATGAAGCTCGCCGTTGGGCGCGATGCGGAAGACTCCCTGGAAGCCCAGCTCCCGCTCTCGCTCCAGGCCGAAGACCGGCATGCGACCGTACCACGGATCGGAGAAATAGACCGAGCCGTCCGACTTCACCACCACGTCGTTGGGGCTGTTCAGCTCCTTGCCCTTGTAGTGCGAGGCCAGCACCTGGCGCTCGCCGGAGGGCGTTTCGCGCGCCAGCGCGCTGGTCACGTGCTCGCAGATGTAGAGGTTGAGGTCGGCATCCAGCGTCATGCCGTTACCCTTGTTGTTGGGCTGGCGCACGTCGCTTGCGCCCTCCGACGCGCTCCAGCGCCGGCGCGTGTCCTCCGGGATGTCGCTGAAGTAGAGGCACTGCTCGCCGGGGTGCCAGATCGGCCCCTCGGTGAACGTGAAGCCCGTGCAAACCTGGTCGACGGTGGCGTCCTCGGCCACGAGATCCAGCAGCCGCGGTGAATTGACCTCGATCATCCCATTCTCTCCCTTTGCGACAACGTGCCTCGCCTGCGCCGGCGGCGGGGCGATCCTATCACGCCAAGTGCTCGATGCTATGCCGCGCCGGCACCGATGACGGCATCGGCATCGACCTCGACCAGCATCTCCGGCGAGACCAGCGCAGCCACCTCGACCAGGGTCGAGCACGGGAAATCGCCGGTGAAGAACTCCCGCCGCGCTTCGAGGAAGGCCGGGCGGTCGCGCTCCAGGTTCGACAGGTACACCCGCATCCGGACGATGTCGGCGAGGCTGCCGCCGGCCGCTTCCAGGTAGTGCCGGATGTTGCGGAAGATGATGCGCGACTGCTCGCCCGGATCGCCCACCGCAAGCACGTTGAAGTCCGCATCCACCGCCACCAGACCCGCGATATAGACCTGGTTGCCGCAGCGCAGGCAGTTGGACCAGAGGCCGGGCGCCGGCTCGGCCACATGAGGCGTCAGCACGCGTTCGATCGCCATTGTCCTATGTCCTCTCCGATTCTGGTGATTGCGGGCTGCGACGGGAAAACAGTCACAGCCTATAGAGCCGCTGGGCGGTGCCCGCGAATATCTGCGCCCGGTCCGCCTCGCTCAAGTGGGCCAGCACATTCCGGTAGGCGCCGATCAGGCTCGCGTAGTCGGTCCACAGCTTCTCGATGGGGAAGTTGCTGCCCCAGAGGCAGCGCTCCGGCCCGAAGAGGGCGACGGTCTCGCGCACCGTACGCTCGATGTGGGCCTGGTCTACCCGATGGATGAAGGTGCCGAGCCCCGAGAGCTTGACCGAGACGCTGGGCACGGCGGCAAGCCTTTCCATGCCTTCGCGCCAGGCCTGCCAGCCCCCGGGCGTCAGGTCCTCCGGCATCCCGCAGTGGGCGAGCACCATCGGCACGTCGGGGAACGCCGCGGCGAAGGCCGCGCCGTCCGCCATCTGCGCTGTGAAGACCTGCAGCTCGAAGACGAGGCCGTGATCGGCCAGCAGCCCGACGCCGCGGCGGAGCGCTGCATCGTTCATCACCGCCGGCCCGTCGGCGAACCGGTATTGCTCGTTCTCGTGCCAGTGGAGCTGCATGCGGATGCCGCGCAGCAGCGGGTACCGGCTCTGCGCCTCGAGCACCGCGCCGACATCCGGGTCGCGCAGATCGGCGTAGCCCACGATCGCGTGGGGATAGCCGGAGCGCTCGGCCTCCGCCTGCACCCACGCCACCTCGTCGACCGCTCGCGCGGGCGCCCAGTTGGCCTGCACGTAGATCGACTGCGCGACGCCGCTCCCCTCGATGTCGCCGAGATATTCCTCGATCCCATAGTCGCGCCGAATAGGCTCGTAGGGGCCGAAGATGCGCGGCTGCATCGGGCCCATAAGCCACGGCAGGTCGCGCTGGCGCCAGATGTGATGGTGAGCGTCGACAATCCGGTCCATAGTGCCCTCATGGTGACCCGAGACCGCCCCCGCCGCCAAGGGCTACCCTCCCACGGTCTCTTTCACGTCGCCGGCGTCTCTCCGGCCTGCTCGAGGATGGTTTGGATCACCTCCTCCGACAGCCTGAAGTTGCTGGCCTCCAAACGCTCCAGGAAATGACGAACACTCGATATGAAGCCCTCGCGCTTGGCCGTGAGCAGCACGCCGGCAAGCCCGGTTACGGCGATGCCGTGGGCTCGGGCATGAGCACGGCCCAAGGGTTCGTCCATCAGCACCAGGCATCGGCTCGGATACTCGATCGCGAGCGCGAGAGTGCTGCCCTCGCCGGCACCCAGTTCGGTGAAGTGCTCACTATCCGCGCGAACCGCCGCGACCTCGATCCATCCGTCCTCAATTGCTTCGGTCAGCTCACGCGCGCCCGGCCGCCCGCCGCCCACCAACACCTCGTCGCGGACTGAGGCCGTCACCGTGATCCGTCCGAAGAGTTTGCGCAGCAGATCGAAGGCGCCGGCGGCGGCAAGCCCGATCAGGGGGCTCGCGTCGGCGACGACGAGGCGTTCCGCCATGCTTCCACGGCTCCGGCGTCATCGCGGACGCTAACCGTGTTGCCGTGCACCACAGGAATTCCGAGCCTCGACACATGCTCGATGAATGCGGCGGTCCCGAGGCCGGAGAAGCGCGCCGCCTGACCGAGGGAAAGGCTCTGCTCGCGGTACAGCGCAGTGGCTAGCGCGCGCCGTATGCCTTCTTCGGCCAGAAGCGTATCGTCGTCCAGATGAAACAGGATGGCTTCGGGCCGATGCCGCTTCAGAACCATGACGGGTTGTTCACGCGCGGCGCGCAGCGCCTCCGAGGGATTGTTCTTCAACGCGCGGACGCTGACAGCTTTCATGACCGCCTCCTTATGTAGGAACATAATGCAGGAACATACGGGAATGCAATGGACAAGCCGTCAATGCAGCGCCATGACTTTGGCGCCGGGGTGACCAATGGCCAAGGGTCAATTGACAACGAGCTTAGTCTGACTTAGTTTAATCCTATGCGAACCGTCAACATCCATCACGCGAAGACCCATCTGTCACGCCTCGTCGAGGATGCGGCCGGCGGCGAGGAAATCGTCATCGCCAAGCACAACCGCCCGGTAGCGCGCCTCGTCGCGCTGGAGGCCTCGACGCTCCCGCGCAAGCCCGGCGGCTGGGAGGGCCAGGTGTGGATGGCCGATGACTTCGACGCCCCACTCCCGAAGGATCTGGAGGACGCGTTCTATGGTGGTGACGGCGGCGACCCGCCTGCTGCTTGATACCCACGCATTCCTCTGGTGGCGGAGTGCGCCTTCGCGACTCGGACCGGCCGCACGGCTAGCCATCGCGGAGGCCGAGACCGTCTACGTAAGCATGGCCTCGGCATGGGAAGCGGCGATCAAGGTCTCGATCGGGAAGCTCAAGCTCGACGCCCCGTTTGAAGAGGGCGTTACCGAGAGCGGGTTTCGGCCCCTTCCGATCACGTTCAGACATGTCGACCACTTGGCGGCGCTCCCGCCTTTTCACCGCGATCCCTTCGATCGCATGTTGATCGCACAGGCGCTCACCGACGGCCTGACGATGGTCACCGGTGACCGCCGCATTGCCAACTACGAGGTGGCGCTGCTGTCGACGGACGCATGACGCCTGAAGAGCGAGGAAAGTGAACCCATGAACAGCATTGATTTGAACGGCCGGCGTGCCGTCGTGACCGGCGCAGCCCAGGGGCTCGGGCGCGCGATTGCCGAGCGGCTGCAGGCCTCGGGCGCGTCCGTCTACGTCTGGGATTTCGATGCCGCCGCCATGGCGGAGGCGCAGGCGGACTGGCCGGCGGGTGGCCCGGCCGGCTGCATCGAGGTCGACGTATCCGACCCGGATGCGGTGGAGGCAGCGCTTCGCGAGACGCAGGCGAGCGCCGGCGGCATCGACATCCTGGTCAACAACGCCGGCATCTCCGGCCCCAATATGCCGACCTGGGAATACCCTGTGGAGGACTGGCGCCGGGTGATCGACATCGATCTGAACGGCCCCTTCCTGACGAGCCGCGCCGTGGTGCCGCTGATGAAAGACGCGGGCTGGGGCCGGATCGTCAACATCGCCTCGGTGGCTGGCAAGGAGGGCAATCCCAATGCGCCCGCCTACAGCGCGGCGAAAGCGGGCCTCATCGGCCTCACCAAGAGCCTCGGCAAGGAACTCGCAGGCTCCGGCGTGCTGGTGAACTGCGTGACGCCCGCCGCCGTGGAGACCCGCATCTTCGATCAGATGACCCAGACCCACATCGACATGATGAAGTCGAAGATTCCGCTGGGCCGCTTCGGCCTGCCGCAGGAGATCGCCGCCATGGTCGCCTGGCTCTGCTCCGAAGACTGCTCGTTCTCCACCGGCGGCGTGTTCGACTTGTCCGGCGGCCGCGCGACATATTGACCGCCTCGGCCGCCGCCACCACACTCGCCGAGCCATAGGAGCGAGTCCGTCTTTGACGGACTCGCGACAGGCCGCGACTGCGGCCCGCCGCTTATGCGGCGCCCTCGCGGAGGCGCCGGCCACAGGCCGGCTGCCGTGAGCGATAAAATGCGAGAGCGTTTCCGTGTAAAACGGGAACGCTCCAAAACCACCGCGCCCAACGACGAGAGGGAGACCATGAAGGAGCACGAGGAAGGCTATTCGATGCCGCTCGCGGCGCCGACCTTCACGAAGCCGCCGTTCTACGCCACACCCGACAGCAAGATCCTGATGATGGCCTACCGCGCCGACCCCGACGCGGTCGCGTTCGAGGTGCCGGAGCCGCTGGAGCCGGTCGAGCCCAACCTCGTGCTCGCCTGGCTCGGCGACATGGGCCAGCCGACCCACTCGGTCGAGCTCTATCACGAGTGCCTGACCGGCATCATGGTCCGCTACAAGGAGTGGACCGGCTGGTACATCAACTACATCTGGGTCGACAACGACATGGCGCTCACCTTCGAGCGCGAGATCTACGGCTGGCCTGCCAACCTGTGCGACACCACGCCGCTCAAGTTCTACGGCAGCCAGGTGATCGCCCACTGCGACCGCGCCAGCGAGTGCCTCATGCGGCTCAGCATGAACGTCACCAGCCCGCCGCCGATCCGCCGCGCCGACAGCGCCATCGAGGATCGCTTCGCCGAGCTGGTCGACGCCGACTTCCTGCAGATCCGAAAGATCCCCAACCCCGAGGAAGGCGGCAAGCCGATCAAGCAGCTGCTCCTGATCCGGCCCGAGGACTTTGCGCTGCACGAGATCTGGACCGGCACCGGCCAACTGGAGCTCGGGCGTTCCGGCCTCTACCCGCACCTCCACAAGCTCGCGCCGGTGGAGATTCTGGAGACCTGGTACCTCAAGGCCTCCTGGGTCGTGCCCTACCCCAAGGTGATCTGGGACAACAGATAGAGCGCATCCGCCATTGTCGGACGCGCGACAGGCCGCGGCTGCGGCCCGCCGCTCCTGCTCAAATGCGAGGCCGCCCCGTCGCAACCGAGGGCGCGGCGGCCGAAACCTACTTGTACTCGACCAGCACTTCCCGATAGGGCGTCGTGCCGACGTTCTTGGCCTTGTGACGGGCCGGGACGCGCATCCCCTTCCCCGGCTCGGACAGGACCTCGATCTCGTCGCCGTACACCAACAGCGAAAAGACCCCGCCGGTCGGCACCTCGATCGTGCCCACGTCGTTCCCGTGCTCGTCGGTCACCTGCAAGGGCGCGCCCGAGATCGCGTACCACATGTAGCTTCGCTCGTGCGTGTGCAGGGGCGTTTCCTCGCCCGGAGCGAGCTCGAAGTTCCAGACTGCGACCTTGTCGTTCTCGAAGACCTTCTCGGTTCCCACACCGGCCATCGGGCGATCCTCCAGATTGATTCCCTTCCTGCCTTAGGAGCATAGCGGCTTCTGCCCGTCAAGCGGCGGCCGGCCCGTCCCTTCGCGGTGTCCGCCACCGCCGCCGGCGTGACACGGCAGGCATTCCCTATAGACTTCGCCGCGCAAGGGCGCAGCGGGAAGGACGGCGATGAAGGCAGCCTATTTCGAGCGGCATGGCGGGCCCGAGGTCATCCGCTACGGCGACCTGCCGGACCCGGAGGCCGGGCCGGGCGAGATCGTCGTCGACATTCACGCCGCCAGCGTCAACGGCGCGGACTGCAAGGTGCTGTCGGGCCGCTACAGCCAGGTCGCGGCGTTTCCCTACGTGCTCGGGCGCGATTTCTCGGGCGTGGTCGCCGCGCTCGGAGACGGCGCGGATGGGTTCGCGCCGGGCGACCCGGTGTTCGGCGTCTGCGAGGTGGGGCAGGAAGGCGCCTACGCCGAGAAGATCGCGATGAAGGCGGCGCTGGTCGCGCGCAAACCGGACAGCCTCTCCCATGTGGATGCCGCGGCGCTCGCGCTGATCGGCCTCACGGCGGTGGTCTCGATCGAGGACACCCTCGCCCTGCAGTCGGGCGAGAGGATCCTGATCCAGGGCGGCGCCGGCGGAGTCGCCGGTTTCGCCATCGAGCTCGCCAAGCACATCGGCGCCCATGTCATCGCCACGTGCAGCGCCCGCAACATCGACTACGTGCGCGGCCTCGGCGCGGACGAGGCGATCGACTACAACGCGCAAGACTTCGTGGAAGCGGTCTCGGACTGCGATGCCGTGTTCGAGACCGTGGGCGGCGACGTGGCCCAGCGCTCCTTCGCCGTGCTCAGGCCCGGAGGCCGCGCGGCATTCATCGCCTCGGGCTCGACCGCGCCGGAGCCCCCGCGCGGCGACCTGACCGCGCTCCGCCCGAAGGTCGGGCGCGACCGCCCGCACCTGCTGCGCATCCTCGAGCTGGTCGAGGCGGACGCCGTCCGGGTGCCCAAGATTCGCACCTACCCGCTCGCGGACGCTGCATCCGCGCTCGCCACCAGCGCCGCCCGCCATCTCAGGGGCAAGCTGGTCCTGAGCATTCGCTGATAACCCTCTCTCGGGGCTCGATGATGCCCCTCTCGCGAGGGGCCCCTATCGAGAGCGGGCAAGCGGAGACGTTCGAGGACGGCAGGCGGTCGTCCCGCCCTTCGCACGACGATCCGGGCGTCACTCCCGCTCGCGCCGCCAGGCCTCGAATGCGGCAAGCGTCGCCTCGTTCGGCGGATAAGTGCCGGGCACGGGCGCACCGTCCCGGACTCGCTCGAGGATGAACTCCTCCATCAGCTCCTGCTCGCCCGCGCCGTGGGCCACGTCGTCGGCGATGCCGCGCGGAACGACGCACACACCGTCCGCATCCCCGACCAGCACGTCGCCGGGAAACACCGCGACGCCGCCGCAGGCGATCGGGTCCTGCACGGCGGCGGCGAAATGGACGGCCAGGCTGGCGGGCGCGGCACTGCCGCTACAGAAGGTCGGGAACGCGATGGCGGCGACCGCCGCCGCGTCGCGCATCGGGCCATCGGCGACGAACGCCGCGACGCCGCGGACTTTGAGCCGCGTGATCAGGATGTCGCCCAGGGCACCGGCGCCCTGCTCTCCACGGCAGTCGCAGACCAGCACCTGGCCGGGCGGGCAGGCCTCGATGGCCTTGCGCTGGGGGTAGTCCGGGTCGGCCAAAATCTCGGGCGTGCAGAGGTCTTCCCGCATGGGAATGGTGCGCAGCGTGTAGGCCTCGGCCGCAAAGCGCGCGTGCTGCGGATTCAGGGGGCGGGAGCCCTGGATGAAGGCGTGGCGCAAACCGCGCTTGAGAAGCTGCATGGTGACCGTGGCGACGCTCACGGCGCGCAATCGCCCAAGGGTCTCGTCGGCCAGCGGCCTCTCCGATATCGTCGGCATGCGCTTGCCTTGCCTTCTCCGACGGTCGACCGGCATGACCCGTGTCGGTCGCCCCTTCGGAGCAGATCATATTGCGGAATTGCTGTTCAATGGCACCCTGTGCCGGTGCGAACCAGAGCGCCCGCCTGAACGGATGAGCGTGGAGACATAGACCATGCCCCTGCAGAACCTCAATCACTTCCTCGTGCTGACCAGGGATCTCGAAGCGACCCGCGACTTCTACGTCGATGTCCTGGGCCTTGAGGATGGCTATCGGCCGCCCTTCGCGTTCGACGGCCACTGGATTTACCTGGGCGACCGCGCGGTGATCCACGTGGCCGAACTCAGGGACTATCTCGCGAAGCGCGATCGCGCGCACGACGCTTCCGAAGACGGCACCACCGGCTCGATCGATCACATCGCGTTCGAGGCCACCGGGCTCAAGGACATGATCGCGAGGCTGGAGAAACACGGCATCGCCGCCAGCCACCGCAAGGTGCCGAACCTCGACCTGCACCAGGTCTTCGTCCTCGACCCGAACGGCATTCGCATCGAGCTGAACTACCCCGCCCTTGAGGGGGCGGAGGTGGACGCCTCCGAATAGCCGGCCACGCGCGGCCTGCTGGAGCGTGTCCGTCTTTGACGGACGCGCGACAGGCCGCGACCGCGGCCCGCCGCTAATGCGGCGCGCCCGCGCAGGCGCCGGCCTTAGGCCGGCTGCCGTGAGCGACAAAGACTCAGAGCGTTTCCGTGTGAAACGGATAGGCCCTACACGACCACCGCAGCACCGCTTTCCGCCGGGCCCACGTTGCTGCGGAAGGCGGCGAAGAGCTCGCGCCCGATGCCGCTGGCATTGGCGGAGAGATCGGTCTGGGCCGGCGTGCGCGCGGCGAACGCCGCCGGATCGACAAGCACGTCGAGCCGTCCCGCAGCGGCGTCGAGCCGGAGCATGTCGCCGTCGCGCACCCGCGCGATCGCCCCGCCCGCCGCCGCCTCGGGCGTGACATGGATGGCTGCCGGCACCTTGCCGGATGCGCCGGACATGCGCCCGTCGGTAACCAGCGCCACGCGGAAGCCCTGGTCCTGCAGGGAACCCAGGACCGGCGTCAGCGCGTGCAGCTCGGGCATGCCGTTGGCCTGCGGTCCCTGAAAGCGCAGCACGCAGACGAAATCGCGCTCAAGCGCGCCATCGCGGAACGCGGTCTTGATCTCCTCCTGATCCTGGAACACCCGGGCCGGGGCCTCGACGACATGGTGCTCGGACTTGACCGCCGAGGTCTTGATCACAGCCTGGCCG
>Ga0209543_1000294_pt1 | contig 69243 bp, 69 predicted proteins | sample MesohylFT_FD_187296 | JGI IMG/M metagenome (GOLD analysis project Ga0209543, IMG submission 187296) | Host-associated microbial community of the marine sponge Aplysina aerophoba from Gulf of Piran - sponge mesohyl, lysed by freeze-thaw... | ecosystem: Host-associated > Porifera > Sponge >...
CCAAGGTGTGGGCCCAGCTCAACCGCGAGGGGCATCGGGTGGCGCGCTGCACCGTGGAGCGGCTGATGCGCGACCTGGGCCTTCGCGGCGTGACGCGGGGCAAGCCGAGGCGCACCACCGTCGCCGGCACAGCCGCTGAGCGGCCCCGGGACCTAGTCGAGCGCCGGTTCACGGCGCCGGCCCCGAACCGGCTGTGGGTTGCGGACATCACCTACGTGCGCACCTGGTCGGGATTCGTGTATGTGGCCTTCGTCACCGATGCCTACAGCCGCCGCATCGTGGGCTGGCAGGCCTCGAGGTCGCTGCGAAGCGACTTGGCGCTGCACGCCCTCGAGCAGGCCATCTGGGAACGCGACCGCGCCGGCCGCAGCGTCGCCGGGGTGATCCATCACAGCGACCGCGGCGGCCAATATCTGTCGATCCGCTACAGCGAGCGCCTCGCCGCCAACGCCGCCGTCGCGTCGGTGGGGTCCCGCGGCGACAGCTACGACAACGCGCTGGCCGAGACGATCATCGGCCTCTACAAGACCGAGCTCGTCCGCCACCGCGGCCCCTGGCGGGGCCTCGACGACCTAGAGCTCGCCACCCTGGAATGGGTCGACTGGTTCAACAACCGGCGCCTCCACCACCACAACCCCGGCCGGATCCCACCAGCCGAAGCCGAGGAACTCCACTACCGTCAACAACACTCACGCCGCCAGGCAGAGACTCACAACAAACAGCCTGCGTGAAACCCGGAGAGGTTCACGCGGGGAGTACAGCGGGAGCGATCACGCGAGTTCATAACCGGGCACTCTGGAACAAAATCCTCCGCTGCCGATAGGTAAACGCCGCCTGGGGTGCCGCCATGTTCCTTTGAGTCCGCGATGTGATGGTGCGCGCTGATGGTGTCCGCGGCGACCAGCCGTTGCGGGCCGCCCTTGATCTCACGGAAGTGAATCGTTACGACCAAGTCCCGGTGACCGAGGGTGATGATGGCCCGCTAATCGGGCCGATCAGCTATCGCTTCTTGAGCGAAGACCGCATCTTTTATCAATTTGGTCCCGTAGTTGGCCAACCCACCAAGGACTCGATGCGCCGTCTCGAATCGCTCCCAGCTTGAATGGTCGAGGAAGGCGGGGAAACCGAAGTGGACGATGAACTTCTGCGCTACTACAAGAACGACTTGATTCTGGTCGTCGACTCGCAGCGTTGCGTGTCGGGTATCGCCCAGCCATAGGAAATCGCCAACGGGCTACTGCATATCCAGTGAGCCACAATCTCTTGAAGACAACTTCTGGCAGTGACGAGAGGGCTTCACCGGCCGAGATCGTCCAGATTGCTCACCTCGGCTGGAGGTGAGGATCAGGCGGGCGGCACGGTCATGGTTGCTGGCCGGAATCGGCGGCAGCTGATTGCAGTTGTTGTCCCGTCGACTGCGATGTGGAAGATCGCGGTCTGGCCGTAGCGCCGGCCCAGATGGCGCGCCCGGCGGCCGCTCAACCCTGTCACAGCCCAGGATTCCTCAGAGTGATCGATGCTGCGTCCACATCCCATGGCGGGCGCTGTGTCAGCGCCCATCTTGTCCAGGTCAGCTCGCAGGGCCTCGTTGGCCTTCCGGTTAGGGGCGTCGCCGGGCCGCCGCGATCCCGGATTCCAGGCTGTGATCACATGCAGAGCCACGCCCAGTTGACCGGCGTATTCGCTTGCTGGCATCCACCCCGCCTCGCAGTCGCGCACCCACACATCAGTGTCCGCATACTCCGGCGGGAGGGACCCTCCAACAGAGCCCCGGTCGGGGACTAGCCGCACTTGCCGCTCACTTCCGGTTCGGCAGACAGCAGGTGCCGCTACTGCTGCTTTTGGTCGGTGCCGGGCGGCCTCCAACTCGGCTACCGTGCCAGTTCGATTCGCCCAGGCCTGTGGTCTTCGTTGCCGCTCGTTGCCCTCTTCCTTTGGCGCTGGCCGGGCTTTTCACGCGGTGGCTTCACTGTTGCAGCCCGACCAACGACGCAGGCGGTAGGTCGTGCCCTGCGCCTCCAACTCGGCCTGCCTCATGGCGCATTCAATCTCGAAATGTCTGGACATCGGACCTTCATAGTCTGTCAGTGTCTCATCCTGGTACCAAGCGGGCAGCACCGCCCCTCGTCGCCCCCGGCACCCTCCGTGCATTTTGTGTCGGGCCGGTGGGCCGGCTCATGTCGACACCGCGGCGGCCAGCGCGTCGGGGACAGCCGCCCAGTTGACCTTGCGGTCGGCGTCTCGGTGGGCGATGCGGGGCGGGCTGGCGGTGCGGTGCAGCGGCGCGAGGTGTATCCAGTCGTCTCCGCGAAGAGCTGCGCCGCCCAGCTCGGCCCACCGGGCGTCGACGTCGAACCCCAGGCTCTGTCCCGTGGGGGACTCGGCCAGCCCCTCGGCCAGAGACGAGATCCTTCGCAGCCCGGCCCGCCAGCCCAATTCGCCGGCCGCGTCGGCGACCTCGCCCGGCGCGCACACCTCGAAGCGGTAAGCCAGCATGCGGCCCACGTACTCCTCCCAGCGGTGCGAGCGGTGCGGCCAGTGGGCGCACTCCAAAACCGCCCGAGCGGGGGTCGACACCCATGTGTGCTCCGTCAACTGCGCCGCGCCCACCAAAAGCGACTCCCGCTTCTCCCGCCACGACGCGAACCCGAACGGACCAGTGTCGAACGCCACGCTCGCCTCCACGCTCACCTCGGGACGGCAGATCAACGCCGTCCCCGCCATCCCCAAAGCGGTCAGACCCGAGATTCGGCGAACCGTGCCGCCGTAGGCCGCCTCCAGCTCCGCCTCCCACTGCGGCGTCCAATGGTGCGACACAGGGCCCGAACCGACCAACAGATCCGACGCCGAGGGCCACGCCACACTGAAGTTGCGCCACGTCCCCCGGCGGATCCTCTCCACCCTGCCCCCGACCGCCAACTCCCCCAAAGCCCGCGACGCCGAAGACGGGCGCACCCCAGCCGCCTGCTCGAACTCCCTCGTCGAGAACACCGGTCCCAGACCGCCCAGAACCTCTACAGAGCCCATACGAGAAATATGCCAGAGCCGATGTGAGAAACAACCATCCAACGCGGCCCGCACCCCGGCCCCGCCAACACCAGCACGGCCACACCCCGCCGCGCGTTGAAGGCTGAAAGCCGCTCTCATGCCCGTCATCATGCAGCACTCCGCCGGCCGCGACCGGTCGCAAGCCCCCCACCAGCCCGCTCCGACCGGTCGCAAACCGAAAAGCCCGCCAACAGGCTGCTTAGGCCCAGTGCACCTCCGCAGATCCCTCCGCATCTGCAGCTCCCAAAGCACGCGGCCCGAGCCGCCGCCGACGCCCACGAGCACAAGAAGGCGACCCGACGACTACCGCACAAGAGCTCGGGCTTGCAACATCATCCATCCAGGAACCCACCAGACCCAGCCATCAGCCAACAACGACCAGACCTATAGCAACAAACAGCCAGCAAGACATCCAACGCCAACAATCACCGAAGACCAGACCAGAACCCCCAGAACCCAGCCACCAGCGACCACCCAAGCCCGCAACCCACAGAGAACAATGAGCCGAAACACATCCACACGTTTGCACTGGAAGTGCTGTCCCCGAACACAGTCACTGTTCAATGATCGAACACAAGTGTGTTCAGAAGTCGAACGGCTATCGTCTGCGCGGTGAAGAACGCATCGGGACTGGCTGGTTTGACCGACGAAGGGTTGAAGGGGCTGCTGAACGACGAGAGCCTGTCTTTAGCCCGTCAGCTCCAGGTTCTCGATGAGTTGTCCCGGAGGGCCGCTGTTCGGCGCAAGGCCGAGGAGATGGCTGAATTGGTGGCGACAGTTCCGGTCATGGCCGCTTTGGACGAGAGCGCCGACATGGTGCGCGAGGCCCAAGCCTGGCTAGACCGTGCCAAGTGGGTGCGAGCCAAGGCCGTCCAGTCGGCCCTTGCTGCTGATTACAGCCTCCGCACGGTGGCTGAGATCGCTCGGATGGCGCCTTCCACTGTACTGAGGATCGGCTCTCAGGAACTCCCGACGGAACCCCCGCCCGCGTAGCCCGGGCATTCGCCAAAGCGAGCGTATCGGTAGACAGCGGGTCTGGCGGTTGCAGTTTCAGATGCGAGATCTTGGCGTGCGGCCGGCCATTTTTGGTTTGCGACCGGTTGCGACCGGTCTGCTGCGCCAGGATGCCTGTTGTGGTTTCTGCAGACGCATATCGTGTGTTCTGGGTCGTTTGGCGTTGTGCTCGATTTTGTCGTTGTTTCGTCATCGGCACATGAGCCCTCGGTCGCCGCTGTGGTCTAGCAGCCGTCGGTCGGCGGAAACTGCAGTGCCCGACTTCCGTCATTTGGTTCCAACCGGGGTTCTTTTGACAGTGGCAGTGGTAGGGTGGTGGCATGGGAGCCAACACGGTGCTTGTGGAAGGGCTGCATGACATTCCTGGGACTCGCGTGCCCCCGGCGGACTTGGCTGCTGGGGTGAACATGTTGTTTGAGGAGAACGCCGAGGTGGTGACGCTTGAGGATTTGAGTTCGTTCAGCGGCAGGCGCACTCCCCAACAGGCCGCGCGCGCATTGCGCGAGCGAGGATGGCTTTTCCCGTTGCCGGTGAAGGGTGCTTGGGGGGTGGCCACGGGTTTTTCTGCTCCGCACATGGGGGCATTTGTCGTGTTGCGGGCGCGGCTTTCGGTGAGTCCGGGCACGGAGGCGTGTGTGGGCGGGAGGTCGGCTGCTGAGGTGCGGGGCTGGTTGCGTCGCCCGACTTCTGCCGCGATCGGCTTTCCCGCGAACGAGCGTGTGCCCTGGTGTCTGGCCGCCTATGCGGTGTGTCGGTGGTCGCCGCGCGTCCCGATGGATGTGCTGCACGGGCTGCCGGTGTGGAAGCCCGAAACCCTGCTGGCGTACATGGGCACTCGTCCGGGCCGATTCCCATGGACAGACATCGCCGAGTGGCTCCCCGAGGCCTGCTCGGATGTCGACCCTGAACTGGTCGCAGATGAGTTGATTGGCCGGCCGGCAGCGGCTTGGGCTCGCACCGCCTACCTGTTGCATCGCGGCGGCCAGCACGACACAGCGGCGGCCCTCAGGGCCCGGGGTCCGCGATTGGATGGCGGCCCCTTCTACTTCGGGCGGGCCGTCGCTGGCCTGGACGACGCGATGCCCTGGCTGCCTGTGTGGTCTTCTGAGTACTGCGTCGTGGACTACGCCTTAGAGCGCAACTGGTCCTACGACTGGGACACATGAGCACGATGCCCGGCGAACAAATCAGGCGCGACGACATCTTGAGGGCGTTTCCCGTTGCGGCCCGTTCAAAGGACGTCTTGGAGGCGGCGGTGCTGGACGCGGCGTTCGATGTGCTTTTGCGGGAGATGCACACACAAGGACTGTTCGAGGAGTTCAGCGTGGTGTTCAAAGGGGGCACCGCGCTGCGCAAGCTCCGATTTGGCCACAAGGGCAGGTTCTCTTTCGACTTGGACTTCGACGTCGAGCCCGGCAGCGAGGAGATCATTGCCGAAGAGGTCGATGGGTTCGCCTCGGCAGGCTTCTTCTTCGAGGTCGCCGAAAGACGCGGCCACCGGCACTTGCGAATAGCGTCGGGCCTTCTGCCCGACGGCGCATACGACGTAAAGCTGGACTTCTCCCACCGCGGACATTGGCTGGGCCCCGACCACCTGCGTCCTGTGGCCTCCCCGGCGCTGCCCACAGCCATCTGGGACCTGCAAGCCGCGGTCCCGACCATGAAGCTCGAAGAGAACATCGCGGAGAAACTGAGCCGCTGGCAGACGCGGCGCCTGGTACGCGACCTCCACGACATCGCCGCCGCCTGGCGCCTCATCGACGACACCGAACTGGTCGCAGAGCTATACGTCCTGAAATCCCACCGCAACTGGTCTGCCATGCTTCCATCCCGCAGACCACCCCAAGCCGCAATGCCCCTCGCAGAGACCACAGCCGCCACGAAACCCAGCCATTTCGCGCTCGACGACCTCGTCCACCCCACAATCCACACCAGAGCCGAAAAACTCCACAAGATCCAAGCCGACCTCGAGATCGCAGCAACCGCCACCTCAACCATCGACCGCCACATCGCCGACAGTCCGCTCCAAGAACTAGCGCTCGACACCGGCAGACTCGCCTGGAAAGCCACCCAACGCATCGAAGCGCTCCAAGACGCCCACAACATCCAAACCGCCGACCCTCTCGCTCTAGGCCCTCTCTCCTCAGATCTGGAGTCCCGCCTGCCGGACCCGACGACCCGGCAAGCACCGGGTCTCGACCTCTGATCTTGCCGACGGTTGCACGCGGGCTGCAACCAAGCAGCGCTTACCGGCATCGTCCCAATGACGAGGCAATCAGCGATAACGGATCGAATTTCAGTTCGTAGAGATTTGCCGCCAGACTCGACCGCTGCCCCATCGCCCATACCTTCCGCGGCCCTTACCGGCCCCAGGCCACGATTGGCCGGATAATGCTGGGACAACAGCGTCGTCGAGTCGTTCTTCTCATCCCTGAAAAGAGAGCTCGTCACACAGACCCGATTCGCGACCCGAGAACAGGCACGCCGCGACATCTTCGCCTGGATCGGCCGATACAACATAGGGTGAATCCACTCCACCCTCAACTACCAGACCCCCACAGAATGGGAGGCGCACCATCGGCAACGACTAAACCAAGCCGCATAAACCAAGTGTCCAGCCAACAGGGGGAAGCCCACACCCCATGTGTGGGACAGATTGGGGGACAAACCAGCCAGACGGCCATCTACAGCGGCTCTACCTGGGGATTTGCAGAGGCTTAGAATGCCGTACGGGGTGCCAGCACTACGGATAAGGCCGCATAGGTATACTTCCAAGTATGCCTGATTCGACTACCATCAAGGTCTCATTGCGGACACGGGATGCCTTGCGTCAACTCGCCGATCGTGAAGGACTCACATTTGACGCGCAACTAGAGATGATGATCCGACGGGAGCGCCGTCGCATCATCGGGGCACAGCTGGCAAGCGCCCCACTTGATGCTAACGACGAGGCTGTCCTCGATGCGTCGGCGAGCGATGTTGCTGATGCAAGCGGGTGACGTCGTCCGTTGCGACTTTGGGACGCCGGCGCGGGGCGAGGCGGGGTTCGTCCGACCGGCAATCGTCATTACATCTGATGATGTGCTGGAGTTTCGGCAACACGCGATCGTGGTCGTGCCCTGTACGACCACGAAGCGGGGATGGTTGAGCGAGGTTGACGTCTCCGGGTTCGGTGTCGCCCAAGCGCACCTGCCGACGACCATTAGCGTCGACCGCGTCGTCGAGACGACGGGCACCAATGTCGGGTCTGTCGCGCTTCAACAGATCCGAGAGCTCATCGCCGATCTTCTCGGAATCTGACCATGCCGCTTCAGACAGCAGGTGTTCTTCGATGTTGATGACGCACCGCGAACAGCTGGCAGGCTATTGCGGCGGTGCCGTAGGCGAGGTAGCCGACTCCTACTGGGGTGACGGTGCCGCTGACTGCTCGGTCGATGAGGGCGGCTAGGCCGGCACCGAACAGGGCCATGGTGAAGCCGAGGACGGCGGAGGCGGTGCCGGCCATCTCGCCCATGGGCTCCAACGCCAAGCTCTGACCCAAAGGAAAGAACGCCACCAAGCAGGCATTGGTCAGGCTGAAAATGGTGATCCACAGAACAAACGGCGGCGTTCCCCCGTTGACCATTGCGAGACTCAGCATGGTGCTGGCCCCTGCCATCTGAAGCAGACCCGCGCCCAGCGCCAGGTTGCGGGCCCGGAACCGGTGCAGGGCGCGGTGGTTGAGCAGCGCCACCAGGCCCATCCCGGCAGCCATGATCGAGAAGTAGGGGACGAACCATTGCTCTTGATCGAACACATCGTCGAAGATCAACTCGGAGCTGCCCAGGAACGAGAAGAAGGCGCCCGCCGAGAACGTGGTGGCCAGGGTGTAGCCCAGCGTCACCGGGTGGGAGGTCACCGAGCGGAATCCGTCGAACGTGGTCCTGAAGGTCAAAGCCCGACGGTGCTCCGGTTTCAGTGTCTCCTCCAGTCGCAGCGACCACAGAACGATGGCCAGCGCGGTGAACACGCTGAAGGCCATCACATAACGCCACGACCCCAGCGCCACCAGGCCCTTTCCCAGAGGCGGCCCGGCGACCGGGGCCCAGAAGAACACCGTCATGACCAGGGTCATCACCCGGGCCATGGCATCGCCGGAGTAGTAGTCCCGCACGATGGCCTGGGAGGCGGTCCGGGGGCCGGCGGCGGCGAATCCCCAGATGAATCGGCTGACGTAGAGCATGCCCAGCGTCACCGAAAAAGTGGCCATGAGCGAAGCCAGGGCGTAGAGCACCAGGCTTCCGACGAGCACTCTCTTGCGGCCGAGGGAGTCGGCCATTGGGCCATAGACAAGATTGCCGATGCCCGACCCCACAAAGAACAGAGTGATGGTCAACGACAGGCCGGTGGAGTCCTCTGGGAGGTTGAACGCCTCCCGCATGGCGGAGAACGCCGGGAGCAGGGTGTCGATGGCCAAAGCCGATACGGCGCTGACCATGGCGATGAAGAGGATGAACTCCCGTTCGCCCAATTTGCGGCCAGTGTGTGTGGATGCGTTAGTGGTCACACCAGCCGACTTCTCATAACGGCGTAGCCTGTCCCTCTTATGGCGAAGATGTCAAAGGAGTTGGATGGCAAGGTGGCGCTGGTAACCGGGGCGGCTCGGGGGCTGGGCGCTGAAATCGTGCAGCGCATGGTGGCGGCCAGAGCCCAGGTGACCGCGGCCGACAAGAGAGTGGACGTCGGGGCCGCGGCCGCTGCTGAGGCCGGAGCCGAATTCGTCGAGCTTGATGTAACTGATGCCGAGCAGTGGGCAAACGCGGTTGCGTCAGCCGCTGACGCTGGCGGCGGGCGACTCGACATCTTGGTCAACAACGCGGCGATCACCAGGGTGATTCCGATCTTGGACTGCGACCCCGCCGAATTCCGCAAGGTGATCGACACCAACGTGGTGGGCACCCTTTTGGGCATCCAGGCTGCCGCCCCGGTCATGGCCTCGTGCGGGGGTGGCTCCGTCGTCAATTTGAGCTCGCCGAGCGCATTCGAGGGCACGGTGGGGATGTCGGCCTATTCCACGTCTAAGTGGGGGATCCGAGGCCTGACCCGCACCGCGGCTTTGGAGCTGGCCGACTCCGGCATTCGGGTGAACTCGGTGGTGCCGGGCCCGCTGCGCACCGCCATGACCCGTCGACCGGGATGGGAAGACGAGGACTACGAGCGCCACTACGGCACAACCGTGCCGCTTCGGCGCATGGCCGAGTTGGGAGAGGTGGCCAATCTGGTGGTGTGGCTGGCATCCGATCAGGCCTCCTACTGCACCGGGGGCGACTATTCCGCCGACGGCGGTCTAGGCGCGGGCACGCCTGCGCCTCACCCCGGTTGAGCGTGCCAGACTGACGCAGACTCGAGGCAAGTACACGAGAAACGGAGCAACCCATGGGTCGTTTGGACGGAAAAGTCGCGCTGGTTACTGGGGCGAGCGGTGGGATCGGCATGGCCGCGCTGCGCCGGTTGGCCGAAGAGGGCGCCGCAGTGGTGGGCGTCGACTTGGCGGACGAGGCAGGCGAGAAGCTGGTGGCCGAGCTGACCGAGGGAGGGGCTCGGGCGGTGTACCAGCACTGCGACGTGGGTTCTCTGGAGGACGTGACCGCCGCGGTGGAGCGGGCGGTGTCGGAGTTCGGCCGCATCGACGTGCTGTTCAATAACGCGGCCACCAGTACCGGGGGCTATATCCCCGAGCTCGACCCCGAGGGCTGGGACGCCAGCCTGCGGGTGATGCTCACCGCGGCCATGTACGGCATGAAGGCGGCCATCCCCCACATGGCCGACCAAGGAGGAGGCTCCATCATCAGCACCTCATCGATCTACGGCGTGGTGGCCTCTCCGGGAAACGCCCCCTACTGCACGGCCAAGGCGGGCCTCATCAACCTGACCCGCACCGCGGCGGTGGAATGGGGGCGCAAGAATGTCCGGGTCAACGCCATTTGCCCCGGTGTGGTGGAGACGCCCATGTACGACTCGGTGCTCGGGATTGGCCTCAAGACCCATGAGGAGATCTCCGATATGCACGCCCTGGGCAGGACCATTCATCCCGATGAGATCGCCAACCTGGTGCTGTTCTTGGCCTCCGACGAGTCTTCGGCCATCACCGGCCAAGCCATCGTCATCGACGGCGGCCTCATCTCCGAGTGCAACCTGACCGGAATACCGCCAGCTTAAGGGTCAGCTCAGCAGCCTCTGCACGGGGCACAATTCATGGGCTACTCCATCAGGGGCGGGCTTGGTAGATGATGTTGGCGTTGGTCTCGGTGACGCGCTCGAAGTTGGAGAATCCGGCCTGAGTGAAAACTTCTCGCATGGCGGCTTCGCCCGACTGGGCGCCCATGCCCAAGCCGACGGGTTGGGCCAGAGAGCACGGGGTGCAGAACACCGCAGAGGCGCCGTAGGCGGTGGCTGCCATGGGATTCTCGGCCAAGTTGTGGACATGGCCATCGAGGGCGAAGGGCTCCACCATGAGCACCGAACCGCCCTCGGCCAGCTGGCTGCGGGCGTGGGCGGCAATGCCTACCGGGTCGCCCATGTCGTGCAGACAGTCAAGGAAGAAGATCACGTCGTAGTTGCCCTGGTAGCCCTTGGAGTCGGCCACCTCGAATGAGGCGTTGCTCAGCCCGGCCTCAGCGGCTACCTCGATGGCCTGATCGATGGACGGGCCGTGGAAGTCGATCCCGGTGAAGTGCGACTCGGGATAGGCCGAGGCCAGGATCTGCACCGAGTCGCCGCAGCCGCAACCCACGTCGGCGGCGGTTGCCCCGGCGTTGAGAAGCTCGTCAATCCCATCGGCGGCCGGGATCCACTCGTTGGCCAGGTACATCTCGTACTGGGGCCGAAAGAACCGGGCGGTGGAGGAAAACAGGCAGGGGTGGTGATCGCCCCATGCCAGCCCGCCGTCGCCCCGGAAGGCTTCGAGGATGTCGTCCATGTCGGCGAACATCGCCCGGAACATGCCGATGCCGCCGGCCAAGAACGCGGGGCTCACCTCCCAGGCCAGCACTGCGGCGGCCTCGTCGGTCAGTTGGAAGGTGGCATTGTCGTCGCCGTCGCCGTCGAGTTCGACGAGGCCAACGGCGGCCTGCTGGCGCAGCCACTCGGTGACCAGTCGGGGATTGCAGCCGGCCGAGGCGGCCAGCGCGTCGGCGGTCATCGGTCCTGCTCCGGCCATGGCCTGATACAGGCCCAGCTCGTCGCCGATGTGGACCATGGCCATGGTGGTGGCCCCGGCCATGTGGGTGGCGACCTCGCCGGCCAACTCGGTTATCCGATCAACGTCGATGTCCATGTCAGATCCTTCGCAGTTGCGTGCCGGCTGGAACCCTAGCGGGGTGTCTACGCGGTGAACCGGCCCGAAGTGCGGCGCTTCCATCCGGCGGCGGCGATGTTGCCGCCGTCAACGTGGATGGTGGTGCCGGTCACGAAGCGAGACATGTCGCCGGCCAGATACACCGCGGCGGCGGCGCAGTCATGAACCGAACCGCCCTCCAACCACGGCTGGGGGGCCAGGCCGGTGCGATCGTCGGTGCTCTCGTCGCCGAGCATTCTCTCGCCCTCGGTGGGGATCACATCGGGGGCGATGCAGTTGACCCTTACTTTCGTCGAGGACAGCTCTAGCGACAGGCTCATGGTGAGGTTGGCCTGAGCCGCTTTCATGGCCGAGTAGATCGAGAAACCGGGCCCGGCCCGATGGGCCTCGATGGAGGTGACGTTGATGATCGAACCGCCTTCTCCCATCAGCGGAAGACAGCCTCGGATGAAACCGGTGACCTGGGTGAAGTTCTCGGCGATCAGCGCGGCCTCGCCCTTGGGATTGATGTCGGCAAACGGGGAGTTGAATGTGCCTCCGGCGTTGTTCACCAGCACATCCACCCGCCCATAGTTCTCGCCCACTTCGGCCAGCCAGGCATCGCGGGGCTCGGGGTGGCGGACGTCGAACAGCCCGGTCAAACACCGTCGGCCAAGCGCCTCCACCGCGGCGGCAGTGCGGGCCATGTCGTCGGCTTCCCGATCGCAGATGGCCAGATCGGCGCCGAAGCGGGCCAGGGCCACCGCAGTGGCCGCCCCGATTCCCCGAGCTCCGCCGGTGACGATGGCCACCTTGTCGGTGAGCAGCACGCTGGACGGCTCCAAGACGTTTTCATCGCTCCAGATGGGATCCACCGGGCTCTTGAGCCCGCCCAGAGTCCACTCCCAATCAGTCATACTCCTACCCCCACTGCGGAACCGATCCCGAACGTAATAGCGGCTGCGGCGGCGGCAATCACAAGCTGGCGGAGCGACCCCCGCACGATCGACCGATCGGTGGCCAGCGCCAGCGCACTTCCCACCAGCACCGCGCCCACCGCCCCGAGGAGAATCGACGCCACGATGGCACCGTTGCCTCCGCCGAAGAACCAGGGCAGCAGCGGAAGCACCGCGCCGAGGGCGAAGGAGAAGAACGATGTTGTTGCAGCAAACACCGGATTTCCCAGCTCGTTGGGATCGATGCCCATCTCTTCTCGAGCATGCACTTCGAGGGCCTTCTCGGGGTCGTCCATGAGGTTGGTGGCCATCTCCCGAGCCATGTCCGGGTCGACGCCTCTGGACTCGTAGATCTCAGCCAGCTCCTCCACCTCGTGCTCCGGGTTGCGGACGTGCTCTCGTCGCTCCATCTCCAGCTCACGCTCGAGCAGCTCTCGCTGGGCCTGCATGGAGATGTACTCGCCAGCGGCCATCGACACCGCCCCGGCGATGAGCCCGGCCAAACCGGCGATTCGCACCAGCTCCTGTCCTGAACTGGCCCCGGCCACCCCCAAGATGAGAGCCACATTGGACACCAAGCCGTCGCTCACTCCGAACACCGCGGCCCGATACCCGCCCCGGGTCACATTGCGGTGGTGCCCCTCGCCGAGATGCCCCGAGCCGCTGCTCTTTCGTGCGAACACCGTCTCAACCTACCGCCCCTCCGCCGTACTGGGGCGGAAGAACTAGGTCACATTCGCCCACGGGGAGCCATCACCACCTGTTCGTCTTCGCCGGCCCGTACCACCCAGTTGTGGCCTCGGCGGAGGACTTTGGCCCCGGGAGCGCTCAGATCATCACCTGCTCGGACCCAACTCACCGCCTGGCTCATGGAAACGTCGACCAACCCGGCACGACCGGCGGCTACGGCCTCGGCCGCAGCGCGACACGCCACCAACCCGGCCACCGGATCGGCTGCGGCATCAGCCACGAACCACGGCAGTCCTCCGTCCGGGTCTTGCAGCCACAGGCCCCCGCTCACCGCGGCGTCGTCGCCGAAGGCGGCCCGGTCGTCGCCATGGCCGGTGATCGACACCCACACCAGCCCGCAGGTCTCGGCCACATCCAGACGGTCGACACCCCAGTTGGCCCACACCCGGGGTCGCAACCCGTCGACCACCACGGCCGCCTGCCGGCACAGATCCAGGAAACGGCGGCGGCCGTCGTCGGACCTCAGGTCGATGACCGTGTCTTTCTTGCCCTGGTTCAACCGCTCGTAGAACGCAGGCGAGCCATATCGAGCGCCGTCGGGTCGGCCTGGTGACTCCACCTTCACCACTTCGAATCCGAAGTCACCTAACAGCGAGGCGCACAGCGGGCCAGCCCACAGCGAGCTCACATCCAGCACCAGACTCCGGCCAATTTCTGCCGGTCCGGCATCGGCGAGCGAGCAGGGCTCCGACGGCGGCGACGGGCGGACCGCCTCCCCCACCGCCAGTCCCAGCCAGTCGGCCCGCTCGATCAACTCGGCCACCGGCCTATCCCGCGCCCCCGCAGCCACCTGGGACCACACGTCGCCTCCAAGCAGGCGATCGATCTCCAACCAGGCCGGAACCGCTTCGGTGTCGCTGGTGCGGGCCAACGACACCGCCAACACACCGTCGGCTGCGGCCACCATGCGACACGCACCCCCCACCGAGACCGGCCCTCGCCGGATACGCCCCACCAACGCCGACCGTTCCCCCAGAAAACCAGCGGCATCAGTCCTCAGGGGCTCGCCCCTCAGCTCAGCAATGTCGTCCACCACGCCTTCAAGCCGCTCAACCCAGCGCCCCGAGGCCACCGCCGGGGGTCCGTGCTCCAGCCCGCTCAGTCCCATCAACCCCGACTCGGCCCAAACCAGCGCCGGATGACGGCCGCAGTGGGTGGAGTCCATCACTGCAGTTTGTACCTGTTGAGGCTGACGGGAAAAGATTGAAGGACATCTTTCAGGAGGTAGGAATGGACCTGAAACCGGGTAGCCGCCTCAAGAGCTCGGTATGCGATACCGAGCTCATCGTGGTCAAAGCACCAAGCGGCAACGTGGACATCTCATGTGGCGGCGCGCCCATGGCCGATCCGGCCGAGGCCGAGCGCAACGGCGAGGTATCCGCCGATGCCGCCGAAGGCACCGCTTTGGGCAAGCGGTACGTAAACGAGGACGAGTCTCTCGAGGTTCTGTGCACCAAGCCCGGCGACGGCTCTTTGGCGGTGGGCGGCACGCCCCTCGGGCTGAAAGAAGCCAAGCCCCTCCCGGCCTCCGACTAGCTGAGCCAACGGGAGAAGCGCCCCACCGGATGAGCCCATGAACCTGATGATGCTGCTGGAAATGGCGTCCAGCGGTTTTGGCGATCGCACCGCCGTCGGAACCCAGGGGCAGGGACTCACCTACGAGCAGCTGTTCCAGCGGGCCGGGGCCGCCGCCGTGCGCTTCCGCGAGGCGGGAATCGACAGGGTCAGCATGGTGGACACCAGCAGCGAGGCCCTCCCCATCGCCCTGTTCGGCTCGGCCTGGGCCGGAGTGCCATTCGTCCCTCTCAACTACCGGCTGACGGTGCCTGAACTGCGGCACTTGGCCGCCGAGGTGGCCCCCTCGGTCACAGTGTGCAACGACGACGCTCTGGGCGCCATCGGCGACCTCGACGGTGTGCGGGCCGTTGTCAGGCCGGATTTCTTGACCCAGTGGGCCGAGGGAGGCACTCCCGACAGCGACTGGAACGTCGATCCTGATGAAATCGCCATCCTGCTCTACACCAGCGGCACCACTGGCGCTCCCAAGGCCGCCGTGCTGCGCCATAAGCACTTGGTGTCATACATCATCGGCTCGGTGGAGTTCATGGGTGCGGCCGAGGACGAAGCCACCCTGGTGTCGGTGCCCCCCTACCACGTGGCCGGGATGGCCGCGATCTTGAGTTCGGTGTACGCCGGGCGCCGCATCGTGCAGCTCCCCAACTTCGACGCCGCCGACTGGGTGGGCTTGGTCCGGGCCGAGGGCGTGACCCACGCCATGGTGGTGCCCACCATGCTGGCCCGAATCGTGGACCATCTGGAGGACGTAGGGGGCGGTCTCCCCTCGCTGCGGGCACTGTCGTACGGAGGGGGCAAGATGCCCGCTCCGGTAATCGCCCGGGCACTGGAAGTGCTGCCCGAGACCAACTTCGTGAACGCCTACGGCCTCACCGAAACCAGCTCCACGGTGGCGGTGCTCGGACCCGACGAGCACCGGGAGGCCCATCGCTCTGACGATCCCGCCGTGCGGGCCCGGCTGGGCTCGGCCGGCCGGCCGCTACCCACCATCGAGGTGGACATCCGCGACGAGGAGGGAACGCCGGTGCCTACCGGCAGCTCTGGTGAAATCTGGGTGCGGGGCGAGCAGGTCTCGGGCGAGTACCTGGGGCGGAACTCCCGGGTCACGCCCGACGGCTGGTTCCCCACCAACGACGGCGGCTCGCTGGACCCCGACGGCTACCTGTTTGTGGAGGGCCGCATCGACGACATCATCGTGCGGGGAGGCGAGAACATCTCCCCCGGCGAGATCGAGGACGTGCTGCTGAGCCACCAATCCATTGCCGATGCGGCCGCTATCGGCGTGCCCGACGAGCAATGGGGCGAGGCGGTGGCCGCGGTGGTGGTGCCGGCCAAGGGCCAGACGCTGGACATTGCCGAGCTCCAGGAGTTCGTGAAAGCCCAAATGCGGTCGTCGCGCACCCCCGACCGCATCGAAGTGCGCGACGAGCTGCCCTACAACGAGACCGGCAAACTCTTGCGCCGAATCCTGCGCGATGAGCTCGCCGAAAGCCGCTGATTCCCGCCTGGGCTAACCTGCGATCACTCAGTGATGGCTGCGCCAATCCAAACCTCGGGCCTGGCTGAGGCCCACGCGCTCTTGTCCCACCCCTATGCCGGTGAGGACTTGGGGCTGGCCGATTGCCCGGTGATCCTCGTCGAGCTGACCGCCGCCGACCTGTCGGCGCGGCCTTCCGATGAAATGGCCATGCTGGTCAAGAGCACTCCTGCGGTGACCGCGGTGGTCGTGCCCGAAGGCTTTGTCGGCGTCGACGCCGACAAATTGGCCGACCTCTGCGAACTCTTCGACATCGTGCTGGCTCCCGACGATGTACCGGCCCCTCTGGCCGTGCCCCCCGGCGAGCTGGACCAGATCTCCGCGGCTGCCATGGCGTCGCCGGCCGCGGCGGTGGCTTTGGTGCAGCTTCTCCGACTGAGCGAGAGCTGCTCCACCGCCGACGGTCTGGTGGCCGAGTCGCTGGCCTATTCCACCCTCCAGTCCGGACCCCAATTCCAGGCCTGGCTGGCCACCCAGCCGACCCGGTTGGTGAGGGTGAATCCCGAACCCGCGGTGAGGGCCGAGCGGGTGGGCTCCACCCTGCGACTCACCCTCAACCGGCCCGAACGCCACAACGCCTTCAGCGCCGAGATGCGCGACGGACTAGTCGAGCAGCTCCGGGCCGCGTCGATCGATCCCAGCCTGGACGGCATCGTGCTCGACGGCGCCGGGGCCACCTTCTGCTCCGGCGGCGACCTGGCCGAGTTCGGCACCACCCCCGACCCCGGTACTGCCCATCGCGTTCGCTCGGTGCGCAGCGCCGCGTTCTGGATCGACCGACTGGCGGCCAAGACCCGGGTCATGGTCCATGGCACCTGCGTGGGGGCGGGCGTGGAGCTGCCCGCCTACGCCCATGACGTGGCCGCTCACCCCGACACCACCTTCCGCCTCCCCGAAGTGGCCATGGGCCTGGTTCCCGGTGCCGGCGGCACCGTCAGCATCGCCCGCCGCATCGGCCGCCAGCGCCTCTGCTACTTCGCCCTCACCAACACCGAAATCGACTCCGCCTGTGCCTTGTCCTGGGGACTCATCGACCGTATCGAACGCTAGAACAGGCTGGGGACTCCGAGTTCGGTTCCTCCGGTGACGGGAAGGGTGGCGCCGGTGATGTAGGCCGCCTTGGGTGAGGCCAAAAAGACGATGGCGTGGGCCACATCGTCGGGCTCGCCCATGCGGCCCAGCGGGTAGCGGCGGCCGAAGTCGGCTTTCTCCTCGAGGGTCATCGACGCGGTGAGGTGCATGGTGTCGATCGGGCCGGGGGCCACTGCATTCACTCTCACATCTGGGGCGTACTCAGCGGCCAAGTCCCTGGTCATGGCGATCACTCCGGCCTTGGCCGAGGCGTAGGCCACATGGAGAGTGGTGAACCGCAAAGCGGCGATGGAGGCCACGTTCACCACGTTGCCTCCGGTCTCAGCCAGCGCGGGATAGGCCCGGCGGGTGAGAAGGAAGAACGACCGCAGGTTGGTGGAGAGCTGGTCGTCCCACTCCTCGGGGCTGATCTCCGCGGTGGGCTTGAGCAGCCACGCTCCAGCGTTGTTCACCAGCACGTCGAGACGGCCGAAGGCGGCCACTGTGTCGTCGATTATCCGGTGGGCGTCGTCGGGGTCACCCACGTCGCCACCCAGACGCAGCGACAGCTCCTCCACGGCCTCCAGGGTCTCGACATCTAAGTCGGCCCCAGCTACCACCGCCCCGGCGTCGGCGAACTGGGCCGCAGTGGATCGGCCGATACCCCGGGCTGCACCGGTGACCAGCACCACCCGGTCGGCGAATTGGGCCATGGACTCGCTACAAGCGCTCGATGATGGTGACGTTGGCTTGGCCGCCGCCCTCGCACATGGTTTGCAGGCCGTAGCGGCCGCCGGTGCGCTCTAGCTCGTTCAACAGGGTGGTCATCAGCCGGGCTCCGGTGGCGCCCAGCGGGTGGCCCAGGGCGATGGCGCCGCCGTTCACGTTTACCTTCTCGTGGGGCACGTCGTGCTCGCCCATCCAGGCCAGCACAACTGAGGCGAAGGCCTCGTTGCACTCGAACAAGTCGATGTCGTCGATGGCCATCCCGGTGCGGGCCAGTGCGTACTCGGTGGCGGGGATGGGGCCGGTGAGCATGTAGATGGGATCCGCGCCCCGCACCGACATGTGATGGAAGCGAGCCCGGGGCTTGAGGCCGTGGTCGGCCACCGCCTGCTCCCCGCAGATCAGCATGGCGCAGGCCGCGTCGGATATCTGGCTGGAAACCGCGGCAGTCAGCCGCCCGCCTTCCACCAACACGGACAGGCCGGCCATCTTCTCCATGGTGGTCCCCCGGCGGATGCCCTCGTCAACCTCCAAGCCGCCCAAGGGCAAAATCTCGTTTTCAAACCGTCCCTCGTCGGTGGCGGTAGCGGCCCGCTCGTGGCTGGCCAGGGCGAACTCCTCCATCTGCTCCCGGCTGATATCCCAGTGCTCGGCGATCATCTCCGCACCCCGGAACTGCGAAACCTCCTGGGTTCCGTAGCGGTCGACCCAGCCGTCGGAGCCGGTGAAGGGATCGGGATCGGTCACCCCCACATGCTCGGCTACGGTCATGGCCGCGCCGATGGGGATCATGCTCATGTTCTGGACGCCGCCGGCAACCACCATGTCGTTCACTCCGGCCATCACCGCCTGGGCCGCGAAGTGGACGGCCTGCTGGGCCGACCCGCACTGGCGGTCGATAGTGGTGCCGGGCACGTGCTCGGGCAGCCCGGCGGCCAGCCATGCGGTGCGGGCGATGTCGCCAGCTTGGGGGCCGAGGGCGTCCACGCAGCCATACATCACATCGTCGACCGCGGCCGGGTCGACGCCGGTCCGGTCGAGGAGACCGAGAATGGGATGGGCCCCCAGATCGGCCGGGTGGACCTGCGACAGGCTGCCGCCCCGCCGCCCCACCGGGGTGCGGACCGCGTCGATGATGTATGCCTCAGCCATGGCTGCTCCTATTTGTCGGTTTAGAAATCATCGCGGCTCCCGGGGCAAGCCCAAAACCCGCTCGCCGATGATGTTTCGCTGAATCTCGTTCGATCCGGCATAGATGGTGTGGGCTCGGCTGTACAGAAACGTGCGCTGCCAGGAGTCCAGCGTGTACTCCTCGCCGTCGTCGGCGGCCACCGCCAGCGCGTCGGCCCCCCGCACCCCCACCATCAACTCCCCCAGCGAGCGGTGCCAGTTGGACCACACCAGCTTGCCGATGGACATCTCCGGCCCCGGCACGCCGCCGGCGTCCACCACCGTGAGCATCCGCAGGTTGTTGTACCGCATGATCTCCAATGTGGCGTAAGCCTGGGCCAGATCCTGACGGACTACCAGATCATCGGCAGTGCCGTTGGCCCGGGCCTCGGCCAGCAGCGCATCCAGCTCCTGGCGGAAATAGGTCTGCTGGCCCAATGTGGACGCCCCCCGCTCGAAGGCCAGCGTGCCCATGGCCACCTCCCAGCCCCGCCCGGGCTGGCCCACCACAAGATCGCCGTCGGTCACCGCGTCGTCGAAGAAGACCTCGTTGAACTCGGTTCCCCCGGTGACCTGCACGATGGGGCGGATCTCAATGCCGGGCTGGTCCATGGGCACCAGCAGGTAGGAGAGCCCGGCGTGGCGGGCGGAATCCGGGTCGGTGCGGCACACTACGAAACACCAGTCGGAGTACTGGGCCAGCGAGGTCCAGATTTTCTGGCCGTTGACCACCCAGCGGTCGCCATCGAGCACCGCCTTTGTGCCCACGTTGGCCAAATCGGAGCCGGCGTTGGGCTCGGAATACCCCTGACACCAGAACTCATCGCCCGACAGGATCGAGGGCACAAACCGCTCCTGCTGTTCGGGAGTGCCGTAGGCCACCAGGGTCGGCCCCAGCAGGGTGACCCCCATGTTGGGCAGCCGTCCCGGCCCCCTGGCCTCCACATAGGTCTGGTGGAACAGCACCTGCTCCGACAGGCTGCACTCCCGACCGCCCAAGTGGGCGGGAAAGTCGATGCCCAGCCAGCCTCCGCCAGCCAGCTCGCGCTCCCAGGCGATCTGCTGTTCGGCCGGGATGTCTTCTTGGCCCATACCGCCCCGGCCCCGTAATCCGGCGAACTCCCCCACCAAGTGCTCTTCCAGCCATGTCCGCACCTCGTCGCGGAAGTCCTTTTCGCCAGGGCTGAGGTCGAAATCCATCTGCCGGAAATCTACCGGCGGGTAAACCAATCGGACGACCCGCCATTCAGGTCAAATTCCATCGGTGCCCACTGTTCGGGCAGGCGAGTCAGTGCCCGCGATCCACTAAGAGCACTAGGCCTCGTCGGCCCTCACTTGGATGGTGTGCCAGCCGGTGGCTCCGTCGGGGGCCGGGTCGCTGATCTCCGAAGTCTGGGTGGTACCAGTACCGTCGGTGGCCCGCACCCGAACCAGGTGCTCGCCGGGGGTGGCGTTCCAGGTCACCATCCATTGCCGCCAGGAGTTGATGGTGGTCTCGCGGCTGAGTTCGGCCTCCACCCACGGCTCGTCGTTCACCTGCACCTCCACCTTGTCGATGGAGCGGCTGGGGGCCCAGGCCACCCCGGCAATCGCCGTGGGGCCCGGATCGATGGTGGAATCCCGGCGGGGCACGTCGATGCGGGACTGGGTCTTGATCGGCCCCTCCTTCGACCAGCCGCGGGGGATCCAGTAGCCGTCGAAGGCCTCCCAGGTGGTGAGCTCGATTTCTGACAGCCACTTGGTGGCCGACACGTAGCCGTACAGCCCGGCCACCACCAGACGGGCCGGGAAGCCGTGGGAGATGGGCAGCGGCTCGCCGTTCATCTGCACGGCCACCATGGCGATCCGTCCGTCGAGGGCTACCTCGGTGGGGAAGCCCGCGGTCCACCGATCAACCGAGCGGCCCACGATCTGGGTGGCCCTGGGCTGCACCCCGGCCTGGTCCAACACAGTGGCCAGCGGCACTCCCACCCATTCGGCGTTGCCCACCAAACGGCCGCCCACGCGGTTGGACACGCACGACAGGGTCACTTGCTCTCGAACCAGGCCCAGGTCGAGCAACTCGTCGAAGCTGATCTCCACCTCTCGGTCCACCATGCCGTGGATCCGCAGCGACCAGTCTTCGGGGTCGACTTGGGGGTACGACAGTGCGGTGTCGATCAGGTAGAAGTCCTCGTTGGGGGTGACCAGGGGCGCAATCCCGGCGATGTAGTCGAAGTTGGGCTCCCGAACCGGCTCGGCCGTGACCGAGGGGGAGGGTTCGGCCGTGGGATCGGCCGTGGCCTCTGCGCTGCCATCAGCCGAAGGTGTCGAGGCTGCGTCAGCCGTAGCAGTCGGGGTGGCCTCGGCATCCGTCATGGCATCCCCGGCTTGGTCTTGGCCGCTGGCCGTCGGGGTGGATCGGGCCGTCGGGGTGGCGATGCTGCGTCCTTGGAGGGATTCGGCAACCCCCTCGCGGGCTCCTTCTACAGTGTCGCGCCGTCGCAGCCACCGCCCGAGCAGGCCACCGGCCAGGGAGGCCCCGGCCATGATGCCCACCGCCCCCACGAAACGGCGTCGGTCGTCGAAGCGGCCCCGACCGACCATCGGAACCTTCTGGGTTTCGGCATCAGAGGGATCTTCATCAACGGGAAGACGGGAGAAAAGGGCCAGCGCATACAGGCTCATGAACACGCCAATGCCAAAGGCTCCCGACAACAACCCCGACATCCATCCCAGCCCATCACTGGACAGGGGATTGCGGGCCGCAGCCCAGCCGCCGACCAGGGCGAACACCACCAAGCCAGCGGGCATCACCCACCAGCGCTTGCGGGAGGGCCAGCCCAAGACCGCGCCGAGCAGGATCGAAACGATCACGATGCCCCACACCAATGCGGGCTTCTGCGCGCTACCCAGGGTGTCGATGGACCAACGAGCAATGAAACCCGGCGTGATGTCCACAATCTCCTCAGCCACCGAGACCACCAGCGATGGGATCTTGCGGCTCAACCCCGACAAGATCTCGCTCAAGCCCAGTGCAGCCCCAGCAGCCACAATGCCAGAGGCAATGGCTTGCAACGGTGAGATGACCGCTCGCCGCTCGGCGGATGCGGTCGCTTCGGATTCGCTCATTTCTGCTTTCCGATCAGTTAGGGGCCACGCCGTGTGCCCTGTCCGATAGCACGTAACTAAGGCTATTGTGAATTTCGGCTGTCTGGGCCTAAAACCCGCTACTCGGAGCCAAACTATGGAACTCGTGCCAATCGGCACCCACTTGTACGCCTGCTTGCAGCCCGACCGGGGCTTGGGCTGGAGCAATTCGGGATTTATCGCCGCCGGGGGCGGCATGGTGGTCGACACCCTGTACGACCAGAGGCTCACCGCCCAAATGGCCGACCTCTACGCCGAGGTGCATCCCGAGACCCCGGCCCGAGTGGTCAACACCCACCACAACGGCGACCACTGCTGGGGGAACAAGATCTTCGAAGACGCGGAGATCATCGCCCACACCGGCTGCGCAGAGCGGTTCGACGAATTCACGCCGGCCCAGGCTGCATCCATGGCCGCCATGGAGAACCCGCCTCCGCATCTGGCCGACCTCGCCGCTGCGTTCCGAGAGTTCCACTTCGACGACGTGGAGTTGGTGCCCCCCAACCGGGTGATCGACGGCGACCTGAAGCTCGATCTCGATGGCCTGGAGGCTGAGATCATCTATGTCGGCCCGGCCCATACCGCAGGCGACCTGATCGTCAGCGTTCCCGACCAGGGGGTGGTGTTTGCCGGCGATGTGGTGTTCCATCTCTGTACCCCCATCGGATGGGAGGGCACCCATCAGGCTTGGACAAGTGCGCTGGCCACCATCGAGGCGATGGCCCCGGAAACAGTGGTGGCCGGCCACGGTCCGCTGTGCGACACCGCCGGAGTACGGGCAATGCGGGAATACCTTGAGTATGTGTGGGAGGAGGCGTCGGCTCATCACGCCGCCGGACAGAGCCCCTCGCAGGCGTGCAAGGCCATCGATCCCGGCGAATATGCATCGTGGAACGAGCCCTGGCGGCTGGCATTCAACGTGCACCGGGCCTACAAGGAGCTCGACGGCGGCGCATGGGACGACTCTTACGACACCGGTGCCGCTATGGCCGACGCCGCCCTTCTTCGGGAGCAATGGGCCTCGTGATCCAATGACGCCACTGGAGGCTTTGGGCGTCAACCAGCATTGGCGAGAGCTGGCTCAGAGTCAGGCGGGACTCTTGGGACGGGTGGTGCAGGTGGACCGGGGCGAGTGCGAGGTGATGACCGACGAGGGTCAGATCCGGGTCACGTCTGACTCCCAGCGAGCCCAAGGCGATGTGGCCCCCGTGACCGGCGACTGGATCACCGTCGCTCCCGGCCCCGATGACATCCTCACGGTGGAACAGGTGCTGGAGCGACGCACGCTGGTGGTACGGCGGGACCCGGCTGAGCAGGCCCGGGCCCAGACACTGGTGGCCAACGCCGATGTGGTGGGGGTGGTGCACGGCCTCGACCGGCGCATCAACCCGGCTCAACTAGAGCGCTTCTGCGTGGTGGGCTGGCAGTCGGGCGCGGCGGTGGCGGTGATCCTGGCCAAATCCGATCTTCGCCGCCATCCTGAGCGGGATGCTGAAAAGGCCGCCATTATGGCCCCAGGGGCGACGGTGGTGGTCACCGCGGCGCTGCGGGGCGAGGGGCTTGACAACCTGACCGCCTTGCTAGAGGGAGGACGCACTCTGGCGCTGTTGGGGCCGTCGGGAGTGGGCAAGTCCACGCTCATCAACACATTGATGGGGACCGAAGTCCAGGCCACCCAGGAGGTGCGGGCCGGAGACGCCCGAGGCCGGCACACCACCATCGCCCGGCGGCTCATCGCGCTCCCTAGCGGGGGTTCGATAGTGGACACCCCCGGCATCCGAGCCGTGGGGCCGTGGGATGCGTGGGAGGGGTTGGCCGCGGCCTACGCCGAGATCGACGCCCTCGACCACGAGTGCCGCTTTGCGGAGGACTGCTGGCACCAAGGCCAGCCCGGCTGCGCGGTGGCGGGCAACGTGGATGCGGGCCGCCTGCGACGCTACTTGGAGCTGGCCGAAGAGCTGGCCGACCAAGATCTAGACCGGGCTCGCCGTAGGCGCCAGTAACCTTCCTCGGCCCAGCCGATCAGATGGACAGGACACCGGCGGCCCAGTTGGTACTACCGGTGTCGCGGAACGGGGGCACTCCGAGTCGCGTTAGCGGGCTTCAGCCTCGGCCTGGGCGCGGATTCGGATGTCCTCCTGCTCCTCGGTGCGGGCGGGCAGGTGGTGGGTCAGCCAACCACCGTCCACAAAAAGGGTGTGGCCGGTGATGTATGAGGCCTCGTCGCTAGCTAGGAAAACCGCGGCGTCGGCGATGTCGCCAGGCTCGCCAAAGTGGTTGAGCGGAATCATCTCGGCCATCCCCTTCTCGAGTTCGGGCACTGCTCGCAACCCCTCGGTCATGCGGGTCTTCATGTAGCCCGGCCCCACTGCGTTCACCCGGATGCCGAACTGCCCCAGGGCCATTGCCCCGCTGCGGGTCAGCGAGATCACCCCGGCTTTGGATGCGGCGTAGGCCGGGGTCTGGGGATGGCCTTCCGCCCCAAGAATGGAGGAGGTGTTCAGCAGCACACCGCCTCCGCCTCGCGCCACCATGTGGCGGGCCGCGATCTGGTTGCACAGAAACACCCCAGTCAGGTTCACCTCGAGCATCCGGCCCCAAAACTCGTCGTCAATATCCAGATACGAAGGGGAATTGGCGATGCCCGCGTTGGCCACCATGATGTCCAGGCGCCCGTGGCGCTCGACGGCCCCGTCCACCAGGGCCTGCACCGAATCCCGATCGGACACGTCGCAACCCTGAGCTTCCACCCCTAGCTCGTCGGCCACGTGCTCCATGGCCACCTCATCCACATCGGCGATCACCACCACCGCCCCCTCGGCGGCGAATTTGCGGCTGATTGCCTCTCCCAGACCGTTGGCCCCGCCGGTGACGATGGCCACCCTTCTTTCCAAGCGCATGCTCATGGCGACATCTTGGCAAACCCCGCTCTCCGGCATCGATGTCAGGCCGGGGCAATCGCCTCCTCGATAGGAGCGGAAGCAGACGGGATGCGCTAAAAACCTCGGATGCCGAGCGCTACGCCATTAGCAGACAAGATCGCAGCCGTTACCGGTGGGGGCGGGGGAATCGGGGGGGGAATCTCCCGTTTGTTCGCCGAAGCTGGTGCCGCGGTAGTGGTCAACGACATCGACGCCGACCTGGCCAACGCCGCCGTCGGCGACATCACCGACGCCGGAGGACGGGCCATCGCGGTGGTGGGCGACATCACCGACGCCGAAGTGGTGGCCGAATTCCACCGGGCCACGGTTGAGTTCGGCGACGGCCAAGTGGACGTGCTGGTGAACAACGTGGGCGACTACCGACCGGGCGCGGGCAAGTTCATGCGCACCACCGAGGCCGACTGGGATGCCCAGATCAACATCACCTTCCGCCATGTGCTGCGCTGCACCCACGCGTTCATGCCCACCATGGTGGAAGGAGGCGGCGGCACAATCGTGAATGTGTCCACCGTGGAGGCCATGCGGGCCATGCCCCGTATCGCGGTGTACTCGGCCTCCAACGCCGCCATCATCGCCTTCACTCGATCGGTCGCCCTGGAGATGGCCGACCAGAACATCCGGGTCAACTGCATCGCCCCGGACATGGCCGTGACCCTGCAAACCCCCCTCGACCAGATGCTGCGGGGCCGCCCCCTCGAGCAAGTGAGCCGATTGATCCCCCTGTGCCGCTTCGGCAACCCCGACGACTTCGCGGAGGTGGCCCTGTTCTTGGCCTCCGACCAGTCCCGCTTCATCACCGGCCAGACCATCCCGGTGGATGGCGGCACCATGACCGCCCAGGGCTGGTACCGCCGGGCCGACGGCCGCGGCTTCACCAACCTCCCCGACTCCCCCTAGCTGCTACGGCTCGGCCGGGTTTGCTCAATCCAACCCATACTGCGGGAGGCGGCCGTTGGCGATCATGGTGAGGCTGCCGGTGCCGGTCTCGTCGCGGTCGTCGGTGGTGACGGTGACCGGGGCGATGCGGTGCATCGGGGTGAACATCTCGCCCGATGCGGGCACCACGTCGGCGGAGTGGCTGACGTCCCAGATCTCGTGCTCTAGGTACGACTCGCCTCGGTAAACCCCTAAGCCGAGCTCGTCGTTCCAGCCCCCGCTGTAGCCCAGTCCGGCCATGGCCACCGCCGAGCCCAGCGGAGCCGAATGCAGCCGCAGCGAGCGGCCGTCGTCGAGGGTAACGGCCATGTCGGCTGACGAGAACCGCCGGGTGCCGTCGAAGAACTCCAATGACAAATCGGCCTGGGTGACGTGGCGGTCGACGTCGGGGGCGTCCCGATCTCGGATGAGCCCGGTGAGGTACACCCGCTCGGGTCCTCGCTCCATGATCTGCACATGGCCGGCACACCGATTGGTGGAGAAGAACAGAAAGTAGAACAGCGTTCCGACCTCACTGTGCTGGCGGGGTGGGCCGGTGACCGGTTCAGGGATCCCCATAGATGGACGTACCCCCCAGGAGTGGTCCCGACCGCCCCACCAGCCCTCCACCGTCAGACCCTCGTCGCCCACAGTGATCCAGCCGTCCACCACGCCGACCTGGTTGAACCGCTGATAATCCTGGGCCACCCGGCCCCGCTCCCGCTCAACGTGGGGCTTCTCGATCTCCGGAGCCAGCTCGGCCCGCCACACCAGATCGCAGGCGATGGAGTGATCGCCGGGGGCCAGGATTACTCGCAGTTCCTCCAGCGGCACCGTCGGCTCCACCCGCATCGGTCCGACCTCGGGCTCTAGGCGGGGGCGCAGGGCCCGAGACGCCCGCAGATTGTGCTGGGTTCCGCCCCGCACCATCACCACCCCCCCGTCGAGCACGTTCATGTTGTTGTACGACCCCATGGTGAATTGCATCGCTCCCTGACCAGCCGGGTCGTAGATGGCGAACCAGTAGCGGTCGAAAAAGCGAGGGTCCGAGGTGCCGACGTGCTCAAACGGCTCGGCGATCTGATGCCACAAAGTGTCGTCTAGGGGTCCGAGCATGGTTACTTCAGCCTTTCAATGGAATCGGACAGGTAGGCCCGCACCTCGGGGGACGGCTCGGCTGCGGCCATGATCTCATCGGTGAGGCGAGCTCGCAGCCCTCGGTGGTAATCCTCGGCGGCGTCCAGGTCGGGCACCCCGGGCACCGCTTCGTCCAGCGCGGCGGCCTCGACGCCCAGCACCTCCTCCAATGCCCGGATGTCGGCCACCAAATCGGGCAGCACTTGGGGCCAGCGGGCGGCGGCGTGCTCCAGCGCAGCGGCCGCGTAGGTCACCTGCTCTTGGGCATAAGGGTCGGCCACCTGAGGAGCCACCAGCTCCACCAGCACCTTGCGGGCCCCCTCTATCTGCTCGCTCAGCGTGGGTCTCACAGCAACCCTCCCTCGGTTTGGGCCAACAGAACTTTGCCCAGCAGTCCGGCTCCTGACCACACCCGTTGGGTGCGGCCGTCGCAGAAGCTGCGCACCCCGGTCATGGCGATGGCCGCCAGCTTGTAGTTGGCCAGCACCTGCCAGAACCGCAGCGCGGCCCGATCCACAGTCTGCCCGGTGCGGGCTTCATAGGCCGACACCAAGTCGTCTGCCTCCCACCGCCCGGGAATCTGGTGCTCTGCCCGGCGTAGGGGATTGGTCACCCACCCCACGTCTTCGGTCGGATCGCCTAGGTGGACGGTCTCCCAGTCCAGCAAGACGTGCACCCGGTCGCCGTCGAACAGCACATTGCCCGGCTTGATGTCGCCGTGAACCACGGTGATCTCACCGGGAGCCGGCCGGTTGCGGCGCAACCATTGCTCGATCATGGCCAGCACCGGTTGGGGTTCCAGCGACTGGTGTTCGATCACCGCAGCCCATTCATCGATGGCCGCGGTCGCCGGGTCGTCCGGCACCACCAGCACTTCGTGGAGCCCGGCGCCCCGCCAATCCAGGACGTGGATCTCGTTCATCAAGTCCACCATCTGAGAGGCGATGCCCGCCCGGGTGTCCTCATCGAACTGGCTGTGGCCGCCTTGCAGAATGAAGTGGTCGTTGAACCCGTCGTAGCGGGTCATGACCAGCGCCGGACGGCCCAGCTCCGACCCATCGGCATCCAACCACACCACCTCGGGGGCCCGCACCGGCTGGTCGTGCAGCCGCCGCAGCACTTCGTACTCCACCCGCCGGTCGGTCTCCAGCACACTGCCCACCGGATCGCGCCGCAAGAACAAGCGGCGGTGATGCGACTGCTCCCCATCTTCCCAAAACAAGTCGAACGGCCAATTCTCCCGCGACTGCCCCCCAGTGGCCCGAGCATCGCCCTCTACCCGAAGTCCGCCTACCTCTCCTAAACGCCTCCGGATGAACCCTGCCAGGGCCGAATCAAAATCACTGTCCATCGCCCCAACACGCTACCGGCAAGCCGTTGGATGGCCCCTTGGTGACCGCCTTCGAATCCCCTGACCAGTAGGTCTCGACAACCGGTGTAGTCCACGCCGGCTCTTGAGCCCGGCCTGAGAGTGTTCTGAAGATATAGCTAATAGTGAGTGACACCATTGTGTCTATACTGCGTGTTGGCTCCAAATGCGGGCCAAATAGCACAGGGCGGCGCTCCCGGCGTCCAAGTCGTTTGGGAGCGCCGCCTACTGCGTTCTGCTAGGCGCATGCGCGCCCCGGGCAGGGGTTAGAGGAGGCCTTGGCGGAAGGCGTTGGCCACTGCTTCGGGTTTGGATCTGGCATTGAGCTTGCGGCGCAGGTTGCGCACGTGGTTGCGGACGGTGTGGACGCTGATGCCCAGCTCCGAGGCGATCTTGTCGGTGGGGGTCCCCTCCGCCATCATCTCAAGAACCTGGGCCTCGCGCCGGGTGAGAAGCTGCGGGGCAGGCTGGCCGATCAGGGGTGGCGGTCCGCCGTCGTGTGTGGGCAATTCCGCTTCGGACAGGTGGGCCGCCGGCTGGCCGGGACCCGGCGCGGGCCCGGAGTGGTGGTCGTCGAAGATGTACACGGTGAGTACGTCGCCAGCCTGGGGGGCGACCAGGACCGGGGGCTGCACAGCAACCTCTTCGGCCTCAAAGGCCTCCTGGGCGCCGGACGGGCGAAGGGCGCGTTGGGGAATGAGCTCCCGATAGTGCCGGCCTAGGGCGTCGGAGGACGACACTCCGCAGATCTGCTCGGCTCGGCGGTTCCAGAAGACCACTGTGCCGTCGCTTCGGGTAGCACACGCCCCGAAGCGGGCAATCTGCAACAGCGTGAAGATGTCGTCGTGTGCCACAGGGGCGCTCACTGGTGCCCTCCCGGGCTTGGAGACGTTGTTGACGGCCTTCCGCGGCAGAGCGGAAAGCTGTGACATTCGACATTGTATGACAGTGTCAAATAGCGATCAATAATTGTCGTTATTAGATAGTGGTATGTCATCTTGTGCGCTAGTCGTCACGACATAACCTAATATTGTTATATTCTATGTCATATAGCCGGCTCATTGGTCCCTAAACATGTCAACCCCTATGTGCTGGTTATGGAAGGTTGTGTGATACGGTTAGGCGCGGTATGGCTGTCCGCTTGGCAGAGTTGACGTGGGCGACTGAGCGCCACGCTGCCACCGATTACTGGCCGGGCCGGGGCTAGACGGCACATGACACCTGAAACGGCCCAGCGCGGCGAGGCGGCGGCGCTTCGTAGGCGGCTGCGGAGGCTGAACGAGGCGAGCCTGCACCTCGCCGAGGGACTCGATTTCGGCGAAGTGCTGCAAGTGGTCGCCGACAGTGCCCGCGAGCTGACCGGGGCCCGGTTCGGGGCCATCACAGTCTTTGACCAGACCGGCGATTTGGAGGCGTTCGTGACGTCGGGGCTCTCGCCCGACGAAGTGCAGGGCCTATACGACCTGCCGCAGGGCATGGCCTACATGGAACACCTCAACCAACTCGAAGAACCGCTTCGGGTCCGAGATCTCGGCGACTACTTCTCGTCGCTGGGCCTGCAGGATTTCCGGCTGCCCGTAGAGACCGGGCCGTCCCTGGTGGCCCCCATCCTGAGCAGGGGCGAGGCTGTCGGCAGCATCTATTTGTCCAAACTGGCCTCGCAGGAATTGTTCACCGGCGAGGACGAGGAAACGCTCGCCATGTTCGCCACCCAGGCGGCGCTGGCCATAGCTAACGCCCGCCGCTACCGCGACGAGCGACGGGCCCGGACAGACTTGGAGACCCTGATCGACACGGCGCCGGTCGGGGTGCTCGTGATCGACGCCGAGCTCGGCGACACAATTCTGGTGAACCGAGAGTTGCAGCGCATCAACGCAGCAGTGCGGGGCGAGCACGACCCCCCTAGGGAGTTGCCCCAAGAGCTCGTCGTCCGCCGGGCCGATGGCCGGGAGGACTCTCTCGCCGACAACCCGGTCGCTGAACTCTTGCGCGGCGGAGCGGCCATACGGGCCGAGCGGATCGTGCTGAGCCTGCCCGGCGGACCCGCCATCGCGGTGCTGGTGAACGCAACACCTATCCGGGACGCCGACGGAAATGTCTCCTCGGCCGTGATCACCGTGCAAGACCTCACCCCGCTTGAAGAGCTCGATCGGCTTCGCGCCGACGTCTTGGGTCTGGCCCGCGACGAGCTCCGCTCGCCGCTGGTGTCGGTCAAGGGCGCCGCGGCGACGCTGCTCTCCTCCCACAGCGACCTGCACCCCGCCGAATGCGCCCAGCTGGCCCAGGTCATCGACGAGGAAGCCGACCGCATACGCAGCCTGATCGCCGAGATGGGCGACTTGGCGCGCATCCACACCGGTACCCTGCCCCTCACCCCCGCGCCCACCGACCTGGTTGGCCTAGCCCGCGACACGGCCGAGGCCGTGCTCAGCAGCGCCGACGGCCTGCCAGTCGCCGTCGACGCCGATCCGGGCATATTGCTCGTGGCCGCCGACCGGCGCGAAATCGCCCGAGTGCTGCGCAGCATAATTGCCGACGCCTTGTGGGCCTCCGAGGGCTCGGTGCCAGTGAGCGTCGCCGTGGTACCCGACGGCTCTTTCGGGAAGGTTACGGTGGCGCACCGACCCGCCGAGCCCGCCTTGCGGCTTGCCGCACTGCTAGCCGGGCAGTCCGACGCCGGCACCCGGCTGATCGGCAATGGCCCAGGTCACGACGGCGCAGCACCCAGCGACGCAGGACGGTCGGCGCTGGGCCTTGCGATCTGCAAGGGGATAGTTGAGGCGCACGGCGGACGCATCTGGGCTGACGGCGGCACCGCCGGCGAGACTCGGGTCTCGTTCACGCTGCCACTCGACCAGCCTGTCGAATCCGCTGTCGCTCCCATCGACGGCCAGCCCGCCCGCCGCCGCCAAACCGCGATTCTTGTGATCGACGTCGACCCGCTGACCCAGCGCTACATCAACGACACCCTGACCCCGGCCGGTTTCGAGCTCGCGTTCGCGGGCGATGTCCAAGAGGCGCTGGTCGGCACAGATGCCAAAGAACCCGACCTGGTGCTGGCCGGTTTCGCCCACCCCGACGCAGCCAGCGTGCAGCTGATGCTGGCTATGGGCGCCGAAGCCGATACGCCAGTGGTCTTCATTGTCGACCGCGGCCACGACGAGGCCGTTGTGAGCCTCATGCAAGCCGGAGCGGCCGACTATGTCGCCAAGCCGTTCTCGCCCACCGAGTTGCTCGCAAGGGTCCGGGCCGCCCTGCACCGGGGCGCCCTGGCCGAGAGCGCCGCGCCCCGGACGTTCTCCCTCGGCAACCTCACCGTCGACTACGCAGCCCGGACCGTCACCGTTTCCGGCCGTACAGTCGCCCTCACCGGCACCGAGTACCGGCTGCTATGCGAGCTCGCCGCCAACCCTGGCCGCACTCTCAGCAGCGACCAGCTCATGCGCCGCGTTTGGAAGAAGACCCTCGACAACCCCACAGGACCAGTGCGCAGCGCCATCAAGCGCCTCCGCCAAAAGCTCGGCGACGACGCCTGCCGCCCCGCCTACATCATCACCGAGCCCCGCGCCGGCTACCGCATCATTGACCCCCCAAAGACCACCCCAACCAGCTAACCGCCCGCAACCCCCCGCTGGTGTCTGAGTGGAGCTGAGCGGACTCGAACCGCCGGCCTCCTCGTTGCGAACGAGGCGCTCTAGCCAACTGAGCTACAGCCCCAAAGTTGTCCGCACAGGTTAGTGGGGACCTCTTCCGGGCAACGATTGGAATCAGTCAGTGGAAGAGGAAATCAGCGCTGGCCGCCGGAGGCCACGTCCCAGGAATGGCTTTGCGGGCCATCCACGTCTATGGGGTTGAGCCGCTCCTCGCTGGTGCGCTGATGCTGTACCAACAGCATGGCGTAGGCCAGCAGCAGGGCGTCGACCACCAGATGGATCACGAGAGCAATGCCGCCCAGATAGACAGCAAGCACAAACGTGGCCAGCGCGCTGAAGATGAGCGACACCAGTATGCGGCGCCGACGGCGACGAGCGTCGATCGAAGTACGGGGCATGCCCCGAGCCGAATTCGAAGCCATCTGAGAAGCGTACACCCGAGGCGGCAGCCCGATATTGGGCCGTAGGGCCACTACCGGTGCCGCCATGGCGCCCCGCTCGGCCAAGCGGGGATGCACCGAGCGAATAGGAGTGCCAAAACCGAGTTGGGGCGAACGCCTCCTGCTACCGAACTGACCGTTGCGCGCCCGGCGGATCAGCGGCGGTATCAAAAAGGCGGCCCAAGCGGCTGCCAAGATCATGAGCAACACTGATGTCACCAATCTCGGGAATCCCTTGCAGAAATAATGGTATGCAGCGATAACGCGCTTACTGGTGGATGGTCGTGCTCCAACCCCCTCTGAAGGAGCCATGCACGCTTCGTGACCATCTGCCGACGGACATTACAGCGGTTTGACACTTGTTACCGTTCTACTACAAAAAGTCCACCCCCGCCACCCCGTCTTACACAGGCTGAAAACTGAGGACAGTCAGTCGTCGTAAGCCGTGTCGGCTCCCCCTTCGCGCCGGTAGTGACCGGAGCGTCCCCCCGACTTCTCCCACAGCGCAACCTCGCCGATCACCATCTCCTTGTCCCGTGACTTGCACATGTCATAGACCGTCAATGCTGCCACCGAACAGGCGGTGAGCGCCTCCATCTCCACCCCGGTCCGGTCGACGGTTTCCACCTCGGCTTCGATCTCAATGTAGGTGTCCTCGATCCGGAAATTAACCAGAACTGCCCCCACCAGCAGCGGGTGGCACAACGGGATGAGCTCTGGCGTTCGCTTGGCTGCCTGGATGCCCGCCACACGGGCTACTGCCAGCACATCACCCTTGCCGATGGCCCCTTTGGCCACCGCCGACGCGGTGTCGGGGCTCATGAAAACCTTGGCTCGGGCGATGGCCCGGCGATGCGACGGGTCTTTGGGGGTCACATCCACCATTCGGGCCCGGCCCAGTGGATCCAAATGGGTGAACCCGACGTCGGTCACCTCAGCCCCCGATCTGGGACATCGAACGGCCGGGACGGATGAAGTGAACCTGATTGATGGCGTGCCCCGCCCACTTGTCCTTCACCACACCGGATATTGCCGCGGCAATGTCGTCGTCGCTTGCCCCCGAGCGGAGCAGACTGCGGAGGTCGTGCTCGTCCACGGCGAACAGGCAGTTGCGGAACATGCCCTCGGCGGTGAGCCGCACCCGGTCGCAGCTTCCGCAAAACGCTTCGGTCACGCTAGCGATCACCCCGAACGAGCCCCGGCCGTCGGCGTAGTGCCACACCGCGGCCGGTGAGTGCGAACGCTCCACAGGGGCCAGCGGGAATGCCTCGCCCACGGTAGAGACGATCTCCTCAAGGGTGACCACCTTGTCGTTGCTCCACGACTGGTCGGCGTCCAGCGGCATGAATTCGATGAACCGGACCTCCACCCCGTTGTCCCGGCCGAACCGGGCGAAGTCCACGATCTCGTCGTCGTTGATGCCCCGCATCATCACCGCATTGATCTTGACCGGGTTCAAACCAGCGGCCCGTGCCGCGTCGATGCCATCGAGCACTCGGTCCAAGTCGTCTCGCCGGGTGAGACGCTCGAACCGGTCGGGCCGGAGGGAGTCAAGCGAGATGTTGATCCTCCGCAATCCGGCCGCGGCCAACTTGTCGGCCAGCAAGCCCAGGGTGGCTCCGTTGGTAGTCAGCGCCAAATCGACGCCCAGCGCGGCAAGCTTTTGAACCAGAACCGGCAGGTTGGCCCGCACCGTGGGCTCCCCGCCAGTGAGGCGGATGCTGTCAATGGCGAACCGGTCCACCATCAAGGCGGCGACGCGCTCGATCTCCTCGAAGGTAAGCAAGTCTTCTCGGGGCAGCCAGTCGAGCCCGTCGGCAGGCATGCAGTACGTGCAGCGGAAGTTGCACCGGTCGGTCACCGAGATGCGCAGATCCCGGTGCACCCGTCCGAAGCTGTCGATCAGTGGCACGCTCACTCCCCCATTCTGGCCGAATAAACCGCCGAGCACACTGTGGAAAGCCAAACCGGTTGCGGCGCGACCTCAGCACCAGCTCGGCGCTGACGGGATGCCCTGGCTAACGCAGGATCAACAGCGACACCGGATCGCCGATGTCGAGGCCGTCGCCGTCGGGCAGCACGGCCAGGGCGTCGGCCGCAGCCATGGCCGAGAGCTGGTGCGACCCCTGCCCACCGGACGAGGTAACCCGGTACTGGCCATCGGCATACTCCACCCGCACCCGGGCGAAGTGGGTCTTGCCGTCGGGGCGGCGGCGCAACGGACCGGCCGCTCTGCCCATTACCGGCTGGCGATGCCAGGTGCCAGCAGGGTGGCCCATCATCTTGCGCAAGCCTGGTCGGGCAAACAGCTCGAATGAGACCATCGATGAAACCGGGTTGCCCGGCAACCCAAACACCGGGATGCCCTCTACCAAGCCGAAGGCCAAGGGCTTGGCTGGCTTGATGGCCACCTGCATCCAAGACATGTCGCCGATCTCGTCGAGCACCTTTTTCACATAGTCGTAGTCGCCCATGCTCACCCCGCCCGAGGTCAAAAGGGCGTCGCACTTCTCCACCCCGGCTCTGATGCCGGCGGCGATCTCCGCCTCGTCGTCGGCCAGGCTGCCCAGGTCCACCGGCTCGCACCCAGCCTCGGCCAACAGCGCTAGGAGGGTGTGGCGGTTGGAGTCGCGAATTTGGCCCACCTCCAACGGCTGCGGCCCCTCCACCAACTCGTCGCCGGTGGACATGACCCCCACCCGGGCCTTGGGCCGCACCCTCACCTGGTACATGCCCAAGCTGGTGAGCACACCCAAGTGCCCGGGGGACAGCACCTCTCCCGGTCCGAACACCGTCTGGCCTACCGTGAGATCCTCTCCGGCCCGGCGAATGTGGTTGCCCGGGGGCACCGACTGGGCCACAGTCACCATGGTGCCGTCGGCACTGGTCTCGGTGAGCTCCACCATGACTACTGCATCCGAACCCGGGGGGATCACCGCCCCGGTCATGATGCGCACCGCCTGCCCGGGCCCTACGGCCACGTCGGGCGCTGCCCCCGCGGCAATCGTGCCCGCAATGGCCAGGGTCACCGGGGCGTCGGCCACATCGGCCGACCGCACTGCGAAACCGTCCATCGCCGTGTTGTCGAACGGGGGCACCAACTCGGGAGCCACCACCGTATCTGTGGTCACCAACCCCCTGGCGTCGTCGACGGCCACCGGGGCCTCGGTTAGCACTGCGCACCCGGACAGCACCCGCTCTTGGGCTTCGGACAGCGGAATCATCACCAGAGCGCCGCTTCTTCTCTGCGCCACATGCGGCGAATGTTCTCATGGTGGCGGGCGATAACCACCACCGCCACTCCGATCACCACCGCTACCTCAGGCGCCGGCCACCCTTGAATAGCCACTGAGGTTGGCGCCGCCGCCGTGGCCACCAGCGAGGCCGCCCCGGCCCGCTTGGTTGCCCCTAGGGCCACCGCCCACACCACGATGAGGATCACCCCCACCACGGGGGTGAGCGCTAGCAGCATCCCCCCGAATGTGGCCACTCCCTTGCCGCCTTCGCGGTAGCGGCCCAAGGGCACAATGTGGCCCACCACCGCGGCCGCCCCGCACACCGCCCCCAGCAATTGGTCTCCGAAGCCCAGTCCTAGCCCGGCAGCAATCGCCCCCTTGCCCACATCGCTGAGCAGGACCCACGCTGCCGGCCACCGCCCCGCCACCCGGTACACGTTGCTGGCCCCCGGATTGTTCGACCCCTCCCGCGTCGGATCATGCCCCGTATACCTCCCCACCAAAAGCGCCCCAGGAAACGTCCCCCACGCATACCCCACCAAGACCAAAACCCATTCCCAGCCCACGCGCGAATAGTACCGAAACTACCCCCACCTCTATCCTTATTCTTCGTGCCCGCCTACGACTACAACTGCCAAACCTGCGGCACCCGCTTCGAAGTCGTCCAGTCATTCTCCGAGGATTCTCTAACGGTCTGCCCCCAAGCCGACTCGATCGCCAGCCCCGCCGCCTGCACCCAGCCCGGCAAGGGCCACGTCGCCAAGGTCTTCAGCGTCCCCAGCATCACCTTCAAAGGCGACGGCTTCTACCGCAACGACAGCCGCTCGGGGGCCAAGTCGTCCACCATGGCGGGATCCTCAACCAACGGCGACAGCTCCAACGGCCGAGAAGAGTCAGACACAGCGAAATCCAACACGGCAAAGTCTGATGTGGCAAAGTCCGACAGCAGCTCATCGGAGTCTTCCCGCCGCGAGCCGGCCAAAGCCGCCTCTGGCTCTTCAGACGACTAGCTAAAATGCCCGAGATCGGCGTCATCGGCGGCTCCGGTCTCTACTCCCTTCTGGACGACGCGGTCGAAATCCCCGGAGATCACGCATTCGGCCCACCATCGGGACCGCTCGCCATTGGCTCGGTCGACGATATCGAGGTGGCCTTTCTGGCCCGCCATGGCCCCGGCCACCGATACCCGGCCCACAAGGTCAACTACCGGGCCAACCTGTGGGCCCTGCGCCAGGCCGGGGTGCGGGCCATCTTCGGCCCCAGCGCTTGCGGATCGCTGCGCCCCGAACTGGCCCCCGGCCATGTTGTGGTGTGCGATCAGCTGGTCGACCGCACTTCGGGCCGACCCGACACCTACTTCGACACCGTCACCAATCACGTCTCGCTGGCCGACCCCTATTGCGACGAACTCCGTGAGGCTCTGCTGGCAGCCGCCCGGGCAGAGGGCATGACGGCCCATGACGGGGGCACCATGACGGTGATCTCCGGCCCCCGCTTCTCCACCCGGGCCGAATCCCGCTGGTTCAGCGACAACGGCTGGGATGTGGTGGGGATGACCCAGTACCCCGAAGCCGCGCTGGCTGCCGAGCTGGGCATCTGCTACGCCACCGCCGCCTTGGTCACCGATTACGACGTCGGCTTGGAAGACGACCCCGACATGACACCGGTCACCCAAGACGAGGTGTTTGCCTTCTTCGCCCAGAACGTCGACCGGATGCGGGCCGTGCTCTTCGGCGCCATCCGAGCCATTGCTCACAGCCTCCCCGACTGCTCTGCCCGCACCAACAACATCGAACCACCCCTGCCATCCCCATAACCCCTTCCCTCTGACACCGACGGCCGCTACGCTGAGCGGCGCTTCCCCCGCTTCGAGCTTGGTGGAGGCGCGCGCCGGTGGACGCATCTGCTGACAATGTCAACCAGCCCCTGACTTGGCGGGGGTCGCTCTTGGCCCGCCTGCCGGGTGGGCGGCGTAGCTATTGGCTGGTGGTGGCCGCGGCGGCTGCGCTCACCGGGCTGGTGGTGGCCGCCATCGCCGGGTTGGCCGGAGGCGGGCCCTCACTGGGCGACCTCACTCCAGTGGTGGTGGCCATCCAGCCCATAGAGGCCGGACAACCGCTGGACGAAAACAACACCGAGGCCCGCCGGTATCCGGCCCTAACACTGCCGTCCGACGCAGTGGCCGCCTTGGCTGGCGACGAAATAGCTTCGGCCGCGCTTCATCCGGGCGACATTGTGACCGCTGCCCGTCTGGGAGGGCTTCCCATCGGAGATCGAACCGAGGTGGCGGTTCCCGCCCACACCGCCCTGCCCCCGCTCGCTCCCGGCGACCGGGTGGACGTGCTGGTGACCCTGCCCATCCCTGATGAGAACGGCGCTCAGACGCAGGCCACCCTCACCGTGGCCACCGCGGCGATGGTCACCGACAAAGCCGAGCACGCCGTCACCATCGCCGTCACCACCGAGGAACTGCTCCCGCTGGCCTCTGCGGTAGTCCAAGGCTCGGTAACCCTCGCCCTCGTGCAGTCGGGTTGATGCGTTCTAGCGAACCGAGGCGGCGATCAGGCTGAGCACCAGCAGGGCCACCAGCACCCGGTACAGCGCGAACGGGCCGAAGCTGCGGGTGCGCACTAGGGCCAGCAGCCCTTTGACTGCGGCGAACCCGGTAACCGCCGATGCGGCCGTGCCCCAGGCGAACCCGGCCCGGGCATCGGCGGGGATGCCACTCCAGCCGCCGATGTCGATGAACAGATATACCCCGGCCCCGGCGATCACCGGCACGCTCATCAACATAGCCAGCCGGGCCGCCGCCTCCCGGTCGAAGCTGAGTAGTCGCCCGGCAGTGATGATCACCCCTGAGCGCGACACTCCCGGCTGGAGCGAGCAGGCCTGAGCCAGCCCCAGCAGCAGAGCGTCTCGCACCCCCACGTCTTCGGTGCGCCGCCGACCCTGGCGCCGGTCGGCCCACCACAGCAGGATGCCGAAAACAGCCAGCATCACCGCGGTGAGCCAGACCTCGTCGTCGGCCTCGTCGATTACTGACCGCAGGCCAACTCCTACCGCAGCGGCCGGAATGGTGGCTAGCACCAGCAGCCACCCCAGCCGACCCTCGGCGGTCATGGGTCTCTGCCGATTTACCACCGCGCCTATGCCGTCTCGCAACAGCGCCCAAACCTCTCGCCACAGGCAGGCCACCAACCCCACGAGCGTGCCCAGGTGGAGGGCCACGTCGAACGCCCTCTTGAGGTCGTCGTTGCCGTCGAAGTCGTCCCACTCGGCCAACCAGGGGATGATCTGCAAGTGCCCGCTGGACGACACCGGCAGAAATTCGGTGAGCCCCTGGGCTATGCCCAGCAATATGGCGTGAAGGACCGACATGGCCCCTGACCAGCGGCTAGGCCCCGGACATGGTGACTTCGGCCACCACCAATGACACGCCGGCTGAACTCATGGGCAGCCAGGTGAGGTCCGAGCCCACCTCCACCACATCGAGCAGCATCCGCTGAAGGGTGGAGGCAATGGTGATCTCCCGAATCGGCTCGGCCAGCTCGCCGTTTCTGATCCTCAGCCCTTCGGCGCCGGTGGAAAAGTCGCCACTCACCGGGTTGACCCCTGAGTGCAGGCCCGAAACCCCCTGCACCAGAACCCCATTGGCAATGCCGGCTATGAGCTCGGCGGGCGGGCGGTCACCGGGCTCCAGCGAAAGCGCCTGACAGCCCACGCCAGGGGTGCTGGAGTATCCCCGCACGGCTGAGCCGGTGGACGCGGTGCCCGAGCGCCGACCGGTGTAGCTGTTGTGCAGAAATCGCTTGAGCTCGCCGCGGTCGATCAGCAGGTTGCGCCGGGTGGCCAGGCCCTCGCCATCGGCGTCGGAGGCGGTGAAGGCCTCCGGGTTGGTGGGGTCGTCCACCAAAGTGACCGAAGCGGCAGCCACCTGGTCGCCCAGGCGGTCGGCGAACAGCGACCGGCCCTTGAGCACTGCCTCACCAGACATGGTGCCGCCGATGATGCCCAGGAATTGGGCGGTGACAAACGGGTCGAGCACCACGGTGACCCGCTCGGTGGGAGGCTGGGTGGCGCCCAGCATCCGGGTAGCCCGCTCCACCGCATCGGCCGCGGCCTCGGCCACATCAAGGCTGCCGGGCTCCCGTCCCACCGAGAAGCCGAATCCGGTCTGGGTCTCGTCGCCCTCTGAGGCCAGCGAGTAGGCGGTGAGATAGCACGATGTGTCCCGTCCAGAGCTGCGGATGCCGGTGGTGGTGGCGATGGCGTCGGCACCGACCACGTCGCCGTAGTCGGCCGACTCCACACCCACGATGCGGGGGTCGCCGGCCTGCACAGCCCGCTCCAGCTCAAGGGCCATGTCAATCTTGGCCTCAGTACTGAACTTGAGCAGCGCCTCGTTGTACAGATCGAGATCTGGTGGGGCCACCCCATCGGGCTCGGCCAGGCCGAAGAACTCGTCGGGAGAACCGAATACTGCATTGTCGCGAGCCTCGGCCAGGGTCTCTTCCAGCACGTCGGGATCGAGAGTGCCGGCGTGGGCAAACCCCTGGCGGCCGTCGGCGATCACCCTGATGCCCACTCCCTGCGATTCGGCCACCGACAGCGACTCGATCTCGCCCTCGTACACTCGGACCTCGGTCTCGCGGCCGTGGCCGACCACCGCCTCGATCTGCTCCCCATCGCGGCCCCAGCCCACGACGCGCTCGGCGATCTCCAGCAGCTCCTCAGGATTCATGCGGCGGTCCTGTTGGGGTTGGGCCGCGATTGTCGGGGCGTCACGCCGCGGTTCCGCCGATGGTCATCGACGCCACCCGCAGCGTGGGGGTGCCGTCGCCCACCGGCACGCCCTGGCCGTCTTTGCCGCATGTGCCCGGCGATCCCATGGCGAAGTCGTTGCCCAGCGCCTCGATGCCGGCCAGCACGTCGGGGCCGTTGCCGATCAAGTTGCCCTCGCGAATCGGGGGGCCGATCTCGCCGTTGACGATCAGATAGGCCTCGCTCATCCCGAACACGAAATCTCCGGTGGCGGTGTTGACCTGGCCGCCGCCCAGGTGGGCCACATAAACCCCCCGGTCGGTGGCCGCGATGATGTCTTGGGGATCCTCTGTGCCGTTGGCCAGGTAGGTGTTGGTCATCCGCACCATGGGCAGGTGCTGATAGCTCTGGCGGCGACCGTTGCCCGAACTCTCCCGCCCCTCTTTGCGGGCTCGCAGCAGATCCCACATGTAGTCGGTGAGCACGCCTTTCTCGATGAGCACGTTGCGCTGGGCGGGGCGGCCCTCGTCGTCAATGGCGTAAGCGCCCCATTCCCGGGCCATGGTCCCGTCATCGATGAGGGTGACCTCGGGGTGGGCCACCTGCTCGCCCACCCGGTTGCGGAACACCGAGGCCTGCTTGGCCACCAGGTCGGCCTCGAGGCCGTGACCGCAGGCCTCGTGGAACAGCACACCGCCGCCGCCGGGGCCGATCACCACCGGCATCGAACCGCTGGGCGCCGGCTGGGCGGCGAGCTTGGTGAGCGCCCGGTTGGCCGCAGTGCGGGCCAAGGCGTTCACCTCGTACTCGTCAAACAGCTCGAAGCCGATGGGACGGCCCACGCTCTCGAATCCGGTCTGCATGCCGGTGTCGCCCACGGCTACGCACGAGACCGCGAACCGGGTGCGGACCTGGTCGTCGCCGGCCAGCAGCCCGTCGCTGTTGGCCACCAGGATGCGGCGGCGGCCGTCGGCATAGCGGGCCGACACCTGGGAGATGGCCGAACCGGCTGCTCGGGCCGCCTCGTCGGCCCGGCCCAATAGCTCCACCTTGGTCCCCTTGGCCACCGTTTCGGGAAATACCTCGATCTCGTTGGGGGCAGGGGCGTCCACCCGGTCGAGCGCCGCCACCCGGTGGCCACCGCCACCGCCCCGGGCGGCTGCGGCTGCGGCCCGGGCTGCTTTGGCCAAGCCGTTCTCGCTCAGATCGGAGGTGTGGGCGAAGCCGGTGGTCTCGCCCACCACCACCCGGATACCGGCCCCTCGGGTGCGGCCCGAGGTGAGCTCTTCAACTTTGCCGTCGTCCAGCAGTGCCGACGACGACCGCCGGTCCTCGACGAAGACCTCGGCGAACTCGCCCCCAGTCCGCAACGCCTCAGACAGCGTGCCGACTACAACAGACTCGTCAATCACAGGTTCTCCCCTTGCCTCGACGCCACAGCCTACCGACCTCCCATCCCAACCGGGAACAGGGGCCGCTCGCCCCGGTCCTAGTGGTCCGTCTGCAAATTGATCAGGGCGTCCTGCTAGGCATCGACGCCCCCCGCTGCGTTGCTCCTCCTTGCCGTACGCTCCGGGTATGGCTGCGTCGGTGCGCCTTGCGAGGAACGCCGCTGCCGTCGCAATCCGCCCCTGCCAATTCACAGACGGACCACTAGCCCAAGTTGGAGCGGCGAGGATAGGCGTGCTCAGGATCGCAGATGATGTTCACCACGTAAGGCACACCGGCGTCCAACGCCCGCTTTAGGGCGGGGGCGATGTCGTCAGGACGCTCCACCGTCTCCCCGGCCCCGCCGAGGGCGGCCACCACCTGGTCGTAGCGGCACCCCTCTTGGAGGTCGGCGGCTACGTCGTAGCCGTACATCTGGCGCATGGGGTGCTTCTCCAGCCCCCAGCAGCCGTTGTTGCCCACCACGATGGCCACCGGAAGGTTGTGGCGCACCAGCGAGTCAGCGTCCATCAGCGAGAACCCGGCGGCCCCGTCGCCCAACAGCAGCACCACCTGGCGGTCGGGGTGGACCACCCGGGCGGCCATCGCGTAGCCCAGTCCGGTGCCCAGGCAGCCGTAAGGGCCGGGATCGAGCCAGTGACCCGGCCGATAGGAGTTCACGAATCGCCCGGCGTAGGAGACGAAATCGCCACCATCACCGATTACCACCGCATCCCGGTCGAGCACCTGGCGCAGTTCCCCGTACACCCGGGTGGGCAGAATCGGATCGGCGGCGGTGGTCAAGAGATCCTCCTCCTCGGCGCGGGCGGCGTCCTCTGCGTCCCGCAGCTGTCGCACCCATTGGCCGCGCTCAGTGGGATGAGTTGGCGCGGGCCCGTCGGCCAGTGCGGCCATCATCTGAGTCAGGTCTCCGGAGACCGCCGCCGCAGGCTGGGCATGGGCCGACACCGACTCCGAGCTGTCGGTCAGATGCACCACTTGGGCATCGCCGAACCGTCCGAAGGAGAGCCGGAAGTCCAGCGGGGTGCCGGCCACAATCACCAGGTCGGCATCGGAGCGCAGCATCCGCCGGGTGCGGCTGAAGAACAGCTCATGGTCGGCAGGCAGGCACCCCCGTCCCAGCCCATTGGCGAAAGCCGGCATCCGCTGGGCCTCCACCCAGGCCCGCATACCGTCCCAGGCGCCGTCCCAGTACACGTCAGTGCCCACCAGCAGCGCGGGTCGTCGGGCCGCAGCCACCATCTCGGCCACCGCGGCCAGCCCATCGGGATCGGGGGTGGCGCCCATCGGCATGGGCTCGTCGGGCACGGTTCCGGTGCCCTCGGAGAACAGCACGTCCATCGGATAGTCCACGAACACCGGTCCCCGATGGGGGGTCATGGCCCCTTGCACCGCTCGGTAAGTGGCCGTGGCCAGGTCGTCGCCGCCCCCGGCGGTGAGCGACTGCTTGGTGACCGGGGCCAAGATGGGGACATGGTCCAGCTCTTGGAGCGAGCCCGACCCCCAGCGCGCCTCCGGTGCTCGGCCGCCCAGCACCACCAGGGGCGCGCCGTTGAGCCAGGCGGTGGTCACCGCGCTCACCGAGTTGGTCACGCCGGGGCCGGCAGTGACCGCGGCCACCCCCGGCCGACGGGTGAGCTTGGCCAGGGCCTCGGCCGCGAATACCGCCGTCTGCTCGTGGCGCACGTCGTAGAGCACCACATCGCCTTGCTTCACCGCGGCGTCATACAGCGGGAATATATGGCCCCCCGACAGGGTGAATAGCTCCTGAACACCGAAGGGGGCCAGGGCAGCCAGCACTTGATCGCCCCCGTGGCCCGTCACCTGTTTCCCCGACATTCGCCTCACCGTAATCTCCAATGAACCTCGCCGGGACAATAGCCTTGGCGGAATGACCCCAATGGCCGCCGCTGCTGAGTGCGCGTGCCAAGTGGTCGTTCAGCCCTGCGACAGCGAGCCTTGGTTTGACTGAGAAGCACACAAAGCGTCGAGCGCTCGGCTACGTCCTGAGAGTGGGGGCCAGCATGGCCTTGCTCGCCCTTTTGATCTGGTGGCTGCCGTCGTTCGACGCCGACGAGCTGTGGCCCGACTTCAACTCGGCCACCCCGTTCTGGCTGATCGGCGCATTCCTACTTACCGTCTTGGGCAATGTGGTGGCCACTGTCCGTTGGCATGAGGTGGCCAGTGCTCTCGGGCTTCAGGTGAAGCCTCGGCGGATGTTCTCGCACTACATGGCGGGCATGTTCATCTCCAACTTCGTACCCACCACCGTGGGCGGCGACGTGCTGCGGATATCCCGCCTCTCCAACGACACCGGCGACGGCCCCCACAGCTTCGCCTCAGTGCTATTGGAGCGGCTCAGCGGCTGGATTGTGCTGCCGGTGTTCACGCTTGTGGGCTTGGCGCTGGACGAAGAGCTGCGGGGGCTGGGCGCGCCCGCTCGGGTGGCGGCCAGCACTGCCGGTCTCACTCTGCTGGCCCTCGGCCTGGTCTTGCTGCTAGTGGGCAATCAGTGGTTCGGCCGCTTGGTCAGCAGGCGCAACGGATGGGTCCGCTTCGTGAACGGGCTACACATGGGCATCGACGAACTGCGGGCCAAGCCCCGCGACACCGGGCGAGTGCTGATCACCGCTTTCGCCTACCAGGGGGTGATGCTGGCCGCGGCCGGTTGCGCGGCCAAGGTGGTGGGGATCGACGGCCTGGGGCCCACCGAGCTGATGGTGTTCATCCCCGCGGTGCTCGTCATCCAGGTGCTTCCCATCGGCCTGGGGGGGCTCGGGCTGCGAGAGGGGGCCTTGGTGCTGTTCCTCCACGACTTGGGCGTGATCGACGAGCGGGCCATCGCCATGGGACTGCTGATCTACTTCCTCACCGTGGCCGGCAGCCTGGTGGGGCTGCCCACGCTGGTATTCGGCGGCCGCCACTGGCAGAGGGCCACCCGCTCTCGACATGGGAATTGACCACGGCTGGCATCTCGACCCCTATCCGACATGAAGTTGTCCACCCTGAAACCAGGTACCAAGGCCAAGAGCCGCACCCGGCCCCGCTGGTATCTGGAGCTGGCCGTCATCGGCGCGTTCTACGGAATCTACTCCTGGGTGCGAAACCAGTTCGGGTCGGCCGCGGTGGAACCGGCCGAGGCGCAGGCCAACGCCGAGCTAGTCATCGACTGGGAGCGCAGCATCGGCCTGTACTTCGAGCGCGACCTCCAAGACCTGTTCATCGGCTGGGTGGCATTCATCCAGTTCTGGAACCTCTTCTACGGGCTATTCCACTTCGCGGTCACCGCCTTCACCCTCCTCTGGCTCTACTGGCGCTTCCCCCGGCACTACCCGTTCTGGCGCACCACCGGGCTGTTGACCACCGGATCGGCCCTGTTCGGGTTCGCGCTGTTTCCGCTGATGCCCCCCCGTCTGCTATCGGTGGGGGGCCGTTACGGCGGCGATCTGCCCGACACCGGCTATGTCGACACGGTGGCCGACGTGGGCGGTCTGTGGTCATTCACGTCGGGTGCGGCCGAGACGCTCTCCAACCAGTACGCCGCCATGCCCAGCCTCCACTTCGCGTGGAGTATGTGGTGCTATCTGGCGTTGCGCAAGCACTTGGTGAACCCGGCCGCCAAATGGGCCATCGCCGCCTACCCGTGGCTGACCCTGTTCGCCATCGTGGTGACGGCCAATCATTACTGGATCGACGCGGCGGGCGGGCTGGGCGCGCTGGGAGTGGGCTGGGCTGCGGCCCGGGGCTACCAAAAGCTGCGAAACCGCGAGTAACCTGACACTCCCAACTCAATGGGCCCAACTCCATGGGAGGGATGTGGACACCAACCATCTGCGCAAGATCACCTGCCCGGCCGATCTTCGCCGACTGGGCGACGATGAATTGACCGAACTCGCCGAGGAGATCCGCGAGTTCATCATCGAGACAGTTCAGGAACATGGCGGCCACCTGGGCTCCAACCTGGGCGTGGTGGAACTGACGCTGGCCCTTCACTTGGTGTTCGACTCTCCCCGGGACATCATCTTGTGGGATACCGGCCACCAGGCCTATGTCCACAAGATGCTCACCGGACGGCTGGACCAGTTCAAGACGCTGCGCAAGCCCGGAGGTCTGTCGGGCTACCCGAGCCGGGAGGAATCCCCCCACGATTGGATCGAGAACAGCCACGCCTCCACCGTGTTGAGCTACGCCCACGGTCTGGCCACGGCTCAACAGGCCTCCGGCGGCGATCACCGGCGAGTGATCGCGGTGGTGGGCGATGGGTCCCTCACCGGCGGAGTGGCCTTTGAGGGGCTCAACAACATCGGGCACTCGGGCTGCGACGTGACCCTGGTGCTCAACGACAACGGGCGGTCGTACGCTCCCACCATCTCCCGGCTGTCAGAGAGCCTGCTGCGGGTTCGGATGGACCCCCGCTATGTCCGCACCGACAACCAGATGCGAAAGGTTCTTCAGAACATCCCCTGGGTGGGAGATCTGGCCGGCCGGACCGTGGGGGCCGCCAAGGCGGCAGTCCGGGAGATGGTGGAGCCCCGCACGTTCTTCGACGAGTTGGGCATCAACTACTTCGGCCCGTTCGACGGCCACGACCTGGCCAAGCTGGAGCGGGTATTCAGCCGGGTTTCCCATCTGGAGGGTCCTTGCATTGTGCATGTGCTGACTCAAAAGGGCCGGGGGCACGCCCCGGCCGAGAACGACCCGGTCAAGAACATGCACGACATGTCGTACGCCAAGCCGGGGAGCTACACCGAGGCGTTCACCGAGGCGATGATCAAAGAGGCCGAGGCTCGACCAGAGATGGTGGCCATCACCGCGGCCATGCCCGACTCCACCGGTCTGTTGCCGTTCGCCGAGCGATTCCCCGACCGGTGCTTCGACGTGGGCATCGCCGAACAGCACGCGGTGACCGCGGCCGCGGGCATGGCCATGGGTGGGCTCCGCCCCGTGGTGGCCATCTATTCCACATTCTTGACCCGGGCAATCGACCAGGTGAACCTCGATGTGGGGCTGCACAACCAGCCCGTAGTGTTCTGCCTCGACCGGGCGGGCATCACCGGCGACGACGGTCCCTCGCACCACGGCGTGCTCGACATGGTGCTGCTCACCAAGATTCCCGGTATGACCGTGCTGGCGCCGTCGTCATATCAGGAGATCCAGCAGATGTTGCACGACGCCCTAGAGATCACCACCGGACCGGTGTCCCTGCGGTGGTCCAAGACCGCCGCGCCTTCGGTGACCGAAGAAGAGGTGGGTCACGGACTCAAGGGCCGCAAGGTCAAAGAGGGCACCGACGTATGTCTGCTGGCAGTGGGCAAAATGCTGGCCAATGCTCAACAAGCCGCTGAGCTCCTAGAGGCCGACGGGGTGTCGACCACCGTATGGGACGTCCGCTGCGTCAAACCCCTCGACGAGGACATGCTGACCCACGCTGCCGGACATCGGGTGGTGGTGACCATGGAAGACGGTTGGCGAGAGGGCGGTGCGGGCAGCTCCGTGGCCGAGCGCCTGCTGCTCACTGAGCGCGACGGCCCGGCCCCGGTCATACGGGTACTGGGCGTGCCCAACGAGTACATCCCCCAGGGAGTGCCCGACCAGATCCTCGCCGACTGCGGCCTCAACCCCGCCGGCATCGCCGCCTCCGCCCGCGAGGCCCTTACGGCTTGACGAACTGGCCGAGGATTTCTTTGACCGCCTCGCTGTAGGCGGCCAATTTGGCAGGGCCGATGCCGGGCACGGCCCGCAGACCGGCGTCGGTGGTAGGACGGCGATTGGCCAGCTCGATGAGGGTTGCGTCGCTGAACACGATGTAGGCGGGCACGTTGTCGGTCCGGCTTCGCTCCAGCCGCCAGGACTTCAGGGCCTCGAACGCGGCCGCGCCCACAGGGTCGGCTGGGGGTTGCGGTTTGGGGCGTTTGGCGGGTTTGGCCACCGCGGCCGGTTTCGGCGGTGGGCCCGAGCCGGCCGCTACAGGGGGTGTGAGCAGGCCGGTAGTCGCCTCCGGGTGCGACTCGGGAGGGGGCCGGTAGCGGGCGGTCAGCTCGCTGCGGAAATCGGTGGGCGGATCGCCGCATATGAGGGTCACCGACTGCGAGCACCGGGTGATAGCAACGTGGAAAACCCTCCGCTCTTCCTCAAGGTCGCCAGCCAGGCGGTGGGGCATCAGCCCCTTCGACGCCTCGTACACAATCACGTGGGGCCATTCCCGGCCCTTCACCCGATGGACGGTGGCCAGTTGCACACCGTGTTCGCTGTCACCCTCGTAGCCATCAGACAACCGGTCGGCCAGCCACCCGCGGAAATCGGCCGGGTCGGGGTGGAGGTGGGCCACCGAGATGAGCGCTCGCAGGTCGTCGCCGTGGGCCGATCGATCCACTGAGCGGCGGGATGCGTCCAACCGGGTGTCAAGGCTGCCGCCCAGGCCCAGTTCGTCCCGCACCGTCTCCAGCAATGCCCGGGTGCTGACGCTGCCGCCGGCCTCTTTCATCTTCGACCGCAGCATCTCGACGTCGTCGGCGAATTCACCCACCTTCTGGGACGACCGCTCGTCTTTGATCCGGCCAGCCAGCGCTTTGATCTCTGAGATGCTCTGCTGCTCAGCGATCCACTCGACGACCCGGGGAGAAATGCCCCGGGGAGGGCGGCGAGCCGCGTCCGACAGCGCACGGGCCGGTAGACCGCGCTCGGGGGCGGTGGCGATGTCCAGCCAGGCCAGGGCGGCGGCCACCCCGGTGCGCTCCAAAAAGAGGCGTCCCACCGGCTGAGCCGAGGGCACTCCCATGTCGCCAAGCACGATCTGGGGTACCAGCAGCGTGCTGTTCACCCTGGTCAGCACGGCGATATCTCGTGGCCGGGCACCGGCATCGAGGAGCGAACCGATTGCTTCGCGCAGCACCGGCGCCCCGTCAGACGCCGTCTCGACTGTGATAGGAGGGCTCAAGTCGCCCTCGCCAAAGCCAGCCCGGCCGGGGGCCGCGGTGATCTGTTTTTCGATGCGGCGGCGGTTGTGGGTGAGCAGGTTGGATGCCGCTTCCACCACCTCGGCTGGACAGCGGTAGTTCACGTGCAGTTCGTGGCGCACGGCTCCGGGGAAATGCTTGTGGTAGTCGATGAGCCACTCCGGGGAGGCGCCGGAGTAGCCGTAGATGGTCTGGTCATCGTCGCCTACTCCGAACACGTCGGATCGGGGCCCGGCGAGCAATCTCACCAGCAACAGGTGGGCCGGGGTGAGGTCTTGAAATTCGTCCACCAGCAGGACACCACAGGTGCGCCGGGCGGCCGAGCGGGCGGCGGGGTCGCTCAGCAGGATGTCGATGGCCCGGATGATCTGCTGGTCGAAGTCCACTAGGCCCCGGTCGTCGAGCAGGTCGGCATATTGGGACGCGATCACCGAGAAATCGGGTACGTCGGGGTGGTAGTCGCGCTCCACTTCGGCAGGGTTACGCAAACCCAGCCGGGACGCGCCCAGCGCTTCAATCCAGGGAGCGAGCTGGTCGGTCATGGCCCGCCGCTTGCGGGGCACCATCCCGTCGAGCAGATCCCGAACGCCCCGCTCGTCCACCACCTCCACCCGGCCGTGGTCACAGGGGCGGGCAAACGGCCCGGTGCCATTGCAGACGGCCAGCGCCAAACTGTTCAGGGTCCGCACCTCAAGGCCGGGCAGATCAGCGGTGCGCTCCTGCATCTCCGCTCGGGCCCGCACATTGAACGCCACCAGGCACACGGCTTTGGGATCGACGCCGAGGTCGCGCACCAGGTACCGGGCCCGCTCGGTAAGCACCCGGGTCTTGCCCGAACCGGCCGGGGCCACGATGTTGGCCGCCCCGCCCAAGTGGCCAACGGCGGCACGTTGGTCTTCGGCCAGATCGGCCTGGGGTGGGGCTGGAGCCAGCGGCGCCAGGCTGCCCACCGCCAAGTTCGCCGCCGGAACCACTCCGACAGCCCCTGCCCCGAGATCCACCGGCTCGAACACGTTGAACGGGCCGCCGTCGCACCACACCGGCCCGGCTTCGGTAACCACATCGCCCGGTTCGTTGGTCCCCGACAGCCGCGCCCCCAATTCCCGCGCCCGTTGGCCCAGCTCGAATCGCGGGTGTTCGGGGTCCCGACAATCCACAGTGTTCGAAAGCAGCAGATGGCGTAACACCTCAGCCGGCATGGTGAAGCCCGGTTTGAGATCCCACCACTGGGCGTGCATCACCGGTTCAGATGCTGGAAGGTCGCCATCCAGTTCGATCACCAGGGGGGTGCGCTCCACCCAGGCTCGCCTCAACTCCCGCCCAACCTCGGGGTTGAATGTGCCGGTTTGAACCGTCAGCCGTCGGCAATCCCCCCACTCCCGAGGCGTCTCTTGTCCCAAACCGACCAAGACGCTTCGGCCCAGGCACGTCGGACCTCTCACAGCTACCTCGGAGTTCGCCGCTCGAGGGCCGGCGCTAACTGCGGATGAGTGTGCCGGGGCGTGCGCCGGTGGGCTGGCCTTCTCGGAATGTCACCTCTCCGGCGCAGATGGTGGCGTCGTACCCGTCTGCTGATTGCAGCAGACGGCAGGCCCCGGTGGGCAGGTCGCCCACTACCTCGGGCAGGTGGAGGCTCATGGCGTCGAGGTCGATCACGTTGACGTCGGCCCTCTTGCCCGCGGCCAGCACCCCACGATCATCGAAGCCGTACAGCTCGGCCGGCTCGGCGGTGAGCATCCTCACCGCCTCGGCGATGGACAGCTTCGGTCCCCGCTGCCGGTCGCGCACCCAGTGCTGGAGCATGTAGGTGGGCAGGCTTGCGTCGGAGATCACACTGCAATGGGCCCCGCCGTCGGCCAGCCCAACCACTGTCATGGGGTGCACCATCATCTCCCGCAGGTCCTCCAGGTCGCCGTGGCGATAGCCGGTGAAGAACACCTGGAGCATTCCCCGCTCGCACATCAGGTCGTACACCAGCTCGATCACATCGGCCCCGGTGTTTTCGGCCATAGCGGCCAGCGACTCAGACGGGTCGGGCTCGAACACCGGCCCACCGTCGAAGGGGAACGTGGCATGGAGGGAGTGGCGCAGGATGCCCATGGCCGGATCGCCCGGAATGTTCTCAGACAAAATGGCAGACCGCACCTCGGGGCGGCGCAGCTCAACCAGCCGCTCCTCCAGCGGGAGATGGTCGAGCGGCTCATAGGTGGGCCGCTTCTTGAACGGGTTGAACTGGTCCCATCCGGCCAGCAGCCCGCCGGGGCGTCCCTGCACCTGGGGCACCAGCTTGGCCCCCTCGGCGTTGGCCCGCTCCACGATGTCCATCTGCTGGCGCCACTGGCCGGGGTTGACGTGGACCTGGACCATGGTGAAGGTGATGGCCCGACCGGTCTCCAGGCTGAGGCGCCGGTAGAGCTCCACCTCGCGGATGGGAGCATCGGGATCCTCCCCCATCGAGCCGGCCGGAACTACCTCCACCAGCGACTGGCCGTCGAGCGCACTCATGATGGCGGCCAGCTCTTCGTGGTCGGCGAACGTCCCCGGCACCGGCACCCCCGACAGCGAGGTATGCATCGGCAGCCGGTTGGTGGAGAACGCCACCGCACCGGCCTGGGTTCCCTCGCCCACGATGCGGGCCATCTCGGCCAACTCGGTCGCGGAGGCCGACTCGGTAGTTGCCCCTCGGTCGCCCATCACATAAGCCCGCACTGCGCCGTGAGGCACTTGGGCGGCCACGTCGATGGTGCGGCCCATCCGCTCCAGCTCGTCCAGATACTCGGGAAAGGTCTCCCATCGCCAAGTGATCCCCTCATGGAGGGCTGCGCCGGGAATGTCTTCCACGCCCTCCATCAGCTCGATCAGCCAGTCGTGGCGGCTGGGATCGGCAGGGGCGAATCCCACCCCACAGTTGCCCATCACCACCGTGGTCACTCCATGCCATGCCGAGGGGGCCATGATGGGATCCCAGGTGGCCTGCCCGTCGTAGTGGGTGTGGACATCGACAAACCCAGGTGTCACATATCGGCCCGCCGCGTCGATCACCTCGGCGGCGTCGGCGTCGATTCGGCTCTCGACGGCGGTCACCTGCCCGCCCGAAACCGCCACATCGGCCGCGGTCGGCGCCGCCCCAGTCCCGTCGACAACAGTGCCCCCGCGAATCAGAAGATCAAGCATGGGGCCATTCTTTCAGGCCGCGATGACAGCACCTACCCCACGAGTGCTTCCGATGAAGAAAAGGGGATCAGGCGCGTGCGAAATACGGGTTGTCGCCTGCCTCATGGTCGGTGGCGTCCACCACTTCGGTGATCTCGGGGATGGCCTCGGTGATCATCACCGTGATGCCCTCCCGCAGGGTGGCTGCGCTCATAGCGCATCCCTGGCAGCCGCCGCCCATGGTGATGTAAGCGGTGTGCCCCTCAACTCCCAACAAGTTGGCGAAGCCCCCGTGGGAGGCCAGCGAGGGATTGATGTGCTGGTCGAGGAGCTGCTGGAGCTTCTCGGGGATTGTGCCGCTGAGCTCTAGGTCGGCACCCTCCAAGAGATCGGGCTTGTTGGGGTTGCGGATAACCAGCCCGCCTTGCATGGGGTTGTTGGGCAGATCCAGGGTGCCGCCGGTGAGGTTCTCCACCGATTCCTCGGGGATCATAATGGTAAGACCATCAGAAGTGATGTGGCGGTGACCTTCCGTGCAATCGGCCACCTCCTCAAACGCCAGGTCGTAGGTGTAATCAGCGCCGCTGACCCCGGTGATCTCGATGCGCAGGCCGAGGGCTTCGGGATCATCCTCGTTGGACCGGATCTCAAGCACCTTGGCAATGGCCGCCTCGGTGATCTCGAACATTTGGGCTTCCACGGTTTCGCTCACGGCCACCAGCCTACCCGAGCCCGACCCCGGCCACCATCGCCCAGAAGCCTCATTTGGGACCGGTATCAGCCGCGGCGGATGCGGCCCCGCAACGACCGGAAGGCCAGTGTTTGGGCCAAAAGTCCCACCACGGCGATGGCCAGCAGCGCCCGCCCCAGCGCCCAGCCGTCCCAGCCCGAGAACAGCGAGCGCATTCCCTCCAGGGCATAGGTCATGGGGTTGAACCAGGTGATGGCAGCCAGCCAGTCGGTCATCACGTCTCGGCTCACCCAGGCGGTGGTCAGAAACATGAAGGGGAAGAACAGCAAGAAGCTGGAGTTGACCGCTCCCGGATTCCCGGTGCGCAGTGCAATGGCGTAGGGAAAGCCGGTGAAGGCCAACCCCCACAGCGCCCCGAACAGCACGAACACCAAGAGACCCAACACCCCGGTGGCCCCGAAGCTCACCCCGATGGCGAAGCCCAGGACGATTACCGGCACCGCCATCACCACGAACAATGTGAAGTCGGCCACCATCAGGCCCAGCAGCAGGGCATAGCGGTTCACCGGGGTCAACAGCAGCCGGTCGAAGTAGCCCTCGGAGATGTCGATCACCAAGGCATTGGCCCGGGACATGCCGGTCACCGCGGTCATGATGGCCACCGGCAACTGGAAGGCCTTGTAGTCGATATCGGAGACCACATCGCCGGCCAGGTTCTGGATGGCCCCGATGGTGACCATTAGGAAGAACAGGGGGATCAGCATGGCGGGGATGATCGCCTCCAGATCGCGGGGCAAAAGCCGCAGCGCCCGGCTGGACACCGAGGCCATGTCGCTGAAGAACCCCGACGGCTGGGCCCTCACCACGTCGGTGGCAGGCAGGGCGGCGGGGGCGGCCTCGCTCATTCCTCCACCTCGATCCGGGCTCCCGTGAGCTCTAAGAACACGTCGTCGAGTGTGGTGGGGTGGATAGACAGATCACTCACCTCTACACCTGCGGCCGATAGGGCCACTGCCACCGGGCTGACCACCGAGGCCCCGTCGCCGGTTGCCGCGCTCACCTCGTTGCCGTACACCTCGATATGGCTGATGCCCGGCACTTGGCCGATGGCCTGAGCGGCCACGTCGGGGTCGCCCTCCACTCGGGCCACCACCACGTCGGAGCCCACCGTTCGCTTGAGCTCATCGGGCGTGCCCTCGGCCACCAGCCGGCCATGATCCAAGATGCCCACCCGGCGGGTCAGCGCATCGGCCTCCTCCAGATACTGAGTGGTTAGAAAGATGGTCATGCCCAGGTCTCGGTTCAGCCTGCGAATCTGCTCCCACACCACCGCTCGGCTGATGGGGTCGAGGCCGGTGGTGGGCTCGTCCAGAAACAGCACCTCGGGGTTGTGCATCAGCGCCGCGGCCAGATCCAAGCGGCGCTTCATTCCCCCCGAGTAAGTGGACACCCGCCGGTCGATGGCGTCCATCTCCAGCAGGGGGGCCAACTCTTCGATACGGGTGGTGATGTCTGGCCGCTCCAAACCGTAGTAGCGGCCTTGCAGCATAAGCGTCTCCCGCCCGGTGAGCTTGCCGTCGAGGGCGGCATCTTGAAGGGCCACACCGATGCTGAGCCGCACCAGGTCGCCCTGGACGCCAACGTCGTAGCCCGCAACCGAGGCCGACCCCGCGGTCAACGAAGCAAGAGTGCACAGCATCCGCACCACAGTGGACTTGCCCGCGCCGTTTGGCCCCAGGAATCCGTAGACCTCTCCGGCGGCTACCTCCAGATCGAGCGAGTCAACCGCCACTACTTCGCCATAGGTGCGGCGCAAACCACAAGCGGAAATGGCAGCCGACACGACTAATGATGCTACCGATGAGCGCTGCGATATTCTCATCGCCCATGTCCGAAGCATCGTGCCCCTCGGTCAGCTACGAGATGACCGGCGACGTCGCCGCCGTCCGCCTAGATGACGGCAAAGTCAATGTCTTGACCCACGAAGTGATCGCCGCTCTGCACGACTGTCTGGACCGAGCCGAGCAAGAGGCCAAAGCGGTGGTGATGATCGGTCGTCCCGGCAAGTTCACCGCCGGATTCGATTTGAAGGTAATGCAGTCTGGCCCTGACGCGGCCAGCGGCCTGTTCCGCGCCGGCATGGACCTGTTCGTGCGGTTGTACGAATTCCCTATACCAGTGGTGGCCGCCTGCACCGGCCACGCTTTTGCCGCCGGGGCCATCTGGCTTATGAGCTGCGATGTGCGCATCGGCGCCGACGAGCCCACCAAGATCGGCCTCAACGAGACCGCCATTGGCATGGTGCTGCCGGCGTCGGTGGTCACGCTGGCCCGCGATCGGCTATCGCCTCGCCATGTCCATTCCTCGGTGCTCTTGGCCCGGCTCTATTCCCCGTCCGAAGCAGCCGAAGTCGGCTATTTGGACTGGGTGGTTCCGACCGAGGAGCTCGAAGAGGCGGCGATTTCCGAAGCGGCCGGGCTGGCCGAGGGACTGGCATTGAAGGCCTTCGCTGGCACCCGGCGCGTGATCCGGGGACCGGTGGCTGAGTCGGTTCGGGAGATGCTCGACCACGACACCCGGTCGTTCACCGTCGGGTTGAGTTGACGGACAACTGGTCGAACACAGGAGGACTGCAAGCATGAGCGATCCGGTAGTAGAACTTCTGGAGTCAGTGTGGGCGTCGATCGCCCACCTCGGCGCCGATTTGAGTGACGAGCAGTGGGACACGCCCACCGAGTGCCCCGGCTGGTCGGTGCGAGATCAGGTGAGCCACATCATCGGCCTTGAGCGGATGCTGGCCGGAGAGGCCCCAGAGCCCCCCGCAACCGAGGGCGGGCTCGAAGGCATCGCCGCCTTCAACGAGGGGCAGATCGCCCCCCGCCGATCACGCCCAGGCTCAGAGGTGCTGGCCGAGATGAACGACATCTGCTCCCGGCGGGTGGAGATACTGCGGGGCCTACCCGATGAGAAATGGGACGAGGTGGGCTTCACCCCCATCGGCGACGCCCCGTACCGCACGTTCATGCACATCCGGGTGTTCGACTGCTGGGCCCACGAGCAGGACATGCGCCGGGCACTGGATATCTCCGGCCATCTGAGCGGCCCGGTTGTCCAGCACTGCCTCGACTGGCACACCCGCAACATGGGCTTTGTGGTGGGCAAGAGAGCTGGAGCCCCCGACGGCAGCACCGTGGTGTTCGCCATAGACGGCGACGCTGACGGGCCCCGGGGCGTGGCGGTTGCCGACGGCCGGGCCAAGCCGTCGGCCCCGGCCGAAAACCCCACAGTCACCGTGCACACCGACGTTGACACCTACAACGCGCTGTGCTGTGGCCGCACCGATCCCGCCGCTGCTCTGGCCGCCGGCCTGGTGACCGTGGAGGGCGACCGCGAGCTGGGCGAACGGGTGGTTTCCTCCTTGCCCTACGTTTCGTGAACGCCGAAAATCCGATCGAGGGCATCACGTTTTATTGGCGGCCCGGCTGTGGGTTCTGCGCCCATCTACACAGAGAGCTGGACAAGCTCGAAGTGCCCATGGACATGCACAACATTTGGGAAGATCCGGCCGCGGCCGCCTTCGTTCGCTCAGTGTCCAACGGCAATGAGACCGTTCCCACGGTCGTGGTGGGCGACACCTCGATGGTGAACCCCGCCCCCGCTCAGGTGATGGCCGCCTTGGCCGACCGCGCTCCCCAGCTGGTGCCTGAGGGGTACGAGCCTCCCCAACCAGGGCCGGTAGCCCGGATGCTCAACCGCCTGCTGGGCGGCGAGCGGCCATCGGAAGGCGGCTAACCCTAGGCCATCCGGGCCTCTAGGTCGAGCGCTCGGGGGCTGACAGATAGATCGAAGTCGGTGCTGCCCAGCGTGTCCCGATTCCAAACTTCCCGGTCCACCAGCCAATTGCCCCAGCCGGAGAACCAACCGTCGTGATACGACTCGAATTGGGGTGCCCACCAGTCCCGCAGCGGCATGCGGGTGGTTTGGTGGCTGGCCAGATCAGGAGCCAAGCCGAGGATGTCGCTTGGATGAACGGTGAGCACGAAATCGGCCGACAGGGACGACGCTGAGGCGCTGTCGACCCACCAGAGGCCCTCGTAGTCCCGGAAGTACCACAGATTGGGCACCGAGATGGCGGTGTCCACCGCCACCGTCACCGGCCCTTCGCCCACCGACCTGCTGTACTCATCTAGCGCCTCGATGCGATGCACCGTGTCGACATACTCGTAAGTGGTGTGGACCTGGGTCAAGAGCTCCCGGGGTTCGCGCTGGTTCACATAGTTGGATCTCCAGGAGACGAACAGCGTGCTGGCCAGCAGCCCGGCCAGAATCACCCCAACCGGGAGCATCCACAGTTTTCTTCGAGCCCGCCACAGCACCTGTACGCCGTAGCCGGCCAGAAAGCCCATCGGCACCAAGATGTGCAGCGCCAGCCACGGGAACCGCTCACTGGCCCAGGAATACGAGAACCAGCTGGCCACCGCGGTCCACAGCATGAACTTGCCCACAAACGTGGGGTTGCGGAACACGTGGACCGCGCCGATCGCCGCGAGGATGCACACCAAGTACTCGTACAGGGGGATGGTGTACAGGTAGTAGTGCCACGGCTCGCTGCCCCGGTTGGTGTCCTGTTCACCTCGCCAGTAGGTGATGCCCTCGGTGAAGCCGTCCATGAAGCCCTCGGCCTTGGTGAAAAAAACCGTGAACCACAGGGCGAAGAAGAACAGGAAGACCGCGGCGGCCAACACCCATCCCCATGCGGGCACCCTGCGGACGGCGCGCACCACCGGCAGGTCCCAAATCGAGCGGGGACTGGCCAGCAACAAGATGACCTCCACCATGAGCACCCCGTAAATGCCCAGGGTGAGGAATACCTCCACGTTGTAGTAGGCGCTGACTCCAAAGGCGATGCCCATGGGCACCAGCCCGGCAGGCAGCATCCACGACCACCCGGCGGCCCCGCTCTGCGGACCTTCAGTGTTCCCCGACCGCTTCTGTTGGGCCGCTTGTTCGGCCAGCAGGGCCAAGAAGAAACCCCCGAAGATGAACACGGCAATGAACGTGGCCTCCTTGACCGCGAAACCCGAGGCCAGCAAGAACCCGAGAATCGAGGGCAATAGCAGCCGGGGGCGGTCCAGGAACCGAACTATCACCACCATCATCGCCAGGATGATGAATGCGGTCAGCGAGTCTTCCCGGCCTAACCGGGTCATGTAGAGGGCGATAGGGCTGAACGCCAGCACCGCAGAGGCGGTCAGGGTCACCACCGGACCGAGAGACCGGCGCAAGAACCACGGCAGGATGATCATCCCCACCCCGGCCAGTACGGCAATCATGCGAGCGGTGGTGTGCGACTCCCCGAACACCCAGAAGAACGCTGACGTCAGGAAAAAGCGCAGCGGCCCGTGGTACACCGGGTCGTACCCCTCGTAGGTGCCCTCCAGGAACTTCCACGAGTACCAGGCATCCAGGCTCTCGTCGTGGTGAAGAGGACGCTCGGCCAACTCGACGAGCCGCAATACCAGCCCGGCCAGCGCCATCACGCCAACGGCGATGGCCAATGCCGTCTCGGGCCGGCGGCGCCAGAACTCCACCGGGTTCCAACTCGCCAACGCCTGGTCTTGCTCCCGGGTCATCGCTCCCAAAGTTCAGCGCACCTCATAGATCGCATACTCGCCTCGGGAGAACGCCAGAGCGCCCCGAGAGGCCCAGAACTCCTCGCTGACTCCGGCCCGGCGCTCGATCGGCCCGACCACCACATAGTCCACCCCATAAGCATCTATCAGTTCCTCGGTGCCCTCGAAACCGCCCAGCATGGTGCGGGCCTGCTGATGGCGCGTCGGCCAGTCGGTGACCCCCAGATCGTTGATCCAGCCGGCGAAGCCCACCACCGCCTGCCGCCCACTGAGCGCCGGCACCGGATGGGTGTGCTCAAAGCCGATCAGGAACACGCTGTCGGGGGGCGTTTGATCCCGGGCCCACTCGCCCGCGGCCACCCCGTCACCCGAAGCGATCGGGTGGGGCCAAACGTTGACCTCGGGGTCCACCGCCTTCCAGATGTCCAGCGCGCCCGCGAAAGTGAGGGCGAAGAACAGCATCGCCGCCCCCGCCACCCCGAGCCAGCCGATTGAGGCCAGCCTCACCAGCACGGCGGCCACCAGGAGCGACCCCAGCAGGATCACCGGGACGAACCAATGGGTGTTGTTCCACGGATGAGACGGGGCCACCCGCACGAAGTTGGGCACGATCAGCCACAGCCACACCGGGATGGACCCCCACAGCAGAATTCGGGGCATCGTGCCTCTCCACAGCTGGGCGGCCAGCATAAGCAGCAGGAACACCCCGGCGTTTCGCCACCAGAACGTGAGCAGGCTGTCCTGGTCGACGGAGTAGCCGGGGGGCTGCATCCAGCTGCCTTTTACCCAGTTCTCCACCACGATCTCGGTGTTCAAGGGCTTGATCCACAGGGCCGCGGGAAGCGAGAACGCCAACGCGGGCAGAGCGAACAGCAGCCACTGCCAGCGGCGGGACAAAACCGCCCATATCAGGCCCAACCCCAAGGCCATACCGAAGGAGTAAACGTGGAATATCGGCATCAACCCGACGAGCACGCCGGCTGCGGCGAACAGCCGGCGCGATCCTGTCTTGTGGGCCTCGAACATGAGCACCACCGCGATCAGCAAGAGGGAGAAGCCGGCCAGGGTCGGTCGCTGAGGAAAGAGGTTCCCGGTGACCGCGTTCTCCATCAAGATGTTGCCGGCGTGGTGGCGGGTGTAGTCGGTGGGCAGATCCCAGATGACTCCCCAGCCGCCATCGGCCCGATCACCAAAGAAGCGAAGCCACCCAAGGCCGCCGAACAGGGTGAACACCAGCACCGCGACCACTCCCACCGCTCGGCTAGTGAACAGCCTCACCCCCACCAGGTACAGAGTGGGCACGAATGCAAACGCCAGATAGCCCGACGACACCTCCAGCCCGCCGAAGGCGCTCAGCCCGGCTCGGTCGAGCATGGCGGCGAAGAAGTCGATTCCGAAGTGGTAGGGCAGGCGGTCGACCCCGAATGCGGTGGGCAGCTCCGGCGGGAAGTTCTCCCCGTGGGCGAATGACGAGGCGTAGGTGAGGTGAGCCTGCCAGTCGGTCCACGACGAAAGGTGGCCCGCCAGTACACCCCCCGAGCCGTCGGGCAGATACGCCCGGTTCAAGATCCAAACGGTGATCACCCAAGCTGGGGCGGTCAGTATGAGAAGGGGAGCGGGGTTCTCTGGACGGGAGATCGGCCGCATCAGGCGGCGCCGGAAATCGCGGCACTCAGCGCCGATCAGCTCGACCCCCCTCCACCAGCCGGTGGCCGAAATCGCAGTGGCCACCAGCGCGGCCCCAGCCACGATTCGGCCGCTCAGCCCTCCTACGGCCCAGCCCGCGGCATAGCCCACCAGGGTGATCGCCATGAATCCGAGCACCGCTCCATAGGCCACTCGCTCTTCGATGCGGAGCTTCAACCCGGTCAGGTAGGTGAGGCCGATGCCGATGAGCACGCAGTCGGCAAGGAGCAGCGCAACCAATAGCTTCATCGGCTCAAGAACTTAGCGGCCGGGCTAGTTCGCGGGGAGCCACCGACCGCAGTAGTCCCGGGGCCATGGCTGGTCTCCCCTACGGGAGTAGAGCAGTCGGGCACGGGCATCTTGCTCTTCGGGCGGGGCGTGAGCCGGGTTGCCGGTGCCGCCGACGGTCCTCCACGTTCGAGGCTCGAACTGGTAGGCCCCATAGAACAGGCCGTTGGCGCTCTCGATGGTGTAGCGGTTGCGGGACTCACACCAACGAAGGTTCTGCCAATGCTGTTCGGTGGGCTCGATAAATCCGTACTTGGCCAGCTCGCGGTCGGCCAGATCGTTGATCTCCGCGATATAAACCACCCACTCGGCCGCTTCCACCGCTTCCCCCGCGTCGATCAGCCGGCTGTTCAGATACGGGATGGCGTCGTCAAGCCGCTTGATACGGGCCTTGGTCCGCTCCCGCTCTCCGGGAACGTCGTCCACGGCCTTCAAGGCCTCGTCATATACCTCGGACAACTCCGACAGCAGGGCCTTCCGCCAGATGGCATCAGTGGCTTCCGAGACCCCCAGAATGAAGACCAAATCCTCAACATCGCCCCCTGATATGTACTCCTGCACCACCAGTTCCTCAGCCTCGTCTATCAGTAGCTGCTTTCCGATATCCACATCGTTGAACTGGTCCAGCCGGGACAGTTCGAGGTGCAACTCATCCACCGTTCGGTCCATGGCCATCTGCACCGAATCGCGGGCCGCATGGGCCAACTCCAAGTCCTTTTGGGCCCGGTCCAGATCACGCCACGCCGGCACCGCCGACTCAACCGCGACCGGCTGCGCGGCTTCTTCGCCGCTATCGGACTGTCCGAACGCGACTCCCCCGGTGGCCGCCAGGGTGGCGGCCACCGCGACGAATAGAACCGTCATGCGTCTGCGTTCTTGAGCCCGCAAACTCTCTCCCCAGTTCGGCTACCCTCGAAACGGGTTTACCGCACTATTCCCTTGGGCGGCAAAACCCCCTACCCGTCGCAAAAGCCTACCGACCATGCCCACTGCCCCATCAACCGACCCTGCCCCACCCGGAATGCCTCCTCTGGTCGACGCAATCGTTGTGGTGTCTTTCGGCGGGCCGGAGGGTCCCGACGACGTAATGCCGTTTTTGCGCAACGTCACCCGGGGCCGGAACATCAGCGACGACCGCTTGGCCGCGGTGGCCGAGCACTACCACCTGTTCGGCGGCGTCAGCCCCATCAACCAGTGCAACCGCGACCTCATCGCCGCCCTGGTCGAAGAACTGGCTGGACGCGGGGTGGAGGTCCCCGTGTACTGGGGCAATCGGAATTGGTCACCCATGCTGGCCGATACGGTGGCTCAGATGCGCGACGACGGCATCTCCCGGGCGCGGGCGTTCGCCACCTCGGCCTTCGGCTCCTACTCAGGCTGTCGCCAGTACGCCGAGGACATCGAACAGGCTCGGGCCGCGGTCGGCCCCGACGCACCCGTCATCGACAAGCTGCCCCCGTTCTGGGACCAAGTGGGCTTCTTGTCGGCCATGGCCGACAACCTGGCTGTCGCCCGGCGATCTGAGCCGACCGCCCCGGTGGTGTTCACCGCCCACAGCATTCCCAACTCCATGGCGTCCACCGCCCCCTATGTCGCCCAGCTCACCGAGGCCTGCCGCCGGGTGGCTGCCAGCTCAGGAGCGGGCGAATGGTCGCTGGTCTATCAAAGCCGCAGCGGCCCTCCCCACGTCCCGTGGCTGGAACCCGACATCGGCGACGAGTTGGACCGGGTGGCTGCCGATGGGGCCGAGGCAGTGACCGTGGTGCCCATCGGCTTTGTGGCCGACCACATGGAGGTGGTCTACGACCTCGACACCGAGGCCCGCCAGCGTGCCGACATGCTGGGACTGCGATTCACCCGGGTGCCCACCGTCGGCACCCACCCCTCGTTCGTCAAGATGATCGCCGATCTCGTGCTAGCCGCCCCACCGATTTCCTGTCCCGCTTACTGCTGTCTGCGGTAGCAGGGCTGGGCCGCAGCGCTACTCGCGGGATCCGATCTCGGTGTTGATCCAGGCTATGAGCTGTGCCTGGTTGCGGGTCTGGGTCAAGATGTCGCCCGGGCCGGCGAAGTGGAACACGAAGCCCTCGCCCGACTTCATCGACTGGATCGAGCGGCCCTCCACTGCCCGGCGCAACTCGTAGCTGACGGTGTCGGGGAAGGCCAGCATGTGGCTGGTGTCCACCACCACCGTCTCGCCCGCGGCCAGCGAGATCACGTCGATAGCCCCGTAGGAGGCCACCACCACATTGCCGGTGCCCTCGGCGTGGGCCATGAACCCGCCCTCGCCGCCGACCAACGACTTGAAGCCGCCCCACTTGGTGTCCATCACCACCGAGGCGTCGGAGGCCAGCCAGTTGCCCCGCTCGATGATCCAAGACTGCGAGCCGTCCAACTCGATCACCCGAAGGTCGCCGGGCAGCTTGGCGGCTACGTCTACCCAGCCGCCCTGAGCCGGGGCGGTGTAGGTGGACACGAACAGCGACTCGCCGCCCAGAACGCTCCGCTTGAGGCCCTTGAGCATGCCGCCCTCCACCTTGGCTTCCAGCGACATCCCGGTGGAATGGGCCGACATGGCGCCGGCTTCGACTTTGACTTGCTCGCCCCCGCCCAGGGTGCACCGGGCGACCGCAAAGCTGGGGGCATGACGTATATCTACCTGCATGACCGGCAGCCTACCGACCGCCTCTAGTGAATTAGGCGCGGGCCTGGTGAATCTCCTCGGTGCTTACCCGACGTTTTTGTCCTGGCCCTCCCAGTAGGGGGCCCGCAATTCCCGCTTGAGCACCTTCATGGCCCCTGACAGGGGCAGCGGCTCCGCCCGGAACTCCACCGACTTGGGCACCTTGTAGCCGGCAATGGACTGGCGGGCGTGCTCGCAGACCTCTTCTTCGGTCAGCTCGCTGCCCGGCGCGGGGACCACCACGGCATGGACCGCTTCCCCCCAAACCGGGTCGGGGATGCCGATCACCGCCACCTGGGCGACGCCCGGATGGGTGGAGATGGCGCTTTCCACCTCTGAGGAATACACGTTCTCACCCCCGGACACGATCATGTCCTTCACCCGGTCCACCAGGAACAGGTAGCCGCCGTCGTCGAGGTATCCGGCGTCGCCGGTGTGGTACCAGCCGCCCTGGAACACCTCGGCGGTGGCCTCGGGCTTGTTCCAGTACTCCCGCATGTAGTTGCCGCCCTGGGCGCACACCTCGCCGATCTCGCCGGTGGGCAGCACGTTGCCGTCCTCGTCTTGGATGCACAGGTTCACCCCGATAACCGGTTGGCCCACCGACCGCAGCCGGGAACTGCCAGCCACATGGTCTTCAGCCGACAGAAGGGTGAGCACCGACGAGCACTCGGTCATGCCGTAGCCCTGGATCAAGTTCACGCTCGGCAAATGCTCCAGCAGATGGCCCAAGACGGCCTCCGGCATCGGCGACGCGCCGTAGACCAGCTCTCGCAGCGACGCCAGCCGCTCAGGCCGGTAGTCGGGATGCTGGAGGCACATGCCGATCATGGTGGGCACCATCACCGTCTGGGTGATGCCCTCGGCCTCGATGAGGTTCATCACCCCGCCAGGGTCGAATGCCGGAATGGTCACCATCTTGGAACCGGAGGCCGGAATCACCAGCAGACTGGCCATGGAAGCGGCGTGGAACAGCGGCGTCTGGCTCAAGAACACATCGTCGTCTCTCGTGCCGCCCAACCCGATGGCCACGTGGTACACGTTGAGCATCTCGGCCCGCTGCTGGAGCAGCACCCCTTTGGGCAGGCCGGTGGTGCCCCCGGTGTACATGAGCACCACCGGGTCTTCTTCCTCGGGCTCCGGCGGCGTGGTGTTGTCGCCCGCGGCCACCAAATCCTCGTAGGCCACATCGTGGGGCACATCGCCCGATCCGATGAGCACCACCTTGCGGATGGGGCTGTCGCCCGCGGCCTCCATGGCCTTGACGAAGGCCTCGGCGAAGAAGCCATCCACGAAGGCCACCTCGGTGCCCGAGTCCCGCACGATGTAGTCCAGTTCGGGACCGGCCAGGCGCAGGTTGAGGGGGTTGATGACACCGGCACCCAGATAGCAGGCGTGGTAGAGCTCCAGATAGGAAGCGCTGTTCAGGGCCATAATGGCCACCCGATCGCCCTTGTTGACCCCCAGCTCGCTCCCCAGGGCGTTGGCCAGCTTGGTGACCCGCTCCCCGTGGGCAGCAAAGTCTGCCCGGTACGCACCGTCGACGATGGCCTCTTTGTTGGCGTACCGCTCCACTGCCGGGTAGAACAGCCGGTGATAGATCAGCTCTTTCATGAGGGCAACCGTAGCGCGAGACCGAGTGTGCCGGAGCGGGTCGAAGGAGGCGAGATGAACGTCGAAACCACAGTGCGCTGGCTGAAGGATCGGGAGCTGATCAAAGAGGTTCCCCAGCGGTACGCCCGGGGAATCGATCTAATCGATTTCGACCTGGTGCGGTCTAGTTTTCACCCCGACTGCCAGATCTACGGGACGGTCATCTCCGGACCCCTCGACCCCTACTTGGACTGGACCGAGAAAGAGCTGCACAAGTTCGAGGCCACGCTGCACTTCATGGGCAACCAGTACGTGGAATTGGAAGAAGGCGCCGACGAGGGCCACATCGAGACTTGGGCGGTGGCCTACCACATGCGCCCTGAGGACTCGGGCGTAGACGACCTCATCTTGGGCCTGCACTACTGCGACGACGTGGCCCGCTTCGACGACAGCTGGCTCATCACCTCCCGCACCGCCCGACCCCAATGGACCCGCGGCGCCTTCCCCGACCCACCCGAAGAACTGCGCAGCGACTGGCACGACGTGGACATACGCCACGTCTGATCGACCAGCGGGTCAGAGCCCGAGCAGATCTGCAATGAGTTCTCGGATCTGTTGCAGCGCGACGGCTCCTATGTTCGTGTTCGTCGTCTCGACGACGCGGTCGACGCTGATGGTGGTCGGGAGATGAGCTTGGGCGACGCCGAATCCCGTGACATCAACCTCGCTCAACCATCCCCGCTTCTTGGTCGTGCAGGGCACGACTGCGATCGCGTGCTGCCGGAAGTCGAGCACGTCGTCGGAGGTTATGACGATCGCCGGTCGGATGAACCCCGGCTCACCTCCCATCGGCGCCCCGAAGTCGCAGCGGACGACGTCACCCGCTCGCATCGGCGACATCGCTCGCAGACGCATCGAGCACGGCCTCGTCGTCAACACCGAGTGGGGCGCTTGCCAACTGGGCCCCAATGATGCGACGACGTTCCCGCCGGATCATCTTCTCGAGCTGCGCATCGAATGTGAGCCCCTCACGATCCGCAAGCTGACGCAGCGCATCCCGGGTCCGAACCGAAACCTTGATGGTAGTCGTATCAGGCATACCATGAAGTATACCTTCGCGACTTCGTCCGCAACAGCTCCAAGACCTTGGGCTTGCCCTACAGCGACGACCGCTGGCTCATCACCGCCCGCACCGCCGTCCCCCAACGGGCCCGCGGTGCCTTGCCCAAACCCCCGACGAGCCGAAGAGCACCTGGCAAAGCAGATCCCCACCCGAAATCCGGCAGAGCCTCCCTGCAACTGCCTATCTGCTCGGGGCTAGTTCTGAGCCGTAGAGGCTGCTCCATTTCGCCAGGGGCATGTCTTTCCACCAGCTCTGGCCACTCAGTGAGATGAGCACTGCCTCATTCCATACCTCGGTGCAGGTTCTCACAGTCGCGTCCCCCGTCACGGTGACGGGGCAGAAGCGGGTGATGAGCTCGTTGAAGTAGATGCTGGAGCGTGCGTCCTCGGGGTCGCAAACGGGAGTGTTGGGCGACAGCCACGAGCCCGGAAGCACCACCTCGCCGCAGGTGACGGTGACCGGGTCCGAGTAATCCGACCACCTGCTGCTGGAGTCTGCGTAGGCGGACACTGCGAGCTGGTAGATGCCACCCTCGTCTTCCTGCCAGCTGGGGTCAACCTCGGACGTCGCACGGATCTCGCCGCTTCCCACCTCGTGCTGGGGCCGCCAATCCACCCGATAGGAACTCGCACCCTACACAGGGTCCCAGTTGGCCTTCACCACGCCGTGGCTGTTGCAGGAGGGGACCGCCTGGCGGGCTAGGGCTGTGGGGTTTCGAGACCTGACGGCGGGTGGGCGCCGCCGGCGGTGCACAGCTCGTCTGCCGGATCGTAGGAGCGGCCGCATAGCGGACAGCGGTCGGAGGCCCCCGGGGCGGACGTGCTGTCTTGAGGCGCGGAAGGACCGCGATTCGGGTTGTGAAGCAAGAAGAATACGCACATGGGCACCACTACAGCCAGCATTGCGCCTAGTCCAAAGAAATGGCGAGTTGCGAGAATAACTGAAGAGCCAAGCAGCGCTGTCAGCACAACTATCAGGAAAAAAACCCAGATGTTGTCGTCGAAGAAGTCTTGGCGCTTTTCGTGGCGTTTTTGGCGGCGTGTCTTGGCCGGTTGTGCGTTGACTTCGTCGGGCGGCTGGAGGCTCACGGTGTTTGCCTTTTCTCGCAGTAGGCGATGTGGTGATCGTATCGGGTTTGGTATCCGTGGGCCTGCTTGGTGGTGGTGTGGGTGAAGTTCTTCTCCTGCCATCTGTCGGCCGTCCACTTCGTGGACCAGTTGGTGTCGTCGGGGTCCAAGCAGCCGTTGACTCCGGCTATGGGGATGGTCGGCTTGGGGTCTCCTTGTCTCCACCACGCGTACAGCATGCCCGCCCCGAACCCCGCTACCGCGCCCATCCCGCCGGCGAACCTGCCGTATCTGGCCGCGGCTGAGGCAGACAGGAACCTCGCCGCCCACTTGCTGCCGGCAACTCTGCCGAAGCCTGTGGTGAATCCGGTCTCCACCGCTGTGGTGATGAGGTTCTCCTGTGCGGCGGTTCGCCACCAGGGGTCGCCGGCGTCGGGCAGGGTCGGGTGCCAGGCCAGGGCGGGGCAGGTCCCGCCGGTGTGCTCGCCGGGGTCTGCTGTGTCGCCGTCGCCGTTGACGTCTTTGGGGCAGGTCAGCTTCTCGTGGCTGTCGCCCGGGGCGCAGGTCCCGTCGTTGTCGACGGTGTCGTCGGTGTCGCCGTCGCCGTTGACGTCGCGGAAGAGGCAGTGGCGGTGCGGGGTGGACGAGGCGCCGTCGGGATTGTCGGGATCCCGGTGGATGTGCACGTACCCGCCGCCATGCGCGTTGTTGCTCCTGTGGTCGATGATCCCGATGATCTCGTCGGTCAGCGTCACGTGGATCGGCTCTTCTGTCCAGTAGATGTCGCAGGTGCGGGTCCACCCGCCGCCCGTTTTGGGCTCGATGTCGCCGCAGTTGTCGCGGCCCGACCCGAAAGCGGTTGCCGCGCCGAGCACATACCGGTCAAGGAGAGGGTTCTCCCAGACGTTCGTGATGTGTGCCTTGTTTTTTGGTCCTGGTTTGTGGGAGTCAGGCGGCGTGTGGTTGTTGTTGGTGGCGTCTCTCGAACTCGGCGGGTGAGATGTTGCCGAGTGTTGAGTGGCGCCGGGTCCGATTGTAGAAGATCTCGATCCAGTCGAAGACCGCGGTGGACAGCTCGGTGCGGGTCTTCCATTTCCTGGTGTTCAGCAGCTCGGTTTGCAGACGCGCCCAGAACGCTTCGACCACTGCATTGTCGAACGCGTCGCCCACGGTGCCCAATGACTGGTTCAGGTTCTCTTTTCGGAGCCGCTGGCTGAACGCCCACGATGTGTACTGGGTACCGTGGTCGGAGTGGACTACCGCGCCGGGGGCCGGTCTGCGGCTCGCGATGGCCATGGCGAGCGCGGAGGTGACCATGGCCGAGGTCGCGCGGCGGTCGATGGACCAGCCGACGACTTTGCGGGACCACGCGTCGAGCACTGCGCACAAATAGAGCTTTCCCTCGCGTGTGGGGTGCTCTGTTATGTCGGTCATCCAGAGCTGGTTCGGCCCGTCCCGGTCGAACTCGCGGTTCACAAGGTCGGCGGTCTTCTCGGCCGGGGACCTGCCGGATTTGCGGCTCTTGCGGCGGGGCAGGCCGCATATCTGCTGCTCGCGCATGACCGACAGCAACAGATTGCGGCCGGCGCGGTGGCCGTAGACCTCGGCCAGCTCGGCCTGGACACGCCGCCACCCGTAGGTGCGCCTGGACCGCTCCCAGATCTCGGCGACGACATCTGCCAGCCATGCCCGCCGCACAGCGCGCGCCGGCATCGGCCTGGCCCGCCAGTAGAAGAAACCGGACGCCGAGACGGCCAGCAGGCGGCACGACGCCTTCAGGCCGTGGCCCTCAGCCCCCAATGCCTCCACGATCGGGTACAGGTCTTTTGGGCGCATCACCCGATCCTCTCCGAATAGCTCCGACGCCCGCTTGACCGCAGCCAGCTCGGCCTCCAACTCTTTGATCCGGCGCCGGGCCTCCTGCAGCTCAGCGCCCTCACAGCTCGATGTGCCCGGCACCAAGCCCTGATCGACGCGGTCCTGGCGCTTCCAGCGATACAGCGTCGACTCGGCCATCCCCAGCTCCCGGGCCAGCCCGGCCACCGACCGGCCAGCCCGGATCTGGTCCAGAACCATCTCCCGAAACTCCGACGAATACGCAAACGGCATCTCTGCACCTCCCAGCTAGCAACACCACCACTCTCGCAAACCGGGACCGAAAAAAGGTGGACAGATCA
>Ga0209543_1000296_pt1 | contig 68953 bp, 65 predicted proteins | sample MesohylFT_FD_187296 | JGI IMG/M metagenome (GOLD analysis project Ga0209543, IMG submission 187296) | Host-associated microbial community of the marine sponge Aplysina aerophoba from Gulf of Piran - sponge mesohyl, lysed by freeze-thaw... | ecosystem: Host-associated > Porifera > Sponge >...
CCCGCCAGGCCGGCGCGGTCGTGGTCGACAGCATGGACGAACTCCTGGACGTGCTGCTGGCCCACGCCGCTTTCGGCAGGGCCGACGGCCGGCGGCTGGCGCTGTTCGGGTCCGGCGGCGGGGTCAGCGTCGTCTCGGCCGATGTCGCCGAGGCCAACGGCATGACTTTCGCCGACTTCGGCGGCGAGACCCGGCGGCGCCTCGCGAAGTTCGGCGTTCCGGGAACGAGCGTCGACAACCCCATCGATATCCCCGTGTGGGGCCTGAAGCGCGACGGCACCTTCATCTTCCACGAGATCGTCGAATTGCTGGCCGCCGATGCCGGGGTGGATTCGATCATCGCCTATGTCGAGATGAACTCCATTTTCGAGTTCTCCGACAACGTCGCGTCGGGGCAGGCCGAAATGGAAGCCATCGTCCGGTCGCTGCTGCGCGCGGACACGGCGGGCATCGCGTTGTCGGCCGTGCTTCGCACCGCAGGCGACAAGGCTCAGGACGACATCCTGCGCGTCGCGCGGCCCCGCCTGCTCGAAAACGGCATCGCGGTCTACCCGACGACCGCCCGGGCCATCCGCGCTCACGCGCGCATGGCCCCATCACAGGTCCATCCGTAGATCCGCTCTACGCCGCGGCGGCTCCTGATTCTTCCGCTTCCAGTGCAGTGAACAGCTTGCGGATGCTCATCACCGCCTTGTCCGTCTTGAGCGGGACTTCCGAATAGCCGTCATCGTCGTATTCGAACATCTTCTGCTGTTTCTCGAGCGCCCAGCGATCCTCTTCGATGACCGTCGGGAATGTCTCCGAGAATCTTTCTGCAACCGACTTCGACGGATTGCCGGCGTGCTTGTAGTAGGCCGGCGTGTTGACGATCCAGTGCCATTCGACATTCTCGCGGTCGATGGGAAAATGCGTGTGATAGAGGACGTAGCCGCGATCCTCTCCCGCGCCCAGCTTTCCCGGGGGCGCGACACGAATTTCGACCCTCGTCAGTCCGGGGTTCATCATGTGATGGGTGTGGTCGCGGTCGACGAACTCATAGCCGAACCAGTCGACCATCATCGGCGGCTGCTCATAGCCTTCCGCCTGCCTTATCGATTTGATCGTGTGATTGCCGTCGATGATATCCTCTTCGAACCGGACGGGGATTCGGCTGTTCGCCTCGTCGCCGATATTGCCGTCATGCAGCGGGTAGAAGTGCGTGATATCCAGCAGGTTTTCGATGACCAGGCGGTAGTTCGCGTTCACGCGAATCGCTTCGGAGCTGACCGTATCCCACTCGTCGCTGACCAGTTCCGGCGTCCGCGGCGGCCGGCAATTGCCGATCTTTACCGGGTCGCCCGGCCAGAGCCAAACGAGCCCCTCCTGCTCGACGACGGGATAGGGGCGCAGTTTTGCCCTAACCGGGATCGGCCCATCGGGCTGGGACGGTATCTTAACGCAGATCCCTTCGGTATCGTAGCAAAGGCCGTGATATGCGCATTCGAGAAGTCCGTTCTCCAGCAAACGGCCGGCCGACAGCGGCATGCGCTTGTGCACGCAGCGATCGTCGAAGGCGGCAACCTCGCCATCCGCGGCGCGCCACATGACCATCGGTTTTCCGCCGATCACGCGACCCTGTAATTCGCCAACCGGGAACTCCGAAGCCAGTCCGGCCGCATACCAGGCGTTCAGTATCAAACTGTTCGCGATCATCGTCACCTCTCAGTAACCGGCCTGCACCGATGAACGATCCGCATGTTGTGCGATTGCGTCCCCATCCGCAATGCCGATAACGAAGGTTGCTTCCGCCGCGGGCCCATCGGTGCCGCCGGTCTGTCCGAAAAGGCGGGACCGCCTCAGCCCAGTCACGGGTTCTCCAGCAGTTCGATTTCGACGAATACGAACTCGTAATCGTTGGCGTTGATCACATCGTGGTCGACGCCGCGCGGCCGGTTGTAGGGCTGGCCGGTGACAAGCTCGGCGTCGCGCGTGCCGTCCGGCTCGACCAGGCGGAGGGTTCCGGTGGTGATGGGCACGACGACATAATCGTACTCGTGAACGTGGCGTCCGGTCGCTGCGCCCGGGGCGAAGCGCCACTCGGTCACCCGGACCCGGTCATTCTCGATCATTACCGTCGGTACCGCCTTAATCTCGCTCATGGCTTCCTCCAAAGGGTGCAGTCTGCATCGGCCCGGCAGGTTCCGCCGCCGATTACAAATCGTCCCGGATATCCCAGAGTTCCGGGAAGAACTTGTGCTCGGTCACGCTGCGCAGCCAGCCGACGCCGGCCGAGCCGCCGGTACCCGGCTTGTAGCCGATGATCTTGTGGACCGAAGTGAAATGCCGCCAGCGATAGAACGAGAACTTTTCGTCGACCGAGACCAGGGCCTCCGCCAACCGGTACAGCAGGTTGTCCGCCGCCGGGTTCTCGTACACTTGCAGCCATGCCGCGCGAACCGAGGCGTTCGGTTTGTATTCTTCGGACCAGTCCCGGTTCAGGGCCGCATCGTCGATCTCGTACCCCGCTTCGCTGACGGCCGCGATGGCGGCATCGTACAGGCTCGGCGAATTCAGGGCTTCCTCGATTGCGGGCCAGACATGAGGCACATTCCTGTGTGCGCTGGCCAGGCGCATGTTCTTGTTGCCGAGGATGAATTCGACGTGCCGGTACATGAAGGAAAGCTGCCCGGACGCCGTCGACAGATAGTCGCGAAATTCGTTGAAACCCTCGGTCGTTATGGTGGTCAGGACATTCCATGAGTTCGCGATGTAGTCGATGAATGCGCCGGCCCGCGAAAGAATGATCAGCGCATCGGCCAGGTTTCCTTCCCGGATTTGCGCCCGCGCATTGTAAAGCTCGAAATGCAAGCCGCGGAACAGCAGCTCCTTGGTCTGCCCCATGACGAAGAAACACATCTCGTCGTAGCCGCCGCTGCGCGGGTGCTGCAGCGAGAGCAGCAGATCGATACTCTGATAGTCGATATAGGGGTTGGTCCTGCCGTCGAAGGTCACCGTCGGCTCGCCGCCGGTTTCCCGGGCGGCTGCAAGGCGCGATTCCGCGCTGGATTTGCCCATCGGCCGCGGATCGACCGACGCCACAACCCGGGAGGCGTCGATCAGATCGGGAAACACGGGTTTGTATCTCGGCATTCCTTGTCTCCTCAGACACCGGCCAGAGCGGCCAGCTTTTTTCCGAGCGCCGTATCGTTTGCGATGTCATCGACGATATCGAAGTGATTGCGCGCTTCCATTTCCAGGGTCTCGACCTGACGGCCGGCAGCTGCCAGCAAACCCGCAAAATACCGGCTCTGGCGCTTGAATTCGTCCGTTTCCTGCCGCCCCCAGGAGATCACGGCCTTCGGGAATGCGCCCAGGTCCGCCAGCGCCGGACTGTTTCGATCCGTCGTTTCCCGATCCATCCCGAGAGCCTCGTTGACGTAGGTGCCGAGTAGCGGGGCAAGCTCGTATATCCCCGACATAAGCACAGCGCCCGAGGGGCGAAGATGCGGCGGCAGTTTCAGGCAGCACATTGCGGCCAGATGAGCCCCGGCGGAACTGCCGGTCACGACGATGCGCTTAGGGTCGACCCCCAGCTCCCCGGCGCCGGCGGCCAGGCGGGCGAGCGCAGCGCAGCATTCTTCGACGATGTCGTCGATGCCGGCATCCGGCGCCAGCGTGTAGTCCACCGCGGCAAAGGCCATGCCGCGCGACAGGGTGTCGATTGCCGGGAAGAACGACTCATTCTTGGAAAGCTCCTGCCAATAGCCGCCGTGGATGAAAACATGAAGCGGCACGGCAGAGGCGGAAGAGGGCGCAATGACATCGATCGTATTCGACGGACGCGGGCCGTAGCCGATGCTTCGCACGTTCGGGCACGCGGCATAGGCTGCCGCGCTCTTGTCGACATAGCCCTGGATATACGGATCCAGGTCTCCGTCGAGCGCGGAGCTGGGCGAATAGGCGATCGCGCGGGTCTCGGCATCCATGGAACGCCACAGGGGTTTCACCTTCGCACCTCCGTTGACCCGCCTCGGTCGGCGACGCCGGGATTACTCGCCCAGAATCAGATCGACCATCAGGTCGAGGCAGCGCTCGAGCCTTCGGGACGGCCCGACAAGGACGTAGTTCACGGCGAATCCGTCGAACGCCATGAACAGGATATGGGCCAGCGCGGTGTCCTGCATCTGCCGTGCGCGCGCTTCCGGCAGGCACGAAACGATGAGGTCGGTAATGCGGCGCTCGGCCCAGCGCAGCAGGTCGCGCGAATAGCGGCCTTCGCTGCCCGAGACCGCCAGCCCCTCGACAAAAGTGTTGCCGAAGGCGCCGTCGGCCGCCGGAAACGTCTTCCACAGCGTCGCGACGATCGTGCGCAGCCGCTGCCGCGGATCGGAGATCGCCGCCGCCTCGGCTTCGAGCGCCCGGATCTGCCCGCGCAGCCACGGATCGTAGATCGCGAACAGGATGTCCAGCTTCGAATCGAAATAGACATACACGTTCGACGGCGAAATGCCGGCCCGCTTGGCGATGCCGCGGATCGTCGTCGCGGCATAGCCCCCTTCCTCGAACTCCCGGCGGGCGCTGTCTACGATGCCGGCGCGAACGTCTTCTTTTTTGGTTTGCGCCATGGCCGAATCGATCTTGACTTGCCTGCCCGGTAGACCGCACCTTGGGGCCATAAACGAACAGTGTTCTTTTATGCAATGCCCCCTTTGTGCAAGCAAGGGCCGGCGACCGAGGGAGTAGGAGCATGGTGCATCTCAATCAGCGCGCGCAAGAGGTCAATCCGGCCAAGCTGGCCATGCTGTACAAGCGCCAGTTCGAGCTGTGCCGGGTGCAGGAAGGCGAGACCATCGCCTGCGTCTCGGACCTGTCGACCCGGCGCGAATATATCGAGGCCGCGTTCGCCGCGGCTGACGAGCTGGGCGCGGACATCTACGAGATGTGCGTCAACAGCATCCCGTCCTGGACAAGGGTCGGCGTCGCCACGATCGGCCAGTGCAAGGGCACGCTCGAAGCGGCCAAGGCGGCCGACATGATCGTCATCTTCCATGTTCCGCTGTTCACCCGATGGCTGAAGGACGTGACGGAGGCCGGCACACGGGTGCAGATGATCATCGATTCGCCGGACGACCTGGAACAGCTCATGGCGCCCGAAGGCCTGAAGGAAGCCTGCCTTTACGGCGACGCCCTTTATGCCAAGACGAAGACGGCCCGGGTCATCAGCGACGCCGGCACCGACCTGACGTGGGAATGCGGCGAATACCCGGTGATGACCCAATACGGTTTTGCCGATGCGCCCGGGCGGTTCGACCATTGGGGCGGCGGCCATATCCACACCTTCCCGAACGAGGGCTCGGCCAACGGCACGGTCGTCCTCGCGCCGGGCGATATCGTGATCCTGCCCTACTGCCGCTACATCCAGGACGAGGTCCGCCTCACCGTCGAGGACGGCTACATCCGCAAGGTCGAGGGCGGGCTCGACGCCAGGCTGATGCAGGACTGGCTGGACGACAACCGGGAAGACGAGACCGACATGGATCCCTATGCGATCTCGCATCTCGGCTGGGGCCTGAACCCGCAGGCCCTGTGGTATGGCATCGCGCTCAACGGCGACGAGCCGGAGCGCAGCCGGGCCGCGGCGCGCACCTTCCCGGGCAATTTCCTGTTCTCGACCGGGCCGAACACGCAAGGCGGCGGCAAGCGCACCACCCGCGGCCACTACGACGTGCCGATGCGCGACTGCACGATGATGCTGGACAACAAGGTGATCATCGAGAAGGGCCGGATCGTCGATCCGGCGATGATCGTGCCGCGGGAAATGCGCTAGCCGCTGGCGCCGGCGCGCCGGGCCGCCGATTTGCGCCTATGAAGATTGCCGGCAGTTTCAACGTTGCGGCGCCTGTGGAACTGACCTGGCGGGCGATCACCGACCCGCAGGTCGTCGGCGCCTGCCTGCCCGGCTGCGAGGAGATCGAGGCCGTGTCGCCGACGCTGTACCGCGCCCGGATCGGCGTGAAGCTGGGCCCGATCTCGGCGACGTTCGCTGCGGAGGTCGAGGTGCTCGAGGAGGAGCCGCCCGTCAGGGTCGTATCGGTGACGCGCGGCGAGGAAGGCGGCCGCGCCAGCCATATCCGATCCGAAAATACCCTGACGCTCGAACCGGCGGATGACGGCGGGACGCGCGTGTCCTATGAAGCGGACATGACGGTCACCGGGCGGCTTGCCAAATTCGGTTTCGGCGTGATGAAGAAGAAGGCGCAGTCGCTGGCCGCGGATTTTGCCGGCAATCTCGAAGCCCGGCTCAACGAAGCGGCAAGCGGCGGATAGACGGTCATGGAATTCATCAGGCCGGACAGCATCGACGCCGCGGTCGCCGCCCTCCAGGCGGAGAACGCGGCCTGCCTCGCCGGCGGCGCGACGCTGGTCGCCATGATGAACGCCGATCTGGTGGCGCCGGAGCGGCTGGTCTCGCTGCGCGACGTGGCCGCCTTGCGCACTGCAATGCGGCAGCCCGACGGCAGCGTGGTCATCGGCGCCATGCGCCGCCATCGCGAGACCGCGGAGGAAACCGACCTGCGCGACGGCCAGCGTGTGCTGAGCGATGCGGCGGGGCAGATCGCCAACCCGCCGGTCCGCAACATGGGCACCATCGGCGGCTCCTGCGCCTTCGCCGATCCGGCGGCCGATTATCCGCCCGCCCTGGCCGCCGCCGATGCGCGGATTGCGCTGGTCGGCGCCGAAGGCCGGCGCACCCTCCCGGCCGACGCGTTCTTTGTCGACTGGTACGAGACCGCGCTCGAGCCGGGCGAGCTGATCGAATCCGTCATCCTGCCGCCGGCGCCGGCGGGAACGGCCGGCAGCTACACCAAACTGGCACGGGTCGCCGGCGATTTCGCGATTGCTTCGGTCGCGCTCGTGCTTGGGATGGAGGGGGATGCCTGCTCGCATCTGGCGGTTGCGGTCGGGGCCTGCGGACCGGCGCCGGTCCGGCGGCGCGACGTCGAAACCGAATTGCTTGGCGGTGGCCTAGGCGATTCTGAAATCCGGCGGCTCACCGACGCTCTGGCAGACGGGCTCGACCCGGTCGACGATGTGCGCGCCAGCGCGGACTACCGCCGCAGGGTCGCGCCCCGGCTGGTCCGCCAGGCCATCGCCGAAGCGAAACAGTGTTTGTCGGGGACGCAATGACTGGCGCTTCCATTACCCTCAAGGTCAACGGCGCCGACAGGCCGGTCGCCGCGGTTGCGCCGTGGACCACGCTGCTGACCGTGCTGCGCGACGAACTGGGGCTGACCGGCGCCAAGCGCGGCTGCAACCAGGGGGTGTGCGGCGCCTGCACGGTGACGATCGACGGCGAGCCGGTGCGCAGCTGCCTGTCGCTGGCGCTGAACTGCACGGACTGCGAAATCGCCACCGTCGAAGGGCTGGCGCCGGCAGGCTCGCTGGCGCCGGTCCAGCAAGCGCTGGCCGAGGGCAACGCGTTGCAGTGCGGCTTCTGCACCCCCGGTATCCTGATTGCCGCCCACGCCCTGTTGCGGCGCAATGAGCCGTTGTCGGTGGACGAGGTACGGGCCGGCCTGTCCGGCAACCTGTGCCGCTGTTCGGGGTACAAGAAGATTGTCGAAGCCGTCGTCCGGGCTTCGGAGGCGCGGCCATGAGCCCGCCCGATACCGCCGCAAGCGGCGTCGGCGCCAGCCTGCCCAGGCTCGACGCGCGGGAGAAGGTGACCGGTCGCGCGCAGTATATCGCCGACATGGTCCGGCCGAACATGCTCCACGCGGCGATCCACGCCAGCCCGGCCGCCCATGCGCTGATCACGGGCTACGACACCGCCGAAGCGTCGGCGGTGCCGGGCGTCGCCTGCGTTCTGACCGGCGACGACTTCCCGGACGGCCGCATGGGCGCCTTCATCAAGGACGAACCGGCCATCGCGAAAGGCAAGGTCCGCTATCCCGGCGAGCCGGTCGCCGTCGTCGCCGCGGAGGACGAAGAGACCGCGCGCCGGGCCGCTGCCCTGATCCGGGTCGACTACGAGGACCTGCCGGTCGCCGCCACGCCGGACGACGCGATGGCGCCGGACGCGCCAGTTATCCACGAGGACCTGCCGGACTATTTCAAGGTCTTCCCGGCCATCTGCGGCGGCAATGTCGCCTCGGAGACCGAGCTGTCCGAAGGCGATGTCGACGCCGCCTGGGCGGAGTGCGACGTCATCGTCGAAGGCGAGTTCGAGACGCCGGCCCAGGCCCATCTCTCCATCGAGCCGGTCGGCGCCCTGGCGGAGGTCGATGCCGACGGGCGCGTTACACTCTGGTCGGCCAACCAGTCGGTCTTCCGGGTCCAGGCGAATGTCTGCGAAGCGCTGCAACTGCCGATGTCGAAGCTGCGCTGCCTCACGCCCAAGGTCGGCGCCGGCTTCGGCAACAAGATGGAGCCGCATGTCCAGCCGCTCGTCGTCCAGCTGGCGCTCAAGACGGGCCGGCCGGTCAGGCTGATCCTCAACCGGACCGAGGATTTCGAGACGGTGCGCGCGCGCCATCCGTTCAAAATCCGCTGCAAGACCGGCGCGAAGAGGGACGGCACGCTGGTCGCGCGCGAACTCAGCGCGATCCTGGATTGCGGCGCCTATGGCGACGACAGCCCCGGCGTGCTCGGCTACAGCCTGCTCATGAGCCGGGGGCCGTACCGCATCCCGCACTGCCGCACCTCCGGCAAGCTGGTCTACACCAACCGCATGCGTTTCGGCGCGTTCCGCGGTTTCGGCAACCCCCAGGTCACCTTCGCGACCGAAAGCCAGATCGACGAAATCGCCGGCCGGCTCGGCATGGACCCTCTCGACCTGCGCGTGAAGAACATGATGCGGCCCGGCGACCGCTGGTTCGGCGGCGGCGAGGTCGCCTCGAACGGGCTGGCGGAATGTATCGAGAAAGCAAGCGCGGCGTCGGGCTGGCGGCAGGGCAGGGCGCGGGCGGCCCCATCCGGCAAGCGACGCGCCCTGGGCGTTGCGGCCTGCGCCCATATCAGCGGCCTGCTGGCGACCGGCGCCATCGTCCGGCTGCTCGAGGACGGCTCCGTCGTGCTCAACACCGGCGCGGTCGATATCGGGCAGGGCTCCGATACCGTGCTGACCCAGATGTGCGCCTCGGCGCTCAGGGTCCCGGCCGACCGGGTGGCGATCGCCAGCCCGGACACCGACGGCTCGCCCTACAACTGGGGCACGACGGCGAGCCGCGTCACCTATACGACCGGGCGCTCCGTGGTCGCCGCGGCGGGGCATGTCGCCGAAGAGATCAAGCGCCACGCCGCCGAGATTTTCGAGTGCGCCGTCGGGGATCTCGAACTGCGCGACGGCGGCCGGGTCGGCATCAAGGGCGTGCCGGACAAGGAGCTGAGCTATTTCGAGGTCTCGGCCCGGGCGCACTGGGCCGCCGGCGGGCCCATCGTCGGCGCCGACACCTGGGTCTACAACCAGCCGAGCGTCGATCCGAAACGGGCGATCGCCCGCGGCCTGCCCTTCCCGCAGATCGGGGTCTACAGCTTCGGCTGCATGATCGCGGCGGTCGAGATCGACGAGACGACCGGTAAGGCCGACGCTGTCGAGGTCTGGTCGGCGATGGATGTCGGCAGGGCGATCAATCCCGGCTCGGTCGAGGGCCAGATCGAGGGCGGATTCGTCCAGGGCATGGGCTTCGCGCTGACCGAGGAGATGGTGTTCGACGGGCCGCGACTCGTGAATCCGTCGATGATGGACTACAAGGCGCCGACGTCGCTCGATGCACCCTTCGACATCCATTCGATCATCGTGGAGGCGGCTGAGCCCGACGGGCCGTTCGGCGCCAAGGGGATCGGCGAGATCGGGCTGGTGCCGGCGCCGGCGGCGATCGGGAATGCCGTGGCGGCGGCGACCGGCGCGCGGCTGCGCCGCTTGCCGCTGACGCCTGAGCGGGTGCTGAACGGATTGCTGGAGAGCGACAGTGAAGATTGAAGACTACCCGCCGCAGGAGCCGCTCGCGGACTACGCCCGGCCCTATCACGAGGAGGTCCAGCGCCTTGGCGCCGGCATCGCCTACGAGGAATTCGCCTACGGCGGCGACGCCTATCAGGGCGTGCTGGTGGCGCGGGCGGCCGAGCCGACCGGCGACGTGCTCGCCTTCATCCACGGCGGCGGCTGGACCAACGGCTACAAGGAATGGATGGCCTTCATGGCGCCGGCGCTGACCGGCCGCGGCATCACCTTCGCCTCCATCGGCTACCGCCTCGCCCCCGGCACGCTGTTTCCGGACGGTTACACCGATGTGCTGGACGGTTTCGCCGCGCTGCACGGCCGGATCGGCGCGTTCGGCGGCGATCCCGGCCGGATGTTCGTCGGCGGCCATTCCGCCGGCGGCCACTACAGTTCGCTGATGGCGGTGACGGACGGGTGGCAGGTGGCGCGTGGGCTGCCGCCGGATGTCGTGCGCGGCTGCCTGCCGGTTTCCGGCGTGTTCGAATTCCGCGAGGGCAGCGGCATGAAGGTGCGGCCGCGCTTCCTAGGCCCGGCGGAGACCGGCGCGGAAGTGCCGGCCAGCCCGATCGCCAACATCGCCCACACGCCGCCCTTCCTGATGGCCTGGGGCAGCGAGGATTTCCCGCATTTGCGGCGCCAGGGCGAGGAGATGGCAGCCGCGCTCGAAGCGGCCGGCGGTAGCGCCGAGACCATGGTCTTCGAAGGCTGCGACCACTTCCACGCCAACTACGAGGCCGGCAACCCGGACGGCGCGTGGCCGGAACGCGCTACGGCCTGGATGGCGGAGCAAGCGTAGGCCGGGGCCTTCACCGGCGGCGCCAACGGCCCCCGCGACGGCCGGGTTCCGGCGTGTCATGAAATGTCATGATCCATGCCGCTTCGCCTTCTCCCGTCATTCCGACCGAAGCGATCCCAAGGATCGCGTAGTGGAGGAATCTCGTCGCCGGCGGCCGGTGCCTGTTTCCAATACCCAGCCGAGGTCCCTCCACTCGCACGCGCTCGGTCGGGATGACGGGCGAGGAGGCGAAAGTGTCATGATTTGTCCCGTTCGGTCGGGTCCAGCCGCAGCAGGAACTGGACAGACCATTCTGTTTTTAGTGATTTTTTTTGCACACCGGCCTTCCTGCTCGAAGCTGCTGGTTTGTTCATATTATGTTCCTGAAAGAGTGTCAAGCCATTTCACCGGGAATGTCGCGGTCGTTCAGGACCGCTCCACGTCGCGCCATGCGCCGCTTTCCGCGGCCGAGCCCGTCATCGCTTCCATCGCGGCGACGTTGGCGATCGCTTCTTCAGGCGTCACGGCGACCGTGCCTTCGCCGCGAACGGCTGCCGCGAACCGGGCCAGTTCTTCGGCGACCGTGTCGACCGGCTCGAGCGGGAACGCCGTCACGGCGCCATCCAGGGCAGCGTGGGTCAGCCGGGCGAAATCCTCGCTTGCGGTGTAGATCCCGTTCGTGGTGCAGACCCGCAGCCAGGCGTCGAGCGAGGTCGCGAACAGGCTGGTGAGGGTCGCCGTCAGCCCGGACTCGAACTCCAGCAGGGCGGTCGTGACATCGTCGATATCGACCGGCGCCGCCGCCCGGCGCGCCAGGCAGCTTACCCGGCGGACCGGGCCGAAGAGCCATTGCACGGTATCCACGATGTGCAGCCCCATCGACGCGAGCCCGCCGCCCGGCGCCTCTTCGCGCTGGGCGCGCCACATGTCCGGCCGGTAGCCGAGCGCGCTCGGGCTGGAAAAATGGCCTTCGAGATGCAGCACCGTCCCGAAGGCCCCCTCCTCAAGCAGGCTGCGCAGCCGCACCGCCGCGCCGCTGAGCCGCCGGTTGTGCCCGACGGTCAGCACGACGCCGGCGTCGCGGCAGGCCTCGGCCGCCGCCCGGCCGCTCGCCGCGGTAAGCGTGAACGGCTTTTCGACGAAGACATGCCTGCCGGCCCGCGCGGCGGCCACGACCTGTTCGGCGTGCAGCGAGTGCGGCGTGGCGATCAGCACGGCCTCGACCGCCGGATCGGCGAGCGCATCGGCGAATACCGGGCCGGCGGGGCAGCCGAAATCCTGCACGAATGCCTCGCGCTCCGCGGCCACGGGCGAGACGCCGGCGACAAGATCGAGTCCGGGAACGCTTCGGGCCGCCTGCGCCAGTTCCCGGCCCCACCAGCCCAACCCGATCACGGCAACCCCGATCGCCACGGCTCGCCTCCTTCGAACGATAATTTCCGAACCCGCCGGCCGGTCGCAGGAGCATGCCGGTACGGGTCCGAATTTCTGCCGCCACCCTTATAGCAGCACCCGCGACCGGAAATTCTCAAAAAAGAACACTGTTCTGTATTGACCCCGGACGCCGAACCCGGTGAACTGCGAACGGAACGCTGCGCGGCCGAAAACCGCATGACGGCCGGACCAGAAACGGGAGGATCCCACATATGAAGAAATTCGTTGGAGTATTGGCGGCTTCGGCGCTTGCTGCTGCCGCCTGGGCCGCGCCTGCGCAGGCGGCCGAGGTCAGGATCGGCTATTCGATCGCCAAGACCGGCCTGTTCGCGCCGGCCGCGCCGTCGCAGATCAATGCCTACAATCTGTGGGCGGAGCAGGTGAACGCCCGGGGCGGCCTCGACCTCGGCGGCAAGGAAAGGCGCAAGGTCAAGCTGATCCAGTACGACGACCAGTCGAACCCCGGCAACGCCGTGAAGATCTACGAGAAGCTGATCACCCAGGACAAGGTGGACCTGCTGCTCTCGCCCTGGGGCACGCCGCATCATTTCGCCATCGCGTCGGTGCTCGAGCGGCACAAGTTCCCGATGATCGGCAGCACCGCCTCGTCGGTGCAGCTGCGCAACATGAAGCCGGGCAACATCTGGTTCACGACCGCGGCGGTGGCGGACAAGCTGGCGACCGCGATGGTCGGGCTGCTCCAAACGGCCGGCGTCAAGTCCGTAGCCGTCCTGACCAACCAGCTGCCGTTCGGCCAGGAGAACAAGAAATTCCTGATGCCGGCCCTGAAGGCCGCCGGGATCGAGGTTCTCGTCGATGCCGACTATCCGCCCAACATCAAGGACATGACGGCGATCCTGGTGAAGGTGAAGGCGGCGAAGCCGGACGGCGTGATCGGGCTGGCCTATCCGGGCGACTCCATCCTCTACATCAACAAGGCGCGCGAAATCGGGATCGCCGCGAAATTCCAGTATCTGCTGGTCGGGCCGGCCATCGGCTTCTTCCGCGGCATGTTCAAGGGCGCGGCCGACGGCATCGTCACCCTCGGCCACTGGTCGCCGCACGGCGACAACGCCCGCTCCAAGGCCTTCTATGCCGCCTACAAGAAGAAGTTCAAGCAGGAGCCGGACTATCTCGATTCGGTCGAAGCCTGGGTTTCTGTCGAAATCCTCGAGCAGGCGGTCGCCAAGGCCGGCCTGGACAAGGACAAGCTGCGCCAGGCGATTTCGACCGGCACCTTCGACACCATCATCGGCAAGGTCCGCTTCGACGGCGTCCAGAATGCGGTGACGCCGACGGGCTTCCTGCAGATCCAGAAGGGCGAGTTGCACGTCGTCTGGCCGAAGGACCGCCAGACCGCGCCGCTCGCGCCGAAGACCGGTTGGAAATAAAGCCCGCACAGGTCAAACTGAGCCTTGTTGGAGCGGCCTTCGAGCCGCTCCCACTTTCTGGGACCCGGACCGGATAGCGGATCGTGGAATTTCTCCTGTCGGGGCAGTTGCTGGTGGCGGCCCTGATTATCGGCTCGATCTACGGGCTGGTCGCGCTCGGCCTGAACCTGATCTACGGCACCATGCGCCTGCTCAACATCGCGCATGGCGATCTGGTCATGATCGGGGCCTATACCGGATACTGGCTGTTTACCTTGGCGGCGATCTCGCCGGTGCTCGCCATGCTGGCCGCCGGGGCGCTCGCCGGCCTGACCGGGGCGGCGCTCTATTTCGGGCTGTTCCGGCGGCAGCTCACCGGCAGCCAGCCGATAGAACGGATCGAAGCAAACTCGCTGCTGATCTTCTTCGGCATCTCGATCATCATCCAGAACCTGACGGCGCTCGCCTTCACCGCCAGCCCGCGGACCTACCAGGCGCTCGATACCCTCGTCCGCATCGGTGAGGTCAGCATCGCGCAAAGCCGGCTCGTGGCGCTGGCGGTGTGCCTCGGCCTGTCCGCCGCGATCGTGCTGTTCCTGCGCTTCAGCGCGCTCGGCCTGTCGATCCGGGCGCTGATCCAGCACCGGACGGCGAGCCGGATCGTCGGCATCGACGTCGACCGGGTCCAGGCTTTCACCTTCGTTCTCGGCTTTGCGCTCGCCGGCCTTGCCGGCACCCTGATCGGTGTCACCGAACAGATTTCGCCTTTCATGGGCTTCCCCTTCACCATCGTCGCCTTCGTCGTGATCATCCTGGGCGGGCTGGGAAACCTCGCCGGCGGTATCGCGGCCGGTATGGTGCTCGGATTGATCGAGACCTATGGCGTCGCCCTCACTTCGGCGAACCTGCGCTCGGTGCTGATCTACGGCGTCTTCATTCTCGTCCTGATCCTGCGGCCCGAAGGCCTGCTGCAACGGCGCCGCCTGACATGAGGCTGCCGGCGCCGCGCGAAACCGTTCCGCTGCTGCTGGTCGCTGCGATCGCTGCGATCCTGCCCGTGTTCGGCAGCGACTATTACCTCGGCGTCGGTTTCGCCCTGTTCGGCTGGATTGCCCTCGTGCAGAGCTGGACAATCGTCTCGGGGCTGGCCGGCTATATCTCCCTCGGCCATGTCGTGTTCGCCGGGATCGGCGGCTATGTCCTGGTGCTGACCTGGGGCGCTGTGCCGGTCTGGGCGGGGGCCGTGCTGGGCGCCTTGGCGGCCGGCCTGTTCGCGCTGCTGGTCGGCCTGCCGGTGCTCCGGGTGCGCGGACCCTATTTCGTCATCCTGACTTTCGGCCTCGCGGAATTCGCCAAATATGTCGTCATCAATATCGAGAACGCGCTGGGAAAATTCGGCCGGCTGATCCTGGGCGGGCCGCAGGTCGAAACCCTGTACTGGGCGATGGCAGCGGCCGCCCTCGCCGGAACGCTGGCCGTGATCGCCACCCGGCGCGTGCGCCTCGGCGCCGGGCTGGCGGCGGTCCGCGAGGACGAACTGGCGGCGGAAACCATCGGCGTCCCCACGGTGCGCTTCAAGCTGTTCGCCTTCGCCCTTTCCGCCCTGCTGCCCGGTTTCGTCGGCGCCCTGTTCGTGCTGCGCACCGGCTATTTCGAGCCCGCGCAGGCGTTCGACCCGGTGATCTCCTTCACCATCGTCACCATGGCGATCATCGGCGGCAGCGAGGATGCGCGCGGCCCGGTCCTGGGCGCCCTGTTCCTGGTCGTCCTGTCGGAGTTGCTGTGGGCGAGCTTCCCGCAGGTCTACATGATAATTCTCGGCGCATTGCTGATCGGCTTCGTGCTGTTCGCGCCCAACGGCGTTGCCGGCCTGCTGGATCGCCTCCGGTCAACCGGCGGCGCCCGGGCGGCGACATAGCGCCATGCTGACGGTCGACCGGATCGGCAAGTCCTTCGGCGGCGTCCGCGCGCTGCACGACATCTCCTTCACCGTTCCCGAAGGCAGCATCTACGGCATCATGGGGGCGAACGGCGCCGGCAAGACGACCCTGTTCGCAACCATCGCGGGCAATCTGGCGCCGAGCGCCGGCGAGGTGCGGTTGCGCGACCTGCGGTTGACCGGGCTGCCGCCGCACCGGATTGCCGGCGCCGGCGTGGCCCGCACCTTCCAGATCGTCCGGCCGTTCCGCGGCCTTTCCGTTCGCGAGAATGTGGCGACGGGCCTGCGCTTCGGCGCACGCAACCGGGCCGGCGCCGCTGCCCTGGACGCGGCCGGCATTCTCGGGCTGACCGGCCTGGCGCCTGTGGCGGACCGGCCGGCCGGCGCCCTGACGCTGGCGCAGCAGAAGCGCCTGGAAGTAGCGCGGGCCTTGGCGACCGGGCCGCAATTGCTGCTGCTCGACGAAGTCATGGCCGGCCTGACGCCCGCCGAGGTGCAGCAAATGATCGCCATGGTCAGGAGCATCCGCTCCGACATGGGCGTCACGGTGATGATCATCGAGCATGTGATGGGCGCATTGATGGCGCTGTCCGACCATGTCGTCGTGCTCGATCACGGCGAGACGATCGCCGCCGGGCCGCCGGAGGACGTCGCCGACGATCCGGCGGTCCAGACCGCCTATCTGGGGCGTCGGCGATGAACGATGGCGCGCTGCTCGATGTCCGGGGGCTTGCCGGCGGCTACGGCCCGGTCAAGGTGCTGCACGGCATCGATTTTTCCTTGCCGGGCGGAAGGATCACCGCGCTGGTCGGCGGCAACGGCGCCGGCAAGACGACGGCCATGGCGATGCTGGCGGGATTGCTGGAACCGGATTCGGGAACGATCCGCTACGGGGGCAGCGCGGTCGAAGGCTGGGGCTCGGCCCGGCGTGTCGCCGCCGGCATCGTCCTGGTGCCGGAGGGACGTCTGGTCTTCCCCGATATGACGGTGGAGGAAAACCTCCGCCTCGGCGCGATCAACCGGCAGGCGCGCCGGCATACGGCGGACGGCATGGAGCAGGTCTACGCGCAGTTCCCGCGGCTGGGCGAGCGCCGGCGGCAGAGCGCGGGCACGCTCTCCGGCGGCGAGCAGCAGATGCTTGCGCTGGGCCGGGGCCTGATGTCCCGGCCCCGGATACTCCTGCTCGACGAACCGAGTCTGGGACTGGCGCCGATGATGGTCGATCTGATTTTCGAGGCCATCGGGGCGCTGGCGGCAGGCGGCATGACCATCCTGCTGTCGGAACAGAATGTCGGCCTTTCGCTGGAACTGGCCGACCGGGCCTATGTGTTGGAAAACGGCGCAATCGCGCTCTCCGGTTCCGGCCGGGATCTGCTCGGCAATGCCGAGGTCCGGCGGGCCTATCTGGGGCTGTGACCGGCCGGCGGCAGGGTCAGCGGCCGGACAGGAAGTCCAGGATTTCCCGCGCCGTCTCCTCCGGCGCTTCCTCGGCCAGGAAATGGCCGCAGTCCAGCGCCCGGCCCCGCACGTCCTCGGCCCGCTCCCGCCAGCTGTCCAGCATGTTCAGCGCCGTGCCGGTCTGCCAGCCGGGGCGCCGCGCCATGTCGCCGGCCCACAGCACCAGCATCGGACAGGCGATTTTCCGGCCCCGGTCCGCCTCGTCATGGACGAGGTCGAGTGCGATGGCGCGATAGTCCATGCAGGTCGAGCGGATCGTCTCGGGATCGCTGAAGCAGCGCAGATATTCGGCGTAGGCTTCGTCGGTAATCGCGCCGTCGACCGCCGTCCACTGCCCGAGCAGGAAATCCAGGTAGAATTTGGCGCTGTTGCCGATCAGTGTTTCCGGGAACGGCGACGGCTGGCGCATCAGGTGCCAGTGGAACCACGAATAGGCCAGATCCCGGTCCATATTGTCGAAGGCCGCCTGGGACGCCACCACATCGAGCGACGTGAAGCTGCGGACGCGCTCGGGATGGTCGAGCGCCAGGCGATGGCCGACCCGGGCGCCCCGGTCGTGGCCGACGACGTGGAAACGCTCGAACCCCAGCGCCGCCATGACCTCGACCTGATCCTGCGCAGAGGCGCGTTTGCAGTGGTCGGCCTGATCGTCGGAGGCCGGCTTGCCGCTGTCGCCGTAGCCGCGCAGGTCGGGCGCCACGACGGTGTAATGCTCGGCGAACCGCGGCGCCACCTTGTGCCACATCGCATGGGTCTGGGGGTATCCGTGAAGCAAGAGCAGCGGCGGGCCCGCGCCGCCATGCATCAGCTCGATGCCGACGGACGAAACCTCGATCCGGGTCCGGGTGAAACCTTCGAACATGGGAGATTCGTTCTTTGCCGATGGAAGACGGTGACCGGAGAATATGCGGGTTTTCGGGGGAACTGCGAGTCTCTATTCGCCTCCGGGCCGGGCCGCCGCGGCGGCCGTTCGCAGTACGGCGCGACGTTGAGAGGCGGCCCGACCTGTCCTATGACGAACCGTGCCGGCGACAATGGATTTGCGGAAGGGTGAGGGGGTTTTCTTGACCAGATCGAAGCAGCGGCGTGGCCAAATCGCCGGGCGGATCGCCGCAAGCCTCGCCCGGTCTCCGGCCGACCCTGGCGACGCTAGACCGCCGGATGTCCGAGGCAGCCGCCGAAATTGGAATTACCGTTATCGACGCCCAAGCCTGAAGGGGTTCGCGAACTGCCCGGCCGGGCTACTCCGCCGGCGCGACGGCGCCCAGTTCCGCGCCGGAGCGTGACGGCAGAAGCAAGGCGGCAGCGATGACGACTGCGGCGGCCCCGGCGACGATCAGCATGACGGTTTCGAAGGAGCCGTCGTTCGCCAGCACCCAGCGGGCGGCCATGATCGCCAGCGCTCCGACTCCGAGATTGAGCAGGAATTTGACCGACAGCACCTTGGTGCGCCACTGGTCCGGGACATAGCGGGCAAGCACGGCGTCGGTAATCGGGATCTGGCCGAACACGAAGGCCATGGCGAGCAGCGTGGCGGCGAACAATGCGTAATCGGTCTGCAGCGCCATGACGGCGAGGAACAGCGGCTGGGCCAGCGCGACGGCCACCAGCACCGGCTTGATGCGGTGCCGGTCGATGAGCCGGCCGACGGCGAGCTGCGAAAAGGCGGCCGCGGCGTAGACGATTGCGGCGAGGGCGCCGGTCAGCGCGATATCGTCCGTAATGCCGGTCATGCGCACGTCGAACAGGCGCGGCACCAGGAAGGTCATGGCGCCGAACACGAAGCCGCCGGCCCCGGTGACCAGGGCGAGCGCCACCAGCGCCCGCTGCCAGCCCGCGGCGAAGGAGACATGGGCGCGCTCCTGCGGCGTGCCGGGCGCCGGGTCGGCCCGGCCTGAGCGGATCATGCCGACATAGGCGAGGCCGAGGGCGACAGACATGACGCCCGGCACATAGAAGGCGGCGCGCCAGTCGATGAAGGACAGGATCAGCCCGGTCAGCAGGGGCGCGCCGGCCACGCCCATATTGCCCCACACGCCGTTGACGCCGAGACGCCAGCCGACATTGCCGCCGCCCTGGATGACCATGGAAATGCCGACCGGATGATAGATGGCGGCGAAGACGCCGATGACCGCCAGCCCGATGCCGATCTGAAGCGGAGATTGCGCCAGGCCGGTTGCCAGGGAGGACAGGCCGATGCCGATGAAGAACACCGCCATCATGGTGTTGCGGCGCCATTTGTCGGCCAGATGCGCGGCCAGCGGGGCGCAGGCGGCGAACAGCACCATCGCCGGGATGCCGTAGGGCAGCATTTCCGCGTAGGCGCCGTTCTCCGCCAGGCCGAACGCCAGCCCCGCGCTGAACGCCGCCTTGGCGAAGATCAGCATGAACAGGTGGTCGGCGAAATGGCCGACATTGAGGAACAGGAAATGGCTTCGGTTGGCGGTCATGCGCGCGGGCTTCAGCGGGGCGGGCCGGCCGCAAGATAGGGGCGCATTCCGCCATTGTCATTGACAACATGCCGGCCGCGAACCCCCAATGCGCAGGCGAATAGGCCGGGAGTGGGGGCGCACAATGTCGGAAACGCTGGTTTATATGACGGCCGGGTCGGTCGAGGAAGCCAGGGCGATCGGCGCCAGCCTGGTCGAGCGGCGGCTGGCCGCCTGCGTCAACATCCTGCCCGGCATGCTCTCGCAATACCGCTGGGAGGGCAGCGTACAGACCGACGAGGAGGCCGTCCTGATCGCCAAGACGCGCAGCGAACTGGTTGAGGCCATGACCGGCCATGTCCGCGAAATCCACAGCTACGATTGCCCCTGCGTCGTCGCACTGCCGATCCGGGGCGGCAATCCGGAATTCCTGCAATGGATCGCCGACGAGACGGCAGGCCCTGAACCCAACGAATAGAGGCCCTCGGCCGTTGCGGCGTATGCCGGGCATTTCCCAAGCGCTTGGGTTATGTTAGATTAAGGGATGCCGACTGTCCTTCGTCTCGATGGCCTGCGCGTCGTCATCTATCCCAACGATCACCGGCCCGCGCATGTCCATGTCGTTGGCGGCGACGGAGAGGCGGTCTTTGACCTGCACTGACCGGATGGGCCGCCGGAGCTGCGCAGGTCTCGCGGTTTTGGAATGCGGGACGCGAATCGAATTGGCGCATCGCTGGCACGGACTTTGCCGATGCTGTGCGCGGAATGGAGAAAAATCCATGGCGGTGACTGAGTTGGAGTTCGAGCGTGCCGAGGCGCGGGCGCAGAAAGAGCGGAAGGCCGGCTATGTTCGCTCGGCCCGATACGACCGGCGCAGGCGGCGCGTAATTCTGCAACTGAACACCGGCGTCGAACTGAGCTTTGCCGCGGAAATGGCGGAAGGGCTGGCCGGCGCCTCGCCCGGCGACCTGGCGCAAATCGAGATCAGCCCGAGCGGATTGGGTCTCCACTGGCCGCGCCTCGACGCCGACCTCTACGTTCCCGCCCTGTTGCAGGGTATCTTCGGCTCCGGAAACTGGATGGCTGCACAAATGGGTGCGGCAGGCGGCAAGGCGAGATCGGCTGCCAAGTCAGAGGCCGCACGGGAAAACGGGCGCAAGGGCGGACGGCCGCGCCGGACGGCGGGCCGCTAGGGTTCCCGACTACATGAAATCCCGTTCGTGGACGATCGCCGTGAGATAGGTTGCGGCGAGCAGGCGGCGGGTATCCGTCATGTCCAGCGGCTGTTCCCGGCGCCAGGCTTCCAGCATGTCGGTCGAGCGATTGTCGGCGACGGTGCGAATTTTGGCGTCGTAGTGCGCCATCCGCGCGTCGTCCTCGGCGGCATCGGCCCGGCCGGAAAGCACACGGGCGATCTCGGCGACTTCCGGATTGTTCGGGCCGAACGCCTGTACCCGTTCGGCGAGCGCGGTTTCGAGCAGGCTGTCGGCTGTCCCGTCCTCGTTCAGGAACAGGTTCGCGATCGCCAGGTTGAAGCGGGTGAGCGCGACTGCGCCGGTCAGGAATTCGCGGTGGCGGGCGCGGCGGACGTCGCCGAAAGTTTCGACGTGGCGTTGTTCCATGCGCTGGTGAAACAGCGAACTGCGCGCGACCGGCGATACCGCCATGCCGCCGGTCCACTCAAGCGCCGCCGCCCAGGCGTCGAGCGCCGACGACAGGGCCGCGGCGGCGCCCTTATGGTCCTGGTCGATCAGGAAGGCGAGCGCGCAATTGTTTTCGCCGGCGGCGCGGCGCGGGTCGCCGGCCGGAAATTCCTGCGCCAGCGCGGCTGCCCGCCGCCACAGGTGAACCGCCTCCTCCCGCCGGGCGGCGCGATAGGCCTCCAGCGCGGCGGCCGAAAGCGCGTCCCATTCCCACTCTGCCGATAAGGTGCCCACGGCCCGGCGATCCCGCGGCGCTATTCGTTCAGGAGATAGCTCTCCATCGAATCGTCCATCGCTTCGACCCACGGCGTGTGGTGGACCGGGGCCATGGAGCCGGTCATGACCGATCTGTACCGGTTATCGCGAAAGGTCATGATGTTCTGCTTCTTGTGCTTCTTCCACTGGAAGAAGGCTTCGGTGGCGCCGTTCACGTCGAAGCTCGGATAGTCGGTCTCCGCGATCAATTCCTTGACGTAGTCGCCCTGGTAGCGGATCGCGCTATAGTCGTCCTCGAGCGCGTCCTCCCTGGCCTCCCGTTCGGCAACGTCGGCCTCCCGGACCTCCCGGTCCGGCACCTGGATCCGGCCCATGATGACGTCGCGGACATACCAAGCCTGGCCGTCGAACATGTTGAAGGTGTACCACTGGTCCTGCATGCCCAGGTAGAACAGCCTGGGGTTGTCGACCCAGACGACACCCTTGTAGAGGTCGGCGGTGGCCAGCCGGTTGGCGGTTTTCAGGCACAGCTCCGGCGCCATGAACGGGAAGTGGTGCAGATAGCCGGTGCACAGGATGATGGCGTCGACGTCCGCCGTCGAGCCGTCCTTGAAGGTGCAGGTGTTGCCGACGACCTTCTGGAGCAGCGGCACCTCCTTCCAGTTGTCCGGCCAGTCGTAGCCCATGGCGGCGGTGCGGTGGCTGACGGTGACGGATTTGCAGCCGTATTTCCAGCATTGGGAGCCGATGTCCTCGGCCGAATAGCTGGTGCCGATGATCAGGATATCCTTGTCCTTGAACTCGACGGCGTCGCGGAAGTCGTGCGCGTGCAGGACGCGGCCGTTGAAGCGGTCGAGCCCGTCGAAATGCGGCACGTTGGGTGTCGAGAAATGGCCTGACGCCACGACGACATGGTCGAAGCTCTCGGAGTTCTCCGTGTCGCTCTCCAGATCGTGGGCCGTCACGGTGAACAGGCCCGTTGCGGCGTCGAAATCGACCCGGCGGACCGGCGTGCGAAAGCGGATCGAATCGCGCACGCCCGCCTTCTTCACGCGGCCTTCGATATAGTCGAACAGAACCTCGCGCGGCGGATAGGAGGCGATCTGCTTGCCGAAATGCTCCTCGAAGGAATAGTCGGCGAACTCCAGCCCTTCCTTCGGGCCGTTCGACCACAGATAGCGGTACATCGAGCAATGGACGGGCTCGCCGTATTCGTCCAGCCCGGTTCGCCAGGTATAGTTCCAGAGTCCGCCCCAGTCCGCCTGCCTCTCGTAACAGACGATCTCCGGAATCTCCGCTCCGCCGACCTTCGCCGACTGGAATGCCCTCAACTGGGCGAGGCCCGACGGCCCCGCGCCGATTACCGCAACTCGTTTGCCCATCGTCTCACTCACTGTCCTGACCGGCGGCCCGACAAGGCCGGAAGCGCCGGCACTGTTATGATTTCCGCATCAGCGGCTGAAACCAATCTTTACCAATATGCACCAATTCAGTCACTCATTTATTCGGCACATCTCGGTAGTTCGGCCCGATGCAGCGATGCACACCGATCGAAACTGCGACATTAGTGCATAATTTGCTTGCATAAAGCCCTTTTTTTGTCATGCTGTGCTCGATTGACCGTAGCCGCGCGGCATTCGGGCGACCTGCCAGGCAAATTGGTCTAAATTGGTCAAGGCGCGATTTGGTTGCTTTGCGGATTCGGTCGTGTGGGTCATCCGGTGTGCCGCCAGGCTTCCGGTTGGCCTCGGGGACGCCGCCGGACGAAGAGCGCCGGCGCCGGTGTTTCAATTCAAGCGCATCAATTCTGGGAGGCAGGTATGGTACGCAAGACACTCGAACGCAAGATCAGCAGGCGGAAATTCCTCGGAACCTCGGCGGCGTCCGGGGCTGCACTAGCCGCGACGGGCACGGGCCTGTCGCGCGTTTCCTTCGCTGCCGGCCACACCATCAAGATCGGTTTCCTGGCGCCGCTCACCGGCCCGGTCTCCGCCTGGGGCAAGCCCGGCCTCGACGGCTGCCTGATATGGGCCGACTGGGTCAACGCCAAGGGCGGCGTGAAGATCGGCGGCAAGTCGTACAAGATCGAGTTCGTCGGCTACGACAACGAATACGATGCCGGCAAGGCGAAAACCGGCGCGACCAAGCTGATCAAGGAAGACGGCGTCAAATTCATCATGATGCTGGGCGGAGATCCCTGGCCGGGCGTGGAGAAGATCGCGGCGCGGGAAGGCATGCTGTTCTCGACGCTCCTTCCCAGCGATCTGTCGCCGGACACGAAGACGCTGCTCGCGCCGTGCGAGGTGCATCCGATCTATAACGTCACCGGCGTCGAATGGCTGGCGGAGAACAAGAAGAATCTCAAGACCGCCGCGATCTGCGCCCAGGACGATTCCCTCGGCAAGCCTTCGGTGGCGACCTATCTGGCGGCCTTTGAGGCGGCCGGGATCAAGATGGTCGACGCGCCGCTGTTCTTCGATCCGGCGACGACCGACTTCGCGCCGGTGATGACCAAGCTGCTGGCCAAGAAGCCGGATATCCTGTGCCTGGACACCTGCTACGCGGATTATGTCCATCCGCTGTGCGAACAGGCGTTCCAGCAGGGCTACAAGGGGCAGATCATCTCCTGCACCGCCGACTTCTACCAGAAGATCATCGAGAAGACGTCGAAGGACTTCATGGAAGGCTTCGTCTTCCAGTTCCCGGATTTCGACGATCCGGCGCTCAACAGCAAGGCCGTGAACTTCGTCAAGCCGAACGAGTTCTACGCCGAATACGCCAAGCGCTACGGCGCCAAGGAATGGGGCGCGGTGTCCTGGGAATATGCCTCGATCATGGACCTGTGGGCAGACGCTGCCGCCAAGGCGGGCAGCGCCGAACCGGGGCCCGTCCTGAAAGCGATGAAGGCCGGCGGCACCGGCAAGCACGCCTTCGGCGACGCCAAATGGTGGGGCAAGGAGCTGTTCGGCATCGACAACGCCCTGGTCGGCAACTGGCCGGTCGTGGTGATCGAGGGCGGCAAGGCCAAAATCAAGGCCTTCAAGTCCATTCCCGCCTGGTGGGACAAGCACAGCAAGCTGATGATCAAGCACATGACGGCCCTGGGCCAGATGTGGAATCAGCGCTGATTTCGCGCTAGGGTCCCTATGGCGCCGTTGCGGCGCCCGGATGGTGTACCGGGGCCGGGCCTTGCCCGGCCCCGGCTCCGTTCTGCAGCCCCGGCACTTGAGGCCCTTTGATGGATCTGCTGTGGCAGACCGCCATCAACGCCATGTATGCCGCCAGCTATATGGCGCTGATAGCGGTCGGACTGGTCATGATCTTCGGCGTCATGGGCGTGATCAACTTCGCCCATGGCGAGCTCTACATGGTCGGCGCTTATTGCGTCGTGTTCCTGTACGCCCACGAGAAGTTTCCCTTCTTCCTGGCGGTCGCCGCGGGCCTGATCTTCGTCGGGATCGTCGGCCTCGTCATGGAACGGGCGATGTTCCGCCCCTTGCGGGATAACCCGCTGGGCGGCCTCATCGCGTCGATCGGCTTCCTGCTGATTCTTCAGACCCTGGCCGTGCTCGGTTTCGGCCGGCGCATGGGCCATGTTCCGCCGGCGACCCAGGGCAAGATCGAGATCTTCGGCGCCATCCTGACCTATCAGCGGCTGTTCGTGATCGTCGCGGCCATCCTGCTGCTGGCGGCGCTTTGGGCCTTTCTCAAGCGCTCGAAATTCGGCTGGGCGCTGCGCGCCTGCGCCCAGGATGCCGAGGCTGCGGCACTCCAGGGCATCTCGATGAACCAGACGGCGCGCGTCGCCATGTTCATCGGGGCCGCGCTTGCCGGGGTTGCCGGGGCGCTGACCGCGCCGCTGGTGAGCCCGACGCCCTATATCGGCCACTCGATCATCGTCACCGCCTTCATCATCATCATCGTCGGCGGCATCGGCAGCCTCGAGGGCGCGGTGATCGCGGCGGTCCTCTACGCCTTCGTCCACACTTTCGTCACGACCTTCTTCGACGGCGTGATCGCCAACATAGTCGGTCTCGCCCTGATGCTCGCCGTGCTGGTGGTGCGGCCGACCGGCCTGTTCGGAGCGAAGGAACGTGCCTGAACCGGCGGGCGCGGCGAATCCGGAAAATTCCGTCTGGCGGATCGCCGGGCGGCTGAAGCTCGTCTTCCTGTTCGCGGCCTTGGCGGTCCTGCCCTACCTGCTGAGCTATTCGCAGCAGGAAATCGCCGTCCTGCTGGTCGTGAACGTCCTGCTGGTCTGCAGCTACCGCCTGATGACGCTCACCGGCGAATGGTCGCTCGGTCACGTCGTCATCATGGGCGTCGGCGCCTATGCCAGCGCGTTGCTTTCCAAACGCCTTGGTATGCCGGTGCCGGTTTCCATGCTGGCGGGCGGCATCGTGGCGGCGGGCACCTCCGCCATCCTGAGCTTTCCGCTGTTCCGGATGAAGGGCTTCTATTTCCTGATCGGGTCCTTCGCCGCCGGCGAGATCATCCGGCTGATCTGGAAGCGTTTTACCGATCCGTTCGGCGGCCCCAAGGGGCTCAAGCGGATCGACGCCTTTCCCGACATCGACACCGGTTTCCTGTCGATCGATTTCTACGAGCCGGTCAACTACTACTTCTTGGCGCTGGTCGTGGTTTCGGCGTCGCTGTTCGTGCTCTACCGGATTGAGCGCTCGCGCATCGGGCTGACCTTCCACGCGATTCACTGGCAGGACAGGCTGGCCGAATCCGTCGGCGTCGACACCTTCCGCTACCGCACGCTCGCCTTTGTCATCGCCTCCTTTTTCGCCGGCATCGCGGGGGGCCTTTACGGCCACTATGTCGGGGCGGTGAACCCGACCCGCTTCGGCGTCGACCAGATGGTCTATGTCCTGGTCTGGGCGATCGTCGGCGGCACCGCGACCTTCCACGGCCCGATCCTCGGCGTCGTCGTGCTGACCGTCATTAACGAGATCGTCCTGCGCGGGCTTGGCCTCGACACGGTCCGGCCGCTGATCTACGGCGCCATCCTGATCCTGTCGGTGCTGTATCTGCCCGACGGCCTTGAGAGCGTCGGGCCGAGGCTGCGGGCCTGGGTGCAGCGGCGCCGGGCCGGGCCGGCCGCGGCGGGAGGCGGGGCGGCATGAACGCACCGGGCGAAGGGCCGATCCTGGAAGCGCCCATCCTGGAAGCAAGGGGGCTGACCCGCCGCTTCGGCGGCCTGGTGGCGGTCGACGATTTCAGCTTTACCGTCCGCGAGGGTGCAATCCACGGCCTGATCGGGCCGAACGGCGCCGGCAAGACGACGACCTTCAACGTGATCAGCGGTTTCTACGCGCCGACCGCCGGCCAGGTGCTCTATCGCGGCCGGGACATTTCCGGCCGCAAGACCAGCGCGCTCGCCGCGATGGGCCTTGTGCGAACTTTTCAGGGCTCGACCCTGTTCCAGGAATTCACGGTTCTGGATAACGTCCGGGTCGGGCGCCACCTCAGCGCCGGCGCCGGTTTCGTCAGCCGGCTGCTCGGCGCCGACCGGGCGTCGGAACGGGCCGCAGACGCCAGGGCGCGGGAGAATCTGGCCTTTTTCGGTCTGCAGGATTTGGCCGACGAACCGGTCTCGAACCTGCCGCACGGTCACCAGCGCATGCTCGGCATGGCGGTCGCCCTGGCGGCGGAGCCGAGTGTGTTGCTGCTGGACGAACCCTTCACCGGCATGAATCCGGAGGAAACCCGGCGCATGATGGACCTGGTCCGGCGCATTCGCGACCGCGGCGTCACCGTCATGCTGGTCGAGCACGACATGCAGGCGGTGATGAACCTGTGCGACATCATCACGGTGATGAATTTCGGCGCCCTGCTGGTCGAGGGCGCGCCGGACGACGTGCGCAACGACCCGGCGGTCATCGAAGCCTATCTCGGCGCCGCCACGGACAACGGGGCGGGCCATGCTGCTTGAGCTCCACGACATCGAGGTGCGCTACCAGAAGGTGGTTGCGCTGAAAGGCGTCTCGATGGCGGTGCCGGCGGGCGGCATCGTCACCATTATCGGCGCGAACGGGGCCGGCAAGACGACGACCCTGCGCGCCATATCGGGCCTCGAGCCGCTGACCCGCGGCGAAATCAACTTCGACGGCGCGCGCATCGACGGCCTCGTGCCGGAGGAGATCGTACGCCTGGGCGTTGCGCACGTGCCGGAAGGACGGCGGGTGTTTCCGGACCTGACGGTCGAGGAGAACCTGCGCACCGGCGCCTTTCTCCGGAAGGACAAGGCGGCGGTCGACGCCACCCTGGCGGAGGTCTTCGAGCGCTTCCCGCGTCTCGCCGAGCGGCGCAAACAGTGGGCGCGCTCCATGTCCGGCGGCGAGCAGCAGATGCTGGCGATCGGCCGGGCGCTGATGAGCGCGCCGCGGGTGCTGCTGCTCGACGAGCCGTCGATGGGCCTGTCGCCGGTCATGGTGCAGGAGATCGCCCGCATCGTCACCGACATCTCGGCCCAGGGCACGCCGGTCGTCCTGGTCGAGCAGAATGCGGAAATGGCGCTGCTGCTGGCGCAATATGCCTATGTCCTCGAAACCGGCGCCGTGGCGCTGGAAGGCCAGGCGGAGGATCTGCACGAGAACGACCACGTCCGCCGCGCCTATCTCGGCGGGTAGCGCCGGCAGGGCGCCGCCGGTAGGGTGGGGCGTCGCAGACCGGGAGCCCTGCCATGCCTGACGGCCCGAACGCCCGACCGCCTTCGAATTCCGGGGGTCGTCCCAACAGAAAATTGCGCTCGCGCATCACGACCGACGGGCTCGACCGGGTCGCGCACCGCGCCTTCATGCGCGCGATGGGGCTGGACAGCGCGGCGATCGCCCGGCCGATGGTCGGCGTCGTGACGACCGAAGGCGAGATGACGCCCTGCAACATGGGCCTCGCCAACCAGGCCGATTACGCCCAGCGCGGCATCGTCGAGGCCGGCGGCACGCCGCGGGAGTTCCGCACCATCTCGGTCTCCGACGGCATCTCGATGCAGCATCAGGGCATGAAATTCTCGCTGCTGTCGCGCGAGATCATCGCCGACAGCGTCGAGGCCGTGGTGCGCGGCCATGCCTACGACGCGCTGGTCTGCTTCGCCGGCTGCGACAAGACCCTGCCCGGCATGATGATGGCGATGGCGCGGCTCAACGCGCCGTCGGTCTTCATCTACGGCGGCTCCATGCTGCCCGGCACGCGCGGCGGCGAGGACGTGACGGTGCTGACCGCCTACGAGGGCGTCGGCGGCGTGCTGGTCGGCACGGTGCCCGAAGAAGAAGTCAACGCGCTGGAGCTGGTCTGCGCGCCGACAATCGGCGCCTGCCCCGGCCAGTTCACGGCGAACACGATGGGCATGGTCTCCGAGGCGCTCGGCCTAGCGCCGCTCGGCTCGTCGATGATCCCGGCGGTCTTCGCCGAGCGTCAGGGCATCGCCCGGCGCGCCGGCCGCGCCGTCATGGCGGCGCTGGAGCGGGGCGGGCCCCTGCCGCGGGACCTGGTGACCCGCACGAGCCTGGAGAATGCCGCGGCCGTCGTCGCGGCGACCGGCGGCTCGACCAACGCGGCGCTGCACCTGCCCGCCATCGCCAACGAGGCCGGCATCGGCTTCGACATGGACGATGTCGCAAGAGTGTTCGACCGCACGCCCCTGGTCGCCGACCTGCAGCCCGGCGGGCGCTTCCTCGCCAGGGACGTCCACGGCATCGGCGGCGCGCCGGTCGTTTTCCGCCTGCTGATGGAAGGCGGCCTGTTCGACGGCAATGCGCTGACTTTCACCGGCGAGACGATGGCCGACGCGCTCAAGGGCGTTCCCGATCCGGACGGCGAGATTATCCGCTGCAAGGGCGACGAACGCTCGCCCGACGGCGGCGTGATCGTGCTCAAGGGCAACCTGTGCCCGGACGGCGCGCTCCTGAAGGTCGCCGGGCTGAAATCGGCGTATTTCAAGGGCCCGGCCCGGGTGTTCGACGAGGAGGAGAGCTGCAACGCCGCCGTCAAGGCCCAGGAATACACCGATGGCGAGGTCATCGTCATCCGCAACGAAGGCCCGGTCGGCGGTCCCGGCATGCGCGAGATGCTCGGCACGACGGCGCTGATCTACGGCCAGGGCCGCGGCGAGAAGGTGGCGCTGCTGACCGACGGCCGCTTCTCTGGCGCGACCCGCGGCATGTGCATCGGCTATGCCGCCCCGGAAGCCGCGGTCGGCGGCCCGCTCGCCCTGATCCGCGACGGGGACGTTATCGAGATCGACGCCGCCGCGCGCTCGATCAACGTCCTGCTGTCCGAGGAGGAACTGGCCGCCCGCCGCAAAGCCTGGCAGGCCCCGGACCCGCGCCGGCTCGGCGGCGCGCTGGAGAAATACGCCCGGCTGGTCGGCCAGGCCAACAAGGGCGCCGTCACCCATTCCGGCGGCGTCGAGTGGGACTGGGAGGAGTAGGGCGCGCCATTTGCGGCGCCGCCGTTTTGACCGGGGTTCCGCTGCAAAAGGCGCGCAAACATCCGGAACCCCCTTGAATGCCGCTCCGGATTGAGGCCGTCGCGCCCCGTAGAATCTCCATTGTTTCCCCGGACGGAGCGCAGCGACGATCCGGGGACCAGGGCTACAGGCTGAAGCCTTTCGGGTCGACTCTGGTCCCCGGAACAAGTCCGGGGCGGCAATTGTGTCAGGGTTTCGACAGTCCGATCCGGCCCGGCATCGGCAGTCGCAGCGCCCTTCGGTTTCGCCCCCGACCCAATCTCCTTTGTTTCCCCGGAGGGAGCGCAGCGACGATCCGGGGCCCAGAGCCACAAGCAGAGGCCTTTCGGGTTGACTCTGGTCCCCGGATCGCCCCTGCGGGGCGTCCGGGGCGGCACTGTGGGATTCGAGTCCGGGGCGCACCGTTCTTGCGTTTTCCGCGCTCCGGAAAAGCCGCGTCGGGCGAGTCCGTTGCGCCCCGTAGAACCCCCGTTGTTTCCCCGGACGGAGCGGTCTGCCCTGGAACCCGGCTCGCCCTTCGGTTGGCCGGGGTGACAGCTATGGAATTTTCCGACGTGGCGGCAGCGAGGAGAGGTCTCAGGATGCCCGGTGCCGCCGCCAGGTCCAGACGATGGTGAAGACGGCGGCGGCGAGCAGCAGGGCGCCGATCGGGCGGGTCAGGAACACCGTCGCGTCCATGTCGTTGGCCGTTAGTGCGTTCCTCAGGTTGGTCTCGATCATCGGCCCGAGCACGAGGCCCAGGACGACCGGCGCCATCGGGAAACCGAACCGGATAAGGACGTATCCGCCGAGGCCGAGCACCGCCATCAGCCCGACCTCGAAGGTCGTGTTGTTGATGGCGAAGGCGCCGGTCGCGCACAGCACGCCGATAATCGGGATCAGGATGCGCGGCGGCAGTTTCAGGATCGCCGGCAGCCAGCGCCGCGTGCCCAGGCCGATGACCAGGATGCAGAGGTTGGCGAACAGAAGGATGAGCAGGATCTGGACGAACAGGTCGCTCTTTTCGGCGATGAAGAACGGGCCGGGGTCGATGCCCTGGATGAGCAGGGCGCCGATCAGGACGGCCGTCACTGTGTCGCCCGGAATGCCCAGCGTGAGCAGCGGGATGAGGGCGCCGCCGGTGACAGCGTTGTTGGCGGTCTCCGCCGCAATCACGCCGCGCGGATCGCCCTCTTCCTCTGCGTTCGGCACCTTTTTCCGCGCCGATTCGCCATAGGAAATCCACGCGGCGATGGTTGGCCCGGTGCCGGGCAGGATGCCGATGCCGGTGCCGATGAACGCGCTGCGGATCGTCAGCCACTTGTTGCGCAGATAGTGCGAAAGGACTTCCCCCATGCCGACCCGCCGCTGCGCCGGCAGGGTCGCCAGGCTGTCCTTGCGCGCCGCCTGGACCAGCATTTCGGACACGGCGAAGAAGGCGATCAGCGCCGGCATCAGGGGAACGCCGCCGAGCAGGTTCGGATCGCCGAAGGTCAGCCGGGTCATGCCGCCGACCGGGTCGATGCCGCTGCAGCCGAGCAGCATGCCGAGCGCGGCGGCGATCATGCCCTTAAGCAGCGAGCCGCCGGAAACTGCCGCGACGCAGACCAGCCCGAAGGTGCCGAGGGCGAAATATTCCACCGAGGTGAATTCGAGCGCAAAGTCCGCGAGCCTGGGCGCGGCGAGCATCAGGACGAGGATCGAGACGAACCCGCCGATGAACGACGAGATGACCGACAGGCTGAGCGCGAGATCGGCCTTGCCGCGGCGCGCCATCCTGTAGCCGTCGAGCGCCGTCGCCGCGTTGCCCGGCGCGCCGGGCGTGTTGATCAGGATGGCCGGGATCGAGCCGGCGAAATAGCCGCCGCAATAGATGCCCAGCAGCAGGGCCATGGCGACCTCGAAGGAGGCGCCGAAGGTCAGCGGGGTTGCGATGGCGACGCCGGCGGTCGCGGTCAGGCCGGGCGCGGCGCCGAAGATGAGGCCGACGACGACCCCGATCAGGATCCAGAGCAGAATCATCGGGTCGGCGATTGCGCCGAGCGCGGCGCCGATCGCGGAAAACGGGATCAGGTCCATGTCGGCAGCAGAACGGTGAAACCGTAGCGGAAGACCGCGTAGACCGTCGCCGAAACCGCGATCGGGATCAGGGCCAGTTCAAGCGGCTTGCGCGAGCCGAGAATCCACAGGGCGAGGATTGTGAACGCCCAGGTGCCGAGCCGGAAATCGACATAGCGGAACGCCAGGCAGTAGAGCAGGAACAGGGCGGCGATCAGGACGCCGCGGCGCCGAATCAATCCTGAAACGGCGTCGGCCGTGGCGAGCGCGCCCGGCTTCAGGGTGAGCAAGCCGCCGAGCAGCACCAGCGCGCCGGCAATCAGGCCGGGGAAAAAGCGCGCCGAAAGGGTGGACTGACGCTCGTTGATCTCGATGTCGGCGACCAGCAACGCCAGCACAATGCCCAGCGCCACGACCGCCAGCCCGACGATCCGGTCCGCCCGTTTCGGCACGCGCCCTCCGCGGCCTCTTCGACCGGCCGGACTCGCAGTCCGCTACTTGATCAGGCCGATGTCCTTCAAGACGACCTGGTGCTTCGCGACATTGGCGTCGATGCGCTTCTGGAACCCTTCGCCGTCGAGGAACGCCTCGTTGAAGTTGAATTTCTTGTAGAGCGCCGACGTCGAAGCCTGGTTGGCCACCGTCTTCACGACCGCGCGGAGCTTGCCGACGACGGCGGCCGGCGTGCCCTTGCGCGTCAGCAGGCCGAACCACACGGCGACCGTGAAGTCATAGCCCTGTTCCTTGAAGGTCGGCACGTTCGGGAAATAGGGCACGCGCTTGCCGGCGGCGATGCCGATCACCCGGAGCTTCCCGCCCTTGGCGAGTCCCGTGTAGTTCGGCGCGCCGACGAACACGAAATCGACCTCGCCGGAGAGCGTCTTGGTGATCGCGCCTTTACCGCCCCGGCCGCCGATATGCTTCATCCCGATGCCCTGGGCCTTGGCGAAGATCTCCATGTTGATGTGCTGGGTCGCGCCCGGGCCCGGCGTGGCGTATTTGATGCCGCCGGGCTTGGCCTTGGCCGCCGCGACGATGTCCTTTACCGACTTGAACGGGCTGTCCGCCTTGACGGCGAGGCCGATCGGCACCTCGACGAGCTGCGCCAGCGGCACGAAATCGCTCGTCACATAGCCCGGTTTCGAAATCAGCGGCCGGGCCGTCAGCGCGCCGGTCGAGCCCATCAGCAGGGTGTAGCCGTCGCCCTTCGCCTTGTTGGCTTCGGCGGTGCCCTTGCCGCCGCCGGCGCCCGGAATGTTCTGGACTACGAAGGGCACCTTCAACGCCTTCTTGAGCTGTTCGGCGATCACCCGGGCGGTGCCGTCGAGGGAATCGCCGGCGCCGAACGGCACGACGATCCTGACCGGTTTTTCCGGATATTCCGCGACGGCGGGCGCGGCGACGGCAACCGCTGCGATGCCGGCGGCAACGGCGAGCGGACGCGTAAGCGATAACGACAATTTCATAACCATTTTCTCCCGATTTTCGGCCCGTGCCCGGTCCCGGTTTCCGGCGGAACGGATACGTCGAACCGGATGGGGCGAACCCTGCATGGACTTGCCGAAAGCGTATTTCTATCATCCGACCCGGTCAACGGCGGCAGGGACGGCTCATGCCCGACATCTCGATTTCCTATCTCAACGGCAGGGACGTCGACGCCCTCGCCATGACCGACGGGGAAATCCTCGCTGCGGTCGAATCCGGCCTGCGCGCCCAGGGCAACGGCGAGACGGTCCTCGAACCGCGGGTCCACCTGGTGCCGGAATCGTCGGACAAAGGCCATTTCAACGTCTTGCGCGGCTACGTCAAACCGCTCGGATACGCCGGCTTCAAGATGGTCGGCGACTTCGTCGACAACTACAAACAGGGCCTGCCCTCGGAGATGGCGATCCTGTGCCTGTTCGATCCCGAGACCGGGATGCCGCGGGCGATCGTCGACGCGACGGCCATTACCGAAATGCGCACCGGCGCGATGACGGCGATCGGCGCCAAGTACCTGGCGCGCAAGGACTGCCGGGTCCTCGGCCATATCGGGGCGCGGGGCACGGCCTACTGGAACGTCCGATTGCTCGACAGCCTGTTCGATTTTGACGAGATCCGAGTCCATTCCCGCCGGCCGGAGAGCCGGGACGCCTTCGGCGCCCGGCTGAGCGAAGACCTGAACAAGACGGTGATCGTCACGGACACCTGGAAGGACTGCCTCGACGGCGCCGACATTCTGGTCGAGGCTTCGCGCCTACCCGCGCCCGAGCCGCTTTTCCTGACGGAATGGGTCAAACCGGGAGCCTTCGTCGTGCCCTACGGCACGATGAGCAGCGTCGAGCTTTCGCTCACCGACATCATGGACAAGATCGTGGTCGACGACTGGGGCCAGTGCAAGCCGGGCAAACCTTTCGGGTCGCTGCGCCGCCATGTCGACGAGGGCAGGCTGACCGAAGAGACCCTGCACGCCGAAATGGGCGAGATCGTCGCCGGCCTGAAACCCGGCCGGGAGAGCGACGGCGAGACCAACCTGTTCTGGCACCGCGGCCTCAGCCTGAGCGACATCGCGCTCGGCGCGGCCATGCTGGAAAAGGCGGAACGGACGGGCATCGGCGCGACGCTACCGTTCGCCTGATCCGCTGTCGCGACGATGCAGCGGGCAACTGTCCCATGACCCTGATTGCCTGTTCGCGCATGTACAATGCGGCAGCCGGCGTCAAGGCGGCCTGGGACAGCCTGTTCGGCCGGGTGAGCGCGCAGTCCGGGATCGCGCTCGACATTATCGACCATGCGCCGCCGGCACCGCTGGAAGCGCTGTGGCGGCGTCCGGACGCGGGCTGCGTCTTCATGTGCGGCTGGCCGTTCGCCCTGGCCGAACGGCAGCCCCGGATCGTCTGCGCGCCGGTCCCGAAACTGCCGCGCTACAGCGGCAGTCCGGTCTGTGTCACCGATTTCGTCGTGCGGGCCGACAGCGGCTTCGCGACACTGGAGGACACCTTTGGCGGCCGGCTGGCCTGGACGGTCGAGAATTCCCATTCCGGCTACAACGCAGTCCGGCATCACTTGTTGCCGTACCGGACGCGCGAGCGGCCCCGGCTCTACCGCGAAACCGTGGGGCCGCTGATTACGCCGCGGGCAATCGTAGAGGCGGTCGCGGACGGACGCGCCGATGTCGGACCGGTCGACGGCTGGTATCTCGATATCCTGCGGCACAACGATCCGGAGGCAGTCGCCGGACTGCGTATCGTCGCGACGACCGCGCCCGCGCCGATCCCGCCGCTGGTCGCCCACCCGGATCTGCCGGAGCCGGACCTGATGCAGCTGCGACAGGCTTTTCTCGATATCCCGCACGACCGTTCCCTGTCGCCGGTTCTCGAAACCCTGCTGATCCGCCGATTCGCATTCCCGGAGCCAGGCGACTACGGCGTGATGCTGGACCGCGCCCGCGCGGCCGTTGAGGCCGGATACGCCGCACCGGCGTAGCGAGACGCCTTGGCGCCGTGTCATTCGCCCGGTCAACGGTATTGGGGCAGTCAGGCCAAATTCGACCTTGCCCGATCCATACCCGTCATTCATCCCGAATTGCCACCCCGGCCGACCGGAGGGAGAGCCGGAGTCCAGAGCCAAACCTGGAATCGGCGCCCATAGCTCTGGGCCCCGGATCTGCGCTTCGCTCCGTCCGGGGCGGCAATGAGAGTGAATTGAAGTAGCGGCAAGGGCGGTCAGCGCCCGCTTTGTCGGTCCGATCCCGTTATCCCGCCAAGGTTTCCAGAAACCCGCATATCCGCTCCACCGCCGCCGCCATGTTGCCGGCCTCGCTGTGACCTGAGGCCTTGCGCGGCTTGAAGCCGTGGTCGCCGTCGGGCAGCCATGAAAGCGCGATGGCGTCGGAGAGGTTGTAGCCAGGCACCTCGTCGGCCCGGCCCAATGGATCGCGTTCCCCCTGCAGGATCAGCGCCGGCGTCCTGAGCGTTTCGAGATGTTCGGTGCGCAGCTTCTCCGGCCGGCCAGGCGGGTGGAAGGGATAGCCGAGGCAGATCAGCCCACGCACCCCGGCCTTGTCGGCGACCATGGTCGCCATCCGGCCGCCCATGCTCTTGCCGCCGATAACCAGCTTTTCGCGCCCGAACCCGGCGATAACTTCGCGCCATGTCTCGATCAGGGCCGGCGCCCGGTCCGGCGGCTTTTTCGCACCGGTCGCGCGCCGGGCGGCCATATAGGGGAACTCGAAACGGACGACGCGCCATCCGGCGGCGGCGACGCCTTCGGCGATCCGGTTCATGAAGGGGCTGTCCATCGGCGCGCCGGCGCCGTGGGCGAGGACCAGGGTGAGCGGCGCTGCCGCGGGACCGTCCGTCAGAGTTGGAACCGTCACCGCTTCTTGCGGAACGTGTCCAGGTTGACGACCTCGCCGGTCTGCGGCGCGTCGTCCGCGGCCTCGTCCGCGCCGCTGTCCTCGTTGCTCGCGGCCGGTGCGGCTTCGACGGCGTCGGGGAGATTGCCCGCCGGCGCCTCGTCGTCCGCGCCCGGCTCGGGCGCATCGTCCCCTGCCGCCAGTTCGAATTTCAGGCCGAAGGGAACGGACGGGTCAGCGAAGGAGGTGACGCAGTCGAACGGCACTTCCAGCCTTTCCTGGCGCCGGTTGAAGCTGAGTTCGACGGAAAACAGATCCTCGCCGACTTCAAGGTTCCAGAACTGGTGCTCCAGAACGATGGTCATCTCTTCCGGATAGGTTCTGGTCAGCCGCTCGGGTATGACGACGCCCCGGCCGGCGGTCAGGAAGGTGATGTAGAGCCCGTGGCCTTCCGGCAAACCGAAGGTCGCCACCTGCTCCAGCGCGGTGCGCACGACGCTGCGCAGGGCGTCCTCGACGATCTTCTCGTAATGCAGGAGTTCCGGCTCCATGGTCCTGGCCGTCTTGCCTCGCCGCCCTGGGCAGCGCTCCCCGCATTATGAAGCGCCGGGGGCCTGCCGCAAGCGGGGAATGCGGCGCAGAGCCGGGTTCGAAGCGCGGGCGCCATAACAGGCGTTCACGATATCGTCGGTCGGGGAAGGTGGGGGGCTTCTGTTGCCCGGCGCCCCCCGGGCCGCGCTTGCCTAGAAGCTAGGCAGCGAGTGCCATACGATCGTTGTCGTTAGCATTTGTAATGGCAGCCCGATAACGGTGGTACAATGCCGGGCGAAAAGCGAACCTTTTACTGCACGTCGATCCTGTTTCGCCCCCAGGAAGGGCCGGGCCGCCGGCGGTGGAACGCCGACCGGGCCCGGCGAAACTGGTGGAGGCGCCGGGTACTGCCCCCGGGTCCGCAACAGCTATTGCGCACGCCGTTTATCGCCATAGTCGCCCGAAGGCGACAGGCGAAAGATAGGACCTGGCGTCGGGAATTGAAAGAGGGGCGAGGCAGCGAAATCCGGTGACGCGGCAGGAGCGAAACGCTAGTTTCGCCAACCGTAGCGACCGCAACGAACGCCGGACATGCCGACCGAGCCCGACAGCCTGCCGCCGCCCAACGTTACCGCGACCGCCGAACAGACCGCCGAGATCGAAGAGGCGCGCGCCCGCACGGCCGGGACGCGGCGGGTCACGGCGCCGGGCCTGGAGGAAATCCTCTACACGGCCTTCCCGGTGCTCGATCACGGTTTCGTCCGGGTGGTCGACTATATGGGCGACGACGCCGCGATCGTGCAGGCGGCGCGGGTGTCCTACGGCCGGGGCACCAAATCGGTGCGCAACGACGCCGGCCTGATCCGCTACCTGCTGCGCCACCGCCACACCACGCCGTTCGAGATGTGCGAGATCAAGCTGCACGTGAAACTGCCGGTGTTCGTCGCGCGCCAGTGGATCCGCCACCGCACCGCCAACGTGAACGAATATTCGGCGCGCTATTCGGTGCTCGATCGGGAGTTCTACATCCCGGCGCCGGAACATCTGGCGGCCCAGTCCGCCGCCAACCGGCAGGGCCGCGGCGACGTGCTGAAAGGCGACGAGGCGGCGCGGGTCCTGCAACTGCTGCGCGACGACGCCGCGGCCTGCTACGACCATTACGAGGAAATGCTGAACGAGGGGCCGGACGGCGATCCGGCCGATCCCGGCCGCCAGGGCCTGGCCCGCGAGCTGGCGCGCATGAACCTGCCGCTCAACGTCTATACCCAGTGGTACTGGAAGACCGACCTGCACAACCTGCTGCATTTCCTCAGCCTGCGGGCCGACGCCCACGCGCAATTCGAGATTCGCGCCTATGCCGACGTCATGCTGGCGCTGACGGAGAAATGGGTGCCGATTACGGCGCAGGCGTTCCGGGACTATGCGATGGGCGCGGTCAGCCTGTCCGCCACGGCGCTCGCCGCCGTCCGGCGGATGATCGCCGGCGAGACGGTGACACAGGCGGACAGCGGCCTCAGCGCCCGCGAATGGCGCGAGCTGATGGCTGCGCTGGAGCGGTAGGGGCTTTGCGGTGTTTCGCCCCTCCGGTGCCTGCGCCGGTCCTGGCGCACATCGCGGCCGGTCGGGTGATCGACAGATTTCCGGAGATTGATTGAAAATGGCGACCGATCCGGCACTGATCGACACGCTGCGCGGCATCTCGACCGCGACTCTCACGATGCAGCTTTTGAAGCGCGGCATCCGGCGCGGCTGGATGGCGGGAACACGGCCGCTTCAGCCGGGCGGGCCGCGGCTCGTCGGGCCGGCGTTTACCCTGCGCTTCGTGCCGGGCCGGGAAGACATCTCGACCCGGGAAAGCTACGCCGCGCCGGATTCGCTGCGCGACGCCATCGAGGACATGCCGGCCGGCGCGGTCGCCGTGATCGACAGCCGGGGCGAGCAGGGCGCCGGGACGGTGGGCGACATCCTCGCCGGCCGGATGAAACGGCGCGGCGTCGCCGGCATCGTCAGCGACGGCCCGATGCGCGACGTCGCCGGTATCCGCGCCGTCGATATCCCGGTCTGGTGCAGCGGCGTGGCTGCGCCGCCGTCGATCGCGGGCCTGTGGTTCACCGGCTGGCAGGAGCCGATCGGCTGCGGCGGGGTGGCCGTGTTTCCCGACGACATTATCGTGGCGGACGACGACGGCGCTGTGGTGCTGCCCCGGGCGCTGGCCGCCGAAGTCGCCGAAGAGGGCGCGGAGCAGGAAGACCTGGAAGCCTGGATTCTCTCGGAAATTGAGCGCGGCGTCCCGGTCAAGGGCCTCTACCCGCCGGACGAGGCGGCATTGGCGCGGTATCGGGCTTCGAAGCTAAATGACGGCTAATCGGGCTGTCGCGTCGTATTTGGACATCGATGTGCAGCGCATCATTCTGCTGCAATTTTATCATGAAATGGGCGTAGAGATCAATTAATTGACAAAAAATATATAATATTGACAAAATAACTAGCTATTGCTATGTAACTTCCGATCCAGCGAGGAGGTTGCAATGTCAATGCAAGAGGAAATGGAAGCGATAGCCGAAGGGTTGCCAACGAAGTCCGCAAAAATCCGGGCGCTGGACGCTGCCGGCTACAAGCGCGCCGATATCGCGCGCTTCCTCGGTATCCGCTATCAGCATGTCCGCAATGTGCTGATCCAGGGGCCGCCGAAGAACGAACGTCCAGTCGTCGCTGCAGAATCGGACGGTAGAAAGGCGGTCTCCAGCGCCAATGACCGGGTCAAGGTGAAGATCGGTCCCGCCGGTCGCATCGTCATCCCGGCGGCGTTCCGCGAGGCGATGGACGTGGACGAGGGCGACACGATTGTCGCAACGGTCGACGAAGACGGGATCGTTCGGCTGACCAGCACATCGGCGGCCGTGCGCATGGCGCAGCGCATCGTTTGCGCGGCGGTTCCGCCCGATGTCAGCCTGTCCGACTCGCTGATCGACGACCGGCGGCGCGAAGCGGCGCGCGAGGCGTCGCTGCATCCGGAGTAGGGCCGTGCCCGACGCGATACTCGACGCGTCGGCCGTGCTGGCGTTCTTTCACCGTGAACCGGGCGCAGAAACGGTCCGGTCCATCCTGGAAGACAGCGCCATTTCCACGGTCAACCTGTCGGAAGTCATCGCCAAGCTCGTCGAAAGCGGCACCGATGGCGACACGGCAGTCCTGCTGACGCAAGCGCAGCCTTTCCATCCCGTAGATCACACGCTGGAGCAGGCGCAGGTTGCGGGCACTTTGAGGGCGGCGACGTGGCAGGCCGGCTTTTCGCTCGGCGACCGCGCCTGTCTTGCCCTTGCGCTCGCATTGGATCTGCCCGTCTACACGGCCGACCGGGCATGGCGGAACCTGTCGCTCGATGTCGATGTCCGCTTGATCCGATAGCCCTGGCGGACAGGAACTGTTTTCTAGCGCTTGCTGCGGAACCCGGTCTGACATAGATTTAAATTCATGACAAAAAATAAGAAACCTGACTTCGAAAGCGACTTTTGGCGCGTATCGATGAGCGCCGGCGGGCGCGTTGTGATCCCGGCCGCGGTTCGGGAAGAGCTGGCCTTCGCCGAGGGCGAGCCGCTTGTGCTGACCGTCGACGACGGGACAGCGCGGATCGAAACCTACAAGCGCAGCGTCGAGCGAATCCAGGCACAGGTCCGAAAGATGATCCCGCCGACCGGCGACCTCGTCGACCGTTTCCTCGCCGACAAGCGGGCGGAAGCAGCGCGCGAGGACGCGTGGGTACAGGCCGACACGCCGGTCGATCGGGCTGCGGAGTAGCCCGTTGAGCGGCGAGCGTGTCGTCCTCGATTCGTCGGCGATCCTTGCCATGATGTTCGGCGAACCGGGCGGTGAAACCGTTCCTTCTCTACTGCCCGGTTGCACGATGTCGACCGTCAATCTTGCCGAAATCGTAACCGATCTGGTCAATCGCGGCGGCGATCCCGAAGGCGCTGCGGAAACCGCTTCACAATTGCCGGTCGAATTGATCGCCCTTGACCGGGATGTTGCGCTTGCGGCAGGCAGATTGCGGGCCAGCACTTCGCGCTTCGGGCTGTCGCTTGGCGACCGGGTCTGCCTGAGCCTTGCAGGAAAACTGGAGTTGCCGGTTGTCACCTGCGATACAATGTGGCGCGAACTTGCCATCGGTGTCGACATCCGTCTGCTCCGATAGCCGCCTGAAACTGCCGGGAGTTTTGCCATGACCGCCACAGCCGAATCCGATCCCGTCGTCATCGTCGACGGCGCGCGCACGCCGATGGGCAGCTTTCAGGGCAGCCTGAAGGACATAACCGCCACCGCGCTCGGCGCAGTCGCCATTGAGGGCGCGCTCAAGCGCTCCGGCGTATCCGGCGAGGAGGTCGACGAAGTCATCATGGGCTGCGTGCTGCCGGCCGGACTCGGCCAGGCGCCGGCGCGCCAGGCGGCGCACGGCGCGGGCATCCCGTGGGACGCCGGCTGCACCACCGTCAATAAGATGTGCGGCAGCGGCATGAAGGCGACCATGCTGGCTCACGACCTGATCAGGGCCGGCGTCAACGCGGTCATGGTGGCCGGCGGCCTCGAGAGCATGACCAACGCGCCCTACCTGATGGACAAGGCGCGCGGCGGCCTGCGCATGGGCCACGGCCAGGTCTGGGACCACATGTTCCTCGACGGGCTGGAGGACGCCTATGAGCCCGGCCGCCTGATGGGCGCCTATGCCGAAGACGCCGCACAGCACTACCAGTTCACCCGGGACGCCCAGGACGACTTCGCCATTACCTCGCTCAAGCGCGCCCGGGCGGCCAACGAGGACGGCTCCTTCGACCATGAGACGGAGCCAGTGACCGTGCGGACCCGCAAGGGCGAGGTCACGGTCGAACGGGACGAGCAGCCGTTCAGCGCCGATCTGGCGAAAATCCCGAAGCTCAAGCCGGCCTTCCGCAAGGAGGGGACGGTGACGCCGGCCAATTCCTCGTCGATCTCCGACGGCGCAACGGCGCTCGTGCTGACGACGCTGTCGGAAGCGGCGCGGCGCGGCCTTGAGCCGCGCGCCCGCATCGTCGCCCACGCCACCCATGCCCAGGACCCGGCCTGGTTCACCACCGCGCCGGTCAGCGCCATCGAGAAAGTGCTGGAGAAGGCCGGCTGGCAGAAGGGCGATGTCGACCTCTACGAGGTCAACGAGGCCTTTGCCGTCGTCACGATGGTGGCGATGCGCGATCTTGGCCTGCCGCACGATATCGTCAACGTCCATGGCGGCGCCTGCGCCCTCGGCCACCCGATCGGCGCGTCCGGCGCGCGCATCGTCGTGACTCTGCTCAACGCCATGGAACGGAAAGGCGTCGACCGCGGCGTCGCCTCCCTCTGCATCGGCGGCGGCGAGGCGACGGCCATCGCGGTCGAGCGGCTGCACTGAGCGGCGTTCCGACGCTGCCCGCTCCCGGCTCGCATCCGCGATCGCCCGGGCGACGCGCACGCAGCACCTGGCCGGGCGCAACGTGTAGAGGGCCGTGTTGGGCGGATACCGGCTATCGAAACGCCCCGGTTGCCCCTATAACGAACCCCCGACCAGCTTTGCCCGCGCCGGGCCCGGAGGATCTCGATGAGCCAGGACAGGTACACCCCTTTCGAAGCGCCGGTGGTCGATCATCTGTCGGTTCGGGTCGTCGTCGACTCCCATCACGAACTCTTCCTCCCGAAGGCCAGCCATCCGCATGTCAATATCGAGCATGTCGGGGTCATTGCCGGGCAGCATATGACGACGCTTGCCGGCGAGTGGGGCCTTTCCCTGCATCTCGAATCGGCGGCGGACGGCCGCCGGGCCGAATACCTGCTCGATTTCGGCTATACGCCGGAGATCATCAACCGGAATTTCGGCCTGCTGAACATCGATCCGGCGCGGCTTAACGGACTGATTCTCAGTCACGGCCATCGCGACCACTATGGCGGGCTGGGCGGCTTCGTGGACCGCTACCGCAGCGAAATGGGCGACGATATGAGCCTCTATGTGGGCGCCGAGGAGGCGTTCCATGTGCGCTGGCTTCCGGCCGGCCCGCCGAAGCCCGGCGAGAAGCCGGAGATGCTGCACTGGGGCGCGCCGGACCGCGATGCTCTGGTCGCACACGCGGTCATACCGGTCTGCTGCAACGGACCGTCGGCACTCGGCGGCCCGTTCACCACCGGCTACATCGAGCGCGATTCGTTCGAAGAGGTCACCGGTGGCACCATGCTCGAAAGCCCGGGCCATTTCAGCGAAGCCGAAATGCGCGGGGAGCTGGTGTTCGATAGCCATCCCGAAGAGCACGCGACCTGCTATCTGGTGCGCGGGCGGGGACTTGTCGTGATCTCGTCCTGCGGCCACTCCGGCATCGTCAACTCGGTCCGGACCGCCATGTCGATCGCCGGCACCGACCGGCTCCACGCGGTGATCGGCGGCTTCCATCTCGGCCTGGCCAAGCCGGAATATATCGAATTCACTATCGACGAGCTGCAGAAGATGCAGCCGGATGTCGTGGTTCCGATGCACTGCACCGGGGCGACCTTCATCGAATCCATGCGCCGGCGCATGCCGGAGCAGCTCGTGCGTTCCTATCTCGGCACCAGGATCACCTTCGGCGTCTGAGGCCGCCGGCAGAGCCGGCGAACCTGAAATTCGCGGATTGTTGTTTCGCCGGGCCTGAGTCCTCACCCGCCGCCGCGCGGCCGTCCGATCCGCCGGCGCCGCTCGCAACTGCGTTCAAGCGGGCCGCTGGCGAAACCAGGCCGCGCGCCGCCCCGACGGCGACGACTGGCATCGCCGATCCGGCCGTCGAAACACGCTTCGACTCCCAGCGCCCCGACCCATCACTGAATTTTTACCTTCTGCATAGCTGGGGGCACATTCTCCGGTTGGCCGCGCTCTTACGTTACCGATTTGCCTGGCTTGGTAAATTGTAACCTGCCCGAACCGGACATTAGCTTGCCAGACGGCCGACCGGTCGGTAACATCTGTTACGGGAGTTTCGAGTAGACGGATAGTTCGCCTAAAGTTGCCGCAACGCGCAGGGCGGAAGCTGCGGGCGAATATAATATTCATGCCCTTGAATCCAGCCTTTCCCGACAGAGGAACCGAATAGGTTTCGTCTGTTGGCGATGCGCAAACGATCTAGGTATCCTGTCGACTGCGAGTATACGGAATGTCCAGACCAACTCTTAGTCACATTGCCGAACAGCTGGGCGTCTCGACCGCTACCGTATCGCTTGCCATGCGCGGCAGCCCGAAAATTTCACAAAAGACACGAGAACGAGTTTCAGTCGCGCTGAAGGAAACCGGCTATATCTATCAGCGCAGCGCCGCCGGACTGCGAACCGCGAAGACTCACACGGTCGGGGTCATCCTGAACGATATCTCAGATCCGTTTTGCAGCACGCTTCTGGCTACGATCGAAGAAGAGCTGTCGAAGGCCGGACGGACTGTATTTCTGTGCAACAGCAATGAATCGGTCGAAAGGCAGACCGAATTCCTGCGGGTCATGGCCGAGTACAATGCGGATGGCGTCATTGTCTCGCCGGCAATCGGGTCCACCCCCGGCGATTTTCTCGATTGCACGGGTTCATCGCTGCCCATGGTCTTCGTATCGAGGGCGATGTTCGAGCTCGACGTCGACCATGTGGTCGGCGACGATCGGCAAGCCGCCCTTCTGGCAGCAAGACGGCTGCTGAAAATCGGGCACCGCCGGATCGCGTTCGTCGGCGGCGACCCCAGCGTCAGTTGCTTCGCGTCGAGGCTTCAGGGCTACAAGGAGGCGCTCGGCGAGGCATCCATCACCTTCGACGAAGCGCTCGTGCGGGCCTGCATTCCCAAACGTTCGGCCGGTTTTGCGGCGGCGCGCTGGGTCGCCGGGCTCGATCCGAGACCGACCGCCGCAATCTGCTACAACGATACGGTCGCGCTCGGGTTCTGTTCCGGCCTGCAGGGCGAAGGTCTGTTCCCGGGCACAAATTTCGCGCTTATCGGCCACGAAGACATCGAAGAAGGGGAATTCGTCAACCCGCCGCTCAGCACGACGGCGGTGTCGGGTCGGGAGATGGGCAGGATGGCAGCCGCCATACTTGTCGAGCGAGCGGCAAAGCCCGATGCGCCTCCGCAACGCCTCGTGCTGCCCTCCGAGCTTGTTGTCCGGGAATCGTGCACGATCTCCGATGATGTTCTTCATTCCGGCAACGCGGCCTGAAAACGACAAGGCCGGTCGTTTCCGGATCGTCCGAGCATCGAATGGGCCATTGGCCGGACGCTGAGGAAAATGTACTTCATTTCCGCCGGACGAAAAATTGCGCAGTCGCAATCTGGCTGAATCCCCAAGTCCGCAATGTTTCTGCCGTATTTGATACCGGGTCGAAACGCCAGTTGACCTACTCTGCAATTTCCGCAATCGTTCCCCGATAGTTCTTGTCAGGATATCCGCCCGCCAGGTGCTAAAGGCCCGGCGGCTCCAATTCTGAAGTCAAGTAACCGATAATTTTGAACCCGATCAGATCCAGGTGTTCACTTTATTGCGGACCGCAATTCCATAAAGTGAACTTTTTCGATAATTTTTTCATATACAGCGGGTATCAAAGTGAAGAAATTTTCCTTCCTTCGTTTGGATCCACATGCTCGTCGGCGGTGACGACGAATGTGGCACTTATTCGGAATTGTTAATTTCGCAGGGGGAACTTGCGTCGACCGGCATTTTATTGCGTCAAAATCATTCGCGACAGGCTTACCGACCGGCGCAATCGGGCCGATCGGATGTGCAATCGATCGTGCAGCCCTTTTAGCATTTTACGATGGCATATTTCCTAAAATGCATGGCCGGATGCGAAAAACAGCAGTTTGGGCAGAGGGCAGTATCGGTCATGCATTGGGCCGCCGCCGAAACGCGCAACGGCGCCGGACGGACGCTATGTTGCCGTTTGCCGAATTCATCGCATATCGCAGCGCAGGCACCGGAACGAACAGGCGCCGCTTGCATCCGGAGACGGCTCAATGGGCATGATGATCGGCGGCGAATGGCACCGGGAAGACCGGGTCGCCACCGCGGCGGACGGGCGTTACGAGCGCGCCACCACCTCGTTTCGCGACTTCGTTACGGCCGACGGATCATCCGGCTTCAGGGCCGAGCCGGGCCGCTATCACCTGTATGTGGCGCACGCCTGCCCCTGGGCGCATCGGACCATGATCCTGCGCACGTTGCGCAAGCTCGACACGGCGATCTCGGTTTCGGTCGTCGATCCGCATCTGAGCGACGAGGGCTGGCATTTCAGCGACGGCCCCGGCTGCGACCCGGACAGCGTCAACGGTGCCCGCTTTCTGCGCGACGTCTACAAGCGGGCGCGCGACGACTTTACCGGCCGGGTTTCGGTCCCCGTACTGTGGGACAAGAAGGAAGCGACCATCGTCAACAACGAATCCCCCGAAATCGTCCGGATGCTCAACACGGCCTTCAACGAATGGGGCGATGGCGAGCCGGACTTGTATCCGGAACCCCTCCGGCGCGAGATCGATGCCGTGAACGAAGCAGTCTACGAGCATGTCAACAACGGCGTCTACAAGACCGGCTTCGCCACGACGCAGGACGCCTACGAGGAGGCTTTCGAGGCGCTGTTCGCGACCCTGGACGAGCTCGAGGCGCGGCTGGGGCGGCAACGCTACCTGGTCGGCGACGGCATCACCGAGGCGGACTGGCGGCTCTTCCCGACCCTGGTGCGCTTCGACGCCGTCTATGTCGGCCATTTCAAGTGCAACAAGCGCCGGATCGAGGACTATCCCAACCTGGGCAGCTATCTGCGCGATCTCTACCAGCAGCCGGGAATCGCCGGCACGGTCAACATGGACCACATCAAGCGCCACTATTACGGCAGCCACCTGCGCATCAATCCGACCGGCATCGTGCCCAAGGGGCCGGCCCTCGACCTGATGCGCCCCCACGACCGCGCCCGTTTCGGCTGACCGTCGCCGGGCCGCACCGCACCATCGGTTGTAAGCGAGGTCGGTTCAGTCGAACGGCAGCAGCACGGTCGAGCCGGTGGTGCGGCGCTCCTCGATGGCGCGGTGCGCTTCCGCCGCCTCGCGCAGTGGGTGCCGATGGCGGATCGCGATCGTGACTGCGCCCGAGGCTACCACGTCGAACAGTTCCCCGGACGACGCCTCCAGGTCCGCGCGCTCCTCGACATAGTGCATCAGCGCCGGGCGGGTGACGAACAGCGAGCCGCGCGCGCCCAGCTCAACGACGTTCACCGGGTCCGGCGCGCCCGAGGCGTGGCCGTAGCACGCCATGATGCCGAGCGGGCGCAGGCAATCGAGCGAGCGGGTGAAGGTGTCCTTGCCGATGCTCTCGTAGACCACCGGGCAGCCCTTGCCGTCCGTCACCTCCATGACCAGCGGGACGAAATCCTCGCGCGAATAGATGGCGACATGGTCGGCGCCGTGGGCTTTTGCGAGTTCGGCCTTCTCGTCGGTCGAGACCGTGCCGATCACCGTCGCGCCGAGATGTTTCGCCCACTGGCACAGGATCAGCCCCATGCCGCCGGCCGCGGCATGGACCAGCACCGGATCGCCTGGCTGGACCCGGTAGGTGCGGCGCAGCAGAAACTGGGCGGTCATGCCCTTGAGCATCATGCCGGCGGCCACCTCTTCGGAGATCGTATCGGGCAGCTTGACCAGCCGTTTGGACGGCATGACCCGGCGCTGGGCATAGGCGCCGTGGGGCGGGCTGGCATAGACGACCCGGTCGCCGACCGCGCATTCGGTGACCCCCTCGCCGACCGCCTCGACCGTGCCCGCACCCTCGATGCCCACGACGAAGGGAAGCTCCGGCACCGGCCAGGGATGCGGCATGCCACGCCGGTTGTAGGTGTCGATATAGTTCACGCCGATGGCGCCGTGGCGGATCAGAGCCTCGCCCGGCCCCGGCTCGCCGGCCGGCCAGTCCTGCCAGCGGAACACGTCAGGCGTGCCTTTTTCGTGGATGACGGCGGCCTTGTTGCTCATGGCTATTCCAGGTCGGTTCTGGGTTTCGAAAGCGCGCCGGGAACATACAACCGGTTCAGCGCAAGTCCCACTCAGAACTGCGCGTTGAACGTGAAGAAGAAGGTGCGGCCCCAACCGGCTTCCGTCGGCCCGTCCACACTGTTGGGGTTGGCCGTGTCCACGGAAAGGTCGGCGTCGGTGATGTTGAACACGCCGGCGGTGAGCCGCGCGCCGTTCAGCCCCATCGGCGCTTTCCAGTCGAGTACCGCATCATGGCCGAACCAGGACTTGAATGTTCCGGTACCGGCCGAATTCCTGAACCCGGAGCGGTAGTTGGCGGTCCAGACGACGCTCAAGTCGCCGCGCCTTACCAGGAACCCGACGCGAACCATATCCTTGGCGATGACGTACCGTTCCTTGTTGCCCGCAACACGCCGTTTGGCGCTGGCGACGTGCCGCCAGGCGCCGCGTAGGCCGGCAACGCCCCAGTTCGTTCTGAACCCCCCGCCGAACCGGGTTGTTACGCCCGTGATCTCGGTATCGACGACGTTCGCATAGCTGTCGCGGATGGTGATATCGCCGCCGGTTCGATCGATGCATCCTGTCATGACGTCGCCGGTGCATTCCACCAGGTTCTGCATCGCCCAGTCGGCGGTGTTCTGCCCCACCAGCCCGGACCGTTTGAGTCGATACAGCTCGACGCCCAGGAAGTAGGGGCGCTTGCGGACCTCGGCGCCGATGGCGAGCTTCGTGGTGTCCGAGGGTTCGAGCTTCGGGTTTCCGGTCGTCACGCGCGTCACCTGACGCGGGTTGGGCTGTGCGCAGGTGCGGGGCGGGATCCCCCGGCCCGGGTCGCAGGTGACATAGGGGTGGTCTTGCGCTTCAGAGCTGTAGAGGCCAAGCGCCGAGGGCAATCGGTCTCCTTTGCTCCAGGAGCCGCGCAGCGTAAGGATATCGACCGGGCGATACTCGGACGAAACGCTCCAGGATCGAAGTCCGCCCACGTCGTCGTATATTTCCTGCGTGCCGGCCAGCCGCAGATCGACGTTCTCGGCCAGCGGCAGGAACATTTCTCCGAAGGCGCCGAAGGCCTTGCGTTCCAGGGCAAAACTGGCCCCGCCGGAACCGAGCACCTCGGACACGTCGTGGCCCACGCCGGCCCTGTCGCGATAGACCCGGATGTCGTGCGATTTCGCGCGGCTCAGCTCGATCCCCGCGGACCATGCCGCCCTGCGCCCGCCGATCGCGAACCCGGAACCTTCCAGCGCCAGCCGGATTTGCTGGGATTCCGCGGCGACATCTCTCTCCAGCCGCAAGCTGCTGTTCCTTATGGCCCTCAAATGGGCCGAATCTGTCGAGAACGGATCCTCAAGGTCGTAGCGTACCTGGGTGCCATCCTCGTCGGTATATCCCTCGATTGCGTTCGCGATCGTCTGTTCGTGCACGAAGGTGTTTCCGGCCACGAACCCGTCTAGACGGTAGGCGCTCACGCGGACATCGTAGCCGAGCCACCCCGTCAGACGGCCCTCGACGCCCAACGACACGTCATACCCCTCGGTCTTCGTGCGCCAGTCCCGGTTGCCGTGACGCACGAAGCGGTGCGCCACGGCGAACGCGTCGTTGGCGTCGGCGACGGTCGAGCCTGCAGCGTCGTTGATGGCGTCAAGTAGGGTCGGGTTCGGGGTGAAGGCGAACGAGCCGACGGACGGCGCGAAGCGGAACGCCGAATCGCCCTGCTGGACAATCGCATCGATGCGCAGCTTGGCGTCTTCGCCCAGCGGGTGGTCCAGGTCCAGGATTGCGGTCTTCCGCTCATCGCGCGCGGTGTTCCACATGATATTCCCGAAGGCGAAACCGCAGCCCTTGTCATCGGGGACCGTGATGCCGGGCGGATTGCTGAGCGGGCCGGTATAGCCGTTCGCCGGGAGGCAAGTCCCCAGCGCAACCGACCTTGTGTCGGTCACATTTCCGCTTCCGTCGCGCTGATCGATCCAGACAGTGTTGCCGCCGACGCTGACATTCTTCGCCTGGGCAAACGAGCCGTCCTTTTGCCAGACGGAACGGCTGTAGTCCCGGCTCCGGGCGGTGATTTCCTCGCGCTTGAGGATGTCCACGCCCAGCGCCACGCGCCCCTTGCCGACCGCACCGCCCCAGAAAACGCTGCCCTGATAACCGTCCCCGCCCGGCCGGCTCGGCAGCCGCGCGAGCGCACGCGTCTCTAAGCCATCCAGATCCTTCCGCAGCACGACGTTGAGCGCCCCGCGCACGGCGCCGCTGCCGAGAGCGCCCAGGCTGTCGCCGCTCAGAAGCTCGATGCGCTCGATGGCCGAAATCGGCAAGGTATCCAGATCGCCGGCGGTCGTGGCGTAAGGCCTGCCGTTGACCAGGACGAGCAGCGACTGCCCTCCGGTGAGGAAGTAGCGGATGATGCCGGTATCCAGCAGTTCCTGCAGCGTTTGGGAGCCGGAACGCTCGAGAAAGCCTCGCTCATACTTGGCGATGACGCGCGGCTGAGGCGCGAGGGGACCGGCGTGGGCGGCGTGCGCCGCTAGTCCGGCGACGAGCGCCGCCGCCAGGCACCACCGGGTAGCGGATCGGAGGAACATCTGCAGATGCAGCCAAGATCGGACACGGTGCCCAAATGTCGATTCGAGCCACATATCGAATCTCCCTGTCGGCGAAGACAGCTGCATCGTGGCCAACTGAACCCATTAATACAACCCGAATTAGAATTTGAGATAGGCCAAGAATTTCTTATAAGCGGCGGCGCAGCGACCGGCAGGCACCGAAGGGAACGACCCCTTGCTCCAGGCCTTTGACAGTATCCGCATTCTCGATTTCACTCAGGTTGTCGCCGGGCCTTACGCCGCGCAATTGCTGGGCAACCAGGGCGCCGAAGTCGTCAAGGTCGAGCCGGCGCGCGGCGACCAGCTCCGGCAGATATTCAAGACCTCCTCGCAGCCGGCAGACGCTGATTCGGCGGCCTACGAGCTGGTCAATCGGGGCAAGCGCTCGGTCTCGATCGACCTCAAGAACCCGGCCGGCCGCGACGCGATCCTGAAGGTCGCCGCCGGCTGTGACGTGTTTCTGGAGAATTTCCGGCCCGGCGTCATGGCCCGGCTCGGCCTGGACTACGACGCCGTGCGCAAAGTACGGCCCGACATCGTCTACTGCTCGATTTCCGGCTACGGCCAGACCGGGCCGCTGGCCGGCGAGCCGGCCTATGACGGCACGATCCAGGCGATCTCCGGCATGATGTCGAACAACGGCCATCCCGAGACCGGGCCGACCCGCGCCGGCTTCCTGCCGGTCGACGTGCCGAGCGCCTTCCTCGCCGCCTACGCCATCGCCGCCGCCCTGTTCCGCCGGGCGCAGACCGGCCGCGGCCAGCATATCGATCTCGCCATGATCGACGCCGCCATCCTGATGCAGCTCTCGGTCTTCTCGCGGGTGTTCACCGACGGCAGCGGCGGCGGCCTGATCGGCAACCGCTCGACGGCGGCGGTGCTGACCGCGGACGCCTTTCCGTGCAGCGACGGCTATATCGCCGTCAGCGCGGTGACGCGGGCCCAGGGCCGGATCGTGCTCGAACTGGCCGGCCTCGACCCGGACCTGTGGGACGACTTCGATCCGAACGACACGGAGAGCCCGCAATCCCGAGAGGTTACGTCCGTCGTCTATGCAGCCTTCCGCCGGCGCCCGATGAAGGAATGGGAGGCCCGGTTGCGCGGGGCCGGGCAGTCGGCCTCCTGCGTGCTCGATGCCAGGGCCGTCGCCGATCTCGACCAGATGGCGCACCGCGCTGTGTTTCAGGACGATCCGGCGGACCGGCCCGCGGCCCCGCGCACGATCGGCGGCGCCTTCATGGCGAGCGAAGACGGGCCCGCGATCGCCGGCCGGGTGTCCGCGATCGGCGAGGACACCGAGGCGGTATTGGCGGAATTCGGCTTCTCCGATCGGGAGGTCGCGGCCCTGCGCGAAGCCGGCGCTATCCGGAGCGACGAGCCGTTCGCACCTGCCTGAGCCGGACGGGACGGCGGGAAGCGGGTAGGCCGCCGCCGGCGGCGCCTTCTGAAGACTGAGCGCAGGCTACTCGCCGCCCGCTGCCGGCGCTGCATCCCTGCCTTCGCAGATGAGCGACATGATCTTGGCGCCGAGGACGAGGTCTTCCTCCGTGCCGAATTTCTGTTTCCTCAAACGCCCCAGCCGATCGACGAGGATCAGCGTCGGCGTCCCCTGCATGCGATAGCGCGCCATCGTCTGGGGAAGTCCGCCGCTCTCGGACGGCGCATCGATCCCGACAGGAAAGCCGATCTTGTATTCATGCAGGAAAGCGGCGAGCGCGGCGCGCGTGCCCTGCGCATCGTGGTGCTCGAACACCGTATGCAAACCGACCACGGCGACATCATCGCGGTTGAAGGAGCGGTGCACGCGCATCGCCTGCGGCAGGCCGTGGGACACGCATCCCGGACACAGCATCTGGAACGCTTCGATCAGAACGACCCTGCCACGCAACGATGCGAGCAGGACCGGCTCATCGGCATTCAGCCAATCGGCGGTTTGCAATTCGGGAGCGGCGATCGGTTTCATTTGCATTGCCCGTCGGTCTTCGCCCCGCAGCCTGCTGTCGGCGGCAACGGTCGGCAACAGCCAATAGGGGCCTGCATCGGATTCGGAACCGGTCTCAATCCCCCGCGCCGCCCTGGCTGCCCGGTCGTTTCAGTGCCTCGGCGAGCATCCGTGCCGGCTCGTCGCTCTCGAAGGAACGGGCGAAGGCGTCGATGCTGACGGCGACCGCTTCGGCCAAGGACAGTTCCTGCCACCGGTTGAGCAGCGCCTTCTGGGTGCGTACGGCGGCCGGGCCGCAGGCGAGGATGGCATCCAGCCAGCCGTCGACGGCGGCATCGAGCTCCGCCGGTTCTGTCACCCTTTGCAGGAAGCCGATTCGCGCAGCTTCTTCGGCGTTGTAGTTCCGGCCGGTCAGCAGCATCTCCCTTGCCGCGCCCCATCCGATCAGGCCCGGCAGCAGCGCGGCCTCGATCACGCTGGGAATGCCGACCCGCACTTCCGGCATGGCGATCACCGCCGTGGTGTCGCCGGCCCGGAAATCGCAGGCCGCCGCCAGTTCGACGGCCGCGCCCAGGCAATGGCCGCGGATCTTGGCGATAACCGGCACGGGCAGGCGGCGGACGGCGTCGATCGCCTCGTGCAGCGACGCGATGAAGGCTCGGGCGCTCGCCGGTGCCAGGTCGGCCATGACATTGACGTCGGCGCCCGCTGCAAAGGTTTCACCGCCTGCGCCGGCCAACACCACTGCGCGCAGGCCGTCGGCCGCTTCAAGCTCCGCGCAGGCGCTCCTGAGGCCGGCGATGACGCCCGGCCCGATGGCGTTGCGCTTGGCCGCCCGGTCGATGGACAGCCGCGCCACCCGGCCGGCGCCGGGGCCGTCGGGCCGCTCCTCGTAGTCGATCCGCGCGCCGCCGTCCGTCATTCTGCGCTTGCCCCTCAGGTTCGGCGACGGCGGTAACACGAAGCAGACCTGCGAAACAGGATTTTCGGGCTGCGCCGATCCGGCCATCCGGTGACGGTTGGCAAGCTGCAAGCCCGGAGTCTATATCTCGCGCCGGATGGCGTATCGCCAATTGCACGGTTTAACGGGAGGACGTATCGGCATGTCGGGCAACAACCTGAAATTCTATATCGACGGTAAATGGGTCGATCCGGTGGAACCCCGGACGCTGGACGTCATCGACCCGGCGACGGAGGAACCGTGCGGGCAGATCAGCCTGGGATCGGCCGCCGATGTCGACAAGGCGGTGGCCGCCGCCCGCGCGGCGTTCGACAGCTACGCCGAAACGAGCCGCGAGGAACGGCTCGACCTGCTGAACCGGATCATCGAGATCTACAAGAGCCGGATCGGCGATCTGGGCGAAGCGATCTCCAGCGAGATGGGCGCGCCGCTCGTCTTCGCGAAGAAGGTCCAGGCGCCGTCGGGCCTCGCCCATATCAAGACCGCCGCCCGCGTCCTTCAGAGTTACGAGTTCGAGGAAATGCAGGGCAGCACGCTGATGCGGCGCGAGCCGGTCGGTGTCGTCGGCATGATCACGCCATGGAACTGGCCGCAGAACCAGATTACCTGCAAGGTGGCGCCGGCGCTGGCCGCGGGCTGCACCATGGTGCTCAAGCCGAGCGAAGTCGCACCGCTCGACGCCATCATCTTCGCCGAAATCCTCGACGAGGCCGGCGTGCCGGCTGGCGTCTTCAACCTGGTCAACGGCGACGGGCCGACGGTCGGCGAGGCCATGTCCGCCCATCCGGATATCGACATGATGTCCTTCACCGGCTCGACCCGCGGCGGCGTCGCCGTGGCGAAAGGCTCGGCCGATACGGTCAAGCGCGTGACCCAGGAACTCGGCGGCAAATCGGCCAACATCCTGCTCGACGACGCCGATATTGCTCGGTCGGTGAAGGGTGGCGTGTTCGTCTGCGCCGGCAATGCCGGCCAGTCCTGCAACGCGCCGACCCGGATGCTCGTGCCGATGGACCGGATGGCCGAGGCTATCGAGGCCGCGCAATCGGCAGCGGGCAAGATCGCGGTCGGCGATCCGCGCGATGAGGGCACGACCATGGGGCCGCTCGCCAGCGGGATGCAGTTCGACAAGGTCCAGGGCCTGATTGAGAAAGGCGTCGAGGAGGGCGCCGAACTGGTCGCCGGCGGCCCCGGCCGGCCGGACGGGCTGGACAAGGGCTACTATGTCCGCCCGACCGTGTTCGCCAACGTCTCCAATGACATGACGATCGCGCGCGAGGAAATCTTCGGCCCGGTCCTGTCGATCATCGGCTATTCGGACGAGGACGAGGCCGTCGCCATCGCCAACGACACGCCCTACGGCCTGTCCGGCTATGTCTCGTCGGCCGACCCGCAGCGGGCGGCCAAGGTGGCGCGCCGGCTGCGCACCGGCAACGTCCATATCAACGGCGCGATGCCAGACCTTTCCGCGGCGTTCGGCGGCTACAAGCAGTCCGGCAACGGCCGCGAATGGGGCGCCCACGGATTCGAGGAATTCCTCGAGGTCAAGGCGATCTTCGGCGCCGACGCCGCCTGACGGCAGCGGGTCCCTCGATACGGCCCTTCGGGCCTACTCGGGATGAGGGGTGTCGTGTGTTCCCTCCACTTCGCCCTCACCCTGAGTAGCCGCCGAGGGCGGCGTATCGAAGGGCGTATTTCCGCCGCGTAAACCGTGACAGCAGTAAGGAATTCGGGCTAGCCGGCTTTCGCCGACACGATCCAGCAGGCGCTGTCCAGGATCACCACGCCGTCGCGGAGGTGCGGCACGAGCTTTTCGGCCAGCGCCGCTTCGGCGCGCTCGGCGAGGTCGCCGCCAGCTTCGGCCAGCAGGGTCGCCGCCGGCCCCATCTGGAGCAGGAACCGGGCGGCCTCCAGGGGCGCGCCGGGCATTTCCAGCGCGAGGTCGAGGGGCTCGAAGCAGCAGTCGCGCCAGCCGGCGCCCTCCAGCCAGCCGGTCGCCAGCGCGGCATCGGCCCACTGGAACTGGCTCGGTTCGCCCGGCGCCGGCCGCGGCGGCAGCTCGACGAAGGCCTTGGCCGCCGAGACCGGGATCATCACCCACGGGTTCTCCCGCGGCTCGCGCCAGACGATGAAGACCAGCCGCGCCCCCGGCTTGCTCGCCCGGCGCAGGTTGGCGAGGGCCGCCGGCGTATCGCGGAAGAACATGATGCCGAAGCGGGAAAACAGGATGTCGAACGTCGCGTCCCGGAACGCGTAGTCCTGGGCGTCGCCTTCTGCGAAACACATGGTCCTGCGCCCTTCGGCCCGTTCCCACGCGCGTTTGAGCAGGGGCGGCGAAACGTCGATGCCGGCGGCCGAACCGTCATCGCCGGCAGCCTCCGCCAGCGCTAGCGTGGTCCCGGCTGCGCCGCAACCGATGTCTAGGCAATGCTTGCCGGCAATGTCGCCGAGTGCGGCCAGGCCGGCCTCGGTGAACGGCGTCATCATCCGCTCGATGCGGTCCTCGAGGCGCAGCCATTTCTGCCCCTGGGTGGTCGACCAGAATTCGATCTGGTCCCGGTTCGCCTCCGCCACGGTCAGGCGGCCCGGGCCGGATTGTCGAGGGCGAGGCCGCAGGTTTCGAAGGCCGCGCGGGTTGCTGCCTTCTCCGCCTCGGTGAGAGGCAGGCCGGGGCGGCGGACGTGGCCGCCGGTCTGGCCGAGCAGGTCCTGCCAGTATTTCTGGTGGCTGTGCGGCTTGCCCGGCGGGCGGGTTCCCTTGAGCGCCTTGCGCACCGGATCGAGGCTGTTGCGCACTGCGCGCGCCTTCGCGGTCTCGCCGGCGAAGGCGAGGTCCGTGTATTCGCGCATCCGCTTGTCCGCGGCGGTCTGGATCAGGTAGGGCGGCGAGGAGCAGAGATAGAGCCGCCAGCCAAGCTCGACGATATTGTCGAACCATTCGTCTTCCGACGCCGTGCTGACCAGGATGCGGTCGCCGGCGAGGTTGGTGAGGCGCGCATACATCTCGCGCGGCACGCTGTACTTGATCGCAACGACGTTCGGCAGGTCGGCGACGCGGCTGCACAGTTCCGGGCTCATCAGGTAGCCGCTGTCCGGATGGCTCCACATGGCGACGGCGATATCCACCCGCTCGCAGATATAGCGGTAATATTCGTAGACCGTGTCGTCGGGATCGTTGTTGAAGTGCAGCACCGGCGCGTGGACGACGATAAAGGGGCTGCCGACGTCCTGGGCGTGCTGCGCCAGGTCGATCACGACGTCCAGATTCTGGTCCGAGCAGGACATGATGGTGCTGGCCGGGCCGCTGGCGCACTCCTCAACGGCGATTTCCAGGCAGCGCTTGCGCTCCTCCAGCGACATGGCGAAGAACTCGCCCTGCTTGCCCGAGATGAAGAAGCCGTCGATCTCGAGATCGTCGATCCAGTGGCGCAGGTTGCGCCGCACAGCGGCCTCGTCGACCGCGCCGTCCTCGGCAAAAGGCGTGAGCGCCGCCGCCCAGATGCCCTTCATATGCTCGCGGGCATAATCCTTGGCTTCGGATTTTCGGTAGGGGAGGGCCATCCTTCTCGCTCCGCCGTTTCCGTCATCGATTCCCGGCGCCGGCCCCGGAATCGGTTCGGGCGTCGCGGATCGCCCGCCAAATATGCGCAGGGGTAAAGGGCATGTCGAGATGCTTCACGCCCAGCGGGCGCAGGGCGTCCATGACGGCGCAGGCGATCGCCGCCGGGGCGCCGATCGTACCGGCCTCGCCGATGCCCTTGGCGCCCAGCAGGTTGGCCGGGCTCGGCGTCTCCATCCGCTCCAGCGTCACCGGCGGCATGTCGGCGGCGCGCGGGATGCCGTAGTCCATGAAGGAGCCGGTGAGCAACTGCCCGTCCGCATCGTAGACGATCCGCTCGAGCACCGCCTCGCCGAACCCTTGCGCGATGCCGCCGAGCAATTGCCCCTCGGCCAGCATCGGGTTGACGACGGTCCCGGCATCGTCGACCCAGACCAGCCGCTCGACGGTCAGCACGCCGGTTTCCGGATCGATGGCGACGGCGCAGCCGACCGCCCCGTAGCCCCAGGCCTCGCCGTCGGCGGTGTAGGTCGCGTCGGCGACGAGGCCGCCTGTCCGTTGCGCGATGGCCGGCCAGTCCGGCCGGTCGCCGGGGGGCCGGCCCGGATGTTCTTCCGCCCGTCGCCGGAGGTCCCGGCAGGCTTCGATCAGCGCACTGCCGCCGATCGGCGTGCTGCGGCTCGCCAGGGCGCCGATGGCCGTTGCCGGGGCGCGGCTGTCGCCGTGGATGACGCCGACCGCGTCCGGGTCGATGCCGAGACGGCTGCCGACGATCTGCTGCACCGCCGTGGTCCGCCCCTGTCCCTGGGCGGTCGAGCCGGTCGCCGCCGTAATCGCGCCGTCGGCGCCCAGGGTCAGCCGGGCCGTCTCCCAGCCCAGGCCGGAGGGTTCGATGTAGGCGACCGTCGCGCGGCCGTGCAGCAGACCGTCCTGCGCCGCCGTTTCCGGCCCGAGCAGGGCGGCAGCGCGGTCATGGGCGGCGGAGTAATCGCCGCTGTCCAGCCGCTGGCCGGTCGGCGTCGTCCACGGCATGTCCGTTGCCTTCACGAAATTCCGCCGGCGCAGTTCTTCCGGTGGCAGGTCCAGCGCGTCGGCCAGCCGTTCGACCAGCAGTTCCATGGCGAGCGCGGCTTCCGGCCGGCCGGCGCCGCGATAGATGCCGACGGCCGCGCCGCGGGTCTCGACGCCGCTCGCTTCGATATCGACCGACGCCACCCTGTAGGGGCCGGGCAGGATGCGCCCGGCGTTGCGCGCCGGAACCACGGCGCTGTAGGGCATCCAGGTGCCGAGCGGCGCCCGGACCGAGGCGTCGAGATGGAGCAGCGTGCCATCGGCGGCAGCACTCAGGGCGGCTTCGACGCTTTGGCCGCGGCCCTGGGTGGCGGCAAGAAAATCCTCGCTGCGCGTGGCGATCCATTTCACGCAGCGGCCCAGCGACCGGGCGGCGAAAGCGACCGCGATGTCTTCGGGATAGAGCGAGGCTTTCATGCCGAAGGCGCCGCCGACATCGGGCGCCACGACGCGAAGCAGCTCCGGGTTCAGGCCAAGCACGGCGGCCAGTTCCTCGCGCGCCCGGTGCGGCGACTGGCTGCCGAGCCAGACAGTCAGGCGGCCCGTTTCGCTCGCCGCGTCGGCGACCAGCCCGCGCGGCTCCAGCGCCGCCGGGGCGAGAAGCGGCTGGCGCAGGGAAACGCCGGCCCGCGCCGCGGCGTTGCGGGTGTCTTGCTTCGGCGTGCGCCAACGCTCGCGCGCTTGAACCGCTTCCGGTCCGCCTGGCGCAATGTCCGCAGGGGGAGGTTCGATTTCTACCCAAACGGCCTCTGCGGCATCCATCGCCGCCGCGGCGGTGTCCGCGACGACGAGGGCGACCGGCGCACCGACCGCGGCAACGGTTTCGATGGCGAGCGGTTCCGGCGGCAGCGGCCGGAGTTCGGGCATTAGCGGGTTGACCGAAGTCCGCCCGAGGCCGGCAAGGTCCGGGCCGGCGAAGATGCGGACGACGCCGGGCATGGCCGCCGCTTCCGCCGTGTCGACCGCGGCGATCCGGCCCCGCGCTTCCGGGCTGCGAACGAAGGCGGCGTGGAGACAGCCGGCGATCCGGATATCGTCGGTGAAGCGGCCCCGGCCGGTCAGGAGCGCCCGGTCCTCGACGCGCCGGCGCGCCTGCCCGATGCCGCCGGACGATGCGGTTGAAACTGGTGTCACGCGGGGCCTTGCGCTGGAGGTCTACTGCCGAGTGATTCAGGCTAGCATGCGGCCGGCGCCTGTTGTAGGGGTGCGCCCCCATCCGTGAGGGTCACGATAGGAACGCGGAAGGCAGGCCAACGCCGGCCGACCTGCGCCGGACGGCGCCTCGCACCGCCGCCGATCGAAGGAGGTTGCCATGGCCCGACGCGCCCGGGCCGCGCGCCAGCGGTCTGCTGCTGCCAGGGGCGCGCCGGCCTCGCCCTTTATCCGGCGGCGCCTGCCGGCATTCGAAATCCTCGACGAGGAAGAGCTCCGGCGTATCGAAGCCCAGGTCGACTGGATCGTGCAGGATGTCGGAATCGCGTTCCGCGGCGATCCCGAGGCGCTGGATTTGTGGCGGGAGGCGGGCGCCACCGTTGCAGACGATCTGGTCCGCGCACCGGCGGACTGGATCCGCGCAATGTGCGCGAAGGCGCCGCGGCAGTTCACGCAGCGTGCGCGCAACCCCGAGCGCTCGGTGGTGATCGGCGGCGACAACCAGGTCTATGCCGCGGTCTACGGCCCGCCCTTCGTGCGCGACCTCGAGGGCGGCCGGCGCTATGGCGATCTCGAGAGTTTCCGGAACCTCGTGAAACTCATCTACATGCACCCGCACCTGCATCACGGCAGTTTCGTAGTCTGCGAGCCCTGCGATATCCCGGTGAGCACCCGACACCTCGACATGCTCCACGCCCATATGACGCTGAGCGACAAGCCGCATTTCGGCGCCATCACCGAGAAGAGCCGGGCGAAGGACAGCGTCGACATGGCCGAGATCGTCTTCGGCCGGGAGACGATGGAAAAGCACTGCGTCATCCTCGGCAACGTCAACACCAACTCGCCGCTGCTGATCGACAAGGTGGTGACAGAGGCCATCCGGGCCTATTGCGGGCGCGGCCAGGGCATCGCCGTGGCGCCCTTCATCCTGTCCGGCGCCATGGGGCCGGTCTCGACCGCCGCCTCTGTCGCCCAGGCCCTTGCCGAGGCGATGGTGGTCTGCGCCTTCGCCCAGCTCGTGCGGCCCGGCGCACCATTCATTCTGGGCAACTTCCTGACCTCGATGTCGCTGAAATCCGGCGCGCCGACTTTCGGGACGCCCGAGCCGGCGCTGTCGCACTATGTCATGGGCCAGCTCGCCCGCAGGGCAGGGCTGCCGGCGCGTTTCGGCGGCTCGCTGACCTCCTCCAAGATCGAGGATGCGCAAGCGGCTTACGAATCCGCCGATTCGATGCATTCGACCGTGCTGGCCGGCGCCAACTTCGTGCTCCAGGCGGCCGGCTGGCTGGAGGGCGGGCTGTGCACCGGGTTCGAGAAGCTGGTCATGGACGCCGACCGGCTCGGCGGCTACCGCAAGCTGGTCGCCGAAGGGTTCGACACCGGCGACGAGGCCCTGGCCCGCGACGCCTATGGCGAGGTCGGCCCCGGCGGCCACTTCCTGGGTTGCGATCACACGATGCGCAACTACCGGACCGCGTTTTACGAGACCGCGCTGTCCGACAGCGACACCATGGAGAGCTGGCTCGAACGCGGATCGACCGACATGCGCCGCCGCGCCCACGAGCGCTGGAAGACAATGCTGGAGCAATACGCGCCGCCGCCCATGGACGAGGCCGTGCGCGAGGAACTCGACGCCTTCGTTGCCAGGCGCAAGGAGGAACTGCCGGAAATGTGGTACTAGCCCGAACTCAATGCCCGATGCTCGAGTCCGGGGCCCGACCGGCCGGAGGAGCGCCCGCGGCTCGGCGCCTTATCCTTTCACCGGCTAGTGCGCGGCTCAGGACAGGCGGTCGCGGATTCCGCCGAAGACCGTCCGGAACATTTCGGGCGTCAGGCGGCCGGTATTCGTGTTGTAGCGCGAGCAATGATAGCTGTCGGCGACGACCAGACCTTCGGCGACCGGGTGGATGGCGCCGTGGCGGAAGGCGAAGGCGGATTTCCTCAGGCCGAGCGCAGCGAGCGTCATGCCATGGGCGAGGCCACCCAGCGCCAGGATTACCTGCAGCCGTTGCATGGCCTCGATTTCTGCTGTCAGAAAGGGCAGGCAGGCGCGGTTCTCAGCGGTCGTCGGGCGGTTTTCCGGCGGCACGCAGCGGACTGCGTTGGTGATCCGACAATCTGTCAGGGAAAGCCCGTCGTCCGGTCGCCGGTCGTAGGTTCCGCCGGCGAAGCCGTAGGGTCCAAGCGTGTCGTATAGCAGATCGCCGGCCCAGTCGCCGGTAAAGGGCCGGCCGGTCCGGTTGGCGCCGCGCAGTCCGGGCGCCAGGCCGACGATCAGCAGCCGGGCATCGAGCGGGCCGAAGGAGGGGACAGGGGCGTTGTGCCAGGCCGGCTCACGGGTGCGCCATTCGGCGCGGAAGGCGGCGAGCCGCGGACACAGGGAACAATCGCGTCCAGGCGTGTTCGGGCTCTTCATGGCGGTAACGCGCCGCCCCGGCACGCGAGACGCCGCGGTTCAGGCGCCGGTGCGGCGGTCCGATCAGTCCTGGCTGTCGAATTCCTCGTCGCCGTAGTTTTCTTCGCTGTCGCGCTCGAAGCGGTCGCGCCGCGGCGGCGGCCGGTCGCGCGGATCGCGCTGAATGTTCTCGGCGAGGTCGGCCAATTCAAGGAAAAGGTCGGCCTGGCGGCGCAGTTCGTCGGCGACCATCGGCGGCGAGGTCTTGACCGTGCTGATCACGGTTACGCGCACGCCTTTGCGCTGCACGGCCTCGACCAGCCGGCGAAAATCGCCGTCGCCGGAGAACAGCACAACATGGTCCAGTTTTTCGGCGAGCTCCATCATGTCGATGGCGAGCTCGATATCCATGTTTCCCTTGATCTTGCGCCGGCCCTGGGAGTCCGTGAACTCCTTGGTCGGTTTGGTGACCATGGTGTAGCCGTTGTAATCCAGCCAGTCGACCAGCGGCCGGATCGGCGAATAATCCTGATCTTCGATCAGGGCCGTGTAGTAGAAGGCGCGCACCAGAATGGCGCGGGTCCGAAAGAACTCGAGCAACCGCTTGTAGTCGATATCGAATCCGAGGGTCCTGGCCGCGGCGTAGAGGTTGGAACCGTCGATGAATACCGCAATTTTCTCGTCGGTATAGATGCTGAGATTGCGTACTGCCATTGTCACTTCCTGTAACTACTGCTGATTATACATGGTGCCCGAAGACTGAGTATTCACATGTCGTGCAAGGAAATCACATGTTGGTGCGATGGGCGTAATAGCGCAGCGGAAAAGGCGAACCCGGCCGGTTTATGTCGCTGTCGGCGGTAATCTGCCGCGACCCGGCGGCGGCGCGGTATCGGAGACCTTCGCCGAGGCTGCAGCGTGGCTGGGCACGCTCGGCGTCGCACCGATGGAGCGCAGCAGCCTCTATGTATCGCCGGCCTGGCCGCCCTCCGATCAGCCCGACTATCTGAACGCGGTGTGGCGGATCGAATTCGGCGGATCGGGCGCGGCCCGTTCCGCCCGGGCGCTGATGGACCTGCTGCACGCGGCGGAACAGCGGTTCGGACGGCAGCGCGAGGGCACCGCCGCAAACGCAGCCCGGACTCTGGACCTCGATCTGGTCGACTACCGGGGCCGGGTATCCGCCGGCCCGCCCATCCTGCCCCATCCGCGGCTCGAAAACCGCGCCTTCGTCCTGCTGCCGCTGGCGGAGATTGCGCCGGCCTGGCGCCATCCGGTCAGCCGTCGTCCGGTTGCCGACCTGGTCGCGGCGCTGCCGCCCGATCACGGTTGCATCCGCATGGAGGCGGCGGGAGCAGGCTGACCCTGCGGCAGCCGGAGCGCTTGCTTCGCGCCGGCGGTAAAATATATTGCGCTGCAATCCTTTCCGGCATTGCCCGGCGGCGCGGAACCGCCGGCGGGGCCATCGCCGGAACCATCTTCAGCGGGGCTGCGCAGGAGCGTTTGCGTTGGCGCCCGAGACATTCAGGACCGGGAGACCGCCGCATGGCGCGCGTAACCGTAGAAGACTGCATCCTCAAGGTGCCGAACCGCTTCAATCTCGTGATGTACGCCTCTCAGCGCGCGCGGGATATCTCGTCGGGTGCGGCGGAGACGGTCGACCGGGATAACGACAAGAACCCGGTGATCGCGCTCAGGGAAATCGCCGAAGATACGCTGTCGTTCGAAGAGCTCCAGGAATCGCTGATTCTGGGCCTGCAAAAGCAGCAGCCGAGCGACGATCTCGAGGAGGACCTCGAAGTTGCCGAAGCGCTGACCCGGGAGTCGATCGTCCTCGGCGCAACGTCGGTGGATGGCGGCATCGCCGACCAGCAAGCCGCGAATACCGCGGTTGCCGATGCCGAGGTCGCCGGCACGATGCAGGACATCGCGGCCGGCGCGGCGGCCGAGGCGGATACCGGCGTTCTGCTCGGCAGCGAGGCGCAGGCGCCGGAGGCACCGGAAGCGCCTGTGGAAACGGTGGAACCCGAAGCACCCGAGGCACCGGAGGAACCGGAAAACCCGGAGGGCTGACGCTGGGCCGAACGCGCGTTTCCTGCCGAAGTCGGCGGTGCGCCCGCCGAAACCGGCCCCGCCTGCCGGGCCGCAATCCGGATGCTTCCGGCCGCAGTCTGCGCACACCGGCTCCGTCGCGGGGCGCTTCGCGATGATGCGCCAATACGAACTCGTCGAAACCGTAAAGAAATACGATCCGTCGGCCGATGAGCAGGCGATCAACCGGGCCTATGTTTTCTCGATGCAGGCCCACGGCGCGCAGAAGCGGGCCAGCGGCGACCCTTATTTCTCCCATCCGGTCGAAGTCGCAGGCATCCTGACGCGCTATCGCCTGGACTGTGCGTCGATCGTCACCGCGCTGCTCCACGATACCGTCGAAGACACCCACGCGACCCTGCCCGAAATCGAAAAACTGTTCGGCGCGGAGATCGCGAAACTGGTCGACGGCGTCACCAAACTGTCCCAGCTCGAGATTGCCGGGTCGGAATCCCGGCAGGCCGAGAATTTCCGCAAGCTGCTGCTTGCGATGTCGGAAGATCTGCGGGTCCTGCTGGTCAAACTGGCCGACCGGCTGCACAACATGCGCACACTGGACCACATCGCGGACCGGGAAAAACGCAAGCGCATCGCCAGCGAAACGCTGGAGATTTACAGCCCGCTCGCCGAACGCATCGGCATGCGGGAACTGCAGGACGAGCTGGAGGACCTGGCATTCGCCCAAATAAACCCGGATGCCCGCACGTCGATCATGAAGCGGCTCGAATTCCTGCGGACAGCCGGCCAGTCGCTGGTGCCACGGATCATAGAGTCGCTTTCCGGTACGCTGAAGGACGCCGGCCTCAAGGCAAATGTCAGCGGCCGGGAGAAATCGCCCTATTCGATCTGGCGCAAGATGCAGCGCAAGGATGTCGAGTTCGAACAGCTCAGCGACATCATCGCGTTTCGCGTCCAGCTCGACACAGTTGAGGACTGCTATCGCGCACTCGGCGCGATTCACAGCGCCTGGCGGGTCAGCCCCGGCCGGTTCAAAGACTATATCAGCCTGCCGAAACCGAACGGTTATCGCTCGATCCACACCGCAGTAATCGGGCCCGACGGCCACCGCATCGAAATGCAGATTCGCACCGGCGAGATGCACAACCTCGCCGAAAACGGACTGGCGGCGCACTGGTCGTACAAGCAGAGGGCGGCAAACGGCAAAGGCGAGGCCGACACGCCGCAGTATCGCTGGCTGCGCGAACTGCTCGACATCATGGAGCAGGCCGAGGGTCCGGACGAGTTCCTGGAGCACACCAAGCTCGAGATGTTCCGGGACCAGGTGTTCTGCTTCACCCCGCGCGGCGACCTGATCGCGCTGCCTCACGGCGCGACGCCGGTCGATTTCGCCTATGCGGTCCATTCCGAGGTCGGCGACCGGTGCACGGGCGTAAAGGTCAACGGCCGCATGGTCCCGTTGCAGACGGGCCTCGTCAACGGCGACCAGGTCGAGGTCTTGACCTCGAAGACGCAAAAGCCGTCGCCGGACTGGCTTCGTTTCGTCGCGACCGGCAAGGCCAGGGCGCGGATCAGGCGCTTCATCCGCATTCAGCACCGGCACGAATACCGGGAACTCGGCCGCGGGATTCTCGACAAGGCGTTCCGGCAGGAACACCGGCGCCTGACCAACAAGGCGATCGCCCGGGCCGTCGAGACCTTTCAGGCCCAGGACGAGGACGACCTGTTCATTCGCATCGGCGAGGGACGCCTCTCCGGTGCGGAAATCGTCAGCAAACTGTTTCCGGCGCGCGCCGATGACGACGAACCCGGCAAGGCGCGCAAACCGGGCGCGCGCAAAAAGAAGGCAAACGGCGCGGCTTCGACCGAAACCGGCATCAGCATTCGAGGCCTGATCCCGGGCATGGCCGTCCACTATGCCCGCTGCTGCCATCCGCTGCCCGGCGAACGCATTGTCGGCATCGTCACCACCGGCAAGGGCGTGACGGTCCATACCGTCGATTGCGACACGCTGCAGCGCTTCAACAGCATGCCGAGCCATTGGCTGGATCTGTCCTGGGACGTCGATGGAACGGCCGAGGAAAGCCATATTGCAAGAATCAAGGTGTTTCTGACGAACGAGCCCGGCACGCTGGGCGATCTCTCCACCATCATTGGAAAGAACGGCGGCAATATCACGAACCTGCGCTTCGCCAACCGTTCGATCGACTTTTTCGAGATCCACCTGGATATCCAGGTTGACGATGTCCGCCACCTGACCGAGATCATCGCAGCGCTGCGCGCCAGCCCGATCATCACTTCGGTCGACCGGGCGCGCGGCTAGGCGGGAAACGGACAGGACTCCAGCAATGCGCTATCTGCGGCTCGGTGTGAATATCGATCATGTTGCGACCATCCGGAACGCGCGGGGCGGGCGGCATCCCGACCCGGTGCGCGCCGCCCAGGCCGCGGCCGGCGCAGGCGCCGACGGGATCACCGCCCATCTGCGCGAAGACCGCCGCCATATCGCCGATCCGGATATCGTCCGGCTGGTCGAGGAGATCGACCTGCCGCTCAACCTGGAAATGGCGGCGACCGGGGAGATGCTGGAGATTGCCCTGCGCCACGGCCCCCACGCGGCCTGTATCGTGCCGGAAAAGCGCGAGGAACGGACGACCGAAGGCGGCCTGAACGTAATCCAGGGCCACAATCATCTGGCGCCCTACGTGCGCGCCCTGCAGGAGGCCGGCATTCGCGTCTCCCTGTTCATCGAGCCGGAACGCGAAGCGCTCGACGCCGCCGTTGCGCTCGGCGCGCCGGTGGTCGAGCTGCACACGGGATCGTTCTGCGAGGCCGATATCGTCGGCGACGCCGCGGCGCGCGCCCGCGAACTGCGCCGTCTGGCCGATGCCGCGGACCATGCCGAGCGGATCGGGCTGGAATGCCACGCCGGCCACGGCCTGACTTTCGATACCGTCGGCGACGTTTCAGCCATCCCGACTCTCGTCGAACTCAATATCGGCCACTTCCTGGTCGGCGAAGCGATCTTCGGAGGCCTCGAAAGCGCGATCAAGCGGATGCGCAGCCTGATGGACAAAGCCCGCGCCGAGGCGTCCGGCGCGCGCAGCGCCTGAGCGGCCGGCCCGCCGCCGGCCGGCTCGGCAAAGACCCTCCGGATGTCATGATCGTCGGCATCGGCAGCGACCTGATCGACATTCGCCGGATACGGCGCACGCTGGACCGATTCGGCGACCGGTTCACCCAGCGCTGCTTCACGGAAGCCGAACGGACCAGAGCCGAAGGCAGGCGTCTTTGCGCGGAGACCTACGCCAGGCGGTTTGCCGCCAAGGAAGCCTGCGCCAAGGCCCTGGGCACAGGATTGCGGCGCGGCGTTTTCTGGCGCGACATGGGCGTGGTCAATCTGCCCGGCGGCAAGCCGACGATGGCGCTTACCGGCGGCGCCGCCCGAAGGCTTGCCGAATTGCTGCCGGACGGTATGGAAGGCCGCGTAGACGTTTCGATCACCGACGAACCGCCGCTCGCGCAGGCAATCGTCATCATTTCGGCGGTTCCCGCAGCGACCGCAGCCTGAGCCGGCGGCTCCGGCGCCGGCGACGGGGACTACGGCCGGCATCGGCGGACGAACGGTTGTGGCGGCCGGGGAGACAGGGTACAGCGTGCGGGCGCTGCGGCAGGCCGGTTGCGCCAGCGCGGTTTCTCCCCACATCGGGCAGGAGCCGGCATCCGAGGGTTTCAAGGAGTTTTTTTGTGCGCAAAGCCGAAGCAGCCAAAAAATCTGCCGGAAAAGCCGCCAAAAAGTCGGATACCGGCGGCGCGTTGAAAACAATTTTCTACGCCGTCCTGATTGCTCTGGTCGTGCGCACCTTCCTGTATGAGCCGTTCAACATCCCGTCGGATTCGATGTATCCGGGCCTGCACAAGGGCGATTACCTGTTCGTCTCCAAATTCAGCTACGGCTATTCCAACTATTCGATTCCGTTCAGCCCGGACATTTTCGCAAGCCGGATTCTAACGGGCGAGCCCGAGCGCGGCGACGTCGCCGTGTTCCGGCAGCCGACCAACACCAGGGTCGATTTCATCAAGCGGGTGATCGGGCTTCCCGGCGACCGGGTCCAGGTGCGCAGCGGCCGCCTGTATCTCAACGGGAAGCAGGTCCGCCGCGACGGGCCGCTGGCCCGCACCGATATTTCCGGCGAACGCGCGCTGAAGGCCTATGACGGTCTGACCGGGCGGGAATGCACGAACGACAGCGGCCTGCCGGCGCCGGCCGAACTGTATCGCGAAATCCTGCCGTCCGGCCGGTCCTATACTATCTACGAATGCGGCGACCGGGTTCACGGCGCCGATAATACCGGCGTCTATACCGTTCCCGCCGGCCATTTTTTCATGATGGGGGACAACCGGGACAATTCGAGCGACAGCCGCTTTTCCGGCGTCGGCATGGTGCCGTTGCGGAACTTCATCGGCCGGGCCCAATTCCTGTTCTTCTCGGTCAACGGTTCGGCAAGTTTCTGGGAAGTCTGGAAATGGCCGGGATCGATCCGGTGGGGCCGGCTGTTCAAGGGCATCGATTGAATGAACCGGACAAAGAAAACAAAACAAAGCAGTAATTTTCGGCCCGATGGACAAGCGGGAGCGTTTAGGTATTCTTGTGGTCAATAGGATGGTAATTCACTGTAATCATTGATGTTGTATTTTCTCCGCAGGTCGGATATAAGCCCCAGGAAGGGTCAAGCGATAGCCTGTGGGGACAATGATTGGACATCAGTCGGTTGCGATTTGAAGACCGATTTGCGGACCGAAAATCCGACGGCTTCCCGGAACGCCGGAAGCCCGCCCGGTCGCCGGGGAACCAGACCGCGCCGCCATGTTCCTGGACAAGGGAAGGGTTGCGGCTCATGGGCGCCGTCAAGCTGAACAAGAGAACCATCGACCGCCTGACCGTGGAACGCGCTTCCGCTGTTTTCTGGGACAGCGAGCTGGCGGGGTTCGGGATACGGGTCCACGCCACCGGGCGCAAGGTGTTCGTCGCCCAGGCGCGGACGCCGGGCGGGCTGCCGAAGCGGGCGACGGTGGGCCGGTACGAGGACGTCGATCCCGAGGAGGCGCGGCCCATAGCGGCCGCGATGATCGACCGCATCCGGCGCGGCCGGGACCCGGTGGCGCCGCCGGCCCCGGAGGAGCCGACGGTGGCCGATCTCGCCGAACGCTTCATGGCGGCGCATGTCGAGGTGAACTGCAAACCGCGGACGGTGGAGACGTACCGGAGCCTGCTCAGGGTCTGCATCCTGCCGGGGCTGGGCGAAATCCGGCTGAGCGAGGTCGACCGCTCGCATGTCTCGGCGCTGCACCACGGGCTGCGCGACACGCCCTCCCGGGCCAACCAGTCGGTCGGCATATTCTCGAAGATGTTCAAGCTCGCGGTGGCGTGGGGCATGACCCCGGCGCGGCCCAACCCCTGCCGGTCCATCAAGCGCTACAAGGAGCGGAGCTGCGAGCGGTTCCTCACCGAGGACGAG
>Ga0209543_1000298_pt1 | contig 68589 bp, 62 predicted proteins | sample MesohylFT_FD_187296 | JGI IMG/M metagenome (GOLD analysis project Ga0209543, IMG submission 187296) | Host-associated microbial community of the marine sponge Aplysina aerophoba from Gulf of Piran - sponge mesohyl, lysed by freeze-thaw... | ecosystem: Host-associated > Porifera > Sponge >...
ATCGGGTCCTCGTGCTGACAGTCCATCCACTGCCAGCTATCGGCCGATCAAGCCTTGTCCTTTACCCCGGAACGAATCCCCTCACTTTCCTGACGTGCACCCCCGCCGCAGGAGCGCGTTGCGGACGCCGATGTCGAACAGGTAGAGCTTGGCGTGACGGACGAGTCGCGCGCGCTCGGATCCGCTCCAGGCCGGTACCCGGAAGGCCACGAGCGTGTCCTCCAGGATGTCCAGGTACCGGCGGGCGGTCTCGTAGCCCAGGCCGGCGTCCTTGCAGAGAGCGTGCGTGTTGACGATGCGACCGGACGATGCCGCGACGAGATCGAGCAGTCGTGCGAAGCCGCCGACGTGGCGCACGAGCGCCTCGGCCTGCACCTCTTCCCGCAGGTAGGTGTCCGCGTAGGTCCGCAGGTCTGCCGCGCGGGTCGCCGGGTCGGGCTCCGCGTAGATGCCGGGCAGTGTGCCGTGGGCGAGCGCGCGGGTCAGGTCGAAGTCGGCGCCGAGCTCCCCGGCGAGCAGCGGGTGCAGGTAGTGAACGTGAATCCGTCCCGGCAGGAGATTGGCCTGGCCGCGTCGCAGCTTGCGGGCGCTGGATCCGGAGAGCAGGAACCTGAAGCGCGGCGGACGGCGATCGAGGAAGACCTGGACGGCCTCGAGGAGCGCCGGCACGCGCTGCACCTCGTCGATGAACACCGTCTCGATAGACGGGGGAGCGGCCAGCAGCTCGTGCTCCAGCCGCTCCGGGTGGCTGACGAAGTCGCGGAACGTGCTCGGGCTCGCCAGATTGAGCGTGAGATCGGGCCGCAGCGCGGTGAGCAGCGTGGACTTGCCCACTTGGCGCGGTCCCAGAAGCAGGACGCTGCGTACAGACGAGCGCAAGACTCCGGCTAATGAACGTTCATACATTGCAGGTAAAATAACCGCTATTTTACCCACGCCGAAGAAGAAAATGAGAGGCTCCCCCCCGCCATCCGGAGCTGGAGCGCGCTCACACACCGGGAAGAGCCGGCCGTGTGTGACCCACCCGTGCCGCCCCCGCGCTCAGTCGTCGGGGAACGCGGCCCGCGCCGTGGCCGGCTCCATCACCCGCGCGCTCAGGGCGGCGGAGATGGCCATGACGATGAAGAACGCGGCCCAGCGCGGGTGGCTCGGCGCGATGGCGGCCGCTATCGACAGCAGCAGCACCGCGAACGCGGTGTCGAGCAGGCGCTTGCCCAGGGCCGACGCGCGCCGCTGCGCGGCGAGCTGGCCGGGGTAGACGCGCGCCGTGAACCACAAGTGCAGCCGCAGGTTGACGGCGGCGCCGACCACGGCGACCGTGGTCATGAACGCGGCCAGTCCCCAGGGGGAGGGCAGCCATTCGCGCGCCCGCCAGACGGGGTAGAGCATCAGCGCGTAGACGACGCTCACCGCCACCTGGTGGAACTGCCACCACCAGCGCAGGTTCGCCGTGCCGCCATCCTCCTCGGTTCCGACCGGCGCCGGGGGCGGCGAGGGCAAGGGGGCGGCGGTGGGTGTGGCCAAGCCCGCCGGCCCCGGCCTGGCGTCCCGCGGCGACGCCGTTCCGGGCGCCGGCGCCGCCCCGTCGTCAGCGGCAGCCGCCTCCACGGCATCCCGCACCGCTTCGAGCGCGGTGACCAGCACCGCGGTCGTGCGGTAGCGGTCGCGCGGCGCCTTGGCGAGGCACGTCGTGACGACGCGGGCGAGCGGCTCGGGGCACTCCCGTCGGGCGGGGCCGAGACCGGACGGCTCCGTTTCGAGAATTCGCGCCACCGTCGTGATGTCGTCGGTGCCTTCGAACGGGTGCTCGCCGGCAACCAGCTCGTAGAGCAGCACCCCGAACGAGAACTGGTCCGCGCGCGCGTCGACCGGATCCCCGCGCAACACCTCGGGCGCCATGTAGCCGGGCGTGCCGGGCAGGGCGCCGGGGCGGGTCAGCGTCTCGTCGCCGGCGACGCCGGCCCCCGGCTCGAAGCGCGCGAGCCCGAAGTCGACCACCTTGATCGCCCCGTCGGGCGTGTGCAGCACGTTCTCCGGCTTCAGGTCGCGGTGCAGCACGCCGTGCGCGTGCGCGGCGGCCAGCGCCCGGGCGACGTCCAGGGCGATCGACACGGCCTCGGCGAGGGGCATCCGGCCCTCGCGCAGTTTCATGGTGGCGCGCAGCGTGCGGCCGGGGACGTACTCCTGGACGAGGTAGAGCTGCGACTCGAACTCCTCGAGCGCGAAGACGGTCGCGATGCCGGGATGCGAGAGCGCGCCGGCGGCCATCGCCTCGCGCCGCAGCCTTGCGCGCATCCGGTCGTCGTGCGTCACCGTGGGCGGCAGCGCCTTGATGGCTACCGGGCGGCGGAGCCGCGTGTCGTGACCGAGGTAGACGATTCCCATCCCGCCGCGGCCGAGGAGGCCGGTGACCTCGTAAGGCCCGAGCCGGCGGCCGATCAGCGGGTCGTCGTCGCTGGACGGGAGCAGGCCGGGGGCGGCCTCCACGGCCGGCCGGTCGACGACGCCCGGGCCGCTGTGCATCTGGAGCAGCGACAGCACCTCGGTGCGCAGCGCCTCGTCGCCTCCGCACGCCTCGTCGATGAACGCCTCCCGGTCGCCGGGGTCGCGTTCGAGCGCGGCGTGGAACAGCGTGTTGACCCGGCGCCAGCGCTCAGCGTCCATCGCCGCCACCGGTGATCTCGCGTTGCAGCCAGGCCCTGGCTACCGCCCAGTGCCGCTTGACGGTCGCGGGGGAGATGCCCAGCGCCGCGGCGGACTCCTCGATGGTCAGGCCGCCGAAGAACCGCAACTCCACCAGCCGGGCCTGCTCCGCGTCCAACGCGGCCAGCTTGTGCAGCGCGGCGTCCACCGCCAGCACGTCGACCGAGCGTTCGTTGCCGGCGACCAGTCCCTCGTCCAGGGTCACGCGGTCGACGTCGCCGCCCCGCTTCTGCGCGGCGCGGGCGCGCGCCGCCTCGATCAGGATCTGCCGCATCGCCACGGCGGCGATGCCGATCACCTGGGTGCGCGTCCGCCAGTCCTGCTTCCGGTCCTTCAGCAGCCGGACGTACGCCTCGTTGACGAGCGCCGTCGGCTGCAGGGTGAACGCCCGCCGCTCCCGGCCGAGGTACCCGCGGGCCAGCCGCCGCAACTCGTCGTAGACGAGCGGCATCAGCTCGGCGAGCGCCGCGCCGTCCTGCCGGCCGGCGCCCTCGGCCAGCGCGCTCACGCGGTCGCCGGTCGGATCGCTCATGCTTCCGCGATCGTCCACGCGACCCGCATGACGCGCCGCGTCAAGGTCCCACCGCTCCCGGCGCGAAGGGGGGAGCGGGCTGCACGGTGGCGCCTTCCTCCACTTCGAAGCGCCAGTCGTCGAGCGCCTCGCCCATCGCCGCCACGCGCTCCGGCTCGTCGGCTGCGAGGTCGTTCGTCTCGCCCGGGTCGTCGTCCAGGTTGTAGAGCGCCACGTCTGGCCCGTCGGGACCGTTGACGATCAGCTTCCAGGCCCCCTGCCGCATGGCGAGCTGCTCCACCGGCCGGCGGGCCTGCTGGTAGGCCCAGAACAGCGGTCGGTCGGCCGGCGCCGCGCCGCCGAGCAGGTGCGGCAGCAGACTGACGCCGTCGAGGGGCCGGTCCTCCGGCGGCAAGACGTCGGCGACGTCTTGCACGGTGGCGGCCAGATCGATGCTGGTCATGACCGCGCCGCTCGTTCCCGCTCCGATGACGCCGGGCCACCACGCCAGGGCCGGCACGCGGTGCCCACCCTCCCACAGACTGGTCTTGAAACCGCGCAGCAACCCGTTCGAGCCGGCCGGGGTGGCGCCGTTGTCCGAGAGGAAGAAGACGAACGTCCGCCCGGCCAGCTCCAGCCGCCGGAGCGTATCGAGGATCGCGCCGACTCCGGTGTCCATCTCCGCGACCATCTCGCGGTAGGCGCGGCGCACCTGCTCCGGCTCGCGGGTCTCCGGCACCTGCTCGCCGACCACCCGGAACGCGGCGTCGTCCGGCCCCTGGTAGGGGAAGTGCGGCGCTTCGTGGGCGACGTAGAGGAAGAACGGCCCATCCGCGGCCGCCTGCTCCTCGATGAACGCCACGGCGTGGTCGTTGATGAGGTGGGTGACGTAGCCCGGCTCCTCGCGGTTGCTCTCCCCGTCCCACCAGTCGTGGTTGCCGAAGCCGTCGACGTGCGAGAAGTAGTCGATGTTGCCCGAGACGTAGCCGTGGAAGACCTCGAAGCCGTGCCGCAACGGGTTGGTCTCCACGCCGTAGCCGAGGTGCCACTTGCCCACGATGCCGGTGGCGTAGTCCTCTGCCCGCATGAGCTCGGCGATGGTGGTTTCCCGCGGCTGCAGGCCGTGGTGGCGGTTCCAGGCCGGGTTCGCGTAGATGACGTTGGGGATGCCGGCCCGCTGCTGGTAGCGGCCGGTCAGGAACCCCGCGCGGGTCGGGGAGCAGACCGCTCCGCTCGAATGGAAATCGGTGAAGCGGATCCCCTCGGACGCCATCGCGTCGAGCGCCGGGGTCTCGATCCAGCCGCCGTACGACGACAGGTCGCCGTAGCCGAGGTCGTCGGCCATGATGACGACGATGTTGGGACGCGGCCGGGCCGGGATCACGGGTCGCTCGCCGCCCGCCGGCTCGGTTCCCGGGCCACAGGCGGCGACGAGCGCCGCGCCGGCCAGCGCCGCGCCCGCGAGTAGAGCGGTGACTCTCATCGAACCGCCATCTTACTACCGGTGCGCTTCGGGTCCGGACACCGCGGGAAGGCGGTGGCAGGCGGCCGGCAATGCGCTATGATGCGGCCGATGCCCGGACGGGGCCGCGCCGGCGGCCGGCACCCGCCCCGGGCGAGGATGTACTGCATAGAGGAGAGAGCCATGCGCAGACTCACCGTTCTCGGACTGCTCGCACTCGCACTGGTCGTGGCCTACGTCAGCATCCCGGCCGCGCAGTCGGGCGACGTCTACACGCCGAAGCGGATCAACAAGGTGATCGAGCTGCTCGAGCAGGACCAGCCGGTCTACTACACGCAGGTCAACGGCGGCGGCTACGAGGAGGGCGTGCGCCTGGCGCAGACCTGGGCCGACTACATCACCTACAACATGGAGCACAGCCCCTTCAACATGGACGCCCTGCGCGGGTTCATGCAGGGGCTCGTCGACGGCGGGCCGACCAGGAGCGGCCACCGCACGCCCACCGTCGTCGCGGTGCTGCCGCTGGGCGGCATCAACGAGCAGGTGATGTGGGGCAACTACTGGATGGTCGAGCAGGTGCTCGGCTCCGGTGTCCACGGCGTGCTGCTCGCGCACGCGCGCACGCCGGAAGTGGTCCGCATCCTCGTGCAGTCGGCCCGCTACCCGCACGCGCCGAAGACCGAGGGCATCGGCGAGGGGCTCCGCGGCAGCGGCGGCCAGGGCTTCGCGGCGCGCATCTGGGGCGTGTCGAACCAGGAGTATCAGCGGCTCGCCGACACGTGGCCGCTGAACCCCGACGGCGAGATCCTGGTCGGCTTGAAGATCGAGGACCGGCACGCGCTCGAGAACGCGGAGAAGAGCGTGGCCGTGCCGGGCGTCGGGTTCGCCGAGTGGGGCCCGGGCGACATGTCGATGTCCTACAACGTCCAGCGCGCCCAGATGCCGCAGGTGCTCGTGGACGCGCGGGCGCGGGTCTTCGAGGCGACGAAGAAGGCCGGCGTGGCGTTCCTCAACTCGATGAACGGCGACAACATCATCGCCATGATCGACGAGGGCGTGCGCATCGGCTCCGGTCCGGGTCCCGAGGCCGCGGATCGCGGGCGGCGCCACACCAACCGGCAGATGCCCTGGTAAGTGTTGCGATTCCTGCTTGCGCTCCTGCTGACGTGTGCCGTCGTGGCGTGTGAATCCGGTCCTTCCGCAACGGACGGGCCGGCGGACGATCCCGCGCGGCGCGATCTGCACTCGTACGCCAACAGCGACGAGATCCGGGTCACGCACATCGAGCTCGACCTGGAGGTCCGTTTCGACGAGCGGCGCCTGCGCGGGTCGGCGATGCTGTCGTTCGACCGCCTGGAGGAGGGCGCGGACGCCCTGATCCTCGACACGCGCGATCTGACGATCACCGCCGTCGAGAGCTGGTCGCCCGCCGGCGGCTTCGACGCCGCGACCTTCTCGCTGGCCGAGGCCGACCCGGTCCTCGGCGCTCCGCTCACCCTGGTCCTGCCGCCCGAGGCAACGCGCGCCCGGGTGACCTACGAGACGAGCCCCGGTGCTTCGGGCCTGCAGTGGCTGACTCCGGAGCAGACCGCCGGCCGCGAGCAGCCCTTCATGTTCACGCAGTCGCAGGCGATCCACGCGCGGAGCTGGATCCCGCTGCAGGACAGTCCCGCGGTACGGGTCACCTACGGCGCCCGCATACGAACACCGGAGGGGTTGCGCGCCGTGATGAGCGCCGCCAACGATCCGCAAGCGGCGGCCGACGGCGACTACCGTTTCGACATGCCGCAGCCGATCCCCTCCTACCTGATCGCGCTGGCCGCCGGCGAACTCGCGTTCCGTGCGCTCGGCGAGCGGACCGGCGTATACGCGGAGCCGTCCGTGGTGGATGCGGCGGCCGACGAGTTCGCCGACACCGAGTCGATGATGGCGGCGACCGAGCGGCTCTACGGACCCTACCGCTGGGAACGCTACGACCTGCTCGTCCTGCCGCCGAGCTTCCCGTTCGGCGGCATGGAGAACCCCCGGCTGACCTTCGCGACGCCGACGATCCTGGCCGGCGACCGCAGCCTCGTCTCGCTCGTCGCTCATGAGCTGGCGCACTCCTGGTCGGGGAACCTGGTGACCAACGCCACGTGGCGCGACTTCTGGCTGAACGAGGGCTTCACGGTCTATCTGGAGCGCCGCATCGTGGAAGCGGTGTACGGGCCGGACCGCGAGGCGATGGAGGCGGTGCTCGGTCTGCGCGCGCTGCACGCCGACCTCGAGCGGCTCGACGACGCCGACGAGATTCTGCACGTCGACCTCGCCGGCCGCGATCCCGATGCCGGGATGACGCAGGTCCCCTACGAGAAGGGCGCCCTGTTCCTGCGCCGCCTCGAGGAGGCGGCCGGCCGGGAGCGGTTCGACGCGTTCCTGCGCGGCTACTTCGACCATTTCGCGTTCCGCAGCATCACGACGGCCGATTTTCTCGCCTACGCGGCGGAGCATCTGCTCGCCGACGAGGCGCTCGCCGGCGCTGTGCCGGTGGAGGAGTGGGTCCGGGCCCCGGGCCTGCCGGCGGATGCGCCGCGGCCGGCGTCCGCGGCGTTCGACGTCGTCGAGACGGCGGCGGCGGCGTGGGCGGGCGGAGCGGTGCGGGCGGCCGACGTGGAGACCGCGGCCTGGACGACGCACGAGTGGTTCCATTTTCTCGCCGTCCTGCCGGCGCGCCTCGAACCGGCGCGGATGGTGGAGCTGGACGCCGCGTTCGGGCTCACCGGGTCCCCCAACGCCGAGATCGCCCACCAGTGGCTCCTCATCGCGATCCGCAACGCCTACCGTCCGGCGGACGCCCGCCTCGAGGGCTACCTCCTCGGGATCGGCCGGCGCAAGCTCATCCTGCCGCTCTACGCGGCGCTGGCCGCGACGCCGGGCGGCCGCGATCGGGCGCGCGCGATCTACCGTCGGGCCCGGCCGGGCTATCACCCGATCGCCACCGGCTCGATAGACCCGCTGCTCGGTTGGGACGAGTAGCGCCCCGCAACGCCTCGCCGGCTCGGCGTTTCGGCCCATCCCCCCGCTCCATGACTCGGCGCCGTTCCGCGGCGCAGACTCCTGGTCCCGACCCGATACGCCTTCACTGAAATCCCCGCCCCGCACGGGGTGAAACTGTCCGGTCCGGGAACTTCTTCGGGCTCGCTTCCGTCTTATCTGCTGTGAGTGAGTGGTTGACACTAAGATTATTTGACTCATACAAAGTCATCCAGTAGGCTGGATGCATGGATGACACGGACAACGCCGCGCCGGGTACGGGATTCGGCGCGCGAGGACGCGCAAGAGAGCGTCAGAAAGAGGAGGATCGCGATGTTGAGCATGACGCGTTGGAACCCGTTCGAGGAGCTGACCGGCCTGCACCGGGAGATGGATCGGGTGTTCGGCCGCTACGTCGGTGACGAGCGCGCGGGAACACCGGCGGCGGCCTGGGTCCCGGCCACGGAGGTCAACTCGGGCGACGACGGTTGGAAGATCCGGGTGGCGCTGCCGGGCATCGACCCGCAGGACGTGCACATCGACCTGCACGGCAACAGCCTGACCATCTCCGGCGAGCGCACGCGCACCGAGACGAACCGCCAGCGGCACACGTCGGAGTTCCACTACGGCCGCTTCGAGCGGGCGTTCACGCTGCCGGCGAAGGTCGACGCGGAGAAGGTCGCGGCGAGCTACGACAACGGGATGCTGGAGCTGAGCCTGCCGCTGGCCGAGGCGGCCAGGCCGCGGCGCATCGCCATCGGCGCGGGCGACTCCGGCGCCGGCGTCGAGCACGCCGCCTAGCCAGGCGCACGGCTCGAGATCGGTCACGCCGTCCGGGGGCAGCGGGGGTTGTCCCCGGGCGGCGACGTCGTCGCTGGCCGTGTTGTGCCGCGGGGAAGGGCGCGCCGGCTTCGGGCAGTGCGCGTGGACCGAGGTGCGCGGCCTACTTGCCTTCCCGCGCGGCCTTCTCGGCCGCTTCCTTGGCGCGCTGCTCCTCTTCGAAGAACTCGCGCTGCCAATCGGGCATCGCCTGCGGTCCGGGGACCATCCCGGCGATGTCGGGATCGAAGTCGGTGGGGCGGGTCGGGGCTTCCTGCCGCCGGACCTTCGCCTCGGCGCGCCGCTCGGTCTTCATGCGCGCACGCTCCTGTCGGGCGCGCTCGCGTTGCCGCTTCGTCTGGGTGGGACGACCTCGGTTCGCCATACTTCTCCTCCGGGTTGCTGAAAGAGGTGAGCGCGCGCAGCGCTCAGGGGCTGCTCAGTTTATCAGACGGTGAGCGACCCTTGCGGGTCTCGCTGGGTCTCGCTGGGCGCGAAACTCCTGTGGAGCAGGCCGTTCAGAGGCCCAGCTCGTCCGCCCTGCGGGCGACGAACTCGGTTGCCTCGCGCGGGGTCTCGTACGCGGCGAGCACGCGGTTGCCCGCGAAGCCGACGTCGGCGATGCCGATCGGGCTGGTGTAGTAGGCATCCACCGTCATCCGGCGGACCCAGTTGAAGAAGCCCAGGCCATCCCGCAGATCCGAAGACGACGGCTCGTCGCGCTCGGCGGCGACCAGTGCGTCGAGCATTGCCGTCTGCTGCGCGGCGCCCGCGTCGACGAACGTCCGGTCGTGGGCGCGCCGGGTGGCCGCGTCGAGCCATTGCAGCCCGTCGGCGTAGATGCCCATCAGGTCGGGGTTCTGGCTGCAGAGCAGGTCGATGAACTCGGGGGCGCCCGCCTCGACGGCGCTCCCGCCGCCCGCGTCGGCCGGCACGATCAGCTCGGCGAGCCGCGTGACGGTTCGGAACTGGTGCGCGCTCAGCGCCGCCGGCGAGTAGCCGCCCGCCTGGGCGCGCGCCTCGCCGGCCAGGGCGTGGACCACCCGCGCCGCCTCGACGTTGAACATCCCCGCGCCCGCGGCGGTGACCGCCAGTGCCAACTGCCGGAGCACGTCGCGCCTTGTGACCCCCGTCTCGCCGGTCGCCGTCACGATGCCAGCTCCATTGCTTCGGTCTCCATCGGTTCCCCGCCCGCGGTTCAGAGGTCGCCGCCGCGCAGCGCCTCGGCGAGGTACTCGGACGCGCGCCAGGCGAGCGCGTTGATCGTCAGCGTCGGGTTCTTGTCGGGGTTGCTGACGAAGCTCGCCGCGTCGCACACGAACAGGTTCGGCGCATCGTGCGACTGGCAGAATCCGTTCAGCGCCGACCTGCGGGGGTCGTTCCCCATGCGGACCGTGCCCACCTCGTGGATGATGCTCCCGCCGATGGAGATCCCGGCGGCGTCGCGGGCGCCCGGCGCCTGCGGCTCGCCGCCCATCAGGGTGATCAGCTCGGTGAATGTCTCGCGCATGTGCTGCGCCTGGCGCCGCTCGTGGTCGCTCCAACGGAAGTGGAAGCGCAGCACCGGGATCCCGTAGCGGTCGACCACGTCGGGGTCGATCTCGCAGAAGCTCGCCTCGTTCGGGATCATCTCGCCGCGGCCGGCGAAGGAGACCCGCGTGCCGTAGTCGCGCCGCGCCTGCTCCTTGATCGCCGCGCCGTAGCCGCCGCGCCGCGCCGCGCCGCCGAAGGACCCGATGCCCGGCATGCCGTAGCCGCCGCCGATCTCGATGTGGTAGCCGCGCGGAAAGCCCAGCGCCTGCTGGCGCTCCCAGCCCCACCACGGCATGTAGAGATGCGCGCCGCCGGCCCCGTCGCTGTTGTAGCGCGGCAGCCCTTCGAGCGCGGGCACCGTCCCCCCGATGTCGTACCCCACCGTGTCCATCAGGTAGCGGCCCACCACGCCGGACGAGTTGCCGACGCCGTCGGGATGCTCGGCGGTCTTCGAGTTCAGCAGCAGGCGCGCCGACTCGCAGGCGCTCGCGGCCAGGACCAGCGTGCGGCAGCGCACCCGCCGTTCCCGTCCCGTCCGCTTGTCGACGTAGACGACCCCGTCGACCCTGCCGCCGGCATCGGTGGTGATCGCCCGCGCCATGGCCAGGTCGATCACGTCGAGCCGTCCGGTCTCGAGCGCCGGGAAGATCTGCGTCTGGCTCGCCGAGTAGTTCGAGCCGGTCACGCAGCCGCGGCCGCACTGCCCGCAGTAGTGGCAGGCGGGCCGGCCGTTGATGGCGCGGGTGATGACTGCCCGCCGGTTGGGGATGCAGGGGATGCCCATCCGCCGGCTGGCGCGCCGGATGAGCAACTCGTGCGCCTTGGGCGGCGGGGGATCGTGGAAGACGCCGTCGGGCGCGCTCCGGATTCCCTCGCGGCTGCCGACGACGCCGATGAACGCCTCTGCCCGGTCGTACCAGGGGGCGAGGTCGTCGTAGGCGATCGGCCAGTTCCAGCCGAGGCCGTCCCTGTCGCGGGGCTTGAAGTCGTAGTCGGAGAACCGCAGCGAGATGCGGCCGTAGTGGTTGGTCCGCCCGCCGACGATGCGCGACCGGAACCACCAGAAATCGTCGGTGCCGTCGGCTACGGTGTACGGCTCGCCGTCGAGCTCCCAGCCGCCGCTGGTGGTGGCGAAGAAGCCGAAGGGCTTGCCGCCGCCGAAATAGCGCCGCCCCCCTTCCTCCGCACCCCGGTGGTCGTAGTCGTACGGCCAGCGGTGCTCCTTGAACTCGGCGAGCGGATCCAGCATCGGCCCCGCTTCGAGCAGTGTGACGCGGATGCCGAGGCGGGTGAGCACGTGCGCGACGGTCGCCCCGCCGGCGCCCGAACCGATGACGACGACGTCGTGAACCTCCGTGCGGGGCTGAACCGATGCCATGGGAACCTGCTGCAAATCGTGCGAAGAGTCGTTCCCGGGGAATTCGCGGCCAGGCCGGGAGTGAAACGGGACGCCGCACGGGGCGGCGTCCCCGACGGTCCTACCAGCGCGGTTCGCGGCGCCGGCCGCGAAAGCCGTCGTCGGGCGGCCCGTCCGGCCGCGGCGCGCGCGGCCGCGCCTCGTTGACGGCGAGCCGGCGTCCCTGGAACTCGGTCTGGTCCAGCTCGCTGATCGCCTTCTGAGCATCCTCGTCGTTCACCATCTCGACGAAGGCAAAGCCGCGCGGGCGTCCCGTCGCCCGATCTGTCACGATATATACCGACTCGATGGTTCCGAACCGCGAGAACAGATCGCGAAGATCGTCCTCCCCTGCGGCAAACGGAATGTTGCCGACGTACAACCTCTGACCCATCCGGTGACTCCTTCCGTGTCGCCCCGTGCGGCTACGCCTAACCCCGCCAAAGCCATCGTAGCGAAGAACGTCCAAGGCGGGACGGCCAACCTCATCAGGTCTTGTCGGTGCTCGATGGCGGGTGGTGTGAGCGGGTCCGCAGCCGCAGTCTAAGGCCAGACTACTCCCTGACCGTGCAGAATGCAAAGCCCGGATCGCGGGGCGCGGGCGGTCATTCGCTCCCGCCGGCCGCGTGTTCCGCCGGCACGTGCGCGATGCGGTCGCCGCGGTACAGGCCGCCGCGCCGGCCGCCCTCGGGCATGCCGCGGGCGACGACGCGGCCCTCGTGGCGGTAGCCGTGGAAGTGGAACGGGATGCCTTCCCCGAAGTAGGGATGCATCGAGTCCTGGAGGTGCAGGTGGACGTGCGGCTCGCTGCTGTTGCCGGAGTTGCCGACCCGTCCGAGTAACTGGCCGGCGGTGACGCGCTCGCCGCGGGAGACGGCGACCGTTCCGGGTTGCAGGTGGCCGATGAAGAGATACTCTTCCGGCGCCACCTCGATGCCGACGTGATTGCCCAGCCCGGCCATACCCCAGCGCGTTGCGCCGATCGTGACTTCCGGTTCGCCGTCGTGCGCCGCGAAGACGACGCCGGCAGCCGGCGCGTACACCGGCAACCCGTAGGCGTGATAGTCGTCGAGGGCGACACCGTCCGTGCGGAAGGTGCGTCCTTCCCGGGTGATCACCAGGTCGTAGGCCCAGCGCTGGTCGGGGAGAAACACGTGGTAGTTGACCTCGGAGGTCGGCCCGCCCCAGGCGACGGTCAGCGGCTCGTCGAGGGGCAGGCGGAACGGCACGCGGCTCGGCCGTTCGTCGTACGAGGAGGGGTACGGATCGTAGACCGGCAGCGTGAAGATCACCGCGAACAGGCCCATGTAGGCCAGCACTTGCCAGACGTTGGCGCCATGCCTCCAGCGATGGGCGGAACGCAGCGAGGCGACGAGCAGGACGGCGGTCGTCAGCGCGAGGACGATCGGCGCCGCGTACCACAACCACAGAGCCAGGTGCCCCGGCCGGGCCCACAGCGTCCCCAGCAGGAGCAGGTGCGCCGCGAGCACGCCGGGCACGACGCGCACCCAGCCGTCGACCGCCCGCCGCTCGGCCGGGTCGGGCCGCGGCAGAGGACGCAGAGGACGCCGCGGACGCCAGCGGCGATCGGGCATCGAATCAGGGCTGCAGGGCGCGTGCGGCCGGCTTGCCGAACCCGGCCGGCGCCCGGGCGCTCAGAACCTCCGCCATCGACGCCAGCGTCTGCGTCAGGACGTCCCGCGCCGTCCGGTTGATCAGCGGCGACACCATCCAGCCGAGGAGGCGCGGGATGCCCCGGCTCAGGCTTATCGACTCCAACTCGAAGATGACGCCCTCGTCGACCTGCTGGTACCGCCAGTAGGTGTTCAACCGCCAGAGGAAGCCGCGGTCCCGGCCGACCGGCTTCTCGCGTTCGCCCGGCGTGCCTGCGCCGTCCAGCTCCGCGATACGGGTCGCGACGGAGCGGCTCGACGCCAGGCCCGGCCGGTGGCGGGTGTATGCCGCGGAGTGCTCGCTGTTGAAGTGGACCGTGACGACCTGCTTGCGGCGCAGCTTGAGGAACAGCTCCAGCCGATCGTCGGCCGGGCGCGCGAGCACGCGCGACTCGATCACGTCGTCCTGCAGCTCCTTCGGCTCGACCGCGTAGATGAGTGCGTGGAGAACCTCCTCCAGCGTGACGTCCGGGATGAGGGCGCTGCCGAGCCAGTGGTGGATGGCCCCCTTCGGCACCCGGATCCGTTCTCCGTCCGCGTCGCGCGTCTCCAGCCTGTCGATACGAATCCGTCCGGCGAGGACCTCGCGGCGCGCCTCGGCCGCGCCGTCGCCGAAGTCCCGCACGAAGAACCGGTCCGGGCGCCCGTTCTCCAGCTCCGCCGCGATGCGCCGCTCCGTCGCCTCGACGTAGCGGTTCCAGGCCGCGACCGTCTGGGGCTGCAGCTCCGCCGCGGGGGCGGCGGCGACGGTTCCCCCCAAGAGGGCGGCCGCCAGCGCGACCCGGACCCCGAGAAGCCCGCGGTGAAACGCCGTGAGAGCGGCGGGATTCTCGCCACGGGCTTCCAGGTCCGCGCCGGCCGGTTGCCCCGGGCGCCTCGTCGACTGCAGTGCGTTCACCATCGGGTCCCCATTCTCGCGTTCAGTGTCCATTGTCCGTCTTTTCCGCTCTCGGCGTCGGGGATCCGCTTCCCGGGCCAGGTTCCCCACCCGCCTTTCCCGGCCGGCGCTCGATCAGCGCCGGCTGGCGAGGGTGGCGGCCGGCCCGATCCCGGACGGTCCCCGGCCGCTCATCGCGGCGGCCATCGAGGTCAGCGTGCGGGTCATCACCTGCCGTGCCGTCCGGTTGACGACAGGGGTCGCCATCCACCGGACGGCGCGCGGAATGGAGCGGCTCAGGCTGACCGACTCGCACTCGACGATGACGCCGGCGTCGGTCTGCTGGTAGCGCCAGTAGGAATTCAGCCGCCACAGGAACCCCCGGTCGCGCCCGATCTGCCGCTCGCGCTCCTCCGCGGAGCCGGCGTCCACCAACTCGGCGATGCGGGTCGAGACGCTGCGGCTCGACGCGGCATCCGGCCGGTGGCGGGTGTAACGCACGCGGTGCTCGGTGTTGTAGTGCACGGTGATCAACTGCTTCCGGCGCAGCTTCAGGAACACGTCCAGCCGCTCGCCGTCGCGGTCGAGAACCCGCGACTCGACGACGCCGTTCTGCATCCCGGTGAGGTCGGCCCCATGCATCAGGTCGTGCAGGACGTCGTCGAGCGCGGCGCCCGGGATCAGCGCGCTGCCGCGCCAGTGGTGGATGGCGCCCTTCGGCACCCGGATGCGGTTCCTCTCCGCGTCGCGCGTCTCCATCCGGTCGATACGCACCCTGCCGGCCAGCACGTCCCGGCGTGCGCCGACCGCGTCGTCGCGGAAGTCCTGCGCCAGGAACCGATTGCCGGTCTCTCGGGAGCGGGCGTCGGCGCCGTCGAGCTCGCGCGCGATGCGCTGCTCCGTCAGCCGGACGTAGCGCTCCCACGCCGCGAGCGTCTCATCGTGCAGCTCCGCCGCGGCGAGACCCTGCGTGCACGCCGCCGCGAGAACCACCGCCAGTCCCGCTCGGAGCGCCGCCAACTTCCGGATCGGTTGCCGGTCCTGCTTCTTCGAGACGCTTCCGCCAGTCATCATGTCCTCTCCTCCGCTGCAAGCGCGAAAAACGAAGCGGTCGCTCGCCACGAACGTCAGCAGCGAGCACGTCGCGACAGCCATCAGGTTCGCGATTGCGTAGTGAACGCCCAGCGTGTTCACGTAGAGCGCCGTAAGAACGAGATTGCTCGAGATCGAGAAGGCGCCCGTCACCAGGTTGAACCACGCCAGGCGCGTCCACCGCCCGTGGATCCCCGGGACCCGGTCCCGCCAGGTCCAGTGCTCGTGCCAGACGAAGTTGTGGAGAATGGCCGTCTCCACCGCCAGCAGCGTTGCGACCAGGTAGTTCAGGCCCAGCGCCTCGGTCAGGCTCACCAGCGTCGCGAGCTGCACGGCCACGCCCATCGCCCCCACGGCGTTGAATGCCAGCCATCTCCGCAACCCCCTCACCGTGTCCGCTAATCGAGCGCTCCGGCGGCGCCGCGAATCTGCGGGCGGCGCCGCGCCACGTGTTCCCGCCATCGGTCAGCGGGGAAGCGGCTCGGCGCGGTACAGCGCCAGCCCGTTGCGGACTGCCGAGAACACGAGGGCGCCGAACAGCCCGGCCGCCGCCACGACGCCGCCGACGTCGAACAGCAGCCACGTGCCGCCGAGCAGCTTCACCTCGGAGCCGTTCGTCAACAGCCGGAGGGTGCCTGCCGCCAGCAGGATGCGTAGCTCCGTCGGCCCCACCCTCAGCAGCGAAATACGGAAGACGCCGCAGGCATGCGTCGCCAGATACGCCTCGGCCGAGACCATCAGGTAGGCGGCGAGCAGCAGCAGCGCCGCCACCGGGCTCATGTGCGGCGACAGCGCCAGCCCGGCGCACAGCAGCAGCATGCTCGTGATGTCGACCACGTGGTCGACGTAGAAGCCGTAGCGCGGCCGCTGGTGGTTGCGGACGCGGGCGACCGTGCCGTCGAGGCTGTCGCCGAACCAGTTCACGGCCAGCCCCGCGATCGCGCCCAGCAGCGCCAGCTCGTTCCACCGCGAGGCCCAGTAGGACGCCCCGACCCCCACCATGGCGAGCAGGCCGAGCGCGGTCAGGTGGTCCGCGTTGATCCGGCGCGGGAGCCGGGCCGCCATTCGGATCAGGGCGCGCTTCTCCACGTCGGCCAGGATGCTGCCGTGCTCGCGCACGTGCGCCCCCGACCCTGTCTGCTTCGCGATTCTCCCGCTTGTTGCCGTCATCGCCGTCGCTGCCATGGACTGCCTCCCTCTGTCCCGGCGCCGGGCCGGAATGGCCCGGCGGCCCGATGTCGCCCGCGGCAGTTCGCCCTTCGGGGCGAGGCCCGGTTGCCGCCACTTCACGGCGCTCGGTGCAACGGGGCGTTCTGTCGCGAACTACCTGGGAGTGCGCAGACGGGGCGGAAAGCGGCTCATCGGGGTCGGCTGACGAAGGCGGGCGCGCAAACTTCCCGATCGAATCCGGGAGTGGATAAGATCTCCGACAGATAGTGGTGGCTATAGAACTCGTTGATCGTCGCGGCGCCTCCCCCATGCGGGGCCGCTGCTCCGGCGCTTCTCTTCATGCGCACCTCCCTGCCGGACGATGCCGGCTGATGACCGGCATCCGATATATCTGCGCTCACTCCGGCGGCTCCCCGACCCGCAGCAGCGGCGCCGTCGCCAAGGGTTCCGTCCTGACGATCCCCTTCAGCTCCGGATAACGCACCACCATCTCGTCACGGTACGTGCCGGCCACCTCCAGGCCGAGCTGGTGCTTCAGCGTGGCGGCGTTGGCCACCGCCTTCGCCGCGAAATGGTTGTTCAAGTAGAGGTAGAGGCGCTTGACGAGGCGTGAGGCGGCGTCCGCGGTGTCCCGGAAGGGCTGCAGCTCGGCGGCCGAGTAATGGTAGTCGTAGCGTTCCTCGGCCCGGTCGTGCCGCCACCACTTGCGGGCGTTGCGGCCGTGGAGCCGCATGTAATAGAAGCTCTCGACGTTCGGCAGGTGGTTCTGGGCGATGGACAGCCGGAACTTCGGCTCGTCGATCTGCACCCACGCGGCCCCGAGGCCGTTGAGCAGCCGCAGCGTGCCGGCGACGTCGTCGCTCCAGCTCCGATGCCGCAGCTCCACCGCGACCGGGCAGTCCGACAGCGCCTCGATCAGCCATGCCAGGTGATCGTGCGCGGCCGCGTCGTTCTTGAAGCTGGCGGGGAACTGCGCGAGCAGGGCGCCGAGCTTGCCCGCCTCGAGGAGGGGCGCGATGGCGTCACGGAAGCGGTCGACGTCGCCGCGGTCGACCTGCGTGTCGCCGCCGGTGGCCGCGGCGAACATCTTCGGATGGGTGAACTGCTGATACAGCTTGACCGCGAACGCGAAGTCGTCGGGGGTCCGGTCGGCCCAGGCGGCGGTGACCGAGCGGCGCGGCACGCCGTAGAAGGTCGAGTTCACCTCGATGGTGTCGAAGTGTTGCGCGTAGTACTCGAGCTCGTCGAATCCCGGCGGTCGATGCTTGCGTCCCCGGGGCGGGTAGAAGATGCCGTTCCAGGTCCCATCCCCGCCCGGGTAGTGCCAACCGCTGGTGCCGATGCGGATCCGGCGCCCGGTCACGGGCGCCGGCTTCCCCTCTACTTCGAGCCCCCCGCGGCGGCCGCCTCGGCCGCCTGCCGCTCGAGGTTGCGGTTAATCTCCAGGATGTGCCGGATGTCGTGATTGCCCTCGTGGCAGGCGTACTCGAACATCGGCCCCTCGGTGCGGAGCATCGGCACCACGCCACCCCACGGGCTGGTCCACGTCGTCGGGTCCGTGATCGTGAACTCGTAGCGGATCTCGTCCTCCGCGATGCGGGTGAAGCGCTCCTCCACGTGCCGGAACCGGTTCGCGCCGCGGTAGTTCCGGCGGGCGATGAAGTGGTCTGTCTCGACGACCAGCGTGTCTCCTTCCCAGCGGGCGCGCGAGTTGCCCCCGAACTGGCGAATCGCGTCGGGGATGGCAGCACGTTCGTCGAGCGCCATGATGCGCGGCGGGTTCGTTGCCAGCTCCGTGAACAGGACGAAATGGTCCTCCGTCTGGAAGATCTGGTGGATGTCGTTGTACGCGGGGGGCAGCAACGGCGGGCCCTCGTGCGTCCATACGACGCAGCGCTCCATCAGCGGGCGGGTCTCGTGGCCGTCGAACACCTGGGCCATCCGGCGCTCGTGCTCCACCCGCGCGGCGCCCTCCGGCGTCATGGGTGGAATCCGGCCGTTCGGCGGATAGGTGATCAGCGACGTCCGTTGCGTCGACAGCCCCTTCGGCACCGGCGTGCGCAGCCAGATCTGGTTGTCGTAGTGGACGTACGACGCGTCGCGGTTCTCCTGGTAGAGCGCCTGCTCCCGGGCCTCCGGATCCTCGATGGCGATGGCATCGCGCCGCAGGGGGTCGACGCCCTCGGCGGTGAGCTGCTGCTGCAGCAGGGCCGCTTCCTCCTCCGACAGGAACTCCTGGTCGGCCAGGCGCTCGGGCCGCTCCAGGGGCGTGAACGTTTGGGTCGTCCAGTAGCCCTGCATGTCCGGGTGCCCGGCGGGCGTCCGGGGCACGGTCCACGTCGCCTCTTCCGCGGCTTCCCGATCCTGACCCTGCGCGGCGGCCGGAATCGACGTGAGCAATCCAAGCGCGACAACCGTTACGAACGCGGCGAGATGACGGTGGCGCATCCGGCCCTCCCTTCAGAACGTTGTCGATAGAAGCGGATTGTAGACCAGGTGTCTACGCCGTTCTACGGCGCAGCCCTCAGGCGGCAGCCTGTTGCACGCTGGCCTGTGATTGATGTCTTGACATCAAGCTGGAGAGCATCTACGATGCGTGCGCGATGCGGACGACGCTGACGCTGGACGACGACCTGGCGGCGGTGCTCCGGCAGCAGGCGGCCACGCTCGGCGTGTCGTTCAAGGAGATCGTGAACAGGACACTGCGGGCCGGGCTGTCGCGGGAGATGGCGCCGCGCGACGTCGAGGCGCCGAAGACCATTCCGCACTCGTTCGGCTTCCGGCCGGGCGTCGATCTCGACCGGCTCAATCAACTCGCGGACGAGATCGAGGCTGAGGCCGCCGCCGAATCCCTCCACCGGAAGCGATGATTCTGCCGGACGTCAACCTGCTCGTGCACGCGCACAACAGCGACTCTCCCGTGCACGGGCCGGCCAGACGGTGGTGGGACGGGTGTCTCGCGGGGACCGAGGGCGTCGGTCTCGCTTGGGTGGTGATGCTCGGGTTCGTTCGGATCACCACCCATCCACGCATCCTCCTCCGGCCGCTGGCCGTCGGCGATGTGCTCGACCGCATCGAGAGCTGGTTGCGGCTCCCGCACGTGCACGTTCCGCACCCGTCGGACCGGCACTTCACTGGACTGCGGGCCAACCTGGAGCGCATCGGCACGGCCGGCAACATGACCACCGACGCCCACCTGGCGACCCTGGCGCAGCAGCGAGGCTACGTGCTCTACACCACCGACACGGACTTCCTGCGCTTCGAAGGTCTGCGGCGGGTCGACCCGTGCCGCTGATGCCGCTCGATTGCCCCGGAGTTCAGCCGTCGATGCCGCCCAGGCAGAGGTATGGGCATGGCAGCGGGGGGCAATCGCCTCACAGGACGACGAGGTTGTCCGGGCTCGCGGTTCGCACGGCGGCGAGCGCGATGTTCCGATCGAAGGTGACGAGGCGGCCGCCGTGGCGGGCCGCCAGGCCGATCAGGTAGACGTCGGTGAGCTGTCGCGGGCCGTGAATGCGCGAGTGATCGAAGATGGTCCCGTCGAGAATCGAAACATCGCTGCCCCAGTATTCGTGATGCCGCGTCGATGCAGCCGTGGCCAGAAGCCGTATCGCCTGCGAGGTGGATACGGGGCTCGGATAGCTCGGCTGGCTCAGGATGCGGATGAAGCCGTTCTGGGTGACTGCGCAGGACGCCCAGCCGTGGTGAACCTCCTGCTGGAACCATCGCCGGCCCTGTTCGTGCTGAATGTGATCACGGTCGAGGAGGGCCAGGAGGACGTTGATGTCCAGCAGGGCACGCAAGTCGACCTCGCCGCGGACTAATAGGGTCCGTCCTCGCGCAGCCGGTCGATCAACTCGTTGGTGACCGGCTTGCCGCGCTTCGGCAACGGCCGGAATCCGTGGAAGCCGTCGTTGTCCGGGTCCCTGTCATCCGACGAGGCCCCGTTCAGTCCCTTGCGGGCGAGCTCGGAGATCACCGCACCGACGCTGCTGCCGTCACGGCGCGCCAGACCTCGGGCGGCAAGGAGCACGTCGTCGTCGATGTTTATCGTGGTGCGCACACATCAGATGTTAGCCCATCACGGGCAATAGTCGCCACGATGTCGGGAAGCGACCGGTTCTCTGCGTCCACGTGGGTCGCGAACAGAGGCGACCGCAAAGCACTTGTGCAGCGCTGCCCCCGGCGCAACACCCAGCACGTCGCCCACGGTGCAGTGAGGCGCCACAGGAGCCGCCGGCGGATGGTCTTCGCGCTCGCCGCGAGGGTGAAGTGATGCACGGTGACGCCCCTTCGGCGCAGAAGGCCGACCGTCTCGTCGAAGTAGGCAGGAAGGGCGCGGGCGACCGTCGTCTTCCCCGCGCCGAAGGCGCCGTTCAGCCAGATCACGTGACCGGCCGGCATCGCATCTTCCAGGACACCGGATCATGACAGAATGGAGTTCCGTCAGCTTGGCAGAGCCCCGCCTCTCGTCGACTACGTGATCTGGCGAGAGACCGAAATGACCCATATACCTGTCGGTTTTCGATAAGAAGGGTAGATGCGGGTGGTTTCACGATCACTGCGTGACGAGAAGGGTCGTCAGTCCATTCTGGATCGGTTGGCGGCGCTGACCCCCGAGCACCCGCGTCTCTGGGGCCGCATGAAGCCCGTGCAACTGCTGCCGCATCTGGCCGGCGGTCTGAGGCTGGCCCTGGGCGAGCGGAAGCTGGAGGCGTCGCCTCCCGGGCCCGTTCGCGGAGCGCTGTTGCGGTACCTGGCCATCCATTGCCTGCCGTGGCCGAAAGGGAAGATTCAGTCGCCGCCTGGCGCCTTCGGCACCCCCAGCCTCGGGTGGAACCGGGATCGAGACGTCGTGGCGGCACTGATCGAGCGCTTCGCTACGACACCGCCGGGGCGGCTCGCTGATACGCATCCGAGCTTCGGGCGCATGCGGCCGCGCGACTGGGATGTCCTTCAATACCGGCATCTCGACCACCACCTGCGGCAGTTCGGCGTCTAGACGGCCCGTGCCGACGAGCATCGACGCGACGCACCTGTTCCCCCCCCCTCCCCCTTGCGGAACTGGGAGAGAGTTGCTAGACTCCTAGAAACACTAGGAGAGTGACGTGTTCTCGCGCCTGCATTCGTTCCTGATCGCCTGGACCCGGCGGGAGCGTTTCGAGGACTCCCTCGACGAGGAGATGCGTTTCCACCTCGACGCCTACGCCGATGACCTGGTTCGCTCCGGGGCGCCCAGGCGGGAAGCGCTGCGGCGTGCCCGCATCCACTTCGGCAGCGTCGAAGGCGTCAAGGACGACTGCCGGGAGGCCCGCGGCCTGCGGCTGGCCGATGAAATGGAGCGACTGATGGCCAACGTCCGGCTGGCGGTGCGCATGCTCGTCAAGACTCCGATCGTCACGGGCGTCGCGATCCTGTCGCTGGCGCTCGGCATCGGAGCCAACGCCGCGCTCTTTTCCCTCTACAGCCAGTTCCTGCTGCGTCCGTTGCCGGTCGTAGAGCCGGAGCGCCTGGTCAATCTCGAGGCGCCGGGACCGAAGCCCGGCTCGGACTTCTGCAACGGGGCCGGCGGATGCGACGAGGTGTTCAGCTATCCGATGTTCCGCGACCTGCAGCGGGAGCAGACCGTCTTCACGGACGTCGCGGCGCACCGAGGCTTCATCTTCAGCGTCGCCTGGCGGGGGCGAAGCCTGGACATCGTGCAGGGGATGCAGGTCTCCGGCTCGTACTTCCCGGCGTTGGGCCTCGCGCCGGCGCTGGGGCGCCTGTTCGGTCCGGAAATCGACGAACCGCTCGGCGGGCACCCGGTCGCAGTCCTGAGCCACGAGTTCTGGCAGGACGAGCTGGGCGGCGCGCGCGACGCGCTCGGAGAAGTGTTGCTGGTCAATGGCGAGCCGCTGACCATCGTCGGCGTTGCGCCGGCCGGATTCCGAGGCACCACGCTCAACATGCCATCCATGGTCTTCGTGCCGCTCGCGATGAATGGAAGGCTGAATCGTTTCGCGGACGAGGACCGCTTCGAAGACCGCCGGAACTACTGGCTCTACCTGTTCGCCCGCCTGAAGCCGCGGGCCTCCATCGACCAGGCCCGCGCGGCCGTCACGCCCCTGTACCGCAGCATCCTGACCGACGTCGAGGCGCCGCTGCAGACGGACATGAGCGACGAGACCCTGGCGCGATTCGTCGCCAAACCCCTTCCGATCGAGGACGGACGGCGAGGGCAGAGCCGCATGCACGACAGCGTCCGCGTGCCCCTCCTGCTCCTCCTCGGCGTCACGGCCGTAGTCCTTCTGATCGCGTGCGCCAACATGGCGAACCTGCTGTTGGCGCGATCGGCCGCCCGCGCATCCGAGATGGCGGTGCGGCTGTCGCTCGGCGCGACCCGACGGCACCTCGTGACGCAACTGCTGACCGAGTCGTGTCTCCTCGCCATTCTCGGGGGCGCGGCCGGACTCGTCGCGGCCAATTGGACGCTCAGCTTCATCGGCACGCTCCTGCCACCCCAGGGCGCGGAGCTGCTGCAGTTGACGCTCGACCCGTACGCTGTGCCGTTCACCGCGGCGGTTTCGCTCGCGACCGGCCTGCTCTTCGGGATCTTTCCGGCATTCCATGGGACGCGGGCCGCGTTGGTATCGGCGCTCAAGGACGACGCCGGCCAGCCGGGCGGCGCGCGCACGGCCGCCGGCTTCCGGCGCGGACTGGTCACCGCGCAGTTCGCCCTGGCGACGATGCTGCTGGTGGTGGCCGGGCTCTTCATCCAGAGCCTGCGGAACGTCAGCGGCGTCGAGCTCGGCATCCGGACGCAGGACGTCGTGACGTTCCGACTGTGGCCCGGGCTCAACAACTACGGCGACGAGCGGACGAATGCGCTCTACGAGCGGGTCGAAGCGGAGCTGGCCGCTCAACCGGGTGTGACGGCGACGACAGCGGCCTCGATCCAGGTACTCGCCGGGGACAGTTGGGGCACCGACGTCATGGTGGAGGGATTCGAGGCCGGGCCGGATACGAATCGCTCCACACGGTTCAATCAGGTCGGCACGGACTATTTCCGGACCCTCGGGATCCCGCTGCTGGCAGGCCGGACGTTCACCGAGTCGGACGTGCGCGAGGCGCCCCCGGTCGCTATCGTCAACGAGGCGTTCGCGCGCAAGTTCAGTCTCGGGCGCGACGCCGTGGGCAGGCGGCTGGGACGCGGCGGGATCGATGTGGAGCTGGATACCGAGATCGTCGGTCTCGTTGCAGATACCCGGTACAGCCACGTCAAGTTGCCCGCACCGCCGCTCCTCCATGTGCCGTATCGGCAGGAGGACAGCGTCGGGACGCTCGCCTTCTACGCGCGCGGCTCCCTGCCGCCGGAGGGCATGCTCCGGACGATCCCGGCAATCGTGGCCGGCGTGGACCCCAACCTGCCGGTCACGCATCTCACCACGCTTCCCCGACAGGTGGAGGAAAGTGCGTTCGAGGATCGCGCCATCACCATGCTGTCGGCCGCCTTCGCCGGGCTCGCGACGCTGTTGGCGGCGGTCGGTCTCTACGGCGTGCTGGCTTACACCGTGGCGCAGCGCACGCAGGAGCTGGGCCTGCGGATGGCGCTCGGCGCGGATGCGGCCCGCCTCCGCGCGATGGTGCTCGGCCAGGTCGGGCGCATGACGCTTGTTGGCGGTGCCGTGGGACTCGTCGCTGCGTTCGGCGTCGGTCGCCTGGCGCAGTCTCTGTTGTATGAAATCGATGGCCTGACGCCCGCGGTGGCGGCCGCCGCGGCGTTGGCGCTGGCTGCGGTGGCGCTGGGCGCCGGGTTGGTCCCGGCGCACCGGGCGTCCCGTGTCGACCCGATGGCAGCGCTCCGGCACAGATAGGCCGACTGGCGGCATCCCGTGCGGCGGTGACTGCATGTGCGGCGCGCGGCGGTGGGACCGACCCGCGTCGAGACCGCTGACCGGCCTCTCGCCGTCCACTACGCCGCGGTCTTCCGGAAGGAAAGGTGACGGACGGACTCGCGACCCGGCCAGGAGGCGCGGCGGCGGGAGATCTGTAGAATCGCAGCTTGAGGACGCCATGAGCCTCGATGAATGGCAGGCGCTGCGCGCCAGTCTCAAGGAGCACGATAGAGACGCCGAACCGCCGGTTCTGGCGCCGGCCGAGGCGTTCGACGACGCGCGGCCGGACGAGAAGTTCCGTGAGCGGTTCCACCCCGACCACGATCCGGAGCAGCTCGGCAGGAAGAGCCGAGCGGTACGAAGACGCCTGGGCAGCAGTTGCGCCGGCTGGCGACGCAGGCCGAGACCGGAGGAGTTCTACGACGCGGTCCACGCGAGCAGGCCGGGCCCGCGGGAGAGACAGTTGATCCGCACGTGGCTGCAGGAAGCCAGCCGGGAAGACCTTCTGTACGCCTGGGCGGAGGGCGTCTACACCTGGCGGGAGCTGGCGCGGGCCGTCCACGCGGCCGGAGAGCAGACGTCGCCACGTTGCGCCGACATCAACACGCTGATTCCGTCATGAACGGCAGAGCCGACGCGCCGGGCGAGACGCTCGATCTGCCGGAGCCCGCTCGCACCTTGTTCCGGAAGACACGCGCCGCGCTGGAAACGCACGTGTCGGCGTACGCGGCCGACGGCGAAGGCTACAAGCTCGGCGGCGGGACGATTCTGGCCGCACGATGGAAGCATCGCCGGAGCAATGACATCGACGTGTTGTTCCATCCGGACACGAAGACATCACACTTTCGAGGCGGAGCTCAGCCAGGCGCTGAAGGAAGCCGGAGGCGTGCCGCTCGGGTGGGGGAAGTGTGGTTCACCTGCATCACCGGCGTCGCCATGTACGTCTTGTGCTACGCCCTCTGACGGCGCGACCGACGATCCAGTCACGGGGAGGAGGATCGACGCGTATATGACGACTGCCGAACAGCGCCGATCGATTCCGGCGGGTGTTTGGCATCAGGGTGTGATGGCCGACGAGGACTGGGTGGTCGTTTCGTTTCACACGGTCCCGGCCGAGGAATTGATCGAAGAGCGTCCTGACGAGGTCGGAGAAGGGACGACTCAGCGTCACTATCTCGGGTGAGTGAAGCCATGACCGGCGACCGAGCCAGGCTCGGGTAACGGGACGGAGAGCGGAATGACGACGAAGATCAGTGTAGAGGCGAGCTGCAATCGTCTCGACGAAACATGGAGTCCGCGCGTCATCGCGACGCTCAACGGGCAGGAAGTGAAGCTCGTGCGGGCGAAGGGCGTCTTTCCCTGGCATCGTCACGATGATGCCGACGAGTTCTTCCTGGTCTGGAAGGGACGCTTCTCGGTGGAGTTCCGCGACCGGCGGGTGGACATGCAGGATGGAGAGTGCGTTCTGGTTCCCCGCGGCGTCGAGCACCGCACTTCCGCCCCGGAGGATGCGTATGTGCTGTGTTTCGAGCCGGTGGGTACCGTAAACACCGGCAATCTCCCGCCGAACGACTTCACCGCGCCGTGCGGGGTGTCGATTCCCGGTCCCGACGAGGCCGCGGAGTGACCGGTAGGTCACTGTCCAGGCCTCGTTCATGGTCGCGGAGCGTGAGTGAATGAGCTTGAACGCGTGGCTTCTGTTCGCCGGCACCGAGGCCGTGCTGTGCCTCATGCCCGGTCCGGCGGTGCTGTTCGTGCTGTCTTACGGCCTCGCTCGCGGCGGGCGCGCGTCGCTGTGGGCGAGCGCCGGCGTCCTGGCCGGCAACGCCTGCTACTTTGCCCTTTCCGCGCTGGGTCTCGGAGCGGTTCTGCTCGCGTCCTACGAGGTCTTCACGCTCATCAAGTACCTGGGAGCCCTCTACCTGGTCTATCTCGGCGTGCAGACCGTGCGGGGAGCGGGACTCGCGCTTCGGCCGGAGCGCGCCCGGGAAGACCGAGGCTCGCTGAGAGCGCTGACCCGCGGATTCGCACTGCAGGCGGCGAACCCCAAGGCGCTGGTCTTCTTCGTCGCCCTGCTTCCGCAGTTCATCGACGCGAGCCGCGCCGTGTGGCCGCAGGTCCTGATACTCGGTGTGACGTCGGTGGTCATCGAGTTCACCGTGCTTGCAGGGTACGGGTACATGGCCGCACGGGCCGCGGCGCTGACTCGCCAGGTGCGGTTCCGGAAGCTGACGAATCGCGTATGCGGCGGCATGCTGGTCGTCGCGAGCACGGGCGTGGCGTTCGCCGGAGAACGCTGAGCCGCTGGCCCGTAGAATCGAGCGAGGCAACGACTGCCGCAAGAAGCGGGCCGACAATGACGACGCAGTATCCCGATGCGGGAATGCAGGACGCACTGTGGCCGGAAGACCGGATCGAGACGCTGCTTCCGGCCAACTGTTTCGACGCCGAATCAGCCGGGGAACGCTACACGCGGCTGTTGCGAGCCGACGCGCCCGGAACGGGCAGCGGTGCGGACAGCCCAACGGTCCAGTTGTGGCTGGGTTGCCGCTGTGCCGGATGGGCGGAGCCGCCGACCGGCGAGGAGTTTCACGCCGCCATCCGTGCGGCCGAGCCGAGCCGGAGGCAGATCGCAATCCTTGACGCCTGGGCGAACCAGGCGACGTGGACCGAAGTACTGCAGGCCTGGGCGGAACACGCCTACACGCTGCGCGAGTTGGCGGCGGCGTTGCACCGGGCGGGACTGGCACGATGCCGATTGGCCGCGACACTCAACCGCTGGGCGACGCACGCCGAGAGACTCCAATCATGAACGCCGAACGGCTGCAGTTGCCCGAGCCGGCCGGCGCGCTATGGTCGAGAATCCGGGAACCGCTGAAGCGAGCCCTGGCGAGCCGCGGTGCACCCCTGGAGCTGAAACTCGGCGGCGGGACCGTGCTCGCCGCCCGGTGGCGGCACCGGAGGAGCCACGACATCGACGTCGTCGTCCCCGAAAAGACGAACCTGTGGGCGTACGGGGCCGCGCTCGAGGAGGTGATGGCTGCGCTCGGTGCCGCCAGGTACGGCTACAGTCCGAGGCACAACCAGTACAGAGCCGCGTTCACCGAGGGAAGCACGAAACAGACCCTCGAGATCTGGCCGAACGATCCGGAACCGCGAGGGGCGGAACGCACTGCCGACGTCGACGGGGGCAGCGAGATCGTGCTCGCGACGGCGCAGGTCCTCAAGGGCAAGCTCGAACGTGGAGAGGATGCGCTGGCCAGGGACGTCATCGACGTGATCACGGCCGAGCGGCTCGACGCGGCGGGCCTCGAGGTCGCCGTCAACGCGATCACGCCCCCCTACGCACGGCTCGTCAGCGCGGTGTGGGACAGAGCGAAGACAACCATCGCACGGCGGGCCGAAGCCGAGTTCGGCGACGCGGTCGCCGACCCGGCAACACTGGGGCCGAAGGCGGGTGAGGCGCTTCTGTCGCGGATGTACGCGCGGATTGCAATCGCCGTCGAAGACGGCCGGGTAGTCGCAACCACGACGACCGCCGGCGGCACCAGGCGCCGGCGTGAATGGACGGCGGCCGAGGCTGCCGCGCGGTTCCGGACGAGCGGCCTCGATGCTGCGCTAGGCGGCATGCGGCAGGACGCCGGACGGATACGCGCCGCGGCCATGGCGGCGACGCGGGCGGGACGCAACGAACAAGTCGCTGACTGCCGGACGTTGTCGTAGCCAGTCGTCAACACAAACTCGCCTCAGACGCAGGGCGGCTGACCCGCCGATGAACTGAGGCCGTACGACAGGTCGGAACAGGGGCAGCGCGCACTACTCGCAGCGCAGCGCGTCCAATGGGTCGACCCGCGCCGCTCTGCGCGCGGGTACGAGGCTGGCGACGAGCGCGACCCCGGCCAGCAGCACCGCCACGAACAGGAGCGTGGCCGCGTCGAGCGCCTCGACCCCGACGAGAAACGCCTCCAGAGCGCGGCCGAGCACGCTTGCGCCGCCAAGCCCGGCGAGCAACCCGAGTCCCAGCGGAACGGCGTTTCGACGAACGAAGCCATCGACAACCTGCCCGGCCGTCGCCCCGAGCGCCATCCGTATCCCGATCTCCTGCGTCCGCTGGGCCACCGAGTAGGAAGTGACCGCATACAGGCCCACGGCGGCCAGCAGCAGACCGGCGACGGCGAACACGCCGAGGAGGGTGCCGAGCGATCGTTGCGTCGCGCCCGAGCGGGCCATGGCTTCCTCCAGCGGCAACGGATCGAAGAGCGGAAGGTCGGGATTGAGCTGGCGGATCTCTTCCCGAATCGCGGCCGCCACGCCCGCACCCGCGGCGCCGCGGACGATCAACCGGGCGAAGTACCCGCTGTCGCCACGGAAGGGGTAGTAGACGACCGGGTCCGGGACGCCCGTCAAGGACATCTGGCGGACGGCCGGCGACACGCCGACGATGGTCAACCACGGCAGCTCCTGCGCGATGACGTTCGGGTTCGTCAACCGGATCCGGCGGCCGATTGGCTCGCTGTCGGGAAAGAACATCGACGCGAACCGCTCGTTCACGATGGCGTTCTCGTGTCCCGCGGTCCCGTCGAGCCTTGTGAAGGAACGCCCGCGCAGGATCGGCAGACCGAGAGTCCTGAAGTAGTCCGGTCCGATGGTGACGTATGTCACGCCGGGGGCCGCCGCGTCGACCTCGGCCGGCCGCCCGTCGATGGCGAGTGACCGGGGGTACCCGTAACCGAACGGATCGACACTGGCCAACGTGAAGGCCTCCACCTCGCGCATGGCGGCCAGCCGGCCCTCGACCTCTCCGTAGAAGAGGCGGCGCTCCTCGGTGGTGGGATACCTGGCGGACGACAACCTGATCCCCATGGTCGTCAGCCCGGCGGCGTCGATGACGTTCGTCTCGGCATGCAGCGCGAGGAAGCTCCGCCCCATCAGGCCCGCCCCGGCAAGCAGGATCAGCGTCAGCGCGACTTCAGCGGTCAACAGGCCGGTCGTCCAACGGGGGGAGCCGCCTGCACCACCTCCGGTCCGGCCGCCGTCCTTCAGCCGGTCGTTCACGTTCGTCTTCGACACCTGCAGGGCCGGCACGAGACCGCAGGCGAGGCCCGTCGCCAGGCAGGTGGCGACGACGAGCCCCAGCACGCGCCCGTCCATCGTGTAGTCGATCCAGTACGGCGCGGTGCCAAGCTGCATCGTCACCAGCCGAACGGCGAGGCCGGAGAACGCGACGCCGGCGAGACCGGCGAGCCCCGTCAGCAGGAGGGTCTCTACCAGCAACTGCCGGACGAGCCGCCAGCGGGTTGCCCCGAGCGACACGCGGAGGCCCATCTCGCGCGCCCGGCGCGCCGAGCGCGACAGCAACAGATTCGCCACGTTCGCGCACGCGATCAGGAGCACGAAGACCACGCCCCCCAACAGCGCGAACAGGAGCCGCTTCACCCGATCGTCGGCGAACGGCTCCGTGAACGGAACGACGGTCGGCCGAGTCCCGGCGTTGGTGTCACGGTATTCCTCGGCAAGTTGGGCGGCCACGATGTCGAGGTCTGCCTGCGCCTGCGCGAGGGACACGCTGTCGGCCAGTCGCCCGAACGCCTGGTGGGTTCGTGCGTCGCGTCCTTGCTCCGAGCCGCCGAACTGCGGACCCAGCGGTGTCCAGATTGCAATCGAATGGGGAAACTCGAACCCTTCGGGCATCACGCCAATCAGAACGGACGGTCGGTCGTTCAGCCGAATCGTGCGGCCGATCACCTCGGGGTCGCCGCCGTAGCGGCTCATCCAGAGACGATGCGACAGGATCGCCGTGCCGGGGGCGCCGCCGACATCGTCCTCCGGCAGGAAGTCACGGCCGAGCACGGGCGAGGTGTGCAGCAGCCGGAAGGCGTCATGCGAGATATAGGTCCCGAAGACGAACTCGGCGGCCGTCTCGTCGTCGCTGACATTGAGGCCGATCGGGAACATCGCGGCGATGCCGTCGAAGGTCTCGTTCGCGTCGCGCCAGTCCTCGAAGTCGGGAAGCGAGACTCCCGCCGGTCGTCCCAGCTCGTCACGCGTGCCGAGAGAGACGATGCGCCGGTCGTCGTCACCGGGGAGCCCTGTGAACAGAATGGAGTTGACGACGGTGTACATGGCCGAGGTCAACGCCATGCCGATCCCCAGGACCAGTACGACGCCGAGGGTGAACCCGCGTTGCTTGACCAGCAGCCGCCCGGCGAAGCGGACGTCCTGCAGCACGCTCTGCAGCCAGGGGGCGATCCAGACGTCGCGCACATGGTCGCGGGTGAGCGGCAGGTTGCCCAGCGCGCGCCGGGCCGCGGTGGCCGCCGCGGCACGGTCGAGCCCGCCGGACTCCAGTTCCCGACGTTTCATCTCCAGGTGGAACCGCAGCTCGTCGTCGAGCTCGCGCTCGTGGCGATCGCGCTCGAGCAGGTATCGGAGGCGCCTGAGCAGTCTGGTCAAGCGGGACTTCCCTACGTCGCTTTTTGTTCCCATCGGTTAACGATGGAAGTGTGCCGCAGGCGGACCGGCTGTGTCAAGATCGACAACGTGCGCTGGCGACCAGGCAGACCCTGAGCGGGACCGATGGGACCGTCTTCTGGAGCGACGTCCATCCGACCCGCGATGGGACCACGCAACTCGGCGACTCGCGTGAAGGCGTTCTGCGTAGGGCAGGCGAAGTCCGGGACCACGTCCCTTTGCGGCATGCTGTCAACAGGCCACCGGGCCGCTCATGAGCCTGAACGGGAAGCACTGCTGGAGATGATCCTCCGCGAGTCGCGGCACGATGTATCTCCATCGGATATCCGGGAGTTTCTACTGGAACGTGACGCCCGCCTCGATCTGGAGTACGACATCTCGTGGGCCAACCAGTTCGTGGTCAGCCATCTGCTGACCGTGTTTCCCGCCGCGAAGTTCATTGTCCTCGTTCGAGACTGCGGTAGCTGGCTCGAATCGATCATCGGCCATCTCGTCAGCCGGGACGTGCCGCCCGACGTGCTCGCGTTTCTGAGGTGGTGGTTCCAGCCGGAGCGTTATCCGCACTCCCGACACGATCGTGCCCTCGAGGCGCGGGGGCTCTTTTCGATCCCGGCATACCTGCATGGCTGGAACCGGCACATCAATCTGTGCAACCGGGTGATTCCGGCCCAACGGCGTCTCGTGCTCAGGACGCAGGAGCTGGCTTCGTCGCACCCGCGGCTGGCGGCATTCCTGCGGATACCTGAGGATTCCATCGACCTCGGCAACGCGCACTTGAATCGCGCCGGCGGGTCCGGTTCCATGGAACGCCTGATCGACCGGACCTATCTGGACGAAATGATCCACGCCATCTGCCGTGACAATACGTGCAAGTACTTTCCTTCCGAATCGTCGCGGCCGAGTCCCTGATCGACGGGCCAGTGCGCCTCCCACAACTCTGGCGGCCGTGGCGGTCAGCCGATTTCAGCGTTCGAGGCCAGTCTGCTGGATCGCTCCGCTGCTGGACGGCGTTCTGGCGTGCGGCGGCGGCAAGGGGCACTCGGACCTTGACACGCATATTACGTCGTGCGATACTACGTACAACGTAATAACGATGCTCGACCCGACACTCCTCCTCCTCGCCAGCCTCGCCGACGGCCAGAAGCACGGCTACGCGATGATGACCGACATCGAGGCCTTCGCCGGCATACGGCTGGGCGCCGGCACGCTCTATGGCGCGATCACGCGAGCGGAGCAGCGAGGCCTGATCGAGTCGGCGGGGCTCGCCGAGCGCCGCCAGCCGTACCGGCTGACACCGGCGGGACGGCAGCAGCTCCGCGAGCGGCTGAAACTGCTGGACCGCGTGCAGCGAGCCGCAGCACGGCGTGAGGGGGTGTCATGACGTGCACGAGACGGCTGGTCCGGTGGGCGATCCGGCTGTATCCGCTGTGGTGGCGCAAGCGTTACGGAGCAGAGCTGGACGCGCTGCTCGACGACATCGATCTTCGCTGGCGTGACATCGGCAGCATCGTCCAGGGAGGTGTGGTGATGAGGTTGACACAACCGGAACCGACGTACGCGATGAGACACGAGGGGCAAGTGAGGAGAGCCGTCCCACTCGTCCTCGTCGCTGTCGCCGCAATCCAGATGGCCGCCATCCTGGCGGTGGCAGGTACCGTCGCCCGTGGCGAGGGGCCGCTTCCTGCCTCCGCGGCAGGGCAGCCGCCGAGCGGGGCAACCGCGCGGGGCGACCTCGCGGCATCGCCGCGGCGCGCCGAGCTCGTCGACGTCGAGATGCCGGGCAACGCGACGCGGATCCCGACCTGGGTGGTGTACCCCGAGCAGTCGCGCGCGCCCGTCGTAATGGTCGTGCACGACCTCTACGGGCTCTCCGATTGGGTTCGGAGCGTTGCCGACGCGTTCGCGGCCGAGGGATTCGTCGCCGTCGCCCCGGATCTCCTGAAGGGCATGGCTCCCGGCGGCGGCGATGGCCGTTTCTTCATCGACGGGGTGCGGATTGTCCCCACCGTCAATGCAATCGGCGCACGGGAACGCACGAGCCGGCTCGACGCAGTGCGGACGTGGGCGCTCGGCCTGCCGGTCGCCGATGGACGAGTCGGCATCGTCGGATTCAGTTGGGGCGGAGCGGCAAGTTTCGCCTACGCGTTGGAGCAGCCCGAGCTGGATGCCGTGGTCGTCTTCTACGGGGCCGTGCCCGGGCACGGCCCCGACCATGGACGAATTGCGGCGCCGGTGCTCGGCCTGTACGGGGGAGACCTTCCGACAGCAGCGACGGTTTCCAGGACCACCGAGGCGATGGCGGCTGCCGGCAGGTCCTACGAGGCGATCGTCTACGAGGGAGCGACCGTGTTCCTGAAAGCCCAGGAAGGACTGGCCGCCAACCGGCGCGCGACCGAAGACGCGTGGCCGCGCACGCTGGCGTTCCTCCGGAGGCATCTCGGGGATTCAGCAGTCCCTGCCGGGTGAGATAGCCCTTTTTATGGCCGCCTTACGGCGGCCTCTTCCCGTGCAGGCGCGCGCCTTCCTACGTCGCTTCGAGCACGCGGTGGATGGCGAAGATGATGCGGTCGAACTCGTCGCGCTTGTGCGTGAGCTGCGCCCGGCCGGCCGCGGTCAGGGAGTAGAACCGCGCGCGCCGGTTGTTCTCGGACGTGCCCCAGGCAGCATCTACCCAGCCGTTCAGCAGGAGCCGTTGCAGGGCCGGATACAGCGAGCTCTCGCCGACCTGCAGCACGTCGCCGGAGACGGTCTTCACATGGTGGGCGATGCCGTAGCCGTGCTGCGACCCGGCGGCGAGGGTTTGCAGGATCAGCAGATCGAGGGTGCCCGGGAGGAGCTCGGGGCCGCTCTTCTTTCCCATCGTTTGACGATGGGAGTTTGCCGGGTCCTGCCCCCCGGTGTCAAGCGGGCATCGCCGCGAACCACGGCCTCGGCATCGCACGCCGGGTCGAGCAGATCACGCAGGGCGCGTTCCGCGTCAACCCGGGTTCGCTCTTTCCCGCCCTGCATCGGCTCGAGCAGAAGGGCTGGCTGACGGCCGAGTGGGGGCGGTCAGAGACCAATCGGAAGGCGAAGTACTACGACTTGACCCCCGCCGGGCGTCGGAATGCCGACGAGGAAGCCCGCAACTGGAAGCGCGTGGCGGTCGCGATCGAGCTGGCGTTGCGCGACTTGGGGGAAGCGTGATCCCGCGGACGCCTTGCGCGTGGCGGAGTAGGTGGCGCAACTGCTGCGAGTCTCGTCGCGAGGAAACAGACCATGACCAGAAAGAATGTGCAGATCGTCGGGGTTGCCCCGGGACGGACGGCGCTCACCGACGAGGAGCGCGCGAATCTCGACGCGCAGGCCGAGGTCGCCAGGGACCGCCCCCCGCCCACCGGCCAGACCGGCGCCTACAACAGCTTCTGGCTCGACCCCGGCGGGCGGACCAGTCAGATGTCGCTCATCGTCGACCCGCCCGCCGGGAGGTACCCGACGAGGACGGACCGTGTGCGGGAGAGCGCCGCGGCGTTGAATCGGGCGTCGGCGCTGGCCGCGCTGTTGTTGCTCCCGGCGGGCGAGACCGCAGCCCAGCCGCAGCCGTTAATCGAGCGGGTGGAGGTCGCCCGCGTGGTCATCGACGTGCGGGTGGTCGACGACGACGGCCAGCCCATTCCGGGACTGACGCCGGAGGACTTCGAGGTGCGGATCGACGAAGAGCCGGTCCGCGTGGAGACCGCGTTGTGGGTCGGGAGCGACGAGGTCGAGGACGCGGCCCTAGAGGCCGTCCGCGCGGCTGACGCCGCCGACTCTCCCGACCCGGAGAGCCCCGGCGCTCGCCGGGGGGGGATCAGCCAGGTGCTCAATTCCTACTACGGTCTCCGCCCCGACCCGGAGAGCCCCGGCGCTCGCGAGGGGGAGAGCCGCGGCCGGCTGATCGTCTTCGTCGTGCAGAACAGCACGCGCCTGCTGCAAAGCCGGGTCTATGGCCTGCTGCGTCTGTTGCGGGAGAGCGAGGGGCTGCTGGCGGCCGTCACGCCGTCCGATCGGGTGGCCGTCCTGTCGTTCGGTTTCCACCTGCAGATCTGGATGGACTTCACGGATGATCTCGACCGCGTCCGAACCCTGCTTGCCGGCGAGGTCAGAACTGGACGCCCGCCGGTCCTCGAGCCGCGGGGCGAGGTCTCCCTGCTGGCGAGCCTCAGCCAGGAGGAGGGGCGGGAGATCTTCAATATTCAGGAAGCGCTGCGCCGGATCGGGGAAGCGCTGGAGCCCCTTCCCGGCTCGAAGTCGGTCATCCTGATCGGCCACGGCTTCGAGTCGAACACCGACGGTTACGCAGCCGCGCAGGCAGCCCTGCAGGCGGCACGCGCGTCGGTGTTCACGCTCGACGTCACGCAGGCGTGGTATCACACGTTCGAGCACGGCCTGCAGGCCGTGTCTGCGGACACCGGGGGCTTCTTCGTGCGCACCTTCGAGAAACCTCCACTCTGGGCGTTCGGCCTGGTGACCGACGCGATTGCGGGCCACTACGTGCTGTTCACCGAGCGACCGGCCCTGGAGCCGGGCGAGTACCCCATCGAGGTGGTGGCCGACGTGGACGGGACGGTTCTGGCCCGCAGCACCTACGTGGCACGGTAGGAGCGTCATCTCCGACATCACCGGATGGCGAGCCGAATTGCTGGAGGAATCGTCATGTGCCGCTTGCGAGATTCGGCCGTTCGCCTGATGAACCTGTTTCGTCGCGATCGCCTCGAGCACGAGCTCGACGCGGAGTTGCGGGCCTATCTGGAGCTGGACATCCAGGAGAACATCCGCCGGGGCATGGCCCCGCGGGAAGCGCGCCGCACGGCGCTCGCCTGCATGGGTGGGGTGGAGACGGTCAAGGAACAGTGCCGCGACGTACACCGCTTTCGTGTCGCCGACGATCTGTGGCGGGACCTGCGGCACGGATTCCGCCGGTTGCTTGCCAGCCCGATTCTCGCGGTCGTGGCGGTCGCGGTCCTGGCAATCGGCATCGGCGCGAACGTCGCCATCCTCGCGCTGGTTGACGCTCTGCTACTGCGTCCGCTCCCCGGCGCGGCGCCGAATCGTCTGGTCGCCGTGTTCACGAGCGACTACTCGGGCGGGCCGGGGGCGAATTCCTACCCGGACTTCCTCGACATCCGCGAATCTGCCGGGGACGTATTCGAGACCATCACTGCCGCGTCTTTCGTTCCGGGTCCGGTCGGCGTGCGCATCGGAGGAGAGATCCGGGTCATGTCCGCCCAGATGGTGGAGCCCAACTACTTCGATACGCTGGGGTTGAGGCCCGTCCAGGGACGTGGGTTCGAGGCGATCGAGCCCGCCGCGGTCGCGGTCGTCAGCAACGCAGTATGGCTTTCGGAGTTCGCTGGCGATCCCTCCGTGCTGGGCCGCGCGATCACCATCAACGGCTCGCCGTTCACGGTCGTGGGCGTGGCGCCGGTCGAGTTGGCGAGCACGCAAGGCATCTTCCGGGTCGACGTCTGGTTGCCCCTGGCCTTCGAGCAGTTGGTGCGGCTCGGCGACGTCCGGCTACTGGAGTTGCGTGGCGCGCGCGGGTACTCCATAGTCGGCCGACTGCGCGAAGGTGCCGGGATCGGCGACGCGCGGACGCTTCTGGAGGTCGTCGCCGGACGTCTCCATCAGTCGTACCCCGACGAGTGGACGGCCCTTTCGGGACAGCCGCGGGGCTTCACGATCAGGGAGGCGAACGAAGCACGCCTGCCTTTCTTCGTAGCGGGATCGGTGGTCGGCGGTCTGGCCGTGCTGACCGGCCTGGTTCTGACGCTCCTGCTCATCGTTTGCGCCAACATCTCCGGCCTCTTGCTTGCCGACGCCTCGGTTCGCCATCGGGAGATGTCGGTTCGCCAGGCTCTGGGCGCGAGTCGGTTGCGGCTCATCCGACAGGTTGTCGTGGAGAGCCTCGGTCTCGGTCTGGTCGGCGGGTGCCTGGGGGTTGCCGCCGCGGCGGCTGCGATGCGATTCGTGGCGCTGCTGTTGCCGGACCTCCCCGTGCCCTTGCAGCTCGATTTGGAGCTCGGTTGGCGACTGCTCGTTGCCGCTCTGGTCGTGTCATCGAGCGTAGGCCTCGCCGTGGGTTTCCTCCCGGCGCTGTACGCAACCCGACCCAGGCTCGGTCTCGGCAGGTTCCTGCAGACGCCGTTCCGCAACGGCCTGACTGCGATGCAGGCCGCCGCCGCCGTTTCACTCTTGATCATTGCCGGGGTATTCGCGCGCAGCATCGTGAACGCGTACGCGATCCCGCTCGGCTACGACCCGGACGATATGGTGCTCGTCACTGTCGATCTCGAGGCGGCCGGGTACTCCGAAGATCGCGGTCGCGGGTATCTCCGACAGGCGTTCGAGCAGGTGCCGACGGCCGAAGTGTCGGAGGCGCCGTTCCTGTCTTTCCGGGCACAGAGACGTCGCGGCGTAGCCATCGACGGGCATCGGCCCAGGGCTGGAGAGGACATGGAGGTGAACGCGAACATCGTCAGCCCCGGGTACTTTCGCCTGCTGGGAGTGCGCTTCGTCCAGGGTCGGGACCTCGAGCCCGGGGAACGAAATGCGGTCGTTGTCAATCAGGCGTTCGCGCAGCGCTTCTGGTCCGGTCGAAACGCGGTCGGCAGTCGCGTAGGCAGGCCATTGGGCCCACCCCTGCCGGGCTCGCTTTCCACCGACCTCCAGTGGTCGACCGTGGTCGGCGTCGTTGCGGACGGCCACTTCGTTTCGTTTCGAGAGGATGCCGTTCCCGTGATGTTCCAGTCCATCGAGGACGCGTACGTGCCGCAGGCCACGTTCCACCTCCGCGGCGTAGCGGCCGATGCGGCGCGACGGGCCATTGCCGGAATAGACCCCGGCGTGCCCGTCGTCAGGGTGTCGACGATGTCGGAAACGGTCGGCACGGCATTGTTGCCGGCGCGGATTGCGGCAGGTGTGAGCGGTTTCGTGGGAGCCGTCGGCCTGGTGCTGGCGTGCATCGGGCTCTTCGGCACGCTGAGCTACGTCGTGGCGCAGCGCGCCCCGGAGATCGGTCTGCGCGTCGCGCTGGGTGCTCGAGCGCTGCAGATCGTTCGACTCGTCACGGGGGGGGACGAGCGTGAAGCTCGTGACGGTCGGCGTCGTTGTGGGAGCCGGAGTGGGAAGCGGCGTCGCGCCGTTGCTCCAGGCGCAGTTTTCCGGTGCCGGCGGCGTGGACCTGGTCACGCTGGCGGGGGTGGCGGCATGCCTCGCGCTGGTGGCGTTCGTCGCCATCGGTGTGCCCGCCGCCCGTGCGCTCAGGATCGATCCCGCGGACGCCTTGCGGGCGGCGGAGTAGATGGGGCAACTACGGCAGATGAATCGCCCGCGAGGCGACGGACTATCGCGGCTGGACCGCCGCTTCTCGCTGGACATCCGCCGATCCTCCGATGATTCGCGACCCGCGGGGCTCCGGTCCCGCGCTCACGTGTCGTTGTCGGAGGTTCCATTTGACATCCCAATAGAGCCTGCGGCATACTTTGTTCGGATGCCTAACAGAGACTCGACGCGGACCGAGGTCCTCCGCGGCACTCTCGACCTGATGGTGCTGCGGACGCTGGTCTCCCTCGGCCCGTCGCACGGCTACGCGATCGCCGCGAGGCTGGAGCAGGTTTCCGGCGGCGCTCTGGTCCTCAACATGGGCACGCTCTATCCCGGCCTAATGCGGCTGGAGCAGCGCGGCCTCGTCCGGGCGGAGTGGGGCACGACGGAGAAGAACCGCCGCGCGCGGTTCTACGAGATCACTGCCGCCGGCCGCGACTATCTGGCCACCGAGAAGCGCGACCTCGACCGCATGGTGTCGATCATCGACGCGCTCTTCGAGGAACCGGCGTGAGGAGACAAGGATGGCCGTCGTTCGCGAGTGCTGGCGTCGCCTGTGGGGTGCGCTCCGGCGCAACCCGGCCGATCACGATCTGGAGCGCGAGCTGCGCTTTCATCTCGAACAGGCCGAGGAGAAGCTTCGCGCGAAGGGCCACTCCCGGGCCGAGGCCGCCCGGATGGCGCGCGTGCGTCTGGGCGGCGTTCCCCAGACGATGGAGGCGCTGCGCGATCAGCGCGGCCTGCCGTGGCTCGACGACCTGCGGATCGATCTGCGCATCGGCCTGCGCGGCCTGGCGCGGCGGCCCGGGTTCACGGCCACCGCGGCGCTGACGCTGTCGATCGGCATCGGGGCGACCGCTGCCGTCGCCACCGTGACGAACGCCCTGCTCTTCCAGCCGCTGCCCGTGCCCGACGCGGACGAGCTCGTCGTCGTGGCGCAACTGGACGAGCACACTGCGGACTTTCCCCACGCGTTGTCGTATCCCGAGTACCTCGACTACCGCGAGCGCAACGACGTCTTCGTCGGTCTGGCCGCGCACACCCTCGCGGACGAGCTGCTGTCGATAGACGGCGGCGCGGCGGAGCGGATCTGGATCGAGTACGTGAGCGACAACTACTTCGATGTCCTGCAGGTGCCCGCCGAGCGTGGTCGGACGCTGGTCGCCGGCGAAGGACTCCGGCCCGGAGACGCGCCTTTCGTCGTGTTGACGCATCACGCGTGGCAGACGCGGTTCGGCGGGGATCCGGCCGTGCTGGGGCAGGTCGTGCGCCTCGGGCCGGCCAACATGACCGTCATCGGGGTCACGCCGGAGCCCTTCGTCGGAACCAACGGCCTGGTGCCCGCGGAGCTGTTCGTCCCCGCGACCGAGGGCGCGCTCGTCGAGCCGGGATGGACGGACCTGTTGACCAACCGGCTCCCGGAGTCGTTCATGTTGACAGGACGCCTGCGCTCCGACGCGACGGTCGGCGAGGCGGTCGCCCAGCTCGACGTGCTCGCCGCCGCGCTGGCCGCGGAGCACCCGGACGCGAGCCGCCACAGCGAGCTCTATGTCGTGTCCGAGCGCGACTCGAGACCGATCCCCGGTGCGTCGCGCCACACGGCGCCCCTCATGGTCGTGGTGATGGGCCTTGCCTCGCTCGTGCTGCTCATCGCCGTCGCCAACGTCGGAACGCTGCTCGTCGGCCGCGGCATCGCGCGGCGGCAGGAGATGGCCCTGCGCGCCGGTCTGGGTGCGACCCGTCGGCGGCTCGTGCGGCAGTTGGTCACCGAGAGCGTGCTGCTGGCTATCGTGGGTGGAGTCGGCGGCGGACTCGCCGCACTATGGACCGCCGACCTGGTGCTGGCCGGCGCTGCGATGGGCGCCGGTATCGAGCAGTTGAGATTCGACCCGTCCGTGGATTGGCGGGTGTTCGGATTCACGGCAACGATCGCGATCGCCGCCGGCCTGCTCACCGGTCTCGCACCGGCATTGCGCTCGACGCGGATCGACCTCACGGGCGCCATCGGTTCGGGCGGCCGCGGCTCCGGCGGTGGAGTACCGGGACGGCGGCTGACGAACGGGCTCGTCGTGGTCCAGGTCGCCGTCTCCATGCTGCTGCTGGTCTGCGCGGGCCTCTTCGTGCAGAGCAGCAGGAACGCCGGCGCGATCGACTTCGGTTTCAGGACCGACGACCTCCTCGTGCTGTCGGTCGATCCGCTCGCGCAGGGGTACGACCGGGAGCAGGCCCGCGCGTTGTACCGGGACATCGCCGACGACGTCGGCGCCTTGCCCGGGGTCAGGTCGGCGAGCTGGGCGCGCAGGGCGCCGGTGTCGCGGGGTGGAAGCTCGGGGAGCGTGTTCACCCTGGACGGCGGCGCCGCGGCGGAGCCCGACGCGGCGCTCGTCGCGGTGAACACCGTCGACCCGCACTTCTTCGACACCGTCGACATTCCGGTGCTGCGCGGACGCGGTTTTCGCGAGGAAGACGGGGCGCGCGACCGGCGGGTGGCCGTCGTCAGCGAGAGTGCGGCGCGGCAGCTCTGGCCGGGACAGGACGCGATCGGCCGACGCATCCTCAACGCCGATCCGAGCGGCGCACCGTTCGAGGTGATCGGCGTGGCGCGCGACGCCCACATGTCGCAGTCGCCGTTCGACCGGCCGCCGTTCGTGCTGTATCCGTTCGGCCCCCGGCTGACGGGGTCGGCCACGCTGCACGTGCACACGGACGGACCGGTGAGCGCCGTGGCCTCGATGGTCAGGGAGATCGTTCGCCGGCACGATCCGACCCTGGCGATTCTGGATGCCGGCAGCATGGACGCCGTCGTGCGCTCGATGGCGATGCTGGTCAGCGTGCGCGTCGGTGCCGCGGTCATCGGGTCGTTCGGGATGCTCGGACTGCTTCTCGCGGCCGTCGGCCTCTACGGCGTCGTGTCGCACGCGGTAGTGCAGCGGAAGCAGGAGTTCGGTATCCGCACGGCTCTTGGCGCAACGTCCGCGGCCATCATCGGGCTCGCGCTCGGTCGAGGCATCTTGCTCACGACGCTCGGCCTGGCGCTCGGCGCGGTCGCGGCGGCCGGCGCTGCCCGACTCACCGCCGGTTTTCTCGTCGACGTCCGACCGGGCGATCCCGCGGTGTTTGCAGTTGCGGGTCTCCTGCTGGCGGGCGTGGCTCTGCTCGCCTGTTTCGTGCCGTCACGGCGTGCGGCGAAGGCCGACCCGCTCGCGACGCTGCGCGCCGGGTAGTGCGGGCTACGCGGCAGCGCCGCAACTCTAGCACGTGGTCAGGCTCTCCCACTGCTCGTGGCGCGTGCCCGGTGGCTTCGGCCGCGCCGCGTGCAGCCCGTCCCAGAACGTCCGCACCGCGTCGAGCATCGTGACGCCGGCCGCGAGGAACGCCTCGTCCTCGAACGACGGCGAGTCGTAGCATGCCCGCAGCTCGTGCCAGACGTGGTCGCGGTGGTTCGCCTCGAGCTTGTCGTGCCAGGTGAAGAATGCGAGCGGCAGGCCGGGGACCTGCTCGGCCTTGACGCGCTCGAGTCCGGCGATCAGCTCCTTCCAGAAGCCGGCCGCGGCCCAGTTCTCGACGGCGAACGACGCTCCCATGGCCTCGTTGTAGTCGCCGCTGCCGTAGAGCCGGAACAGCTCGTCGCAGAAGAACAGCGTGCTGGGGGCGCCGTGGCGGCGCTGGCCCATGTCGTCGAAGCGCAGGCCGAGCGCGGCGCCGAAGCGCAGCAGCCACTCGAAGTGCGCCGCCTGGAAGCGGAACGTGCCGCCTTCGACGGTGCCCGTGGTCGCCACCAGGGCCGGGTCTCCCTCGCGGTCGGCGTCGACGGTTCGCTCGCAGGAGCGGGGACGCTCCTGGTCGACGTAGATGACGCCGAGCTCGTTCATCAGAATCTCCTTGCTCTCGCGCGCCGCCTCGAGCGTGCCCGCGTTGATCACGCGATTGAGCGCGGCGAGCAGGAACTGGTTGGAGAACACCGAGAACTGGACGGTGAAGTGCCGGAGGTGCTCCAGCGGGACGCGGCCCTCCGCGAACCAGGCGGTATAGGCGTTGTCCACCACCACCGGGTGATGCATGAGCTTCCGGTCGACCGTCTCCTTGAACGCGTCGAAGTCCCTGCCGGTCATCGTGGTCCTCCCTCCATGCTGTGCTGCGCCACGGGGGACCAGGTGCCGGCGTAGCTCCCGTCCTCGAGCGCCGCCGCCTCGACCGTCAGCCGCAGGGGCCGGAACGTGTCGACCATCACGGCCAGCTCGTCGGTGCGCTGCCTGCCGATGGACCCTTCGTAGGCGCCGGGATGCGGGCCGTGGGGGATCCCGTTGGGGTGCACGGTGAGAGCGGCCGGCTCGATTCCCCGGCGCGACATGAAGTTGCCGTCGACGTAGTAGATGACCTCGTCCGAGTCGACGTTGGAATGGTTGTAGGGGGACGGGATCGCCAGCGGGTGGTAGTCGGCCAGCCGCGGGACGAAGGAGCAGACCACGAATCCCGGTCCCTCGAACGTCTGGTGCACGGGCGGCGGCTGGTGCACGCGCCCGGTGATCGGCTCGAACTCGTCGACGTTGAACGCGTAGGGCCACAGGTGGCCGTCCCAGCCGACGACGTCGAGTGGATGGTGGCCGTAGAAGTAGCGGGTCACCCGGCCGCGCGCCTTGACGCGGATCTCGAAGGTCCCCTGCTCGTCGTGCGTCTCGAGCGCGTCCGGAGGCCGGATGTCCCGCTCGCCGTAGGGCGCGCCCTCGACGAACTGGCCGTGGCGGTTGCGGTAGCGGGCCGGCGGCTCGATGTGCCCGCCGGCGGACTCCACGACGAGCATGCGCTGGTCGCCGCCGGCGTCCGGGAGGAGGCGCCAGAGGACGCCGGTGGGGATGACGAGGTAGTCGTGCGGGCGGTAGCGCAGCGACCCGAACTGGCTCTCGAGCACGCCCTCGCCTTCGTGCATGAAGATCAGCTCGTCGCCGTGCGCGTAGCGGTACCAGTAGTCCATCGGCTCGACCGGGCGCACGACCGAGATGCGCAGGTCCGCGTTGGCCAGCAGCGGCACCCGTCCCCCGACGGCGTCGCCGGACGTCGGCACGCCCGCGGTCAGGAGCAGCCGGTGGCGGAGCGTTCCGGGCGGCTCGTACCGCACCTCGTCCGCCCCGGCGGAGAGGATGCCTTCGATCTCGGTGGGCGGCCGGAGGTGATAGAGCAGCGACTGGATGCCGGCGAAGCCATGGATGCCCATCACCTCCTCGTGGTACAGGGAGCCGTCGGGTTGCCGGAATTGCGTGTGGCGCTTGTGCGGCACCTCGCCCCGCCGGACGTAGTAGCTCATGACGCCGGCGCCTCCACCTCGCCCCGCCGGACGTAGTAGCTCATGACGCCGCCTCCACGAGGTTGCCGCGCCGCGCCTGCTCGCGCTCGATCGCCTCGAAGAGCGACTTGAAGTTTCCCTGGCCGAAGCCCTTGGATCCGCGGCGCTCGATGACCTCGAAGAACACCGTCGGCCGGTCCTGGACGGGCTCGGTGAAGATCTGCAGCAGGTAGCCGTCCTCGTCGCGGTCGGCCAGGATGCCGAGGCCGGCGAGCACGCCGGTGTACGGACCGATCGCCGGGACGCGCGCCGGCAGGTCGTCGTAGTACGCGGCGGGCACGGAGAGGAACGTCATGCCGCGCGCCCGCATGCGCGAGACGGTCTCGACGATGTCGTCGGTGGCGAAAGCGATGTGCTGGACGCCCGGTCCGCCGAAGTAGTCGAGGTACTCCGCGACCTGGGACTTGCGGCGACCGGTCGCCGGCTCGTTGATGGGGAACTTGATGCGGCCGGTGCCGTCCTGCATGACCTTCGACATCAGCGCCGAGTACTCGGTGGAGATCGCCTCGTCGTCGAAGTGCAGCAGCTCGGAGAACCCCATCGTCTCGGCGAAGAACCGCACCCAGCGGTCCATCTGCCCCCGCTCGACGTTGGCCACGACGTGGTCGATGGCGGTGAGTCCGACATCGGCGCCGGGCGGCTCGGGACCCCCGCGGGGCTCGAACCCCGGGGCGAACCCGCCGGCGTAGTCCTGTCGTTCCACGAACCTGATGACGGTGTCGCCGTAGGCGTGGATCGCCGCGGACCGGAGGCAGCCCTGCGCGTCGCGTTCCTCCGCCGGATCGGCGGCGCCGGCGGCTCCGTGCCGTTGCGCTTCCGCGAAGGCGTGCGCGGCGTCGGGCACCTCGAGCGCGACCACCGCCACGCCGTCGCCGTGCGCGTGGGCAAAGCGGGCCGCCGCGTTGTCCGGGGCGAGGCCGCTGGTGAGGACGAACCGGATCGTTCCGCATTCGAGGACGTACGACGTCGTCTCGCGGCAGCCGGTCTCGAGGCCGCGGTAGGCCGTGACGCGGAAGCCGAAAGCGTGGTGATAGAAGGCGGCCGCCTGTCGCGCGTTGCCGACGTGGAACTCGATGTGGTCGATGCGCCGGATGGGAAAACGATCAGCCATGTGCCAGTCTCCGTTCGAGCAGTCGTCCGAGGCGCGCGACGGCGGTCCGGATCTCGTCCGGGGCGCAGCTTGCGAAGCTCAGCCGCAGGTGATTCGCCGGCGCCGGTGCGTTCGCCGCGAAGGCGGACCCCGGGATGACGGCCACGCGGGCCTCGGCAAGCGCCTCCTCGCACACGCTGTCGCCGTCGAGTCGCCGGGGCAGCTCCACCCACACGAAGAAGCCCCCGGGAGGGTGGGTCCAGCGGACGCTTCCAGGGAAGTGGTCGCGCAGCGCCGCGAGCAGCGCGTCCCGCCGGCGCCGGTAGCCGGCGCGGATGCGCTCGAGGTGGTCCGCGAATCCCTCCTGCAGCAGGCGGGCCACGGCGCGTTGGGTGAGCGCCGAGCACTCGAGGTCGGCGGCCTCTTTCAGAACGCCGGCCGCGGTGACGAGCCGCGGCGGCAGCACCAGCCAGCCCAGGCGCAGCGCCGGCGCGATGATCTTCGAGAAGGTCCCAACGTAGATCACCCACTCGGCGTCCAGCGCGCGAACGGCGGGCAGCGGACCCCGGTCGTAGTGCAGGAGCCCGTAGGAATCGTCCTCGACGATCGGGACGCCGAACCGCCGCGCAAGCGCCGCGAGCCGCGTGCGCTGCTCGCGGCCGAGGCGCACGCCGCACGGATTGTGGGTGTCGGCGATCGCGTAGACGAAAGCGGGCCGCGCCCCCCTGTCCAGCAGCGTCCAGGCGCGGTCGACGTCCATCCCGGTGTCGAGGTCCGTGCCGACCGTCAGGATGGCAGGCCGGTACGGCAGGACGGCCTGCCGCAGGCCGGCGTACACGTGCTCTTCCATGAGCACCTGGCCGCCCGGCGCCAGCAGCAACTGCGCGACGAGGCTCAGCGCCTGCTGGGCCCCGGAGGTCAGCAGCACCTGCCGCGGCTCGCAGCCGACGCCCCGCTCGCGCATCAGCTCGACGATGCGCTCTCTGAGCGGCTCGTACGGCTGGCCGTACTGCAGGGCGCCGTCGTCGCCGGCCAGGACGTCCCGCAGCGCCGCGGCGTAGGCGTCGCGGGGGATCAGTTCGGGAGCGGGGAGTCCCCCGGCGAGCGACAGCAGCCCGGGTCGCGGCGGAAGAAGCGCCAGCTCCCGGAGGCGGGAGCGGATCCATCCGGAACGGGGCGTTGCGGCATCCGTCGCGCTCCCCGGGCGTTCCAGCGTGGTCGTGGACATGTACTTACGATAGTAACATTTCATGCCAGGAAGAGAACATATGGTGCCTGTATAGGTGAACATAATGCTTTGTTTATTAACAATAATTTGCAAATACGCTAAAATATGACCGAAATGAATGAATCGACGACCGGCGGCGCCGAATCGGTGAAGAAACAGCGGGCGGCACGGACCCGCAGCGGCGAATGGCCGCCGCGGCTCGACGAGCTGGATCGCCGGCTGCTCGCGCTGCTGCAGCAGGACGGGCGGGCGACGAGCGTGGAGCTGGCCCGGCGGCTCGACCTGTCGCCGCCCGGCCTCCAGCGACGGTTGCGGCGGTTGGAGGCGGCCGGCGTGATTCGCGGCTACACGACGCTCATCAACCGCGAGGCGGTCGGCCTGGACCTGCTGTGCTTCGTCGAGGTCAAGCTCGCGCACCATCGCCCCGACTGCGTGGCGCGCTTTCGCGACGAGGTGCAGGCGATCCCCGAAGTCCTCGAGTGTCATTACCTGACCGGGGAGTCCGACTACCTCATCAAGATCGTGGTGCCCAACCACAAGGCGCTCGAGACCGTGCTCTTCGAAGGCCTGATGCGCATCGACGGCGTCGACCGCATTCACACGAGCATCGTGGTCAACGAGGTGAAGCTGTCGACCGTCCTGCCGCTCGGGGCGTCCCGCTCGCGGGCGCGCGGCGGGGGCGAACGGTGAGCGGCGCACCGGCGGCCCACCCGATCGACGAGACGCACGACCCCGCGCTGCGGAGCTGGGTACCCGGCGCCGACGACCCCGCCGGCGACTTCCCGATCCAGAACCTTCCGTTGGGCGTCTTCCATCGTCGCGGGCATCCCGGGGCGGCGCGTCTCGGCGTCGCCATCGGCGATCGGGTGCTGGACCTGCGGCGCTGCCGCGAGCTGCGCCTCCTCGACCGACCGCCGGGGGTCGTCGCCGCCGCCGGAGAGGCGACCTCGCTCAACCCCCTGCTCGCCCTGGGGCCCGAGGCGCTGCGGAGCCTGCGGCGCGCGGTGAGCCGCATCCTGCGCGCCGACGGATCCCGCGCGGAGCCGGGCGCCCTCGTCTCGCTGTCCGAGGCCGAGCTGCTGCTGCCGGTCGACGTCGGCGACTACACGGACTTCTACGCCTCGATCGTCCATGCGAGGAACGTCGGCCGGCTGTTTCGCCCCGACGATCCCCTGCCGCGCAGCTACCGGCACCTGCCGCTGGCCTACCACGGCCGCAGCTCGTCGCTGGTGGTCAGCGGCACGCCGGTGACGCGGCCGTGCGGCCAGATCCTCCAGGATGGCGAAAGCCCGTCGTTCGAACCGACGCGGCGCCTGGACTACGAGGTGGAGCTGGGAGCCTACGTGGGCGCCGGCAGTCCGCCGGACCGCCCGATCCCGATCGACGCTGCCGAGCGCCACCTGGCCGGGCTCAGCCTGGTGAACGACTGGTCGGCCCGGGACCTGCAGGCCTGGGAAGCGCAGCCGCTGGGACCGTTCCTGTCGAAGAGCTTCGCGACGAGCGTCTCGCCCTGGGTGGTGACGCTGGACGCCCTGGCTCCGTATCGTTGCCGCGCCGCCCGTCCGGCCGCGGACCCGCCGCCGCAGCCCCATCTGGCGTCCGTCCAGAACGACGCCCGCGGCGGCATCGACGTGACCGTCGAGGCTTGGCTGCGGAGCGCGGCGATGCGCCGCCGGGGTCTCGAGCCGGTGCGGGTGAGCCGTGCGGCGTTTCGGGACATGTACTGGACCCTTGCGCAGATGCTGGCCCACCACGCGAGCAACGGGTGTCGGATGCGTACCGGCGACCTGCTCGCCAGCGGCACCATCTCGGGTCCGGGGGAGGGCGCGGCGGGTTGCCTGCTGGAACGGGCTGCGACCGGTTCAGAGCGGCTGGCGCTGCCGACCGGCGAGCGGCGCGACTTCCTGGCCGACGGCGACGAGATCACTCTGCGCGCGTATTGCACCCGCGACGGTTACGCGCGCGTAGGCTTCGGGACCTGCTCGGCCACGGTGGTTCGGGCTTCGGCCGGCGATTCTGGTTACCGGTCGTGAGGCGCCCGTAGCGGATCGATTCCCACCGCCCGGTGCGGCGGCGCCGCGGGGCCCCCGGGCCGGGAGCCCCGCCGATTCGGTCAGCGCGCCGCTTCGGCCTCCTGCCGCTCGATGTTGCGGTAGACCTCCTGGATGTGCCGGATGTCGTGGTTGCCCTCGTGGCAGGCATACTCGAACATCGGGCCCTCGGTGGTCGTCAGCGGGATCTCGGCGCTCCACGGCTGGTCCCAGGTGTCCGGGTCCTCCACCGTGAACGTGAAGTGGATGCGGTCGTCGGCCACCCGGGTGAACCGTTCGATCACCTTGAGGCCGCGGCTCGAGCCCTGCCACGCGGTCTTGTCGTTGAAGTGGCTGCTCTCGATGATCAGGGTGTCGCCCTCCCAGCGCGCGCGCGAGTCGCCCGGCCACTGGCGGATGTCCTCCGAGATGGGCGGCCGTCCGTCGATCGGGATGATCCGCGGCCCGTTGGTGCTCTGCTCGGTAGAGATCACGATGTGCGTCGGCGTCTGGAAGATCTGGTGGATGTCGTTGTACGAGGGCGGCTGCATCGGCGGCGCGTTGTAGCGGTAGTTGAGGCAGCGCTCGCTGTGCGGGCGCAACTCGTAGCCGTCGAAGGCCCCCCGGTCGCCGCGTGCCGCCCGCCGCGCCTCGGCCCGCGCCTGGGCCTGCTCGTTCTGCGGGGGGATGCGGCCGTTCGGCGGATCGACGATCAGCGAGGTGCGCCGGGTCGACAACCCCTTCGGCACCGGAGTGGCGAGCCAGATGGCGTTGTCGTAGTGGACGTAGGATTCGTCGCGGTGGGTCTGGTCCAGAGCCCGCGCGCGTTCCTCCGGGTCCTCGATCTCGATGACGAAGCGCGCCAGCGGGTCGGCCCCGTCGACCGTCAGTTGCGACTGGAGCAGCGCGAACTCCTCCTCGGTGTAGAACTCCTGATCGCCCAGATACTCGGGCCGCTCCATCGGCGTGAAGGTCTGGGTGGTCCAGTAGCCCTGCAGGTCGGGCCGGCCGTCCGGCAGGCGGGGCATCTCCCAGACCGGATCCGCGGCCGGCGCGCTTTCCGACTGGCTCTGGGCGAACGCCGGCCCGGAGGCCAGCAGGGCGACGGTGAGCAGCGTGGCGATCGTGCGTAGACGATTGTCCATCTCGAACCCTCCCCGGGAGGCTGCTTGGTTTTCCGAAGGTCCCATCATCGCTCATGTCCCTGCCGGTCGCAAGCCCTGCCGTCCGTGCCGGTTCCGCCGGGATGCATCGACGCTCGAATGCGGCATCGCTTTCGCCGCCGGCTGCCGGGGCCGCTGCGTGGCGCCCCCTTCCCGGAGGTAACCGGGACCGTCGGCCTCCACGGGATTCCGGTGACGGGCCACGGCTGGTAGGATGGACATCCTGCAGCGATAGGAGAGGACCCATGACCATCGAACGCCCCATCCCGCCGTGCGCGCGCGCCGCGCTGTCGCTCATAGCCGCGCTGGCCCTCGTGCTGCCGGGCGCGGTCGCCGCGCAATCCCATCATCCGCCGCCCGAGCCGCCCGCCGAGTGGGGGCCGATCTCGATCAACCTGGAGGGGTTCGAGTATCCGCATCCGGTCGAGTTCATGAACTTCCGCGTTTTCGGCCAGGACGTGCGCATCGCCTACATGGACGTCGCGCCGGCGGGCCCGGCGAACGGCCGCGCCGTCGTCTTCCATCACGGGGGCAGCTACTACGGCTGGTACTGGAAGAGCCAGATCGAGGCGCTCACCGGGGCGGGCTACCGGGTCGTCGCGAAGGACCGGCTCGGCTGGGGCAAGTCGTCCAAGCCGATCCTGCCGTACGGCATGAGCCTGCACGCCTCGAACACGGCCCGCCTCATGGAGCACCTCGGCATCGACCGGGCGGCCATCGTCGGGCACTCGATCGGCGGGCAGATGGCGACCCGCTTCGCCTTCCTCTACCCGGAGAAGACGACGCACCTGGTCACCATCAACCAGATCGGCCTGACTGACAGGCGCCCCGGACGCGGGTTCAACCCGTTCGACGGCGAGGTCGACGCGGACCCCGACCTGCAGGCCGCCTACGAGGCGGACGTGCGGACCGACACGCGGCGGTACGTGGAGTGGAAGCCCGAGTTCCTGGACCACCTCCGGATCCGGCACGGCCAGCGGCTGAGCGGCGACTGGCCGCGGCTGGCCTACGTGCGCCGGCTCGGCGGCAACCTGCGCTCGATGGACACGGTGGTCAACGACTGGCCGCATATCGAGACGAAGACCCTGATCCTGGGCGGCGAGATCGACGGGCCGGACTTCCCCGACAACGCGCGGCGGGCCGCCGGGATTCTCCCCAACGGGGAGGTGTTTCTCATCCCCGACGTCGGGCACAACCCCCACGAGGAGGTGCCGGACATCGTCAACGCGGAGCTGATCCGCTTTCTCGGCACGGACCCGGTGGAGCCGACCGGGGAGGAGGGACGCCAGGAGTAGGCGGAGCAGACTTCGGACCGGCGGCCGGCGGCGGACTGGATCTTCGAGTGCTTGGGAGGAGGACCCGATGCCAGGCGAGGAGACACGAACCGGGATCGCGCGGAGCCGGCGAGGCTTTCTGAAGGCGGCCGCCCTGGGCTCGGCGGCCGCGGTGATCGGACCGCAGCCGGCGGCGGGGCAGGGGCCGTCCGGCCGGCGGCTCGGGGCCGGGGTGGGCGCCTACGGCGAGCGCTCGGGGTTCGAGACGGCATTGCGCCGCGTGCGCGGGTCGCGTTACGACCAGGCGGCCGGCAGCCTGACCCCGCTGCAGGATCTCAACGGCACCATCACCCCGTCGGCGCTGCACTTCGAGCGGCACCACGCCGGGATTCCCGACGTCGATCCGTCCGCGCACCGGTTGCTGATCGACGGGCTGGTCGAGCGGCCGCTGATCTTCTCGATGGACGATCTCCGGCGCATGCCGGCGGTGACCCGCGTCTACTTCGTCGAGTGCTCCGGAAACGGCCGCGTCAAGTGGTCGCCGGCCGCGCCGGACACCGACGCGCAGGCGGCGTTCGGCATGACGAGCTGCAGCGAGTGGACCGGCGTGCCGGTGTCGGTGCTGCTCGCCGAGGTGGGGGTGCGGAGCGACGCCGCGTGGCTCGTGGCCGAGGGGGCCGACGCGTGCCGGATGACCCGCAGCGTGCCGCTCGACAAGGCGCTCGGCGACACCCTGGTGGCCTACGGGCAGAACGGCGAGGCGTTGCGGCCCGCCCAGGGCTATCCGCTGCGGCTGCTGATCCCCGGCTGGGAGGGCAATATCTCGATCAAGTGGCTGCGCCGGCTGCGGATCGTCGACCGGTCGTACCTGACGCGGGAGGAGACCGCCAAGTACACCGACCTGATGCCGAACGGCGCGGCCCGGCAGTACACGTTCGCGATGGACGCCAAGTCGGTCATCACCCGGCCGTCGGGCGGCCAGCGGCTCGCCGGCCCCGGCTTCCATCAGATCAGCGGGCTGGCCTGGTCGGGCCGCGGCCGCGTCGCGCGGGTCGAGGTGTCGACCGACGGCGGCCGGTCGTGGGCCGCGGCGCAGTTGCAGGATCCGGTGCGGCCGCTGGCCCACACGCGGTTCCGCTTCGACTGGCGCTGGGACGGCTCGGAGACCGTCCTCGCCTCGCGCTGCATCGACGAGACGGGCGGCGTGCAGCCGACCCGGGCGGCGTTGATCGCGGTGCGCGGGACCCGCTCGAGCTATCACAACAACGCCATCCAGGGCTGGCGCATCGCCCGCGACGGGGCGGTGGAGAACGTCGATGTGTAGGGGGGGCGAGCGACCGGGCGCCGCATTCCCCGGACCGACCCGCGCGGGAGTCGGGGTGTTTCTGTGCGCGATGTTGTGCGTCGCCGGGGCCGGGGCGCAGACCCTCGGGATCGGACGTCCCGCGACGGCGGCGGAAATCGACGGCTGGGGGGCGATCGTGGGGCCCGAGGGCGCCGAGCTGCCCCCCGGCGGGGCCACCGCCGCCGAGGGGCGGGCCACTTACGATCGCCGCTGCGCCGCGTGTCACGGGCCGACCGGCACCGAGGGGCCGGACGACCGGCTGGCCGGCGGACAGGGGTCGCTGGCCACCGACGGGGCGCGGAAGACCGTCGGCAGCTACTGGCCGGCGGCCACGACGCTGTGGGACTACGTGTACCGCGCCATGCCGTTCAACCAGCCGGGATCGCTGACCACGGACGAGGTGTACGCCGCGGTGGCCTACGTGCTGTTCCTCAACGGTCTCGTCGGCGAGGACGACCGGATCGACGCGGCCGCGCTGCCGCGCATCGAGATGCCGAACCGGGACGGGTTCGTGCCCGATGCGCGCCCGGACATCGCGGCCCCGGCCGTGGGGCAGGCGATCCGCATCGAGCGGCTGCTCGACGGCCCCATCATCACCCCCGACATGGACGGGCGGATGGGGAGCAACATCGCCGGGCCGTCTCTGATCCGCGTGCCGGACTGGGTGGAGAACCCGCTCGGGCGCTACTACCTGTACTTCGCCGATCATCGCGGCCTCTACATCCGCCTCGCCTACGCGGACGACCTGGCCGGGCCGTGGACGATGCACGAGCCGGGGACGCTGCGGATCGAGCAGTCCCATTTCCCCGCCGCCTGCCCGCCGTGCGGCGCCGACTCGCCGAACCCGGCGGGGGCGTACGCGCACGTCGCGTCGCCGGACGTGCACGTCATCGACGAGCGGCAGGAGATCGTGATGTACGTCCACGGGCGGGAACGCGGGCCGCAGGTGACCCGCGCCGCGGTCTCGTCCGACGGCCTGAGTTTCGAGGGGCGCCCGGAGATTCTTGGCCGGCCGTACTTCCGCGCCTTCCGGCACGACGGCTACTGGTACGCGCTGGCCATGCCCGGCGTGATGTACCGCTCGCTCGACGGCCTGACCGGCTTCGAGGAGGGACCGAGCCTGTTCAACCCGAACATGCGGCATTCGGCCCTGCTGAAGCGCGGCGACCGGCTGTTCGTGTTCTGGACGGAGCGGGGCGACGCGCCCGAGCGGGTGTGGCTGGCGAGCATCGACCTGTCCGGCGACTGGCGGGACTGGCAGGCGGCCGGGCGGGTGGAGGTGCTCCGCCCGGAGCGGCCGTGGGAGGGCGCGGACCTGCCGGTCGAGCCGTCCCGCGGCGGCGCCATCAACGTCCCGGTGAACCAGTTGCGCGACCCGGCGATCTTCGAGGAGGACGGCCGCGTCTACTTCCTGTACGCGGTGGCCGGCGAGCGGGGGATAGCGCTCGCCGAGGTGCACCTGGAGCCGTAGGCGCTCGCGTGCGGGAGGTCGCTGGCCCCGATGCTGCGGGCCTGGGCCTTCCGCAACGCCGGGTCGATGCTGCTCGATTGACATTCTATGACTGCATTTATATAGTAGCTGTATCGTCATCGATATAGCGACATGAGTCTCGACCACATCCTCCTCGGCCTGCTCCGCGAGCCGGCCACCGGGTACGACCTGAAGAACGCGTTCAGCGACACCGTGCGGCACTTCTGGTCGGCCGAGCTCAGCCAGATCTACCCGACCCTCAAGCGCCTGGAGCAGCGGCGGATGCTGCGCAGCCGGCTCGAGCCGTCGCCGAAGGGGCCGAACCGCCGGGTCTACACGCTGACGGACGAGGGGCGCGACGAGCTGCTGCGCTGGCTGCGCGGCGGTCCCGTTGTCGGCACGGAACGGTTCGCCTACCTCGCCCAGCTCTACTTCATGGACGCGGTCGGCGACATCGACGAGACCCGCGCGTTCATGACGGCCCTCCGCGACCACCTCTCGCGCTGGCTGGCGCAGCTCTGGGCGGTCGAGCGGGACGTGATCGCCACCTACGGCGACGCGCCGGAGCGTTACAGCGACGCGGGGTTCCATCACTTCGCGGCGCTCCGCATGGGCATTCACTCCATCGGGTCGAAGGTGGCCTGGTGCAACGAGACTCTGGCGGCGATCGACCGCCGCCCGGCGGGCGCACGCGGTGCGGCTTCGGCGCCGCACGACGAACCGCGGGAACAACAGGAGGATCCGTCATGACGACCATCGCGGCCCTGGTGATGAACGCTGTCGTGCTGGTTCACGTCGTCACCGGCTTCATCGGCCTCGCCGCGTTCTGGATCCCGGTGTTCGCCCGCAAGGGCGGCCGGCTGCACGTGCGGGCAGGCCGCGTCTACGCCTACTGCGCCTACGTCGTGACGCTGTCCGCGGTCACCGCGTCGGCCGGGCAGGTCGTTTCCTATCAGGCGCAGGGCATCGCCTTCGCCGACCGGCCCGAGCTCTACGGCTTCGCCGTGTTCCTCGGCTATCTCGGGATGGTGACGTTCGCCACGGTGCGGCAGGCGATGCGGGTGGTGGCCACGCGCAGGGCGCCCGAGACGCTGCGGACCCCGCTCCACGAGGCGCTCGGCTGGGCGTCCATCGCCGGCAGCGTCACCGTCATCGCCTTCGCCCTGGGGGCGTGGTCCGACCTCTCGCCGATCCTGCTGGGGCTGAGCCCCATCGGCCTCTTCACGGGATCGAGCATGCTGCGGCTGATGCGCAATCCGCGGGCGCAGCACATGGGCTGGTTCTACAGCCACCTGGGCTCGATGCTCGGCGGCGGCATCGCCTTCCACACCGCGTTCATCGTCTTCGGCGCACAGCGCGTCTGGGCCTACGAGCTCGCAGGGCCGCTCGCCATCGTGCCGTGGATCCTCCCGACGGTCGTCGGCATTCCCGCGATAGTCGTGTGGACGCGGTACTACCGGCGGAAGTTCGGCCCGGCGCCGGCTGCCGCCTGACGGCCGATCCGGCCAGCTCGAATGCTGCCGGTCAAGTGGCTCAGGGTGCAGGCGGGCGGCCGGGACGGCCGCGCCGATAGCGGCTCGCCATGTACTCGTCGACCCAGCGGCGCGAGTTGCGCCAGTTCCCGTCAGGGCCTCGCGTGGCGCTCCATGTACTCGCGGAGCTCCTTGTTGCCGACGGCCCGTCCTTCGTCGAGGAGCCGCTCGACCTGCTTGAGGACGAGGGTGTTGCCCTCGAGGGCGGTGGAGTGACTCCTGGTGGGGCTTCAGTCCGCCTGCCGCGGCTGCTCTCGAAGTGCCGCGAGCCCGCAGAGGACCGGTCACGCCGCAGCGTGCACGCCGCCGGGCGCGTGTCGCCGAGTGCGGGACACCGGAGCAGCCCCCGCCGCCTGCCGCCGCCGCACGCCGTCGATTCCCGCGCACCACGGGCGGTCGATCTTCTCCACCGCGACACGCCGCGTCCAGAACCCGGACGGCGCCCGCCAGTAGATGTAGCAGCGTGACGGGGCCGCCGGAGGATCGGCTGAAGTCATCATCTTGGACATCGGTACCTCCCCAATGTCCTTCAACGGTAGCCCCGGCTGTCGGGCCCTGGGAACTAGGGAGATCCCTAGCTCATCCACGCCGCTGAGGCGGGCTGTGTGGCGGCGGCTCGGGACGCAGTCCGACGGCCGCATCGCCGAGGACGGCGGCACCAGCGACGGGGCGTGGGACGCGCCGTGGCGGTCGCTCGCCCAACAACACCCGGTCCTACCAGTCCTGCTGGAGCGGGCGATGAGCCGGGGCGAGGACGACCCGAACCCGTTCATCGACCGGGCCGGCTACCTGGCGCACATCGACATGCAGGAGCAGCGCTTCGAGGAGATGCTCCGGGAGCAGCAGGCCGCCCGCTGATTGCACGGATCCTGGCCATGTAAGCCGTTGTAAGTACACCTAGAGGCCACGCGTCTTCAACTGGTACCAGATGCGCAGGCCTTGGTCGCGCAGCCGGCCGAAGACCTGTTCGCGATCCGCCCATACGCGGCGCCGGGTGACGTCGATGCCGGCCCGGTCGACGAAGATCAGGGCGAAGGCGGCGGCGTACTGCGCCGGCAGCATCGGCCCGGCGATGTGCGGGGCCATCGACGCGTAGTCGGCGTCGCCGTCGGCGATCCAGACGGCGGCCTGCTCCATCACCGGGGTGCGCGGCGGGTAGAGCGTGGGCGAGTTGGAGACCGTGTAGGTCCCGGCCTGGATCTCCAGCAGCAGGTCCTCGATGACCGGCGCGGTCGACGGCGGCAGGACCTCCAGCCGGTCGCCGGCGCCGGGAGGATCCAGGTCGCGTTGCCGGCCGACGGCGCGCAGCGTCCACTCCTGCCAGCCGTCATCGTCGAGCACCACCCAGCCGTCGCGGCGGGCGACCATGTCGCGTCCGTCCTCGGCGTCGAAGTAGGCGGCGACCGGCGAGGTGATCACCAGGGGATCGCTGCCCGTGCGGCGAATGCGCAGGGTCACCGCTTCCGCGCCGGCGCCGCGCGCTTCGACCGCTACCACGCCCGCGTCGACGGCGTCGAAGAGGTCATGGTCGGCGAGCCGATCGCCGCCGTCCGCCTCGCTGCCGGCGGCCGTGCCGCCGTCTTCCCCGGCGTCAGCCCCGTCACCGGCGGCGCGGAAGGAGAAGAGGTGCTGGCTCGGCAGGAAGTCGTGCAGCCCGACCAGCTCGAAGCCGGCGGCCTGCCACTCCATGAGCACCTGCCGCACCGACATCGTGTGGTCCGCCTTGATCTGATCGCCGGTGCCGTCCTCCGCGCGGTACTCGAGCAGCGCGACACGGCCGCGGGGCGAGAGCGCGCGCCGGATCGCGGCCAGCATCGGCTCGGGATCGGACATCTCGTGGTAGACGTCGGCGATGACGACCCAGTCGACGGCGCCGGCCGGCAGCTTCGGGTCCGTCGGGGTGCCGAGAACCGCCTCGATGCCGGTCACTCCCTCGTCCGCCGCCCGCTGCCGCATGATGTCGAGCATCTCGGGCTGGATGTCCTCGCAGTACACCGTGCCGCCCGGCTGCACCCGCCGCGCCATGCGCCGCGCGTAGTAGCCGGATCCGCACCCGACGTCGGCGACGACGTCCCCCGGCCGCAGCCCCATCGCGTCGAGGACCCGCTCGGGCTGCTCCTGCTCGACGCGCTCCGGCCGTTCGAGCCAGTCGGCGCCCAGGTAGCTCATGAACTCGGCCGGTACGCGGTGTCTCGCCGTTCGCTCGTCCTGGGCCTGAACCGAGGCGGCGGGCCAGCCCGCCGCGATGAGTCCGCCGAGGGCCGCGACACCGGCCATCCGCCATGTGCTGCGCTTCATGAAATCGGTCTCCTGCATCCGTTGAAGGAACCTCGACGCTCTCCCATGCCGGACCCGGCCGGCGGGAATCAGGCTCTCCTCGGCGCGACGGCGCCGATTCCCTGCATGGTATCCTGCCTTGCTCATCCGTCGACGGGACTCCACGCCGCAGGGAAAGCGCAGAAGCATGTATGTACGCCTGCTCGCGGTCTTCGCGTTTCTCTTCGTCCTGCCCGCCGGGGCCGGCGCGCAGGCCGTGCCGACGCCGGCGCGGTACTTCGGGTTCGAGATCGGCGCCGACGGCGAGCTGGCGCGGTACCCGAAGGTGCTCGAGTACCTGCAGCTCCTGGCGGAACGCACCGACCGGGTGGAGTACGAGCACCGCGGGACGACGACCGACGGCAATCCGTACGTGCTGGTGAAGTTCAGCTCCCGGGAGAACCTCGATCGACTGGAGCGGCTGATCGAGATCAACCACCGGCTGGCAGACCCGCGGGGGTTGTCGGACGACCGCGCGCAGGCTCTGGCGCGGGAGGGCGTCCCGTTCTATTTCCTGTATGCCTCGATCCATTCGACCGAGGTCGGCACCGGGCAGACCATCATCAACATCGCCCATCGGCTGGCGACGGAGGAGTCGCCGGAGATTCGGGAGATTCTCGACAACACCGTCGTGCTGCTCGTGCCGTCGCAGAACCCGGACGGCCAGCTCCTTGTGGTCGACCATTGGTACGCGACCGAGAACACCGGCCTCAACCGCGTCTACCCGGACCTCTACCAGCGCTATACCGGCCACGACGACAATCGCGACTGGTTCATGTTCACGCAGAAGGAGACGCGGCTCGCCATCGACATCCACCGGGAGTACAAGCCGCAGATCACGCACGACATGCACCAGATGGGTCCCCGCGGCGCGCGGATGTTCGTTCCGCCGTACAAGGATCCGCACGACCCGAACATCCATCCGCTCCTGCTGGAGGGGCAGGCGCAGATCGGGCGGGCGATGGCGTCGGCGCTGATCGCCGAGGGCAAGAAGGGGATCATCTCCAGCGACCAGTACGACCTGTGGACCCCGGCGCGCCAGTACATGGTCTACCACGGCCAGCCGCGCATTCTGACCGAGATCGCCAGCGCCAACCTCGCCGATCCCTACATCAACCCGAGAGGCCCGGGCCGGCCGCTGGGCCCGCAGGAGGTGCGGACCAATTTTCCCGTGCCGTACGACTCGTCCGTATGGCGCCTGCGCGACATCGTCGAGTACGGCGAGATCGCAACCTACGCCGCGCTCGAGAACATGGCGAAGTACCGCACGCGCTGGATGGAGAACTTCCACCGCGTGCACCGCGACTGGGTCGACCGCGACGAGGCGCCCTACGCGTTCGTCGTGCCGGCGGTCCAACGGGATCCGTTCGCCGCCTACGAGCTGCTGGACATCCTCCATTTCGGCGAGGTCGAGATTCAACGGGCGCGGGGGCCCTTCACCGCCGGCGGCAAGGACTACCCGGCCGGCTCCTGGGTGATTCAGCTCGCGCAGCCCTACGGCGCCTTCGCCAAGACGATGCTCGAGAAGCAGGTCTATCCCGACCTGCGCTACTATCCGGGCGGACCGCCCATCCCGCCCTACGACGTCACCGGGCATACGCTCGGCATGCTGATGGGCGTCGATGTCGACCAGGTCGACGAGCCGGTCGACGCCGACCTGACGCTGCTGGAGACCATCGAGCCGCGGCGGACCCCGCTGCCCGAGCGGCCGGACTGGGGCTATGCCGTCCCGCCCTCGTCGAACGCCGGTTTTCTGGCCGCTGCGCGGCTGCAGGCGGCCGGGATTCCCGTCTATCGGGCTGCCGACCGGTTCGCGTCGAACGGTCGCGAGCATGCTCCGGGCACGTGGCTGGTACCACCCACGGATGCTGCCGAGCGGATCCTCGAGCAGGTGGCGGAAGAGACCGGCCTCGTCGTGACGGCGGCCGACCGTGCACCCCGCGTGGACGGCCATCGCCTGCGCGAGCCGACGCGCGTCGGACTCTGGCGGGCCGCCAACAACATGCCGGGCGGCTGGATGATGTGGCTGTTCGAGCAGTACGAGATCGATCACGCGGTGATCTCGTCGCTCGATTTCGAGAGCAACCTCTCCGACAGGTACGACGTCATCGTGCTCCCCGCCGGCACGAGCCGCACGCGGATCATCCAGGGATTGAGCCCGGACCGGCACGACGAGTCCTGGCGCTGGGCGTACGGGGTGGGTCAAGCGGGCTGGCGCAAGCTGCGCCGCTGGGTGGAGGAGGACGGCGGCACGTTGATCGCGCTCGGCTCGGCCGTCGCCGCCGCCCGGCGACTACTGGACCTGCCGATCGAGCCGGTGCTGCCGGCCCGCGGCGTTCCCGCGCGCAGCGGCAACGGCCGGCGCCCCACCCGCATCACGCTCGGCGAGGCCGAACGGCGGCTGCGGGACGCCTTCCGCAGTCCCGCGGAGCTCTCCCGAACCCTGCGCCGCCGGGTCGTGGACCCGACGTCGCTCTTCTACTCGCCCGGCACCCTGCTCAAGCAGGAGTACAACCCGCGGCATCCGGTCGGCTACGGCATGCCGGAGACCTGGCCGGTCTTCTTCCGCTTCGACCAGGCCTACCAGCTTCTGCCGAGCTTCGACATCCCGGCCGAGGTGGTCTCGCGCTACCCCGACGACGACGACATGGTGGCGAGCGGCTGGCTGCTCGGCAACGAGTTCCTGCGCGATAGGGCGAACGTCGTCGCCTTCGAGGTGGGCCGCGGCACCGCCGTCACGATGGGCAGCCAAATCGCCTTCCGCACCCAGACCCGGGCGACGTTCAAGCTGCTCTTCAACGCCATCTTCCACGGTCCCGCCGAGCCGGTGACGGCCGCGGAGCTCGCAACGCTGGAGTAGCGAGACCTGGCGGCCGCGGCGCGACCTGCAGGTCGCGGTGGGAGTCTTGGAGGGGGGCGCAAGGCTCTCACCGCTCCACAGTTTTGCGCTATAGTCGGACGAGCGGCGGTTACGCCGCCCCGCTCCCGGAACCCCCATGTTCGCGTACCGGGCGCGCTCAGGCGCAGTTTGTACCGACGCTGCCCGCGCGTGAGGTGGAGGGCTGACGATGAACCTGGAAATCCTGTCCGTCGTTCTGACCGGTGCCGCCGTGCTGCTCGGCGTCTGGCGCATTCACGCGAGCTACGAGAGGCGGAACGATACCGCGCATGCGGAGCTGGGGAAGCGCATCGACACCACGCATGCGGAGCTGGGGAAGCGCATCGACACCACGCGTGCGGAGCTGGGGAAGCGCATCGACACCACGCGTGCGGAGTTGGGGAAGCGCATCGACGCCACGCATGCGGAGTTGGGGAAGCGCATCGACGCCACGCGTGCGGAGTTGGGCGGCCGCCTGGACATGCTCAACCAGCGCATGGACACGCTGCTGCAGTTGCTCGCACATCCCGGCGCATCCTCAACGGACAGGTGAGAGCCGTCCCTGGCCGTCACGAGGTTGGAGTGCGTGCCGCGGCGAACAGCGCCTCCGTGTCGAGCATCGTGGAAAGATCGCTTGCGATTTCGTCCAGCGCGCGGTCTATCGTGACGTCGTAGCTCCAGGACGTGTCGGTCCCGCTCCCCGCGCGGGCGAGCCATGACCGGCGCCAGGCGTCGTTGGCGAACAGGCCGTGCAGAGAGGTTCCCTCCACGCGACCACTCTCGTCGCGCGCTCCCTCGGCGCCGGTGTCGAGATGCAGCATCGGCCGGGCGAGATCCGGCCCCTGGGTGCGGCCCATGTGGATCTCGTACCCGGACACCGGCTCGCCGCCGAGCGCACAGCATCCCCGCGCCCGGCGGACGGTTTTCTCGCCGTCCATCGTCGTCTCGACCTCCAGCAGGCCGAGTCCGTCGTCGGCGCCGGCCGGACCGTCGACGCCGGCCGGGTCCAGCACGCGCCGGCCCAGCATCTGATACCCGCCGCACACGCCCAGCACGCGGCCGCCGGCGCGGGCGTGCGCGATGATGTCGTGATCCCATCCCTCGGCGCGCAGGAACGCCAGCTCGCCGAGCGTCGACTTCGCGCCGAACAGCACCACGACGTCCGCGTCGCGCGGTATGGGCCGGCCGGCCGGCACGAATGAGAAGTCGACGCCCGGATCGAGCCGTAGCGGGTCCGCGTCATCGAAGTTCGCGAGGCGGGAGAGGATCGGCGCAACGATGCGCGGGGGGCCGGCGGACCCTCCGCGGGGAACGCCGGGCTCGTCGGCGCCGGACGAGCGGCGCCGGGGTTCGTTGCCCGCCCCCTCCTCCGGTCCATCCGGTCTGCCGCCCCGCGAAATCGACGCGGCGTCCTCGGCGGGCAGCCGCCCGGCTGCAGGCAGCCAGTGAACGAGGCCGAAGCACGGCCACCCGGTGCGCTCCTCGATGATGGCGAGTCCGCCCGCGAACAGCGCCGGATCGCCCCGGAACCTGTTCACCACGAACCCGACGATCAGGCCGGCATCCTCCGGGTCCAGCACCGCCTGGGTACCGACCAGCGCCGCGATCACGCCGCCGCGGTCGATGTCTCCCACCAGGCAGACCGGGATACCGGCGGCGCGGGCGAACCCCATGTTGGCGATGTCGTTCGGCCGCAGGTTCACCTCTGCGGGGCTGCCGGCCCCCTCCACCAGAACGAGGTCGTAGTCGGCCGCCAGGCGCTGGAAGCTCTCGAGGACGGAAGCGCGGACCCTGGCGCGCACGGCCTGGTACTCGCCCGCGTCGACGGTGCCGATGACGTGCCCCTGCACGACGACCTGCGCGCCACGGTCGGTCTGCGGCTTCAGGAGCACGGGGTTGAAGTCGCACCGCGGTTCCAGGCCCGCGGCTCGGGCCTGGAGTGCCTGCGCGCGCCCGATCTCGCCGCCGTCGACGCAGACCGCCGCGTTGTTGGACATGTTCTGCGGCTTGAACGGTGCGACGCGGATGCCGCGCCGGCGGGCGAGCCGGCACAGTCCCGCCGCGAGGAGGGACTTGCCAACGCTGGAGCCGGTGCCCTGGATCATCAGGGCGCGCGCGGTCATGGAGAGGGATTTCCGGCGAGAGCGGGTGGGCGCATCCGAACGCAAGAAGGGCCGGCGTCCCGAGGAACGCCGGCCCAGAAATCGCCCCGCCGCGGGCTCGAGTGCCGCTACAGGACGGCCAGCGGATCGAGCGGCAGCTTGCCCGTCGCGTGGCCGAGCGACTCGACCGGCACGCCCAGCTTGTCGAGCAGGGTGACGTGCAGGTTGGCGAGCGGCGTGTCCTCCGAGTACTTGACGTGACGTCCGCCCGTTCCGGCCCCGCCTCCGGCCAGCAGGATCGGCAGGTTCTGCGAACCGTGCGTGTTGCTGTCGGCCATGCCGGCGCCGTAGACGATCATCGAGTGGTCGAGCAGCGTCCCGTCGCCGTCCGGGGTCGACTTGAGCCGATCCAGGAACTGCGAGAAGAGCTGCACGTGGTACTGGTTGATCTTCGTCAGCTTCGCCAGCTTGGCGGGGTCGCGCTGGTGGTGCGAGATGGGGTGGTGCGCGTCGGGCACGCCGATCTCGGCGTACGTCCGGCCGGTGATCTCGCGCCCCATCATGAAGGTGACGACGCGGGTCAGGTCGGTCTCGTAGGCCAGCGCCTGCAGGTCGAACATCAGCTTCGCGTGCTCGCCCAGCGTTCCCGGAATCCCCGCCGGCTGATCGACCACCGGCAGCTCCCGCTCGCTCTGCGATTCGGCCATCTGGATCCGCCGCTCGACGTCGCGGACGGCGTCGAGGTATTGGCCCAGCTTGGCGCGGTCGCCCGGGCCGATCTGCCGCGCGAGGTCGCCGGCGCGCTCCGTGACCGAATCGAGGAGGCTGGCGTCCTTGCGGAGCCGTGCCTTGCGGACCGCCGGATCGGTGCTGCCGGTGTCGCCGAAGAGCCGCTCGAAGACGACGCGCGGGTTGTTCTCCATCGGCAGCGGCGTCGTGTCGTTCGCCCAGGCGATGGTGTTCGTGTAGGCGCAACTGAAGCCGTCGTCGCACGAGCCGGCGAAGTCGCGGCCGTCGATGGCCAGCTCCAGCGTGGAGAGCTGCGTCTCGCGCCCCAGGGTGCGCCCGGCGATCTGATCCGCCGAGACCGCGGCCAGCAGGTCGGAGCCGTTGTCCGGCTTCGATGGCACGCCGGTCAGGAACCGCGTCGACGAGCGCGCGTGCGGTCCCTCGCCGTCGACCCCGTGCATGCCCGACAGGACCTGGACGTACGAGCGGAACGGCTCCAGTGGCTTCATGACCGTCGGGAACTCGAATCCGAGCCCCTCGGTCTTCGGCGTCCAGTGGTTCATCATCATCCCGTTCGGGACGTAGACGACGCCGAGACGCTTGACCGGGGCCGCCGCGGTGTTGCGGATGGCCGCGGCCGCCGGCACCATGCCGTCGAGCAACGGCAACGCGAGCGAGGCGCCCAGGCCGCGCAGCACGGTACGGCGGGGAATCGCCTTCCTGGTGATGATCATGATTCTGACCTCCGCATGCGGAACGGCGTGCTCTGCACGATTCCGGTGATGATTGACGACCAGCGGTAGTTCTCGGAAGCGGCCGAACGGGCGATGGCGCGCACGGTGGGACGGTCGTAGTACTCCGGCCCGCGCCCGAGCGCGTAAGCGAGAAGCTTCTCCGTCAGCGTGCCGATGAACTGCTCTCGCCGCTCGAGGAGCAGCGTCCGCAGACCGGTCGGGCCTTCGAAGGAGGTGCCGTCCGGCAGGTTGCCGGAGGCGTCGATAGGCAGTTGCGCCTCGCCGGTCGTGCGCCACTTGCCCACCGCGTCGTAGTTCTCCAGGGCCAGCCCGAGCGGGTCCATCGGCGCGTGGCAGACCGAGCAGGCGGGACTCTCACGGTGCCGCTGCAGGCGGTCGCGCACCGTGGCGGCGCGGCCGTCCTCGCCCCGGTCCGGCAGATCGGGCACGTCGGCGGGCGGCGGCGGGGGCGGCGTGCCCAGGATGTTCGCCAGCACCCACTTGCCGCGCAGCACCGGCGACGTCCGATTGGGATACGACGTCACGGTGAGCAGGCTGCCGTGGCCGAAGATGCCGCCGCGGCGCTCCGCCACGTCCGGGGGCAGCGTCACGCGCCGGAATCGGCTGCCGTAGACGCTCGGGATGCCATAGTGCTCCGCCAACCGCTCGTTGACGAACGTGTAGTCGGCGGCGAGCAGGTCGAGGACGCTGCGGTCCTCGCGGATGAGGCTCTCGACGAACAGCTCCGTCTCCTGCAGGAACGCTGCGCGCAGGTTCTCGTCGAACTCGGGGAAGACCACCGCGTCGGGCACGACGCCCCGCAGGTTGCGCAGGTAGAGCCACTGGCCCGCGAAGTTGCGCACGAGCTCTTTCGAACGCGGGTCGGCCAGCATCCTCCGCGCCTGCTGCGCCAGGACGGCCGGGTCGTTCAGTCGGCCCTGCTGGGCCAAGTCGAGCAACTCTTCATCCGGACCGCTCGACCAGAGGAAATAGGACAGCCGCGAGGCCATCTCGGTGTCGTTCAGCGCATAAGCCGTCGCCGGCTGGATGTCGACCGGATCGCGCTCGACCCGAAACAAAAAGTCCGGCGAGATGAGCACGCGTTCCAGGGCGAGCTGGATGCCGGCGTCGAAGCCGCCACCGTCGCGGCCCGCTCGATAGAAGCGCATCAGGGTCTGCAGATCCGCCGGCTCGAGCGGCCGGCGGTAGGCGCGCCGGCCGAGCGACGACAGGATCTCCTCCGCACACGCTTCCTCGTCCGCCGCTGCCGTGCCGGCCGGCCGGCAGGTGAACAGCGCCTCCCGCGCCGGCGTGTCGCCCGGTCCCGTGCTGACGTACGGCCCGCCGACCGCCACATGCTCGACCGCGGCGTTGCCGTCGCGCATCTCGTTGACGGCTACGGCGAAGATGCTCTGGCGCGGTTGCAGCACTCCTTCCGGCTCGGTGAACCGGCGGACGAACGCCACGCTGACCACGTGCGGCCCCGCCGTCGCCTGGAAGCGGGCGCGCATGTTGGCGTCGGCGTAGAGCATGTACTCTTCCCACTCCGGGTCGCCGAACTGGTTGCCGCCGTAGCTGGCCGGCGCCTGGATCCCCTCGGGCTCCTCGCCGCCGAAGACGAACGAGCGCACGAGCACGCCGTTCAGCCGGACCTCCAGCTCGTGGCGCGAGCCCATCCCCCGCACGTAGTTCACGTAGTTGCGGTGCAGCCGGATCTCGACGTCGTACTCCCCGTCGACCGGGAAGTAGTGGCGGATGCCGATGCCGCCCCGCGAGCCGAACGGCACGTCGTCGCCCATCCGATCGTCCTGCATCAGGAGAATCGGCACGTCGTAGGTCGCGGTGGCCGGTCCGAGCGGGGTCTCGCCCACCGCCAGGCGGCCGATCTTGCGGGCCGCGGAGAGATAGCGCTCCATCAGGGCGGGCGAGACGGTCAGCACGTCCGCCATGTTGTCGAAGCCGTACTCGTCGATGTCGTCGGCCGGCAGCAACTCGGCCACATCGACGTCGAGCGACAGCAGATCGCGAATGGCGTTGGCGTACTCGGCGCGGTTCAGGCGGTGGAAAGCCTCGGTGCGTCCCGGGTTCGGCCGCGCGGCGGCGAACCGGTCGATCTCGGTCTCGAGCCAGCCGGCCAGGGCGTCGTAGGTATCGACGGCCGGGCGCGGCCGGCCGACCGGCGGCATCGTCCGCGTCCGCAGCTTCGTGACCACCTTCTCCCACGTCTCGGCGTGGGTGCCGACCGCGGACAGGTCCAGGCCGGTCAGGACGAGCCCGGCGGTCCTCAGTCGATCGTTGTGGCAGGCGGCGCAGTAGCGGCCGATGGTCTGCTGCAGCAGAGCCCCGCCGTCACCGGACTGCTCCGCCTGCGTGCCGGAACCGGCGGCAAACGCGGACATCGGCAACAGCGCCGCCAGCGCGAACGCCGTTACGAACGCAGACTGCGACTGCGCGCGAGCGTGAGACATCGTCCGTCGGCTCCTGTGACCGCTGATTGACGGGTACGTCCGTATAGCTTGTCCGATGCCGGATCGCGTGTCAATCCTCGCCGTGATAGCGTGTCTTGAGTCCGAACTGCCGGTACAGGAGCCGACCCCTTTCCATGAAAGCGATCTCGCAGTTGGCGATGGCGGCCACTCTCGCAGTACTGATTGCTCCCTCCCCGGTATCCGGCCAGCCCCACGGTGCGGTTCAGGGCACGGTCATGGACGCGCCGGGCGGTGCGCTCCCCGGTGTCGTCGTCACGCTGACGGGTCCGGACGGGCCGCGCGAGAGCGTGACCGACGCGACCGGGGCGTTCGCGTTCGCCGCGCTGCCTGCCGGCGACTACGCCGTCGCGGCGGCGCTGCCCGGTTTCGCCGCGTCCGAGACCGCGGTCACCGTGCAGGCCGGCGCCACCGCCACGGTCGCTCTCGTGCTGGAGATCGAGCGGCTGCTCGAGACGGTCAGCGTCGTCGCCGAGGAGCCCCGCATCTTCGCGCGCAACGTCGTCGCCGAGCCGATGATGCTGCAGCAGTCGAACATCACCAGCGTCACGTCGGTGGTGGACAACCTGCCCGGCGTGTCGATCCAGGAGGGGGACGCCTACGGGTTCGACGACTGGTCGAGCAACGTCGCCGTGCGGGGTTTCCAGGTGACCATCAGCGAGGCGCAGATCGGCACGACCATCGACGGTTTTCCCAACGGCACGTCCGACTACTTCAGCGGCGCGAAGGCGAACCGCTTCATCGACCCGATGAACCTGGGCGGCGTCGAGGTGTCGCAGGGGACGGCCGACATCGCGTCGCGGTCGGTCGAGGCGCTGGGCGGCACGTTCGACTACCTGACCGACGACCCGGCGGTGGCGCGGACCTACACCGCGTCGTTCACGATCGGCGAGAACGACGGCCAGCGGTTCTCGATGCGGGTCGACACCGGCCCGCTGTTCGGCGGCGGCGAGACGCGCGCCTGGATCGCCGCCGTCCGCCAGGAAGCGACCGACTGGGTGCAGGGCTCGGCGCGGAACGAGCGGGAGCACGTCGCCGCCAAGCTGGTCTCGTCGCGAGGGCGCCTGGATCTGACCAGCTACCTGTCGTACGACAGCATCCACGAGGACACCTACCAGCGGCTCTACAGCGAGGCCGACTTCCGGGCCAACCCGCGCTGGGACCGCCTGGTCGGCGACTGGCCGGGCGTGCCGTACCTGAACCAGTTCTACCGGCCCGGCTGGCAGACGCGGCGGAACAACACGTTCGGGTACCTCAAGGCCGACTGGTCGTTCAGCGACGTCGCCTCGTTGAGCGCCGGCGCCTACTTCCATCGCAACCGGGGGCGCGGCGACTGGCTGCCGCCGTACATCGTCGACGTCGTGGACGACGGCGGCGGACCGGAATCGGAGCTGGCCGGCCTCGCACCGGTGCAGGGCGGCGCGCAGCTCGGGCTGATCCGCTTCGTGGACCGCGACGGCGCCGCGGTCGGACCGGCCGCCGGATGCACGTCGTCCTACCTCTTCAACTACTACGGCTCGGGCGGCCCGGCGGTCGACCCGGCGTGTCACCCCGGCGCCACCGCGGTGCAGTCGTACCGCCACAGCCACTACGGGAAGGACCGCCTCGGCGTGACTCTGGACGAGGAGTGGTTCACCGAGGTGGGCGCCGCCGGCAGCCGGCTGCGCGCCGGCATCTGGTACGAGGACTCGCGGCGCGACCTGGGCCGCGACTGGCACCGGATGCTGGATCCGACGCTCAGCTTCCAGTGGAACGAGCAGGCCTACTGGCACCAGTACGAGTGGGACTTCCCGCAGCGCGTCTTCAAGTGGTACGTGGAGGAGACGCTCTATGCCGGCCCGGTCGCCCTGAGCGGCGGCGTCAAGCAGTTCCTGGTCGGCGTGTCGCGAGACGACCTGTTCGGCGTCGACCCGTCGCTGGAGGTGGATTCCGATTCGGATCTGCTCCTCTCCGGCGGCGTGACCTACGAGACGCCGGTCGAAGGGCTCGACCTCTTCGCCGGCTACGCCGAGAACTTCAAGGCGATCAGCAGCACGCTGCTCGAGGTGCCGGGCCGCAGCCTCGCCCTGCTGGAGCCCGAGACCGCCTCGAACGTCGACGTCGGGCTGCAGTATGCCGGGGAACGGATCGCGTTGAGCGGCACGTGGTACGCCATCGATTTCCAGAACCGCATCTTCTACCTCGGCCCCCAGACGCCGGCCGGCCCCAACTACCTCATCCCGGGCGGCGGGGCCTACTTCAACGCGGGCGGCATCGACACCAGCGGCGTCGAGCTGTCGGCGACGGTGCAGTTGCCGCGCCGGACGTCGTTCTACACGGCGTTCACGGTCAACGACTCGGAGTACCTCGGGAGCGGCGATCCGCTCGTCGACGCGAACCAGGGCATCGTGGCGGGCACCGACGTCACCGGCGTGCCGGCCCGGCTGTGGGTCGTCTCGCTGGACCGCAGCGGTCCGCTCGGGGCGGGCCTTACCGCCAAATACACGTCGCCGCGGCGTGTCAGCCTGCTGGCGGACTGGTACGCGGACGCCTACTGGCTGGTGGACGCCTACGTCAGCTTCTCGGGCGAGGCGCTGAGCGAGCTGCTGCGGTCCACGGAGTTCTCGATCGTGGCGAACAACCTGTTCGACAAGGCGTATCTGTCGGCCATCACCGAGAACGCCGCCTGGCTCGGCGCGCCGCGGACGATCTCGATGACCGCGACCGTCTCGTTCTGACTGTCCCGCGCCGCGCGTCGCTCCACCGCCGGGCCTCGCACCGCGCCTGGAGGGGACAGCGTCCGTCACGCAGTACGGGAATGCAAGGGTGCACGTCAGATTTGTGAGGTGCTGTCTCATGCAGCGGCGTTTCGTCGTTCCCAGAAGCCTTCGAAGCGGCCGCTGAGGATGCAGCAGCGCAGGGCGAGGATGGCATTGGCGCCGTTGACGGAC
>Ga0209543_1000299_pt1 | contig 68552 bp, 62 predicted proteins | sample MesohylFT_FD_187296 | JGI IMG/M metagenome (GOLD analysis project Ga0209543, IMG submission 187296) | Host-associated microbial community of the marine sponge Aplysina aerophoba from Gulf of Piran - sponge mesohyl, lysed by freeze-thaw... | ecosystem: Host-associated > Porifera > Sponge >...
TGTTTCCTCGGGCAGACGGGTGAGGGTGGTGTCGGCGCCTCGTGGCGATTTACCGGTTGTCTCTTCGCGGTCAGCCGATGATTTCACCTGCTTTTTTTTCGCCGGGACCTTTTGCTTCCCTGCGGCTTTTCTTCTGGCCCTTGAGCTTTTTTTCTTCATTTCATTCTTCCTTCACCGGGGCATCAAGACGTGTCCTTTTGCCGCCATGGAATTGTCAAATCCGTCGCGACTTGCCTGCCGAGGAAATGTTTTTCCATCCTGCTCCGCGACCTCGGAAATAATACAGGCGTACCGGAAGGTTGCAAAAAGCGGGTTTTCCCCTGCAGGGGCTGAAAGCCCTTGTTGGAATTACAACAGTGTCACGTGTCGGGATGTTATGGTTCGTCATCGAATATGTCCCAATCCGCATTGGCAATGTCGGGATCAAGACTGACTGCCCGAGCCAGATCGTCTTCCGCTTCCTTTTTTCTGCCCGCAAGCTCTTTTGCTCTGGCCCTGGCACGGTAAGCCATGGCGAGTTCGGGGTTAAGACCTGCTGCCGTGTCGAGATCTTCAACAGCTTCTTCGTACATGACAAGACCCATTTTTGCCAGCGCGCGGTTAAGATAATCTGAAGCTTGTTCCCCGCTTAGTCTTATCACCAGACTCAAGTCGTTAACGGCTTCTTCGTATTGTCCGAGGGCAGTTTTTACGGCTGCGCGTCCACGGTAAGAATCCAGGAACAAGGGATCAATCTCAATCGCTTTTGTGAAATCATCCGCCGCTTCTTCAAACTGGGCGAAATCCGTTTTTTCAAATCCGATATTTGTCCTGGCAACTCCCCTGTTATTGTAAGCTTCCGCCGACTCCGGGCTGGTGCTGATCGCCAGATTGTAGTCTTTTATGCTCTCTTCGTCCAACCCCAAAGAGGCCTTGGATGATCCGCGGTTAACATAGGTCAGGGAATGGCCGGGATCAAGGCGCAGGGCCTTGTCAAAATCTTCGATTGCTTCGCCATAGAGTCCGAGGTTGTGCTTGGCGGTACCACGGTTGCTGTAGAGGGCCGACGCGTTCGGGCTAAGACGCAGGGCCCTGTCAAAATCCTCAATCGCTTCGCCATGGCGTCCGAGAAAATCTTTGGCGTGGCCTCTTACGCCGTAGATTTCCGGATCTTCCGGGGACAGTTCCGCGGCTCTGTCAAGGTCTGTTAAGGCTTCTTCACAGCGCGCGAGAGCGGTTTTGATCTTGCCCCTTTCCAGATATGCCGGCACGAAATCGGGGTCAAGACGTATAGATTCATCGAAATCCTCTATTGCCTCGTTATAGCGGTGGATATCCTTTTTCAGCATGCCGCGGTTGCTGTAGGCGAAAGAATTGTGCGGGTCAAGGCGTATGGATGTATTGAAATCATCGAGAGCCTCGTCGTAGCGTTTAAGACGATGCTTTGTGAGTCCTCGCCACTCAAAGGCATCCGCGGAGTCGGGGTCAAGGCGTATAGCCTCGTCAAGGTCCCTGATTGCCTCATCGTAGCGTTCGAGGAACATGTTGCACGTTCCCCGCAAACAGACTGCCTCTCTGTTCTCGGGATCAAGGGCAATGGCCCTGTTGAGGAAGTTCAGTTTTGAGATGCTCTGTTCGTATTCCCAGCTTGTGAGTCCCTCGGGTTTTTCCTCCCCGTCCGAATGCCGTCCGGTGCGGTTACCGAGGGCAGCTGGTCTTGCTTTTTTCCTTCCGGCAAGTTTTTTCCGCTCCCTTCGGGTTGCCTTGTCTTTTTTCGCGCGCTTTCTTTTTTTCATTCTCGTTTTTTTCCGGGAACATGTTTTGTCATTACTATTGAACCTGCAATTTTAACCGGGTTGCCAAGACGGCGGAAACAGCGGTGCGGAAAAAAGAGGCAAGAGCACTGAGATGCTCCGCCCGCGCCCTCTTATTTGTCAAAAGGATCGCCGTCGAGACAAAGCATGGAAGTGTCCAGGAACTCATCCTCTCCTGCTAATCCCAGTTTTCCCCGCGTGTTCTGCAGTGCCTCAAGCACATCCTGATAGTCAGGGCGAAGGTCCACGGACTTTTCGTAATCCGCAAGCGCCTCTTCGTGCCTTCCGAGCATGCTTTTTAATTCGCCTCGTTCAAAATAGATGCGCGGCAGTCCGGGGTCTATTGCGATTATCCTGTCGTAGTCGCGCAGGGCTTCTTCATACCTTTTGATCTGTTCATAGGCCCACGCGCGGTCATAGTAGGCTTTGAGGTTCCCGGAATCGAGACGTATAGCCTCGCTGTAATCCACCACCGCGTCCTCATATCTGTCTGTCTCGTATTTAATCCGCCCCCTTGCGTGGTAGTATGCGGCCTGCGGGTCAAGCTGGACCGCCATGTCAAGATCGACTATCGCTTGCTCGCACCGTTGCATTTCGTATTTCGCGAGGGCGCGTTTGTGGTAAGCCTCGGGATCACTCGGATCAAGGTGAATCGCGTGGTTCAGGTCAGAAAGAGCCTCTTCATTAAGCATCCCGGTTTTCAGTTCTCCCCGGTCGCGCCACGCGCAGGCCATTTCGGGACAAAGCGATATGGCTCGATCAAACAGCGCAAGGGCATGTTCATGCAGCGTGCTTTCCTCACAATATTCCAGGGCCGCGCGATAATATTTCCAGGCCTCGGGGGAGACTGAAGGATTATTCTTCCTGCCTCCTTTTATGATTCTTAACTCCGGCGGGCCTGTCGGGGGCTTTTTCTTCATTTTCTGTTGCCTGCGAGATGATTTTTATTCCGCGCCCACTGGACTTTGAAGTGCACAATCCCTGAAAACGGGATTTGAAAATGACTGCTACTTGAAAAGACTTGAATGGGAACCAGTGCGAACCATGTGCAATTCCTTTCCCCTAACTCGGTAAACAAGAAGCCAATCCGGTTCGATATGAACCTCTCGATACCCCCTCCAGTCTCCTCTCAGCGAATGGTCAAGATATCTTTCGGGCAACAATTCCTGCCGCCTGAGAGATTCCATCAATGTTTGCAACTTAGCCAGTTCTTTTCCTTGCTTCCTTGCTCTTCGCACATCGCGTTTGAACTGGGTGGAGAGAACAAGTGTAAGCACAATCAGACGCCAAGATCTTTAAACGCTTCCTTGACACTGCCATAGCGAGCACCTCCGCCATCCTCCAATTCTTCCATAGCTCTGGAAGTGGCGGCATTAGGCACTTTAACGGCAAATGGTAACTGCTTTTCTTCCGCGACCCGTAACAACAACAGACGAATCGCGTCTGAGATTGTTAAGCCCATAGCCTCAAGCGCTTCCATGGCCTCTGTTTTGACATCGCTGTTAATTCTGGCTCGTACAACAGTGTTGTTACTCATATTAAACCTCTCAAATTTGTAGCTTCATTGTAGCTATAATCATTAACCATGTCAAGTTCTTCTCAACACTCCTGCCCGTGATCGCGCTTTGCCGTAGCCCATTTGTGCTATAAGCCGCATCATGCCTCGTTATCAATTGACGGCATCGGCAGGGATCGCGCCGAACCGCCTTAGCCGAAGGCAAGGACGTCTTCGAAGGAAAGGCTGTTTTTCGAAACCATCAGCAGGGGTCAGAGAAGCCGATCAGGCTTGCTTCGACAGCCGGCGCGTTGCGCAGTGCGGTGAAGTAGAAAAAATGGTAGCCGAACAGTCCTCCAACGCCGAGACGCCATACGCTCAGAGGCTGACTCAGATTGAGAAAACCCGATGGCTTTGCGGCAAGCGCGATCAGTCCGATGGTGGCGGCGATTGAAAAGCACATCGTGGCAAGCTGAAAGGATGACACTTCCCCGGACGAGGCCGTCAGAAGGGCCAGCAGGGACCACGTAAGAACTGTGCTAAATCCGATCAGCGTCGCTTGCATCGAATATTTCTTCCATTGTCCGAATGTGGGCCTGAAGGGTAGCGGAAACTGCCTTGACCGTAATAACCGGGTTTCGGTACCGAACTATCTGACTTGATCAACCGTCCCTTCAAAACTATGCGTCAAGTCTTACGCTGTTGCTGACGATTCCGGTATTATCCGCAACTGTTCCCGTGTTTTCCCCGTTACTTCCCAACCAACCGAGAAGGATTGTAGGACAAGCTGTTTGGAGAGTCAATCAGTTTTTTCTTTTGTACCGTTCTGTTGATATTGTTGACAAACCGTTTTACTTTAGTCGGACCGGTCAGTCATAATAGAGAAGAATTTGCGTTTGTACATGTAACTGCCTTAGAGGGGTCTTCTCTATGCCACTAAATGATATAAGACGCGAACATGTGCTTCAGGTAATTGAGAAGTGTAATGAATACGGACGGGACGAATTTCTCGAGAAATATGGTTTTCATAAGTCCGTAAGCACTTGGCTTGTCCACAATGGACAAATCTATGACTCCAAAGCAATTATCGGCGTGGCCCACGGCTACGCTCGTCCTGACTTGGGACCTTTCACCTCGAGTGATTTCTCCGGCGGTGCAGCGGTCAGAACTAAGCTTGAAAATCTCGGGTTCAGGATCGAACACGCAAGTGATAAGCGAAACTCTCCGTGGGTCGCTCCACCGAAAACAGTCAAAGAAAAATCGGCTTCCTTAAAACAAGAGGATGAAACAAGTTTTGCCAGTCTCCATATACCTTCACCCGTAGTCAAGCAGGATGATGAAACCACCCCTGCCGGTTTCGAAGCTCCCGTATCCACACTTGCATCAAGGGAACCAGATTCTCTTGGCAAAACCTCAGCCGCCGCAAAACCCGAAGCCGCGGTTACCCAGACCGCCAAGACGCGAAGCGGAACCTCTTTTTCTTTAACCGACACCGCCCAGATGGTTCTTGAGCAGTTCGCCGACAGGAGACCGATGCATTATCGAGCGGTTGCGGAGAAGGCTATTGAAATGGGCTGGCTTTCTACTGAGGACAGGACCCCCGAAACTTCCATGTACATGCGGATATTGAAGGAAATCGAGAGATTTGATCGCCGCGGCGAAGAGCCTCGGTTCACGCGGGACGGCGAGGGATTTATTGGGCTTTCAAAGTGGAAGGCGGAGGGCCTTGACTCTTTCCGCATGTCTGAGCCTGCCGTTGAGGAGACAAAAACCGGGAACAGAGAGCGGGGAAGATGGATTGGTGCTGGCGAGACGGTTGAAGTAGGCGGTATTGAAATCAACGGCGGTTTTTTCTATGTCGGCGGCCAGTTAAGTGGTCTGGGCGGTTACGGAACCGAACCGTCGCTTGTGGATCCTGCCTTGGAAATCAACGGGGATTCGCCCGATTATCCGGGCAGACAGGTGCCTTACGGATGTGGCTATAGCGATATTACTCCAGAGGGCCGCGCGGCTTATGTCGAATGGCTTGCCGGTGACCGGAATGCCCCCGGAACTCATATGGGGTACGTGTTTCTCTACTTTAATGGCATTGAAAGACGATTGCTGCTCGATGATGAGAACGGGACGATTCCGGGTCATGAGCGCGATGCCTTGATACTGGAGCTCAGACGGTTGAAAAACCTCTACGGTTACGACAGATACTTCAATCTTTACGTTACCAATTTGCTGTCGTACATTTGGGTTCTCAACAATCAAGACTATGATGGTCGACCGAGTCCTGACCTGATGGTTGCGGAAAAGGAGTTCACTCCCGCTCTTCAGTTTCTGCTGGCAAGAACCGTTAAAAAAGGTGCTCCAGTCGATAGCGAATTGGCTCTTGCCTGGATAAAAACCCACCCGGATTTCAGTTTGCGCACTCCCGCTCTGCGCTGCGAAAGAGAGTTCGATGCTCTTTTCAAGCTGCGTTACCGAAACGAATTCGACGATGGCATGGAAATAGAAACCAAAGCAACCAAACTGCAGCTCAGTTACCGTCCCGCCAACTCGTCCCTGAGAGGTTACCGGGGTGCCAGGCTCGATTTGCCCGATGTAAGCCGCCTGATAAGACCGGTTAAAAAGCTGATGGGTCTGGCCGAATCCTGTACGAACGAAATAGAATCTTTTAGCCGTTTCGTCGGCGGGCCGGGCAACTTCCCCGACTCGCTACGCGCGGTCTCCCTGCTGCCCGATGATCTTGTCGCCTCGCTATCCTACGCCAGGCTGAACCGGTTAAGGGACTGGATTGAGGCTCAGGTGCCGGAATCCGGCGGCTTGGTCCCGGTGAAATCCATGTTTCAGCATTTCGGCGAAGACGTGCCCGAGAAAATCGACAAGAAGCAGGCCGACATGCTGTCAAACGTGACGGAAAAAGCGGGGTTCGGAATAGTTCCGGATGTGCGCTTTCACGGCACCAGGCCCGATATTGACGGTAAAGTGATGCTTTTTGAGGGTGGTCACGGCAATGATTTTTCACCGTCCTCAACCTTCAGGAAAGTTGCGACCATCCTGCGCTTGGGGGCTCTCGTCGCCCGCACCGACGAGCATGTCGATGAGTCCGAAGTCGAGTTGCTGCGAAACCTGATCACCGAAAACGAGCAACTGACGGAGACCGAAAAACGCTCGCTACGCGCCTACATGCACTGGCGACTCAACACTCCCGCCGACATGAGCGGACTTAAAAGGCGCCTTGAGGTTCTCGACAGCCAGGAAAAAATTGCCGTAAGCCACATTCTTGTCGGCGTAGCTCTTGCGGACGGCAAAATCGATCCCGCGGAAATCAAGCAGCTTGAGAAACTCTATACCTCGCTGGGTCTGGACAGATCGATGGTCACAAGCGATGTCTACACGCTTTCATCGGGCAGAACGCCCAAGCCTCCGGTCGAGGAACAACAGCCCCCGGTTCAGCAACGGGATCCTTTGCCCCAAAGTCCGTTTAAAACTCCCAAACCCGCCGCGGTTTCCTCTTTCTCGCTGGATTCTAATTTACTTAGGCTATATGAACAAGAAACCAGAAATGTTCAGGCCATCCTCGAGACGATTTTCGTGGATGAAGATGCCCTTTATGAACCCGAAAATGAAACGGCAACCGACACCCCGCTATCCGATCATCCGGTCCGAAAACTTGACATGAGACACCGCCACCTCTACAGAGAACTTGTAACCAGAAAAACGTGGCCGCGCGATGAAATGGAGGAGCTTTGCCAGAATCTGCAACTGATGGTCGGTGGCGCTATCGAGGTCATAAACGACTGGTCTTACGAGAATTTCAAATTGCCGCTGATCGAGGACGACGATGAAGTCATCCACATCGATACCGAAATCGTGCAGCAGATATCGATGCTGAGAACGCCGAGGAACTGATAATGTCTGCCAAAAGACTGCGCTCAAAGGAACGAGCTTCAATTATCCAGTCGCTGAAAGCCGGCGTGACTCCGCGGATAGGCATACAGCATATTCAGGTCGGACGCGCGGAGGAGATAAAGGCGCTTGACCGGGACATTGAAATGATCGCACAGGGAGGAGCGGCTTTTCGCCTGATAGTAGGCGAGTACGGTTCCGGTAAGACTTTCTTTTTGGGCGTCGTAAGGGCCGTAGCTCTCGAAAAAGGCCTCGTTTCTGTAAATGCAGACCTCTCGCCTGACAGGCGTATCCACGCATCCGGAGGACAGGCAAGAAGCCTCTACTCAGAACTCATGCTCAGTCTTGCGACCAGGAACAAACCCGAAGGCAAAGCCTTGGGAGGCGTGGTGGAAAGATTCGTAAACGCGGCCCGGCAGGAGGCCGAGGGAAAGAACCTGTCCGTCTCGTCACTCATTCAGGATCGCCTTTCGTCTCTCAGAGATCATGTAGGGGGTTACGATTTCGCGAAAGTTGTCGAAGCTTACTGGGAGGGCCACGAGAGCGGAAACGACGAGTTGATGGCAAACGCCCTACGCTGGCTGCGCGCTGAATACTCGACCAGGACCGACGCCAGAAACGCTCTCGGCGTGAGGACAATCATTTCGGACACTTCTTTTTACGATAGCCTCAAGATCATGAGCCTGTTTGTCCGGCAGGCCGGTTATGGAGGGCTGCTGGTCTGCTTGGACGAGGCGGTGAACCTCTACAAGCTAAACAGCAAGCAAGCCAGAGAATCGAACTACGAACAGATTCTGCGGATACTTAACGACTGCCTTCAGGGAAACACCGATCATCTGGGGTTCCTTATGGGCGGCACGCCGGATTTTCTGCTCGATACGCGCAAGGGACTTTACAGTTACGAGGCACTTCAGTCCCGTCTGGCCGAAAATACCTTCGCACAGAAAGCCAGCAGAGTGGATTACTCATCCCCGGTTCTTCGCCTTGATAATCTGACGCCTGAAGAACTCTATATTCTTCTAAAGAACATAAGAAACGTGTTCGCTTCGGGCGACAAGACGAAACACCTAGTGCCGGACGAAGCACTTGAAGCCTTTTTGCGGCACTGCGACAGGACAATCGGCGCCGCCTATTTCAAGACCCCGCGAACTACGGTCAAGGCGTTTACCGACATGCTCTCCCTCCTTGAGCAGAATGAAAACATGCGATGGGATGACCTGATCGGTTCCATCGAGATCCTCGAAGACAAACCCAGCGATATGCCGGAGGTAGAAGATTCCTCCGATGACTTTGGGGATTTCGCTCTGAAATAATGACGGACGTATTTCAACGCTTAGACCCCAAGGTACAGAGATGGGTCTACAGGCAAGGATGGACGGACTTAAGGGACATCCAGAAAAAAGCCATTCGTCCGGTACTCTCAGGCAAATCCGATATAGTGATCAGTGCCTCGACGGCCGCGGGGAAGACGGAGGCGGCTTTTCTTCCTGCCTGCAGCGCCATTGCGGGAGAAACGGACGGCTTCGGCATTCTTTATCTGAGCCCGCTAAAGGCCCTGATCAATGATCAGTACCGAAGGCTTGAGAGCATCTGCGACATGCTGGAGATGAAGGTTACTCCCTGGCACGGGGATAGTTCCCAGTCAAAGAAAAGAGGCGCCAGGCAATATCCAGAAGGCATCCTCCTGATCACTCCAGAATCACTTGAGTCGCGTCTGGTTCTTGATCCGGGATGGGTAAGGGCGTCATTTGAGTCCCTAAAATACATAATCATTGACGAATATCACTGTTTTGTCGGTACTGAAAGGGGTATGCACCTGCAGTCCCTGATGCACAGGCTTGAGCACCTGCTTAACCGGCAACGCTCTCCCATACCCAGAATCGCGTTGAGCGCGACCTTGGGAGACATGGACGGCGTAATGAGCTTCCTAAGGCCGAACAGCAATTTTCCCCACCTGCTCATAACAGGTAGTGGGGGGATGGATCCTGAATTGCAGGTGCGAGGATATGTAAGCCGTGTTTCCGATGAGTCAGAAGACGAGGATTCGGAGGAATCGTCCGGGATGCCTCTATCCGCAGACGTTCAGGTTGCAAGGGACCTGTATAAAGTTTTACGGGGAGATTCTCACTTGGTTTTACGGGGAGATTCTCACTTGATTTTTGCTAACAGACGCCGGGATACGGAGAAATTTGCGGCAATGCTGAGCGACCTATGCAGGGAGAATTTTGTTCCAAATGAGTTTTTTCCTCACCATGGCTCCCTTTCAAAAGAACTCAGGGAGGAACTGGAATCCCGTCTGCAAAAAGGGAAATTGCCGACTACAGCGGTTTGCACTATGACGCTTGAACTTGGCATTGACATAGGCAAGATAAAATCCGTCGCGCAGGTCACGGCTCCTAACTCGGTATCAAGTCTCAGACAACGCCTAGGTCGTTCGGGGCGCCGTGGCGAACCAGCAATGCTGAGCATGTTCATTAAGGAGAGAGATTTGGCAGAGGCTTTAAGCGTTGTTGACAAGCTACGTCTGGAATTACTGCAGAGCATTGCGATAATCCATCTTCTCCTAAAAGAAAAATGGTATGAACCTCCTGACCGCAACTTGTTTCATTTCTCAACTCTTTTGCATCAGGTTTTAGCAGTGACTGCTCAATGGGGAGGAGTGAGAGCGGATCAGTTGTGGTTGGTGCTTTGCAAGTCAGGCACTTTCAGCAATGTTACCGTTGAGCAATTCGAGGCGCTACTCCGCCACATGGGGGAGAAGGACCTAATTAGACAGATATCCGGCGGGGAACTGGTGTTGGGGAAAGAGGGTGAAAAAACAGTGGATCACTATAGTTTCTACGCCGTTTTTAAAACCCCCCAAGAGTACCGGATCGTTATCGAGGATGAAGGAAAAACTCTCGGCACTCTACCTATGGACTCTTTCGTGCTGCCGGAACAGCACATCATATTCGCCGGCAAGCGCTGGGAGGTAAAAAATGTGGACATGGAGAAAAGAGTCGTCTACGTAGTTCCCACAAAAGGTGGCAATCCTCCTAGATTCGGTGGGGATGGAATGTTTGTTCATAATCGCATTCGCCAAGAGATGCTGAGAATTTATCTTGAAGGAGATCACCGTATTGAGTCGGGAGAAGAGAGACGTGAATTTATGGATGTGGCTGCGAGGATGCTGTTTTCCGAGGGGCTGCGATTTTTCCGGGATATTGGTTTGGCAAACAAACGCGTAATCGGCTTGGGGAAAGATGTCTACCTGATTCCCTGGATGGGAGATAAAATCGTTAACACATTGTCCGTTTTGTTGGCTACGGGGGGATATAAAGCGGACAAATTCGCAGGGGTCATCGAAATTGAAAAGGCTGAGAGCTTGGATGTTTCCGGATATCTTAAAAGTTTCAGCAAGGATAACAGGCCAACCAATGCTGAACTGGCCAAGCTGGTTGAAAACAAGGAGACCCAGAAATACGATCACTTATTGCCAGAAGAACTTTTGAATGAAGATTACGGTGCCAGAGCTTTTGATATTGACGGTACAATCGACTGGATTACGGAAACCGCCATGCAAGGTAGACTTTAGTTGGCGGAAATCTTACTGAACTTTGTGCCGCTCGTTGATTATCTTGGAGCGGAGGGAAAAAAAGATGAAGAAATTCTTAGCGATGGTATTGCTGATACTCATATCCTGTGGCGGTGGCGGAGACAATCTGATCACCGACCCGGCATCGCTGCAGCAATTACAAGACTGTGCGCGTGATATCCAACAGTCGGATAGCGAGGTGACGGTTTGTGACATGGAAAGTCCGTTACCTAACGGATTTACTCTCAATGAGGTTGTATCAGACACCGAAAACGGCATTACTACAACCTTCTATCCAAATGGCGAATTTGAGCAAATCTTTGGCGAATGCAGACTTACCGGAGAATACGTATTGACAAATAACAACTGCGTTTGCAGTTCATACTCAATCCAGCGAGACACGACATTCTGTGGCGTTTTGGGCAGAAACAGGCACGCAGCGTGTAACCGCTGCTTTACGTCAAGCGAGATATTGGAACTCCCTGTCACGGAAGACAGCGTCAAAGCACATTTCCGTAGCATGGAAATTCTTCCCTCGGAGGTCTTCCGCCTTGTGGCCGAATAATAGAGATATGCAAAGCTCCGATATCCTGTTATCCACTACATATGTGGCGACCGAGTGCAGATTTCATTACTATGTTATAGGTGCAAAAGGCTGTGAACGAGGGTGTAAAAGTCAAACCAATGAGTGAATGGGTAGTTTTTTCCGCGGGAGAAACATCGGCAATGGTTCTCTCGAAACTTGTCGCGACAATTCCGCCATTGAAGGGGTTTCAAGATAGTATCAAGCGGATATTCAACCGCCTTGGCTTTGTCTGGGAATCCTTCTAGTCATGATGATTTGCGTAAAAATTGCAGAGATTCTCAAGTTTTTATTCCCAAAAAATTCCTACACAGAAGAATTTTACGCTGATCTTGCGGGAGAAGAAGTGGAGTATTCCGCCAAGCAAACCCTGTCTTTGGTTCTTGCGAGTCTTCCTGAGATAAATTCAGTTGTTGATGTCGGATGCGGAGTCGGAACTTGGCTCAAGGTGCTTTCGGAGCTTCGAGACGGGAAGGTAGAGACGTTCGGAATTGACGGTCCGTGGATAAGCCGGGATTGGCTAGTGATTCCTGAAAACAGGTTTCTTTCAGCGGATATTTCCCTGAGAATGCCTTCTGTGAACAAAAAATACGACCTCGCTATCAGCCTTGAGGTCGCCGAGCACCTGCCACGGGAGAAGGCGGAGGATTTTGTGGGCTTTCTAGCTGGAATATCGGATTTCGTGCTGTTTTCCGCTGCCATCCCATTTCAGGGAGGAACCGGGCATTTAAACGAACAATGGCAGGACTGGTGGGCCGCCCTGTTCAAGAGGGAGGGATTTTTGCCGATTGACTTAGTAAGGCCCGCAATCTGGAACGATGGAAAGGTTCGCATTCACTATAGGCAGAACACGATTCTCTACGCGAGAAAACAGAGAATAGGGGAAATAAGGTTCCCGGGCGTGACCGAGGAAAGGATGCTTTCCCTGTCTCATCCCGAATGCTACACAAAGTATGCGCATCCGGGGGTGAAAAGAGCTTTCAGGATTTTTCGAAAAAGCGTCAGTAGATCCATTGCTAGGCGGTTTGGCAGAAAATAAACCGGAGGCGACTGAGGTTGTCCTCGGGGTTCAGGTGGGATTATCCCTAGCCCGCATTTCTCACCGCACAGCAGGTGGGAAGGTTTTTGAACTCGATTCCATTTTTTCATGCACGTTCAACGGGCGTAAGGTAAAAATGAAAGATGGAACCACAAAAGAAATCTTGGCCAATAAAATTCAGGAACCTTCTGTTTGGTAAAAACCAACTTTCTGCAAAATATTATAACCCCGCTGAAGATGACTTATATCATGTCCTGTTTTTGAATGGGGATAAAGTAGCTAAATACTATCAGGACGCAGTAGAAGGTTGGGAAGTGATAGAATAAAAGGGGAGACAAAGGAATGTAGGATGCGGTTTATGGAGATTACCCCAGCAATCTACCGCAAGGTTGTGCATATTCTTAATGCAGACTTGCAAGGTCTTTGAATAAGTAACCCATTCCCGCATCCCATTTTATGCCGTTCAACAGACAAAGATGTAGTCAGAGACATTGCCCCGGTGAAGTATCTAAGCCATCTACTTCGTCGGCCAGTATGGACCAAGCTTCATCCTCTTCCAAAGTGTCTCCATAAAAGTCATTTCCGTTCTCAATACCCACTCTATCCAAAGGCAGGTCGTGGGCTAACGCATTTCTGATTGCGTCCCCCAGACTGTTGCCCCATTCATCCAGATTGTCTAGGTTGAAATCGTAAACCATTTCATTCCATATTTCCTCGTCCGTCTGATTGTCCAGAGCGTTACAAAATGAAGCTTCCCTAATTCTTCTTATAAGTTCCGTTCTAGCGGATTCTATCGTCAGGGCATCTTTGACCATTTCTATCATTTCTTCCGGCACTAAATCTGAGTCGTGTTGAGGAAGCCTGTTCTCCGTAAAATTTGACGGTATTTCTATTTCCTCAAAGTCAGGGGAATTTTCAGGCCTCATAGATTCCATTACCGAACCTGTATCATCGCTACTTCCTCCTCCGCAACCAACGACAAAAAGCAGTACAGCAAATAATGATAAAATCTTTTTCATAACAGCCTCCTTGACTCAGCATGTGGGTGCCGGGCCTTGCTGCTAGTCAAACAAATTGGACTTTCCGCTTATTTCCCCGAAAGGTGTTCTATTCGGCGGAGACCCAGTGTAGGGCTAGTGGCTATTGTAACTGGGGGGGTACGGAAAGCTAATAAAGAGGGATGGAAGGGGTTTGGGAAGTTGGAGGTTTTTGAAAATATTTCTGAACTTTTGATGCTTTTTTGCCTATAGTGTATATATAGGGATGGGGGACTTTTAGATAGTGGTTTGTCTAGTTATGTATATAATTCCAATGCTTTCCTGTTGTCATGACCCCGCATCTGTTGCAAAAGGTTAAATCATTAAGACTAGAGTTAAAGGTGGCATTTCGATTCTGAAAGAATATCTTTACAAGTTCAGCTTACGTGAAAGTTGCAGAGGTTCTGAAGTTTCAAGTCCTTTTATGAAAAACCCGCCGCCTCCCGAAAGCGAGACCATTTTTTCTCTTTTGCTTTGCAGGAATTCATCAATTGCTTTTGTGGCCCCCGGGCAGGTGTCAAACCCGTAATCGTCGCACAGTATTATGCCGCCTTCGCTCATTCTGGGATAGAAAAATTCAACGCTGTCCCGTGTTGGATTGTATAGGTCCACGTCAATGTGGACAAAACAAAAATCGTGATGTTCAACATCCGGAAATCGTTCCGGTATCCACCCCTTATGGATGCTGATATTGCTGAATTCCGACAGCTTCTCGTTTACGGTTTCCATATTGCAGGACAAGTCTCCTTCTTTCCAGTGTGTTCCGTCTTCGTCCAATGGCGCTGAAAAACCTTCAAAAGAATCGAAAATGTGATGAGTTCTCTGAAACAATTTATTCTCTTCATTGACCCTGCACATTATGTACGATGATTCACCCTGATATACGCCGCATTCAACCGTATCTCCGGGCACGTTTTTCACCAGTCTCATCAACTGGTAAAGCATCCAGCGACGGTCCGTATTCAGACTGTTTGTCGCGTTGAACTTGGCGAGATATTCGTTGAATACGGAATCACTCCACCAGTCCATCTGGGGCCACTTGAATCTGTATTCTGGAATAAGGACTTTTCCAACCTTGCGCAGGATTTTGAATCGGGAGATAGTATCTCTGGTCAATATCAGTCTGATTAAACGTTTTATTCGTTTCATTGTATTCTGTTAGGGGGTTTTTTTGAACAGGAACCGAATAACTACTTCAAAGAATTTGATACATTGTTAACCGCAAGATTGTTGCTGTTACCTTTATAGCCCTGCTTGCAAATCTTAATTACCTTGCTCGGGTTCTTTAGTGGTATTGTCAAATACTATACTGTTAGAAGGGGTTAAATTCCACTGCGTGTTTAACCGGCGCGGCAAAGAAAATGCTGTTTTCTTGGCGATTTCCGGGAAGCACATATTATATCGTCAGTTTCCTGCGGGTATGCTGATGGAAGGATTACGGCTGTTTCCAGTGTAAGCGTGACCCGGATATGTTCAAGCTGACACTGATTATGATACATCAGAAAAGAGAGGGTAAAAGAAGTTAAGACTCCAAGTCTGTATGATGGACAGATTCTTTCCTTAGCGCACTATGAACTTTACACCGGACACGTGTATCCGGGAGCAAAGAGAGCTTTTGGAAAATTCATTGTACGCGACATAGTCAGAAGATTTGCCGGAAACAAAACGGGTTAAATTCGCAAACGGATATCTTCATATAGACCCATTCCGAATGAGTAAAAATACTACCAGAAACAAGTATGTAAAAATACTAATAATAACCTTCGTAGCTATACAGGGCCTGTACGTAGTCTTCCCCCTCCCCGACATCTGGCCCATATCGAACTACTCAATGTTCAGCAGGGCAAAGGTAAAAACTGTCGCGTCAAAGCTGGAAATTAGAGGTGTAACCACGAATAGTGACGAATTGTTGTTAAACGCCAAAGATCATTTTCATCCTCTTGACAGCTCTAGGATTAACAAAGGAATTAGTCGTATTCTAAACGACGAGAGGTACAGAAGGAAAAATGAGAAAAGAGTAGACCGCATCATTGGATATTTTGATTTTCTGCCCATAAATAAGACAAGGCTGAAAGAAACAATACAGGGCAGGCTTCTCTACGACAGCGAAGTTAAAGATAAAAAAGAGGCAATGGACAAGTTTTTCAGCTACTTGCTTGCACAGTATAAGTTTAACGGAGGAATGTCCGGCACCGGTGAACGCATACATGAGCTTAGGCTTTACAGAGTTGAATGGGACTGGACGGAGACCCAGATTCACAACGTAATTCCGAAGGAAGAGCTGATTTATTCAACTACCACAGGTCTGTTTCAGCATGAGTAGTTTTTACAAGAACAGCAGAGCGGGGATTAATGATTTTTTCTTCCATCCCGTTGCGCCGGATAATCTGGGTGTGTCCAGATTTCTGTATTATGGAACAATCTTCTTCCTGTATGTTGGAGAAGATTTTTCGCAATGGGGGAAAGTTCCTGAGGTCATATGGCATCCTGTATTTTTGTTTGATTTTTTTTCTATACCTGTTTTGAGCCCCGAAGTCCTCGGGATTCTCGGCAAAATCTGGATCATTTCCATCCTGTTTAGCTCTCTTGGCTTTCTAACCCGTTTGAATACCGTTCTGGCATTTCTGATCGGATGTTATTTGCTGGGAGTTGTGAACAGCTTCGCCAAAACTCATCACACAGAAACACTGATGCTTCTTATTTTCGGCATAATGTCTTTTTCCAGATGCGGAGACGGCTTCTCGGTTGACAGGCTGTACAGAAATCCTAACAAAGGAAATCGGCAGAATATCGAATATTGCTGGCCCATCAGCCTAGTCCGCGTTATGTTCACTTTTATGTTTTGCGCCGCGGGATTTTCAAAGCTCAGAAATTCGGGGTTTGAATGGATTAGCTCAGACTTTTTATCGTCGCTTTTTATAAATCATGGATTTGCATCCGGCGGATCAAACCCATATATCGAGTGGATTCCGTTCTGGGTAGGTAGCCACAAGGGATTAAGTCACGTCATAGCGGGTTTTGCGTTTTTTCTTGAAATATTGACCCCCCTGGCATTATTTAACAAATATCTCAGGGCTGTCATAGTACCGTCTCTGTTTCTCATGCTGTTAGGTTTCTGGATAGTGCTGGGAATCCCTTTTCCACAGGTTATGGCGAGTTTTGTTTTCTGGATACCGTGGGACAGACTTACTAAACCCACGAGAGACAATTTGATGGCAGATTGAAAAGTCATGGATACGCGAAAAATGTAAAATACTGCAAGGTTGTTCGTGCGGGGATACGGGGTGAAACAACTCCTGTTTCCCAAAATGAACATGCGGGGTGCCGGTTCGGGATTTTGATATTTTCGAAGTGTGGTGTTGGGGTCAGACAGGGGAGATGGTTTTTTGTGCGTTTTGCCGATGCTCGGCTGGAGTTAGAGTCTCAAAATGAAAATTTTAATGGTTCTTCCACATCTTCAGACAGGTGGAACTGGAAGGCAGACAATTTCTCTTGCGAAGGGCTTATCTGAATTGGAGAACACGGAGGTTTCCCTTTTTGTTCTGAGCAGAGACGGAAGCCTTTCTGAAGAATTACCTCCTGAAATGGAAAAGAAAATCGTGTATTCCGAGATGGGGATGCGACGCTCCGGGTTTCCCCTGAAGAAGCATGTAAGGCCCGTATTGCGAATCGTTTCCATTGTCCGCATGGCAAGAAGATTCGGTCCCGATGTCATATACTCCAGGGTTAGGCCTTTTCCATCCATTATTGCCGGGAAAATGCTTGGAATACCCGTAGTGATAGCGGAGATGAATAATCCGTCAAAGGGCTTGGCAACAGGAAAATCCGCATTGTCCAGACTGCGGACCTTTGTTATGCGGAAAATAAGCAGAAAACTCGCATCAAGGATTGTGGCGAATTCACACAGGCTGGCTGATGAATCAAAAAAATTCTGGAAGCTCAACTCAAAACCATCCGTAATTCATAACGGCTTGGACATGGAGTTTATAGAGAAAAAGAGTCGCCAGGGCGTTGGGCATCCCTGGCTGAATGACGATAACATACCGCTTATTGTTTCGGTCGGCAGACTTGTTCCGCAGAAAGGATTTAACAGTCTGATAGAAGCTTTCGCCATCGTGAACCTGAGGGTGAAGGCAAGGCTTATGATAATCGGGAGAGTGGATAAACGGGAAGTAAAGACCAGTCTTCAGAAGCAGATTGACAGTTTGAAGGTCGGAGACCGCGTCTTGTTTGCGGGAGATAAGCCGAACCCGTATCCGTTGATGAAGGCGGCGGATGTCTATGTTTCTTCATCGGTCTACGAAGGATTTTCAAACTCACTGCTTGAGGCTCTGGCTCTCGGTCTTCCGATTGTCAGCACGAACCATGACTTCGGGGCGGATGAAATGATTGAAGACAACAAAAGCGGAATCCTTGTTCCCGTTGGGGATTCCAAAGCTATGGCGGAGGCGATTGTGAGAATTCTGGAGGATCGAGAACTCAGTGAAAGATTGTCCCGGAATGCACGCCGGAGGGCGGAGAACTTTACAATTGCAAAAACAGCTTCGGAGTATGAAAAGCTGTTTCGGGAGTTTTTTAAGAACTAACATGGCTTGGGATTTGGTTAGAATAATCTCAGACTCGCTGAATTTTTCACCGGAGAAAACCAGATGAGAATTGTAATGGTTCTCCCGCATCTTCAGATAGGCGGAGCTGAAAAACAGACCATCGAGCTGGCGAAGGGACTTAGTTCGCGCGGAGCGGAAATTGCTCTTTTTGCTTTCCGCAAGCACGGAAAGCTGACAGGAGAAATTCCTTCAGGAATAGAAGTCGTTTTCCCTGCTTTCAGCCCGGTTTCTCCGCTAAAAACCCCGATCAAGGTATTTTCCCTCGCAATGTTTCTAAGGAAGTTCAGACCTCAGTTGATTTACACACGATGGGAGCACTCACCCGTTGCGATCGCAGGCAGGATGCTTGGAATACCGACAGTGGTTGTTTACGTTACCGACATGGAAAGACGAATGATTTCACTCAACGCAAGGAGAAAGAGAATATCAGCTCTTATGCGTCTTAGACTGAGTGCGAAACTGGCAACTCAGATTGTGGCGAATTCACACGGACTTGCGGAGGAATGCAGGAAATATCTCAGACTCGAATCAAAGCCAACGGTTATCTATAACGGCGTAAATCTGGAGAACATAAGAAAAAAAAGCATCCAGTTTTCAGGCTGTCATCCATGGGTTCATGACGGAACTGTTCCGTTAGCAGTTTCCGTGGCGAGACTGGTTAAGGAAAAAGGTTTTGAAAGTTTGATTGACGCATACGCTATTCTGAATAAAAGGATGAAAGCGCGGCTTCTGATAGTTGGCGATGGAGAGATGAAAGACATTCTCCTTGCGAAGATAGGGGAACTGAAGCTGCAAGATTCGGTTTCTCTTGTAGGATGGAAAGTTAATCCCTACCCTTACATCGCCTCCGCGCGTTTGTATGTTTCATCTTCTGTCCGAGAAGGACTTTCCAACTCTATTCTTGAAGCCGTGGCGCTTGGAGTGCCTGTTGTATCGACAAACCATAGATTCGGGGCAGATGAGATTATTGACGACGGCGGGAACGGATTTCTTGTGCCAGTCGGGGATGCGCAGGCGCTTGCGGACGCCATTGAAAAGATTCTGAAAAATAAAGCGCTTGCGGATGCCATGTCTCGAAGGGCAAAAGATACCACCGGGAAATTTACCGTTGAACGAATGGTGGCGGAACATGAATTACTGTTTGAGGAAGTTGTAAACGGGAAATCCGGATAAAAGGAGACGAGGCGTTTGTCAGCGAGGTCTACTGTCTGGAACGCCGTTTGCGTCGGTAAATACGGGAAAACACGGGGATTCCCGCAAAAATGATTACGAACACGGGAACGAAGCGTGCGTAAGCCGCTCCCATGTAAGAATACCTCGGCACGAGTATCAGCATGGCAAGCAGCATGCAAACGCCCGCCAGCATTACGAGGACCGTTCTTAATCCCGACATCCCGAAAGCCAGCAGCGCATGCTGTACCCAAGATACCAGCACAGCGGCCGTAAAGGCGATTATTAAAACCCTGATGGCGCTGGATGCCGGGGCGTACTCGCTGCCGAAAGCAATGTTTACTATCAGGTCTGCCAAGGCAAAAATAGCAACGCAGACGGGTATCAGGTATTTAGCCATTTCTTTTAACGAATAGACAATCATCTTTCTGAGCTCTTTGTAGTTTCCCCTGCTGCTGAGTCTTACCATGGCGGGATAAAGCACGGAGTAAACAGGCCCGCTGATTTTTTCTACAATCCTTGTAACGCTGTGCGCGACTTTATATAGGCCCGAGGCTTCGGCTCCCGAAAAATAACCGAGCAGGATAACGGGAAGATGTGTTGAAAAAGCTAAATAGGCGAAGCCGGAAACGGATGTGTTCATAACAAACCAGAGCGCCCCCCGCATCTTGCTTCTGATTCTCCCGAGACTGGCGGACATCCACCCTCCGGCTTTCTCTCGGACAAGAGCTTTATTAACGAAAACCTGAAGAACGACAAAATTGATAAAGGCGGCTGCGACATAAGCCGCGAAAAAGCCTTCCATTCCAAGTTCTGCGATAAATGCCGCGAGAATAAGTGCGATCCTCACAACATTGTGAAAAACTCTCAGAAAAGCCGATTCTCTGAATCTTTTTAACGACTGAAGAATCGCGTGGGAGTTCTGGTTGACGGTTGAGATCAGGAGGCTGAAAGACAGTATCAGAACGTACTGGAAAGCATCCTCGGATTTAATAAAAAGACTGTTGGCGACTTGCGCTAGACCAATACATACAGCAAACGCGACAACACCGCTTAAAAGGTCTATGATATAGAAGAATTTTATAAAAGAACTGACGCTTTCCGTATCTCCTCTCTCCTTGTATTCGGAGACATACTTGATAGACGCCTCAGATATCTTGAGGTCGATAAAGCTGTTTACCATCTGGACGTAAGCCATTACAAGGCTGAACAGACCGAACTGTTCGACTCCGAGAAAACGAGCGAGTACAATAACTTCAACCGCTGAAAATATGGATGCGCCTATGCCGCCACTGAAGAGCCACAAGGCATCTTTCTTAAAATCTTTCCTTTCGTCACGAGAAGTTGACATTGGCAAAACCGTCAGTCTTTATATGGCAAGATGCGGACAAACGAAAAATTATGCGTAACTACGCTTCAGACGTCGTTCGTTCCTTTATGGTAATAGTTCACTTATATGTTATTTTAACACTTTATCCCGTCGTTTTGTTATCCTATAAACCCGAATGTGCGGCATAACAGGAATTTACAGTCCAGGAACACGAATTGAACAATCCGTTCTGTCTGCGATGACCCAGACACTGTGTCACAGGGGTCCTGACGACTCAGGCACCTACATAGACACGGAGAGCGACGTGGGATTGGGACACACAAGACTTTCCATAATAGATCTTTCTCCAAGAGGAAGGCAGCCGATGTCAAATGGCGACGGAAGCATAACCGCAAGCTACAATGGAGAAATCTACAACTACCGTGAAATAAGAGAGAAGCTGAGGCGGAAGGGACATTCTTTTACAAGCGACTCTGACACAGAAGTTGTCGTTAAAGCCTATGAGCAGTGGGGAATGAACTGTCTGCGTGAATTTGTCGGAATGTTCGCGCTTGCGATATGGGATGCGCGAAAGAAAACCCTTTTTCTGGCGCGCGACAGAGCGGGGGTCAAGCCGCTTTATTACTACAGGGGGGGCGGACTGTTTCTTTTTGCCTCCGAGCTGAAATCCATAATGAAACATCCGGGATTCAGCAGGCGGATAAGCAGGCACGGTCTTTTCCTTTTTCTCAGATACAACTATGTGAGGAGTCCCCATACTATCTTTGAAGACACCTTCAAGCTTGAGCCCGGACATTATATAAGTGTCCGGAACGGAGAGGTAACGAAGCATAAGTACTGGGACATAACTGACTACTACAATATGCCTCTCCTGGCGGGTTCGGAAGAGGAGATAACGGAAGAACTTGAAGGGATCCTTGTCGATTCTTTCAAGTACAGGCTTGTCTCCGATGTTCCCGTGGGTCTGTTTCTGTCGGGCGGAATAGATTCAAGCCTAGTTGCCGCTCTGCTGCAAAAGAATCTCTCGACGCCCGTAAAAACATTTACCATCGGCTTCTCCGAGAAAAAACATAACGAAGCTCATCACGCCAAGAAGATCGCGGAGTATCTGGGGACAGACCACACGGAACATTACATATCGCAGGATGAAGCGCTGGAGATAGTTCCAAAACTGCCCTTGATCTATGATGAGCCTTTCTCGGACAATTCGGTAATACCGACGTACCTGGTTTCACAGATAGCGAGACAGCGGGTCAAAGTGGCCCTTTCCGCGGATGGTGGAGATGAGCTTTTCTGCGGGTACAAGCACTACGCCAGAAACCTTAGCAGGTGTAGCACGTTTGAAAAGATTCCCCATGCTTTGCGGAGAGCGATGGGCCTGGGACTTTCGCTGCTTACACCCGAGAGATTTGACAGAGTTGCGGGGCTTGTCCCCGTTGGTTCCCTGAAGAGACTGGGGCCGGGCTACTCGAAGCGGCGGGGAGCGTTTCTCTGCATAAATTCAGATGATATGACGGGAATGTATAAACTCTCCCATGGAACATGGTCGCCCAAGGAGATTATGGGAATCTTGGGAGAGAGTTCGGAGGTTGGGGATAGTACCTTTGAAGAGCAGTTCAGAGCGGTCGAAGGAAATGGATTTATGACTCAGATGCTTGCCGCAGACTTTGGCGTTTGGCTTCCGGATGACGTGCTGACAAAAGTGGATAGAGCGTCGATGAGCGTAGGGCTCGAGTCCAGAGAACCTCTGCTTGATCACAGAATTGCGGAATTTGCGGCAAGAATTCCCCCCGAATATAAATACAGAAATGGAGAGTCAAAATACATTCTCAGAAAAGTGCTGAAAAAGCACCTGCCGGTGAAACTGTTTGACAGGGAAAAAATGGGTTTTGGATCTCCCGTAAACTCGTGGGTAGGGGGAAAGCTTCTTCCCCTTGTCCGCGATTATTTAAGCGAAAGCGCAATAAAACGGGACGGCATATTCAACTCTGACGCGGTGTCGGCATGGATGAACAAATTTTACAACAATGAGATTACCGGGAAAAGAGTTTGGAACCTTCTGGTTTTTCAGATGTGGAAAGAGCAATGGCTTAGTTAGGGGGATTGTTCCGTGAGTAATCCCTAGAACAGCCTGCGGCTACATTTCTCTGAACAGTTTTTCGTATTCAGAGATCATTTTGTCTCTGGAAAAATTCTCCGATCTTTTTTTCGCCTCTTCTTCCAGTTTCTTTTTCAGATCCCCGTTATCCAATATTTTTATGATCGCTTCCGCCATGCTTTGCGGGTTACTTGTCGGAACCAAGATGCCGTTTTTGTGATCCTCGATGATTTCGTTCGCGCCGTGCTTGTGGTCCGTGGATATTACCGCTTTCCCAAGAGCCAACGCTTCAAGGATAACGTTTGAAAGTCCTTCATATAACGAGGAACATACGAAAATGTCGGACTTCGCTATATAGGGAAAAGGGTTTGGCACTGCACTTAGAAAATCCGTTCTGTGCTCTATCGCAAGCTTTTTAGAGAAAGTTTGGAGTTCTTTCCTGTCCCCGTTTCCGATAATTATCAGTCGTACAGTCTTTGTCCGGTTTACGATTTCAAGAGCCTGAAGAAGATGGAGAAACCCTTTTTGGGCCTTCAGGGACCCTACGGCAATTATCACGGGGATTTCGGTTCCGAACCACTTGTGGCTTTGTTCTTCTTTCGATTTTTGTTTTATGCCCTCAATGTCGATTCCGTTGTAAATTACCGTAACGTTGGAATCAAGCTTGAACACTTCTTTTATTTCCTGACCGAGACTCTGCGAATTAGCTACCACTTTATATGACAACCGTGCGCATAATCGTCTTAGATAAAAGAGCAAGAATTTTCTTTTCAGCAAAAGCGTCTGCTGCAGGTTGTTTCCTTCACCGGAAACTGCTTTAACTCTCAGAATTCGGCCTATTATGGCCATGGGCATCTTGGGCCAATGCCTGCTGTAGAGTATGTCCGGTTTTTTGATAATGACGGTTTTGAAAAGTTGGATTATCCCGTGAAAAACCCAGAGAAACCTGAATTTTTTCAGAACCGGCACGAAAGGCGGGGAAAATATTTTAATGCCTTTATCAAGGGAATTTTTCAGTTTTCCTTCGTCGTAAAACAAAAAGACCGAGACTTCGCAACCTCTCTGGCGGAAGCCGTTGGCGATATTGATCAATTGGCGTTGGGCTCCTGCGGCCGCGAGATTCGGGGAGACGAAAAGAATTTTTTTCGGGCGGGATGGAATCTTCTCACTCATATCTTAAGGCATCTATGGGATTCAATTCGGCCGCCTTTTTCGCGGGGTATATGCCGAAAATTATCCCGACTAGGGCCGAGAACACAAAAGCCACGACTATGGACAGCACCGATATCTGGGTAGGCCAGCCGGTTATCGCCGAAGCTCCCTTTGAGATCAGTATTCCGACCGCAGTTCCTATGGCTCCGCCTACAAGGGAAAGAAGCACGGATTCAATGAGAAACTGGACCAGTATGTTTTTCTCCTTGGCCCCGACGGCAAGCCTGATTCCTATTTCCCTGGTTCTCTCTCCGACCGAAACGAGCATTATGTTCATTATTCCGATCCCTCCCACAACAAGCGAAATCGACGCTATGCTTCCAAGTAGCACGGTAAGTATCCTTGAGACGTTCTTTATGGTCTTTATCTGGGTCTGCTGGGTCTTGACGAAAAAATCATCATCCGTCTCGCCCCTGATCCCGTGGCGGCGGCGGAGAACCTCTTCCACTTTCTCCTGAGCGTGCGCGAGTCCATAAGCGGGGTTAACAAAAATCGTGATTTGGTCAAGAGGCTTCGCTCCCGTAAGCCTTTTCTGGACGGAAGTGTAGGGAAGAAGCACAATGTCGTCCTGATCCTTTCCGCTCGGCGTGGGGCCGATCGGGGACATGGTCCCGATTACCCTGTAGGTGTACTTGCCGATTCTGACGCTTTTCCCCACGGCGTTCTGGCTTCCGAATAGGTTCTCTTTCACCGTTTTTCCCAGAACGCAGACAAGGGCCGCCTCCCTCACGTCAAGCTCGTTAAAGAATGTCCCCCTATCGGGGAACCAGTCGTTTATGAATACGAAATCCTCTCCGGTTCCTATAACCGCAGTGAAGACATTTCTGTTTCCCGAGATCACGTTCGCGGTCGTGTTTGATATTGCCGAGGCGTATTTTACCTCCTCGAGGTTTCTTATGGCTTCAACATCCCCGCCGGTAAGAGGTTTCAGGTTACTTGTGTAAAGAGTTTTTCCGCTCTTGGTTCTTTTCCCGCTGTTAACCACGAGAGAGTTTGAACCTAGAGACGCGAGCTGGCCCTCTATCATGTTTTTTGCTCCGCCGGTTATGGAGACAAGCGAGATCACGGCCGCGACACCTATGATTATTCCCAAGGTGGTGAGAAACGATCTTACCTTGTTGCTTTTTATGGCCCTGTATGAAATGTCGATTGAAAGCAGTGGATTCATGCAGTCAATTCTAACCGATTAGCGGGCTATTTTTCCGCATGCAAAAGAATCCGATACTGAATTGGCAAAGGGTTTCCGAACCCAGGCAGGCCATAAAACCGGTTACAATTTCTTGGTTATGGAGAGAAAGAGTTTTGTGCTTGCGGCAATCAGGGAAGCAGGTGTCTTTTTTTGGGGAATGACATGACTCTCAACGATTTTCTAAGCCTCCTTGGAGATTTGTCCGGACGCCGACCGGTTTTCCATTCGGAAGCGGATTTTCAATTGGCCCTCGCATGGCATATTCATGAGGAGGTGCCGAATTCCAAGGTTCGTCTGGAGTTCAAGCCGTTTCAGAGCGAGAATATGCACTTGGATATCTGGCTTCAGACTTTGGGCGTAGCGATAAAACTAAAATACCCTACCCGGGGGCTGAAAGTGGACCGGGAAGGCGAGGTTTTCGCACTCCGTAATCAGTCAGCCCAGGACACTAGGCGATATGGTTTCATAATGGACATCCTCAGACTGGAACAGGTGGTATATGATTCGGGGATGGCCAAGGCCGGTTTCGCGGTTCTGCTGACCAACGATCCGTCCTATTGGAAACTGCCTCAACAGGGATGGCAAGACACCATGGATGCCGCTTTTCGCATCCATGAGGGGATGGTAATCAAGGGCGGAATGAAGTGGTCCGAGCGGGTAGCCGAAGGGGCTATAAAGGGAATGGAAGACTCGATAAAGCTAAGAGGCTCATATGACGTCAACTGGCGAGATTATTCAACTTTAAAAGAAGATAAGTATGGAAAGTTTAGATATCTTGTGGTGGAGGTTCCGCGCTTGAAAACATAGTGCATCGGAACAGTTTTGCTTTACGGTTTGTTTCCAGCAAAAGGTACTAGTTGAATCTACAGATTCTCCTGTTATTGCTGATCAATATGCGATGCGATTTTGCTAAGTGAATCCTGTTTGGAGGTCAAGATGAAAAAGGTAAAAATCATTATATGTGTGGTGTCAATGTTAAGTATGAGCTATGCGGCTTACGCACAGAAAAAACCGGACAATTTGGAATACTCGCTCCACCTGTTCTATAAGAACGAGATGTTCCATAAGAAGTTTTTTGAAGGTTTCGGTGAAGATTTTCTCTCCGCCTTTTTCTCCGGTCTTGCCATGGGTCTTGGATCATACGGCATGGGAGGGGATTTCAATACGGGGTACGCGGTCGGAGCGATGAGCGAATTAAATAAGCAGGCGTACAGGGATGCCGTTTTGCCCTCTAACGAAGGACATGTACACGCGTTTGGCAGATGTCTTGTTGATGAGGCTTTCATATACGTGGTTGACGTAAATTCATGCGACAAGGCGTTTATAAAGGTCCAATACGCGGAGACTTCCGGTAAGGATATGCACACTAAAAAAATGACATCTTCCGGTCTTGGGACTGTAACGGTGTTCAGAAAAAGCGTCGAATACGATAAATGCAGAGACTGGGCTTTGGAACTGCACAAAAGGAAATTAAAGAAATGCGAAGAGTTCACAAACCGCGAGCAGATGCCTTACCTCGCCGCAGTTAGCAACAGGGTAAAAGATGAGCAGAAAAACCCACGGAAGTACTGGGATAAAAGTGATGCTTATGAAACATTGCAATCCGACCATGAAGAGGATGATTATTAGTCAAGATGGTTTGACCGTTTATGTCTTCAACTGTTTCGTATAGTTCGACCTTCTTCCCGCAGGCTGGTCGGGATCATGGATCAAATCGAAGGAGAATAAAGTTTAAGCCCAGATGAAAAAATACGAAGGACTGAGAGCGCTTTACGTGGGAAGCCATCCGCTTTTCACCGAAGGGGCAAGCGCCGTTCACATGATGAAGATGTGCCAGGCGATGGCCAACTTGGGAATCGAGGTTGAGTGCGTCTTGCCGGGGCGGGTTAATAAGGAAAGACTTTTTTCGTATTACGGCATCAAGACTCCTTTTCACGTAACCTCGATTGCGCTTTCGGGTGGGCTTGCCAGGCGGCCGTTACATGGCTTTTTAAGCGCTCTTTATGCCTGCGGAAAAAAAGAAAATTTTGATCTTGTGCTTACCAGAGACCTTATCTTCGCTTGGTTTGCGACCAAGGTTTTTGGGGTTCCGACAATCTACGACGCTCACCACCCTCCGGTTAACTGGGCGGCAGAAAGAGTAATAAGTTCTTTTTCCCGCTCGAAGAATCTGCTCGGGATGTCTTTTAACTCGCGGGGGCTACACGACATATATTTCTGCCTCGGGATGACGGGGCAAAATCCCATAGTGGCCCCGAACGGCTTCGAACGGGAGGCGTTTGAGGGAGAACATGACATTTCCTCGCTTCGGGAGCGCCTCGGTCTTCCGCTTGAGAGAAAAATAGTGTGTTACTGTGGGAACACTTACAGGGGAAGGGGGCTTGAGATCCTGGTGCGTGCAGCGGCACAGATGCCCGAGGTGGAGTTTCTCATTGTCGGAGGCAGGGAACGGGACAACGCACTTTGGCATGAGATGGCGAGGCAGGAGGGATCAGCCAATTTCAGAATAGAGGGGTTTGTACGACAACGGGAAGTACCCTCTTATCTTCTTGCCTCAGATGTTTTGGTCATGCCCTATTCGTCCAGGGTAACTATAAGGGATGGGACAGAGGCCGGTAAGTTCACTTCTCCGCTTAAGCTTTTCGAGTATATGGCTGCCGGAAAACCCATTGTTGCAACCGGGGTTCCGTCGGTTCTTGAGATACTGAGGCCGGGAGAGAATTCGGTCGTTATTCCTCCTGATAATGAGAGGGAGTTTATTCGGGCGCTTGGCCTCGTGCTTGCTGATTCAGAGCTTTGCGCGCGGATTTCGGAAGGGGCCCGCTCGGATGCGGCCGGGTACACGTGGGAGAAGAGAGTTGAGAGAATAATTGAGGATCTCGAAATCGCTGCTGCATGAGTTTTCCGTCTGATTCTGGAATACACTACATACCTACGTCACCGGCGATGTTAGCCGTGCCTTCTGCGCCATAGGAATTGTCCTGTCTTCCAACATCCCCGAAACGCAAGTCTGACCCTCGATTGTGGTTCTAAGAACTGTGGGGCGGTCTATAAGCTGTTGGAATCGATAAAATTCTCCAGAAAAACTGTTCGAGTCGAGCCTAATTTTTCTCGCTCAGTCTGAGCCACTCGCTGTCTGCAATCCCAATAGCCGTAGAACTCCTGATTATTTTGTCTACGTCCCGAAGTGTGCGAAGGTAACGGAGTTCTCCCAGGTACACATATTCGATGTTATCGGATTTAGTGTCGAATTGAAAATATGGAACCTCCATGTCTCTTTTTTCCTTAGCGGTGATTCGCTGAGTGTCGCTATTCACCTCGAACTCTACACTTCGCATATCGGAGAATTCTCGCGGCACAATGAGTTTAACCACCGTATTTTTCATGTCTGGAACCACTAGATTGAATTTTCGATCTGATTTATCCAAACGAAGAAGGACAACACTCTCCGTATCTTTGGAGAGGCGTACCATGTCGCAGGCACGTGTAATACACACGTAAAATACGGGGTTCTCAGCGTCCTTGGTTTGGAGCAAGGTTCCCAATGTCAGGCTGGGGCGCCAACCCCGTTCCGTTGTTTCCCGGCCAAAGGCTTCACGTTTGTTTGAAGCAAGCCGGGCAAATCTTTCCTCGATCTCATTCGCCTCATTTTCCGACTTGCAGAGTGCCTGGGTGAATTTCAATCGCTGCTTCTCACTTATTCTGTAGGTGTCCCCATTGATTTTGAAGGATTTACCGAAGGTGGCAATGTCACCACGGGCGACCTGTTCGAACAATTCCGTATTGATTACCTTCTCTGGTGTTTTCAACCACTGGTCCTTTTCCCTTTTCATCTTGGTGATTGTACACTCGCTTTGAACACGGCCAGGTATTTGAAGCCAGTCGCAAATCGCTTTCTTCGATAGATATTTGTCAGTGGATTTGGCAAACCCAATCTGATTATCAAATTCTGAGACGAGCAACTCACGGACGAGCTGTGCCACATCTTCAGGCGGATCACTGATAACCCGATTGCCTACGTATGCTGGATCGAGCTCAGCACAGAAAATGTCAAGAATACCGTGCGTGTTGCGCCTGATCGCACCGATGGAACTCGCTGCAAAAGATGGGAGCAAACCATTAATGAGATGCGTGAACTCCCGAATTAATCGCTTTGGGAGTTCATTTTCCTTAACAGTATATTGTCCCTCTACTTTTTTCTTGTTGAGGAAAACGATTGAAGTGGAGCGGTTGGTTAGGCTGATGGTATCATTAGTCTTACTCGGTTCCAGATTGTGTCCACCCTTGAGATGATCTCTAACCTTGTCACAAATTTCCTGGAGTTGGTCTTCACCGGTATAGATGCAGATCAGCCTAGTTCTGCCACCTTCGTCCTTGTCCGCTTGCAAGACTGTCTCGAGGATCTTGAGGGTCGTCTCAGAGTTCCGCTTTTTCAGAAACCAGTCGATAATCAAAATATCGGCCGTCTGCGCCATTTTCTGCGCACGATTGACGAAACTAGCTTCACCCCGTCCGGCCGTTTCATTCTCGACTTGAAGATTCTCTGGAATGAGGGTTCCGCAAATGATGCCTTCCTCTGCAAATGAGTCGGTCAATGCCCTCAGATCAAGGTCATGAGTATCTGCACCCGGTACGGTTTTGCCGACCTCTAGAGCATCGTCGGTTCCAGCTTTGGAATCAGCAGATTGCGGATCCGTTGTTTCGAGCGAGGTAGCTGTTGTCTTTGCTGAAGTATGATTCGCAGTCTTTGGAGAACGGGGAATTGGGCCAGTAACCGCGGGTTCGGATCGTCCCCCGCGAGATTCTACCTCATCCGACCGACGAACATTGGTTTCGACAAGAGACTTGCCGCCGCCGAAAGGGCGGTCGTCAATCACAACCGCGCATTTCAGGAAAGATTTTGCAGCTTGGGATACGTGACTGTCCCAAGGTGCAGACTGCTCTGCTTCGCTCATTCGCTATCCTCCAGGTCAACGTGTGTTGTTATTGCGAAAACAGGGTTCTGTTTTGATCCGAATTGTCGCAACTCCAGACTGAATCCTTCACCCTTCAATGCGTCTCTGGCGAGCGACAACCCCATACCGGCGCCGCCGGGCTTTGAGGTCCAGCCGAATTCAAAGATTCTCTCCGCGTCCAAGTCGGAAATACCTGGGCCGTTGTTACCGATCAGAAAAGCATCGTGGGTAGCGTCGAAGGTGATTTCGCCCCCTTCATCGCGTTCCTGGCCGATCCAGTAAAGAGCGTTGTCCACGATGTTCACAAATGCGCCGAGGAGGTTTGCGGTTCGGCAGTTGGCAACATGACCGTTGAACTGTGGTGACGATACCAATCGCACGTTGTGATCCTGCAGTCGTTCGGAGAAAATGCGGCGGACATAGAGTTCTATTTCCGATCCGGAAATTTCCACCCTGCGCCGGGTTAGGCGTCGCCCCAACGGTGTCAACATCTGCAGATATCCCTCAAGACTCTCAAACGAGGTACGCAAGCGTTTGTACAAAGGACGCATCTCCTCCGTGGCGTCCGCCCAGTCCTTGAGTTCGTGCACGGTGTCCCGAAACACAGCTATCGTATGGTTAAACTCATGGCCGAGGATGCCGACAGACATACCAATCTGGGCTAGCTCGGATTGAAATTCCAGTTGTTCCCTGAGGCGCTCGACGCTTTGCTCCAAGGCAGCTACCTCGTCGTCGACCGTAGTACGCTCGACAATCGTTTCCCGGAACTCGCTTAACTGTCTGCGCACCGCTTCAACGAGTTCCATCTCTTGATCTTTGATGAGTCGCAATTTGTGTTCGACTTCATTCCAGCTCTCTTCAATCTCGGTCGATTCCTCTGTAAAGGAAAGCGAATACTTGTGAATAGTTTCTTCGAAGCGATCACGAAGATCGCCGAGTCCTTTGCGGAAAGCCGTCTTCAGGGTCCTGTGCATTTCTTCGGCGACACGCCAGGTTTCCCTCTGACCGGCCGCGACCTCTTTGTAGAGTTCTATCTTCCGTGTATTCAGAGTTTCCAGAGCATCTGCAAGACGCTGCTCTTCGGTTATCCTGGTTTCGGCAAGATCGGCCACCCTTGCCGCTACCTCTATCTCCAAGCGACCTATCGTACGTTCGAGTAACTCGGGATAGATTCGTTTGTAAGCTGCCCAATCTCGTTCGATCTGTTTCGTAAGTGGCAGTCCACGCGGCGGTGGTATAACTATCTCGGCATGCATGCTGGAAATATCGGATCGGATTTCTGAAGCGATCTTGAAGATGTATTCGGATGCCAGCGCGCTATCGATCTCACTTTCAAGACGTTCAATCCGGGGGAGATATCGATCCAGAATTTCCTTCGTTCGGGCTTCATAAATCTCATTATCTACGGCTGAACGGAAAGAGTTCAGTTTCATCTGGAAATGTTTACGCCGGTCACGAATACGCTTGTTTCGTCGTCGAATTGCCTCTCGTTCCAGAATGTATTCTTCCTTACGTTCTTGGTAGCCTGCTCCCTCGTCGGAGGTCGACCTGAAGAAACGCACGGACACGGATTTGAAAAACTCTTCCAGAACGGATTTCAGATCTCGGTATGCATAGTTTTCGCGAAATCCTTCTCTCCCCGCTTTTTCAGACAGGTTGGGATTTGAAGAGTGGGATAGTGCAACAAATCCAATCATTCTGCGGTACGAAAAATACCAGTCTTGCGCGGAAAGAGTCCGACGGAGTTCAATGCCAATGAAATCGTTCTCTGCAGTACCGTATGGCAAGACCCGAATACCGTTCTTGTATATGTATAGACCTCCCAGTTCATTGAGGCGCGCCGACATGGTTGCGTGGGAAGTTCGGTCCAATCGGGATTCACTTGACCTTCCCTGCAATGCTCCCAGCCGGAGTCGGAAGGGGCCGCATCGTGTAGGCCGCCCTTTACCAGCAGTCCAGTTGAGAACGAATTCCCTGCTACTTTCTCCGTAAAAGGAAATTCTCCCAATGAATTGCCCGCGGTCATCGAACTCGCCTTCAATGAGGTGGTCCATTTCAGCGAAATCGCCGGCGGCAAAAAACTGCTTTGGACCGATCAATGGGTATGGCCCATCAGGTCTATGATCGCGAAACCCGGTTTCAATTACCGGATGGAAGTCTTGGTCCATTGTGTTCGCGAAACCTAGCAGCACCTTGTTGAAATTGCTGGTGCCCATTGTTTCGGGGAATCTGTCGATATCGTCGTTCAGCTCCGAGGCTGTCGGCGCAACTATAAACCAGGTGCCAAACCCGTTTCCAGACAAAGAAAGGGGTTTTTTTCTGTCCTGATTAAGAAAGAGATCGAGGTGTTGTGGATCGACAGAACGCAGTCCGTCGAGTTCAGATACCAGCCTTTCCACTTCGGATGAACGTATCCGATCGGCAAGATCTCTGATGGCCGTGTGGACCTCCTCGATCATTTCCTCGAGAACGGTTTTCGGCGGAATACCGGCACCAGTCTCACGAACCGGAACTACGATACTAGAGACGTCGATCCCCGGTTGTTCAAAGAGACTCCAGTGCATCAGAGCGGCAACGGTATTTCGAAGACCATCGACCCTCACAGCCTTGGAAATGAGAAGTGTAACCGGTCCAATTGCCGCAACAGCCAGACGACCAATTCCTTTTTCACCGGTGATGACACGACGTGGAAGATTCTTCGGTCCCGTCCAAATATCTGCATCTGGGTCATTGGCACCGAGTCGACTTTCCGTCCCCAGTGTCAGCCATCTGTTCTCGATATCCTCTCGAGTCATACCAAGCCCATTATCTCGCAGAACGAATAGACGTTCACCGCGAAAGTAATCCACCTCGACATTTTCGGCGTAGGCGTCATGAGCGTTTTTGAACAACTCATGTATCGCGGTTGGTATTCCGGCGATCTGTTGACGGCCCAGCATATCGACCGCACGCGCACTGACTCTGAACTCCGCCAAGTTTATTCCCTCCCGCAGGACATAGATTCCAAGCCTTATACCATTCCGAACCTTTCGACGTTTTTTAGGATAGTTGTTGTTTTTATTTATATAACGCCCTGTTATTTTGACTTCCATCGAAGTTTCTTTCAAGGCAGTAATCATCTGAATTTAGAAAGCCATGCCACCTTCTTCCGTAACGATTAGTTTTATAGGGGATTTTAAGAGGGAACGGCATTGACGGATTGTGTGGTCCGATGTCAAGAGAAAACCTAACATCCAGATCCATATAGGTATCCGTGTGCAAAGCGAAATAAACCGTAAGGTGACTGTATTTTAGGCTCCTTCCCCAACTCCCCTTTTTATCGTACCTGCGCGATACGATCAATTTGAGCCAAGAGTTGCCGCAGAAACTAAAAACGCCGGAACTGTACATGTTAAATCTTCCCTGCTTAGGGAAAGGAAATTATCCTCGGAACGCTCCCGAATTCTTCATTGCTAACGGAAGGTTATCCTTAGACGGAATTTACTAATCTAAATACTCTTAAGTATAATGGAAAAAATAGGGGTTTTTCGGGCATACTCTCGAATACCTGTCCGGTTAATATGTTTCGATGTTTAAATGTACTCTTTGTATGCCGGTCCGTTAACGAAAAAACCGGCGAAGCTAAGGTATTTAATCGAATTGGTTACGTAGTTCGTTCCAAAATCTTCTTCGAATAAAACGACGAAAATTGCGTGATCAATGAGTGCCGGGAGGAAAGATATGAAATTACCCGCTTTTCTGGCGATAGATTTTTTCTCTGGGGCGGGGGGAACCACCAGAGGTCTTATAGATGCCGGAGGTTATGTAATCGCCGGAATCGATAACGACGGTCGTTGCGAGAAGACTTATACCGAAAACAACAAAAACAACTCGCTTGACGGAAAATGTGCACGTTTTCTGAATTACGATATTTTTCCGAAGACCGAAGAATATCCTGATGGACAACAGGGCTTGTTGTTTAAGGAAATCGAATCTTTGCTGTTGGAATACAGGAAATTTACCGGCGAGAAAATCCCTCTTCTTTTCGCGATATGTGCTCCGTGCCAGCCCTTTACGCATCTTGCTAAGAAGGAAATGACCGAGGAAAGAAAAAAACGGAGGGCTAAAGATTCAGGGCTTTTACGTGAGGCATGTAAGTTCGTAAGATACTTCAAGCCGGATATAGTGCTTTCCGAAAATGTGGCGGACATATCGGGAGCCAAATTCGGTGGAGTGTGGGAAGCTTTTCGTGGAGAATTGGAGGAATCTGGATGTGTAACGGGGACCAATGTTGTTTGCACCTCCGGTTTCAGCGTGCCTCAGTACAGAAAACGCTCCATTATTCTAGCCGTCAAACGGGATAGGGTTAACCCCGAAAGCCTTAAGAATTCCGATTCGGCGAGTTTGGAAATTTCGGTGCCCAAGGGCGACCCGAAGGCGTTAATAGTGACAACGAGAGAAGCCTTGAAGCATTTGCCCCCTCTGAGTGCCGGCGAGACTCACCCCGAGATTCCCAATCATAGGGCGCGCGCCATAAGCGAACTTAACTACAAACGGCTTTCCGTGGCCAAACCGGGGGAGAATAATTTCTACATGGAGGACACCGAATACGGGGACCTAAGTTTGAAGTGTCATAGGAACGCAAGAGCGAAAAACAAGCGAGGTAGTTTTTCGGACGTTTATACGCGCATGCGACCGGATCGTCCCTCACCGACAATTACAACCAAGTGCACTAGCGTATCAAACGGTAGATTCGGACATTACGATATCGAACAGATTAGGGGAATTTCCCTGCGCGAGGCAGCCGTTTTACAGTCCTTCCGGGACAATTACGTTTTTGACGAGGAAGAATCCTTAGAGACAATTGCGCGTATGATAGGAAATGCCGTTCCACCGAAGCTTGTCAACTTCTACACCCGTTATCTCATTGAGTCCGTTTACGTCGATGCGGCGGCCTAGCGAGCCTTAGTTCTCCGACAATTTTCTCGGTTGCATTAACGATCTCACATTCCCAAATGATTATTACACGCCAGCCCATCTCTCGCAGGGAAGCATGATTTTCTTTGTCCCGTCTTAGATTCTGGTCCAGTTTCTCATTCCAAAAATCAAGATTACTTGCGGGTCTGCGTCCTTTTGGGCAGTTGTGTCCATGCCAGAAACATCCGTTTACAAAAATTGCCGTTTTGAATTTCGGTAAAACGATATCCGGGGATCCTGGAAGGTCGTTTCGGTGCAATCTGAATCGTAAGCCGTTATTATGGAGTGTGGACCTTACGTACATTTCCGGCTTAGTGTTCTTGTTTCGCACCGAAGACATAATTGACGATCTTTTTTCCGCCGTAAACTTGTCCATATTTTTCCGAGTTACTTACTCAAATCCCAAATCGTCTCTTATTCTTCTTCGAAGTTTCGAAGAAACATACGAAACTTTTTACGGACTTGAATTGGATGTCGTGAAAAATTACTAATGTTATTTAGGTTTATACCTTTCTCCGTTGCCTTATGATAATGCATTGCTAATTTTTAGATCGTATATTTAACTTTCGAATTTCCTATAAAATGCATCGGATAATGCTTCAACAGGAAAGATCTTAGCAATATCTTCTTGGCTCTTGAGGTGGTCTTCAACAAAATTTCGCATGCCGTCGAAAGTAACAATCTCGACATGAGACAGAATCATTTGAGCACCTGCAAGTTTGTTCATTTCATAGTCCTTATCGATAAAGCAGGAACATCGGTTTGCAGGTTCAGGACCACCAGTCAGATTGCCATCATCGTCGTAGGTGGCTGTCCATAGCCTATCGTTCGGTACGATAACAAAAGGAATTACGGTTGAGAAATAGATTTTTTTATCATTTTCTCCATCGTTGTATGTGAATCTGACAAGATCGTCCGCCGAACTGAGACACTGCCCCCATTTCTCATATAGTTCGGAGTCGTTGGCAATGAATTCATTATCATTAGCACGTCGTCCGACTTGAACCGTACTTTTGCCGACGGGCTCGCCCGGTTTGTAGAGACTATGTTTGCCGTTAACGGTTAGAGTTGTCGCGCGGGAGAGGAAAAGGTCGGGTGTATAAGGTTTTTTTATAGGCTCGTGTAAGAGTGCAACTTGGTGATAGCTGTCTTGTTCGTGGCGAGGAATACAGGATACAAGGATAGGAAAGTTTTTCCTGATGTTTTTGCACTCGACCGCCATTCGGACACGAAATTTCCCAATAGTTTTTATCGCACGTATGTCAAATTCTCTGGATTTGGCGGTTACCGGATCTTGGTAGTGACCCCCGTGTTGGCACTCAACATCACTTTCCCGTAACATTTTCAGCACGGAAAGTTCGAAACTGAAATCCGAATGTGAATTCAGATATTCCGATAAATCCTTGTCTTCTATTCGATCCGTTTTCAGTTTAGACATCAATTGAAATCCTTCGCCGCTTGAACTCTAAAGTGAAGTTTGAATTTGGATGAGTCAACTCTCCTTGTTTTCGTTCCTGGAATTCGGATATGTCCAAATCCTTTCTGCGACACCGAAAAGCTCAGCACTCCTCTGCTCAATGCTGTCTTCGTCCCAGTCGTTCAAGCTTGCAAGTTCCTTGTTAATAAACAATACAGTCTGTCGTTCAAGTTCGGACTGCTTACCAGAAATTCTATTTCCAGCATTGTTCGTAAAATCATGCCACGGATAGTTCTTCTGCGTCGAGTTCAATTTTTCTGAAAGAAGAGTGAGATTGCCAATCGAGTGAATGAGGTCTTCGCGCCGAATAATGGCTTCGACCCGGCTGGTATCTTCCAGGATCGGCCAGTGCTCTTCCCAATCCTGTGGAAGTAGATGCTCGATAGTAAGATTGCGTGGACAACTTCGATCTTCGACTTTCTCAGACCTCTCGGCTTCCTCAAGCGCCTCGAGAATCATCCTGACCCGTGCTCGGGTCAGCCTTGAATAAAAATGCAGTTTCATCCATGCCGAGTAAAACTCCTCCTCATCCGGCCATCGTTCGTTATCTCCTTTATTTTCAAGAAGTCTTATTTCCACGGCTGCTACCAGTTTATCGGCACTCAGCCGAGTTAAAGGTACGAGATCAAGGAAAAGGTGATTGTATCCTCGAGTATTTAACCGGCATATCATTCTGCGCACGAGAAACGATTCGACACGCTTCACAACCTCGTTATGCAACTCGGTTTCACCCTGATGAGACTCAAGCAACGAGATAAGAAAGGGATACGCCGTGCCAGTATCCATCGCATCAAGCCTATAGAGAAAAGTTTTGAACCTGAAATCTTCAACACCTTCAATCAGACGCCTGTAAATTAAACCGATTGACCTGAACCGTTTCAATCTATCCATTGCTGACATCGCCTGGGAGCTTTCCACGTATTTTTTGTAAGAAAGATAGAGATCGGAAGGTGTGACTTCCTGCTCGGATATCAAGCTTATCGCATGCTGAATCAGCAGTTCCAAACGTGGCTTCCGCGCATGCCCGCGTCCCACCTCCTTTCGCCAGAACTCGGTATCTTCGTCAAAATCTTTCCAATAATTGCGGTAGATGTTTTCGAGGTTTCCGCCCTCGCGGTCCAGTTCATTAAGGATTGAGTTTTTGACGAGGTCGGCGGCAAGAAGCGGTACGCCCCGTGCATTCATTGTTTCGAAAATCATCTGGGCATCATCTTCTGTTCCCAGTTCGATTACCACCATAATGAGTTTCCCTGAAATTACGCCGTGTAGAACCGACAGACGGTTCTCGGATTCGTTGTCTTCGCAAATCCAGTCATGTATTTTCCGATAGAAGTAGATATATGCGTCGGAAATTGCCTTTCCGGTTGAAACTGCGTTTCTTTTTAACCCCATAGACAAAAGTACTTCCTCTGGCTTTTGCACCTCCATCAACAACCGAAAGGTCTCACGATCCGCATTGGTCGGTAGAACCTTAAACCCATCATCTTGGCTCTCATTTAAGGGGTGATCGTTAAACGCCATACGCGAGAAAGCGTCCTGATATCGCGAGAAGCCATATTGTCTGGCAATATCCTGACAGACTTTGGTAATCAACTGGAGAGTAGTCAAGCGCTGTTGACCGTCAATCACGAGGCGAACCGGTTGTTTTCCGGGAGGCACCGTTATGATTTCATGAACGGTTGGCCCCATAAAATGATCTGTAGCAGTTTTGTTGGCAATCAGAGCTTCGGCTATCCTCAAAATGTCTTCCCAGAGATATTGCCACTGCTCATCCTCATTCCAGACATAAGGGCGTTGATAAAGCGGAATACGATACTGGATGTTTTTATCAATCAAATTTTGAAGTGTCAGAACATTGACCTGCATAGTTAACTCCCAGATTAGAAAATTTTTACCGCTTTCAGTATACCCGCGCGTTTGAAGGTAAAGAACTTGCTATCCTTACCATTGCCAACTTTGTAAAGAGATGCTGACCCGAAAGTCAGCCGCAAAAGACAAATCACGCTCCCGGCCAGCCAATTCGATCAACTTGGTATCAGGCCCGGCGATTATATTGAAACCTTTGTCTCCGATGGCCGCCTGACCATCGTCGGGAAAGTTGAAGGTGCTGCTCTTAACGTGCTGCGACAGGTTCTGCGCGGGTCGTTTTCCGGTTCCTATACATTGGAAAGATTATTCACGTAGTGCGTGGACGGTGACACTTTCCATTCTCTATAAGCATTCTGTCATTGGACAAATCGTGCCGGAACCCTGCACTTTATTAGGGGTAACGGCAAGAAACAATACTTGCCGAACTCTTGACAAATATTACGTATACCCCTAAATTGATTAGGTGTTCACGCAAGAATCGTCAATTATGAGTTTACGTCCAATGAAGGTACAGGATTTTTTCCGTAAACACCCGGTATTCCGGCATGAGATGTTTGCGGCATTTCTGGAAGCCGGCGGTCCCCGTAGCCCAAAGACCCGGGAGGCGTTGCTGGCCTACCACGTCAATGCCGGTCACCTGCTCCGGATCCGCCGCGGCCTGTATGCAGTCGTGCCGGAGGGAATCAGCCCGGGAAGCCACCAGGTCGACCCGTATCTGCTGGGAGCGCACATGACGGATGATGCCGTGCTGGCCTACCACAGCGCTTTGCAGTTTCATGGCAAGGCCTACTCGGTGCATCGCCGGTTTCCTTATCTTTCTCGGCACCCCCGGCGCCCTTTCAAGTTCCGTGGACAGGAATTCACCGCTACGGTATTTGCGAAGGCATTGCGGGCTGATCAGGCTGAACTGTTTGAGGTAGAGAGCCACAGACATGCCGGGGGGCAAGTCCGAGTCACCAATCTCGAACGCACGATGGTCGACGTGCTCGTGCGTCCTGATCTGAGCGGAGGATGGGAGGAAGTGTGGCGATCCTTGGAATCGGTCGAATACTTTAACCTGGACCGGGTCACCGACTATGTCCTGATGTTGCGCAGTGCGACGGCGGTGGCGAAGGTGGGATTTTTTCTCGAACAGCACCGTGAAGCGCTGATGGTGGATGAGACGCGACTGAGAGTTTTGCGAAAGCATATACCCAAACAGCCTTGTTATCTTGACCGCAGTCGCAGAAGGTCCGGCAGATTGGTTTCCTCCTGGCGATTGGTAGTGCCGCCAGCCGTCATTGAGCGTAGCTGGGTGGATTTGGTTTGAGCGGGCTTCCCTGCGGTGACTGCTATGGAGTGCTTAAAGCTTTAATACCGTTTCCGGGCGGAAAACTTTCGCCGCCGCGCATCGGCAGGTTGCTTTGGTGGAGAAGATGGAAAGGACCTGCTGCTCCGCCCAGCAGGTCGCCGAAATTTGCGAAGCGGCGGCAGGTATGAGGCGACGGTGGATTTTGAAGAGGGTGGAATTGTATTCTGGGAAGTTCAGTTTTCAAAAAGACATCTGGCGTTCTTTCATGTTGCACGGAAGTGGAAGAAAATACACATCTGTTGTTGTTTTTTCTTCCATTAAGGTTTATACTGCCTCATATAATTATATAAAAATATGGAAGAAAATATGCAAAAAGGAGAAATGCTGAGAGAAAACTTCATTCATTTGGCCCGGGTGGCTCTTTCTGGACGGACGCAGGATGTTCAGGTTTTCCTTTACCGCGTTGCGAAAAACCGTGATACCGATCCGGAGGTTTCGGATGTGCTGGTTGAACTTCTGCGCAAAAATCCGGCCGGGCTTTCTCCCCTGAAGGATGCTGGGGAAATTCCCGTTCCGGTCGACGCGGAATCGCGCTTCCACCTGCTTCGGCTGGAGGAAAACCCGGTTCTGCCTCACGAACCGGTCTATACTGATGATGTCCGGGCTGTTCTGGAACGTCTGGTGCGGGAGCGTGAGAGGCTCTCCGAGCTTCTTCATGCGGGACTTGATCCGACGAGGACGGTGCTTTTTACCGGCCCCCCCGGCGTGGGGAAAACGCTTGCGGCCAGATGGATCGCGCGCGAGACGGGAAGGCCGCTCCTTATACTGGATCTGTCGGCGGTAATGAGCAGCTACCTTGGGCGGACGGGTTCAAACCTCCGTCATGTTCTGGATTACGCAAAGTCGGTTAAATGCGTGTTGCTGCTTGATGAATTTGATGCCGTTGCCAAGCGGAGAGATGATTTCGGCGAGATCGGAGAACTCAAGAGGCTTGTGACAGTCCTTTTGCAGGAACTTGATGACTGGCCTCCCTCGGGGCTGCTGATTGCGGCGACGAACCACTCGGAGCTTCTGGATCCGGCAGTCTGGCGGCGATTTGAGCAGCAGGTCGATTTTCCGCTTCCGCAAAAAGAGGGAGTTCGGGCCTTCATAGAATGTCTTCTGGGTGAAGAGGTGTCCGAGGTACGGGAATGGACCGAGGTTCTTTCGCTTGCGTTTTCGAGACACTCGTTCAGCGACATAGAGCGGGAAATAAACTTGGCGCGCCGCGCGGCGGTTCTTAACGGGAAAGATTTGGTCTTCTACCTTTCGGAACTGATAAATGCCGAGAGGCTATCGAAGCGCGACCGGATTCGTCTGGCAGTCGGACTGACGGGCACAGGACTGGTTTCTCAGCGCAGGGCTCACGAGATTACCGGAGTGGCGCGAGAGACGATCAGGGGTCGGCTGAGAACCCGCGGCGGGAAGGAAAGTGGAGAGTGTAAGAGATGACCAAGAGAAATTTTTTGCTGGGCAATGGTGGGTAAGAACCTTATCTCTTGAGCCTTTGTGGTACAATCTTAATGAATTCTGAAAATCTCAAGGGTGATAAATGGCAAGCAAAGGCGGTTGGAAGGATAGCTGGTTGCGGAGAGTACAAGTGATGGATGCCGCAAGCAGGGCCGGGGTAGGCTTCTACGAATCTTCCATGAAACTCACAGACCCGAAGCCGAAACCTTCCTTCATTGAATCCTACATAGCTTCCATAAAGCAGAATGCGGAAGGGAGAGCTGAGGAACGCCACAAGCAGAGCGAGTGGCTTGAGAATACCTTAGTGGCAGTATTCGTTATGGGTGCTGTCCTGTATGGACTTGTCGGAGTTGCGATAGGAGCAGTGGTGTTACTGTTCTCGCTTCTGGCCGTAGTTATCGGAGCATTCGCAGTTGGAAGCGTGTTCAAGGGCGGGGGGAGCAGCAGTGAATAGGATTTTATACGCCAATGAAGAAATGTCTGCGAATCGAAACATGCACAAGGCTAAAAGGGCAAAGAATGATGAGTTCTATACCCAGCTTCCTGATATTGAAAACGAGCTTTGTCATTACAAGGAGCATTTTCGGAACAAAATCGTGTATTGCAACTGTGATGACCCGAAGATCAGCAATTTCTTCAAATACTTCTTTCTCAATTTCAAAGTTCTTGGCTTGAAGAAACTGATAACGACCTGTTACAAGAATCAGAATTTCGATTTGTTCAGTCAACACAAAGCCGAGAAATCTGTTGGCCTGATTTTTGAAGAGAGAGAGAGAGAGAGAGAGAGAGAGAGAGAGAGAGAGAGAGAGAGAGAGAAATACAACCCTTAATGAACAGGATATAGAAGTATTTCATCTGAAGGGAGATGGCGATTTCAGAAGCCAAGAATGTATCGAACTGCTGAAACAGTCAGATATTGTGGTTACGAACCCGCCGTTCTCTCTCTTCCGTGAATATGTGGCACAACTTGCTGAATACGGCAAGAAGTTTGTCATTATTGGCAACAAAAATGCCATAACCTATAAAGAGATATTCAGGCTGATTAAAGAAGGCAGACTATGGGTCGGGAATACGCCCATGAGCAAAGACATGCTGTTTGATGTGCCACAAGACTATGCAGAGGAGTTGGTTGCAACCAAGAAAGAAGGTAGTGCCTACAAGATAGTAGACGGTCTCGTTAAGGGAAGATCTCAAAGCATTTGGTTTACTAATCTTGACCACAAGAAAAGACATGAAGAATTGATACTGTACAGGAAATACTCACCAGACGAATATCCGAAGTACGACAATTATGATGCGATTGAAGTAAGCAAGACCAAAGATATACCGATGGACTACGACGGGGTAATGGGGGTTCCGATCAGTTTTCTGGACAAGCACAACCCAGAACAGTTTGAGATCGTTGGCATGGGGGAAGACAACGGCACGGGACATTCAGGAGGGGTTTGGAATGGTGGCTCAAAATCTTGCCTGGTTTCGGGAAAAGCAAAATTCAAGAGAATCTTCATCCGCAACAAGGGGGTAGAGGCATGAAGATTGAGTTGAGAGAAGTCAGGATTCGTGAGCTTGTTGCTGATTATGTTGACGATGGCGAGGGTGGAGTTAGGGGGTATTCCGACCAGCTGGATATACGTCCGCCCTACCAACGAGAGTTTATCTACAATGACAAGCAGCGAAATGCCGTGATTGATACCATCATGAAGGGCTTCCCGTTGAATGTCATGTATTGGTCTGTGCGTGATGATGGAACGTATGAGATTATAGACGGACAGCAACGCACGATTTCCATAGCGCAGTATGCCAAAGGGGATTTTTCATTCGGTGAAAAGTATGTCCATAACTTGCCAGAAGACAAAAGGACAAAATTCCTTGATTACGAACTTATGGTCTATCTTTGCAGCGGGACGGACAGTGAAAAGCTGGAATGGTTCAGGATAATCAACATTGCGGGAGAAAAGCTAACCGACCAGGAGCTTCGGAATGCGGTATATGCCGGTTCATGGGTTTCCGATGCCAAGAGATATTTCAGCAGAACGGGATGTGCTGCTTATGGTATGGGGAAGGACTATCTGAACGGGTCTCCAATACGTCAGGATTACTTGGAAACGGCAATCAAGTGGATAAGCGAGGACAACATTGAAGATTACATGGGACGACACCAACATGACCCAAGTGCCATTTCCCTGTGGAATTATTTTCGGTCTGTAATGAACTGGGTCGAAGCGACCTTCACCGAGAAAAGGCCGAAGATGATGAAGGGAGTGGACTGGGGAACTCTGTATAATTTATACAAAGACGAAAAACTTGACCCTGCAAAGATCGAGGAAGAAATTGAAAGGCTTACCCTTGATGAAGATGTAACAAAGGACTCGGGAATATATCCCTACATACTTACCAGAGAAGAAAAGCACCTGAACCTCCGCCAATTCGATTACAAGATGAAGCGAAGGGTTTACCAGATGCAGGACGGGAAGTGCAGAATATGTGGTGAGAGTTTCGATATAGGAAATATGGAAGCAGACCACATTAAGCCGTGGATAGAGGGTGGAAAGACCAAAGAGGACAATTGTCAGTTGTTATGTAAGAGCTGCAATAGAACAAAATCTGCGAAGTGAACCAGGAGAGATTGAATGGACACGAAAAAGAAGAAGGAAGAGACAAAGAACCCTCGGGGCCGGCCAGTCAAGAATGTGATCGAGCCGATAGACGCAACGCCCGAGGAGATAGCCCGGGCGATTAGCTTAGCGGGACATAAAAAAATAAAGAGCAAATTCAGGGTCGGGCGGAAAACTGCGGATGAGGTTTGCTAATCATGTATATAATCCCCTTTTTTTTCATGAGCGTGGTTTCAGCTGACGCGGAGAAAGAAAGATCCTTAAAACGGGCCTTTTTCCGTTCTCGGCGAACACTTTTGCTTCCAAGTTCGTATAAACTTGTAAACTAGTTCTAGATTACGATCGCATGGAGGTGCGTAATGAGAAAAGTATTGATGTTTTCCGTATTGGCGGTTCTGTTCCTTGGCGGAGCGACATTTGCCTCGGCCCATTGCGGAGATTGCGGTAAGAAAGCAGATTGCCCCAGAAAGTCCGCTAAAATGGACAGAATGTTCGAGAAAAAAGACACAAACTCTGACGGCGCTATCTCAAAGGCCGAGTTTACGGCCCACGCGGAGAAAAAATTCGCCAAGATGGACGCTGACGGCAACGGCAGTCTTACAAAGGAAGAAGTAAAGAACTACTGGGCCGCCAAAAAAGAGAAATATAAAGACAAGAAAAAAGATTCCGGGCAGTGCGCCGGCAAATAGCGCGGAAACGGCAGTAAGATCGGTGGCGCTCTGCGGCCACGGCTAAATGGAAACAGACCGCATGGCAAAAGAGTCACCGGACGATGAAAGCTTGCTTGAACGCGTAGGGGAAGGTGATGGCGCGGCGTTCGCCGTGCTAGTAAGAAGGCATAGCGACAGATATTACCGGCTTGCCTACCGCTACACTGCCAGGCGCGAGGAAGCAGAAGATATAGTGCAGGCGGCATTTATAAAGCTTTGGGAGACCCCGGATATATGGGATCCTCAAAGGGGAGCAAGGTTCACCACCTGGTTTTACCGGGTAGTGGTGAACCTCTGTCTTGACAGCAGGAAAAAACGCGGTGAGGCGGCGATCCCCGAATCTCTTGAACCAAAAGATGAAAACCCCGACTCGGAAAGTAAAGTTGCCGAGGGTGAGGCGAGGGCCCTGCTTGCAAGGGAGATTAAGAGGCTGCCTCCGAGGCAGAAAACCGCTTTGATCCTCTGCTTCTATGAGGAACTGAGACATGAGGACGCTGCCGGGATCATGAAAGTAAGCGTTTCGGCGCTTCGCTCTTTGCTAATGAGGGCCAAGGAGACGCTCAGACGGGAGATGGATCGTTATCTTTGAGAAGACATATGGATAAGGACAGGAAACTTGAGGAGTTGTTGCGCACATATGACGTTCCCCCGGCCCCCGGCGATCTGGCCGGGAGAATAATAAGCGCGGCGTCGCTCGTTCCGCAGAGACAGGGAGTCTTGAGATGGGTCCTCGGTGTGTTCTGGTCACCTGTTCCCGCTTTCTGCCTTGCCTTGTTTCTTGCGGTCGGGTTTCTTGCGGGCGTGATGAGCTACGGCGGAGCGGATTCCCAGGCGGTCCCCGAGGGCGTTATCGAGCAGCTGCTTGGCGACGAGGAAGGACTGTTATGAGAGACCCGGTCAGATTATTGATACTTTTGTTGGTTGTTCTCGGAGTTGTTCTCATCGGTTTTGCGGCGGGGCGAGGGTGTGACCATCATAAAGTGAAGCGGGGAGAGCGTATCATCGCCCTGCTTGACGGATCTTCCCTTCCTGAAGCAAGGCGCGCCGCGCTTAAGGAAAAACTGCGCGCTGTGTTTCCCGGTGCGGAGGGGAAAAAAGTAAAAAGGCGATTGCACGGAGAGACAATCGCAATTCTCGAGGCGGAGCGGTTCGATGCCGAAGCTTACCGGGAGAGCCTGGATAAGATGTTCTTGGAGCGCCAGATGCAAAAGCAGCGGGTTCTCGAAGTTATAGTCGAGATAGCATCCGAGCTTAGCTGGGAGGAACGAAAAGCTCTTGCGGATATATTTCGCCGGTCACCCAGGTTCAAACATCTCCCGCGGACAAACTGAGTCAGGCAAAAATACCTTCCCGTTTATCGGTATTATGTGGGCGATTTCAAAAGACATCCGCAAGTCCGAAGGATCAATCTCGCGCAAGAAGCGACCGTTTGACGTAAGGACAGGGCGATCTGCCGGGGTTTAACTGAACACTGCAATGGGTCTGTTTCGCCGATTCCATGGCAGGAAAATCTGACTGTTAAGCAGTGGCGGAGGAGGGGGTTCTCCTCAGAGCTTGGAAACTGTTTCCATCATGTCCCTCAGGCTCAGAGCCTCGATTCCTTTGGCGATCGGGAAACTCTCGCGGCCACCGTGCACGACGAACCTGCGGGAGGGTTTTAAATCCTCACACGCAGCGTGAAACCCCTTTGACAGTTTCGGAACGGAACCACGTTTTATTTCTATGGCCCATAATCCCCCCTTGCCCGAATCGACGATCAGGTCGATCTCGGCCCCGCTCTTGGAGCGGTAAAATCCCATCGAACCGAGCTTAGGCATAGCCCCGGCTAGGTTTTCGATCACGTAGCCTTCCCAACTGCCTCCGGCTGCGGGGTGACCGAGCAGATCGTTTATGGTTGTAATGCCGAGCAGAGCGTGAGCCACTCCACTGTCGCGAACGTATATCCTGGGTGTTTTGACAAGACGTTTCCCCTGATTTGAGGCCCATGGCTCGAGACGACGCACGAGCAGCAGGTCGACGAGCAGGTCGAGATACCGGCCAGTCGTCACGCTGGTGACGTCAAGCCCCCGGGCCAGCTCGGAGGCGTTGAACAGTCCGCCCTGTCTGTGCGCAAGCATTGTCCAGAACCGCCGCAGGGTCTCCGCCGGAATGCGTGGGCCGAGCTGTGGAATATCCCGTTCCAGGTACGTGCGGATGAAGTCCTCCCGCCACCTTGCGCTTTCATTGTCGTCGGGGGCGAGAAAACTCTCGGGGAAGCCACCTCTGTTCCAGAGCTTGAGTGTCTCTTCCTTATCAATCTCCCGTGCGCTGAGAGGGCTGAGTTCTAGGTATGATACGCGGCCCGCGAGAGATTCGCCCGACTGCCTCAGCAGATCGATCGAGGCGGATCCCAGCAGCAGGAAGTGACCCGTTCTGAGTCCTCTCTGGCGGTAACCGTCAATGATGACACGAAGCGTGGCGAAGATTCCGGGAGCCCTCTGCACCTCATCGAAAACGATCAGTTTTCCCTCGTTAAGCTCGCAGAACTGCTGAATGTCCTCGATTCTCGCCAAATCGCGCGGGTTCTCAAGATCCAGATAGACCGCGTTCCGCTTGCAGGCGATCTGGCGGGCCAGGGTGGTTTTCCCGACCTGCCTTGGGCCCGTGAGAACCACAGAGGGGGTTCTTTCAAGCAGCCTTTCTAGCTTGTGGGTTATTGACCTTTCTATCATGTGGACAAATTTAACATAACATATTAAATTTGTCCACAAAACTCTTAGAGGCTTTTGCCTTCATCCCTAGGCCAAGTGATTGACTTTCTGCGGAAACCCGATCGTTTCGTTGTCTTTGTGGAGTGGATGGACTTGCGACAAAAAAGGTGGAAGCCCAGTGGTGTGAGTCCGCGGAAAGCTGCTATTTCTCAGGGGTCCGTGTTGTTTGCCAGGGCAGGTCTCTATAAAATTGCGAAACCCGTGTGAAACAATCTTCAAAATCCGGCACTTTGCCCAACTCAAGCTCCATGGTCTGCCAGTCGGCCCCCGACCGTCTTTTTATTTCGGGGTTGTCGAGAGACATACGGGTTGGGCTGATGTGGCGCGAGTTGCATTTCTCGATAAGAGCCTCCAGGACCTGCGCGCAGCAGGAATCGTCAATCTGGTCATCAACTATCAGCAGGTCGAGATCATAAACATCTTGTCGCCGGTTGCGTCTGCGCGTGACCTGCTGAAGCATGGCGCGATATTTTTCGGCGATGAGATCTACAAGGCTGTAAGCCCGCAATTGTTGTCCTCCGGTCAGTTCAAGCACCTGAAATCGTCCTAGCGGTTCATTGAAAGAGATGTCAAGGTTGATCACGTTGGTGGTTTTACCTTCCGAAAGTGCCGTCTCTTCCCTCGTGCCTCGTCGTGCGTAGGCGATTTTTAGTTGCAGTGCAGGGAATTGCGCTTCTTCAAAAGGTGGCTTCTTTGGCAACCGCTTCACCGAGTGCGTTCTGACAATGAGATCCGCATAACCCAGTTCAGTAGCAGCTCTCGGGAGCGCCAAATCCAGAAGTCTTCGAATTTTGTTGTCGACGTCGGCCACAGCGGTGAGATATGTCGTCAGATCTATATCGGATGTCTGCCTCGGGCTGTCGTAGGCAAGTCCCATCAGGATGCCGCCTTTTAGAAACATCTCCACATTCAGAGGAGTTGTCATGGCGATTGAATTGAGGACAATTTCAATCGTCTGGCGTTGCCGGTAGGCTGCGGGGTCGGGCTTTGCCCGTTCAACCCAGTTTGCGACTTTGATTTCGAGTACGGGATTAGACATTAAGTGAGATCATCCAAGTTTCGGAAAAAGTCGGCGCATAAGCCTCGGTCGGATCGAGTTTACGGCTACTCCCGCGTTGACAGAATTTTTTCCAACTCTCAATTGCAGGGTGGTGAAGACCCAAGCGCTCTTCAAGTATATAACCGGCCCGACTTTTTACAAGGCCGTTTTTGCAGGAGTTGACCGCGGAGACGATGTCGTCAAGATAGTTTTCTGCGTGTTCCTCCCAGACATCAAGAATATGAGACATGCCTCCGCACAGATCGGGTTTTTGGAGCATGTCAAGAAATGTCTGTCCGATGGTGGAGAGACGGAATTCGCTCCCCCTGTTTTTGAGAAACACTCCGGCCGCTTTGCTTTCGTGAACCTGGATAGCCCGCCGTCGCACGCGCTCCGGGTGGCCCACTATTCTCAACGGGAAGGGAGTAGTCTCATCTTCGCCCAGAGTTTTTCTCATGTAATTTCGAATTCTTTGTGTTGCGGTCTTTCGGTCAGGGCGCGTGAGCGCTAAGGCATCCGGTCTTCGGTCGGTTAATCCCCACCGCTGCATGGCAGAGAGGTGGGATACGTAGCATGTCGGGTCAACTAGACAGACGATATCTTCCGCTGGAAGATCCGAAACGGCTAGCACCCTGATGACGCGTCCACCGTAGTCCCTGTCAGTTGCGACTACGGCTGTCTTTCTAAGACCTGATATTATCCGGGTATAGTCGTCTTTTGTCGGAGTGGGGTGACGTAGGTACAGTTTCCCGCCTTTATCCCGGTACATTTTTCGGATGATCTGGAAAAAGTCGAACTGCGTGAGAACCGGCTTGCCGGTTTCTTCCAGCAGTTCCGCTAGGTAGCGGCCTGCGTGGGTTAGTTTCGTCGGATAGATTATGGGAAGATTGCTTGGCATAGTGGGTTTGTCTTTAAACTCTGTCTATTGTTTCCTGTATATGTCCTTAGGACATATACAGGAAACAATAGAGAAAGTCAAGAGACTTTTTTGAACTGCGAGAGCAGCCTCCGGCAAAACCATTGCTGGCGTGCCTGACGGATGCTTTGATAATCTAAGACTCGGATTTTGCATTTAAGCAGTTCCACGGTTTAATTACTTCACCGTGTTAAACTCCCACTGAAAAGAAGTTGTCCGAGCTGGTGGCGCACTTCGGAGTTCAATCGGTGCTTTATTTTGTCTCTTGCGTGGTTTTGCTGCTAGTCTCCGGCACGAGATCATAAAAAAAGAAACCGTTCCGCTCTACCACAGCGCCTCCCGTGAACTCAATTGAGCGGGAGAATATCGGCCCGTCGAAAACAAACGTGTGAAATTCCCCGTTTTCCCCGCAGGGGTCGACCCCGCTTGGAAGGTCGCCAAGAAACGCCACGTCGAAACAGCGTCCCCCAAAGGACTTATCAAGCACCTTTGAGTCAACGCATACCGTTACCGCACGGAATCCCTCATCTATAAAGGCTTGGGCTAAAGACCGTGTCGGTTGCTTCCATATAGGAAAGAGACAGGTTAATCCCGAGGCCGCAAGCTGGCGTTCCCTGTAGTTCCGAAGATCTTCAAGGAAGATATCACCGAAGGCGACTCGGTGGATGCCCCTGTCGCGAATCTTGGAGAACGCTTTCCCCATTTCCCTTTCGTAGACGGCGTTTGATGACTGCGGGGGCACCACGACTCCCACAAGCGGCAGGCCCAGGGACTCCGCCTGCCTGCGAAGCAGTGAGCGGCGCACTCCGTGCATGCTCACCCGGTCGTAGGCGTTGGTCACAGTCGTTATGAGTTCCGCCACGCGGTATTCCCCGCGTCTTTGGATTTCCTGAAGCGTCATGACACTGTCCTTGCCACTGCTGAAGCAAAGGGCAATCGGTTCGCTCAATGGGATGGTGCTCCTTTCAGGGTGGTGCAGGGAGATCGTCTGCGTAGAGGGATCAGACCGCCTTTCGTTCCTTCTCGATCCGGTCGTAGGCGTCATTTATCACCGAAAGCTTCTCGTTCGCCGCATCAATGAACTCCTGGGGAACGCCTTGGGCGATCAGTGTGTCGGGGTGGTGCGCCCGGACAAGTTCGCGATACTTGCTTTTGAGTTCCTGATCGGAGATGTCTCTCTCCACTCCCAGGATTTCGTACGGATCCGGCTTGTCGACGCCGTGTGCGGCGCGGATCCGCCTGAATGCCGCCTCGCTCAGACCGAATATCTCGGCCACGCTCCGAAGATACTCGTTTTCCTTAGGATGATAGACGTTATCGGCTTTGGCGATGAGAAACAGGCAGTTTAAAAGCTCCTCGAGAACCGCGGGGTTATCCCTGAACATCTCTGCAAGCTGCCGTGCGTAGGGCTCAAAGCCTTCCGAGTCTTCCTTGGCGATATTGAAGACGCGGGCGACCTCGGCCTCTTTTACCTCGTTTCTCAGGATCGGATGAAACGTTTTTCGGAAAGCCTGGATTTCCTCTTCACTTACTACCCCGTCGGCTTTAGCCATCTTGGCCGCCAGCACTATAACTCCGGCTGTGAAGGCGACCTGCTTTCTCGAGTGCGTGTCAGTCGGCCGCTCCCCGGTGTCCACGAACGCGTGGCCCGCCATGGCGCCGAGCAACGCTCCGATCGGGCCGCCGAGAGCAAAGCCAGCCGCGCCGCCGATTATTTTTCCCCATACGCTCATATGATTTTCTGGGAATTATATACTTTACTAACCATGTGTTAGCCTCATATCAATTTCACGGGTCGCCGGAGTCCTTTTAAAGACGGAACGCTCCTCGCCGTGCAGTTGCGCCATTCCCAGACGCCTTATGTTCATCGCAGCATTCGTGTCCGCATTGGACATGTAGCCGCAACTTACACACCGGAACCGTGACTGGGTTTTACGGTTCTCTTTATCTGTATGTCCGCATTCAGAGCATGTCTGACTCGTGTATGCGGGATTTACCTCTATCAGTCTCCCGCACTTATATTCAAGATTTCTTCTTATTTCACCGAAGGCTGTGTCGAGCATTCCTCTGTTCAATCCCGCCTTCTGTCTTACATTCTTTCCCGGATTCTCTATCGTTCCCTTGGCGGAAGTCGTCATGTTCTTTACCTTGAGATATTCTACGACTACCGTTCCGCATTTTCCAGAAATCTCCTTTGTGGTCTGATGAACCCAGTTCCTGCGTGTATTGGCGATGTTCCTGCTTGTCTTCGCAAGTTTCTTCTTCGTGTCCTTCCGCCTGCCCGACCCCTTTACCTGCCTTGCCATCCTCCGCTGATACCGTTTCCGCCTTGCTTCTTTCTTCTTTAAGTCGGGCAGGAAGTAGAAATGCCCATCAGAAGTGGCGACCTGGCGTGTGTTCATGTCAACACCCAGAATCTCACCGTCATCCGGCCTTTTCTCCACTTCCACTTCGTAGGATACGAATGCACGCCACCTGTGCCCGTCATGGCGAAGCACCACCTGTTTGGGTGTACCGTCCTCCCAGGGATTGCCTCCCCTGCGGGTCATCTTTACCCAACCGATCTTGGGAATAAGAAGCAGAGAGTATTTTTTATCAATATTCTTTATTCTGAAGTTCTCTTTGCTGGGAAGCGTGAAACTGGGTGCGTGGCGGTTTCTGCTTCTGGGCTTCGGAAAACCCTTCTTGCCAGCCATCGCTTCCTTTAGTGCATCCGCAAAATGCTTGAGGGTGTGCTTGACCGGGTTGGCGGGAAGTTCAAGCATCCAGTCCGTCTTGTGTCTTAGCTTGGTGAACTCCACGCCCAGAGAGAAATAACTGGTCTGCGGTCGCTCCGCCTTGCCCTTTTTGAACGCTTGGTAGTCGGCAAGGTTCTTCTCCCGAAAATGATTCCAGACATACCGGCAGGCTCCCGCTATCTGGAACATCTTCCTTGCCTTTGCCTTAGCGGCAGGCAGAACGACAAACTCTACTGTGCGTATTTCTTCAAGCATTTCAGTATATTATAACCGGTTCGGTTAGGATTGTATATAATTCCCGATTTTCTCCTCTAAAGAGTTTACCAGAAAAACTCCCCTTCGGAATCTTCCCTAGGACTCCCGGACGCGAAAAAATACGCTAGGGAATCGCCTGCACTTTTGCCCTGACCCTGCCTTCTGCCGTGAGAACTAAACGCAGGTGCTCGGGTCCCACGTCAAGGCGGGTTATACGCACCCGGCGTACCTTGCCCGTAACCGAGACGTTTTTCGATGAAAGCGCAGAAATCGCCTTCTCGGCCTCGTCCCTGAGTTCCTCAAGTTTCGGCCCGAGGTCGAATGGAAGGCGCTTTGAGACGGCTTCCAGCAGTAGTGGTTCCGCTGCCTTTCCAGCCATTGAGAAAAGCACGTTTTGCGAATCGATATCGAGTCTTACGTTCTCCAGCGTTATGGTCTGCGCCTTGGCATCGAGTTTCGGCTCGGCGATAACGTACAGGGTCCCCTTCGCCGCCGTGCCGGAGAGGTAATCCGCCTCCACTGCCACCGTGGTTTCAAGCAGAAGCATCTTTGCATAAGGGCGGATACTGATCCCCTTTATGACTATGGAGATGTTGTTGCCCAGAGACTTGCCGACGACCTCCTCGGCAAGTGTTCGCTCAAGGGTTTCGTAATCGATTATGGCGGGCATAGCGATTTCGAAGCCCCCCGGCTTTGGCTTTTCCAGGAGCAGGGTTTTAGGAAAGGGGCATTCTGGCTGCGTCTTTTCTGTCAGGATGCGGGTCTTTACATCAACTCCAATCGTGGTGTTGATGTCTTTGCGGCCGATGCGGATCTGCGCCGCGCGCGCGACTACGGGCCTTGTTTCAAGCCAGAACTCCGAGTCTTCTCCAAGCGGTGTCGAGTCGCAGAGTCTCTTCCAGCCTTTTCTTGCCGCCTGCTCAAAGAAATCGCTTCGGGCCACGCTTTGGTTAAGTTGCGTGCGAAGTTTATCAGCCGTGATTCGAACTCCGGGAAGTATATCTTCTCCTACGTCAAGATTTCCGATGCGTTTTATCGGGATGTTGGCTTTTTGTATGTCCATTTTTGTTTCGGAGAGGTTCGGGGAGACGCGCCAGTTCATTTCGAGGGTCGGACTTGCGGCGAGAGAGACGCTTGCAAGCACATCGCCGCTTGTGCTGAAGTCGATTTTTCTTGTCAGCTGAATGGCCCCCGTCATGTGGGCCTCTCCGCTAAGCTCGGTCGCTATGTTTAGCGCTCCGCTTCGGCCCGATACCTGAAGACGGGAACGGCTTAGATCCCAGATGAGTTCGGTTTGGGCGAAGGGCCTTCCGAGACTGTTTTTCCTTGACCCCGACTCTTGCTTAGGCGTCTTGCGCTCAAGCGCTTCCCCTACGGCAGCTATGGGAACGGAGACCGGGATAGTTGCTCTTGAAAGATGCTCCGCAAGTGGCTCAAGCGCCGGGGTTTTGGGAGCGGGTCTTTTGGCGTCATACCTCGACACGTTCTCCGAGAGGAAAACCCCCGCCGCGAGAATCACCCCGAGCACGAAAATAACCAATATTAGCCTTCTCATCTGAAGATATATATGGTAAGGGAATTTTCGCGAATTTAAAGATTTTGATCTCGTTGGAAGATTCCGCTTGCCGCGGAACAGTCGGGGCTTGGTTTACAAGATGCTTATCCGTATCCCGGAAAATCAGAAAGTTCGGATTCCCTGGGAAGAGTGAGGGGGTGTCTTGGGTGTCCGTCCTTTGTAAATCCGAGCGCCTTCGGGCTTGTAAGCCAGCCGCTTACGAGCTTGGCCCGCGATTGCCGCATCGGGTCTTTGAGTGCTCCCCAAGCAACCACAGTCAGGTCGCAGCCGCGGGCGCAGCATTTTATAAAGGAGTCGTTTTCCGGACCGATTCTGCTCTCATGCGACGGTTTCCCAAGTTCCCGGGGATTCCTCGCGCGCCAGGCGTAGAGGTTGACCGCGTAGAGATCACCGTATCCCAGTCTTCGGGCGAAATAAATGCAGCGCCGGATGGTGTGATCATCATCTTTTTCATCCGCGGTGGAGGGGTTTAGCATTATAAAGCAGATCTTTTTATCGGCGTCTGCGGTTTTTCTGTAAAGCTGATACCGGTATTTGCGGTCTGGGGTTATTATCGTCTCATTCTTCATTCTGGAATTTTTCAGCAAGCGGCACGGAGGAACGCGAACCGGAATCAGCGGACCCTGATTTCAACAAGCCCCGTCCCATTGTCTTTTTCTTTCTCCGATTTGCTGTGCCATGTGATCAGGCGGGAGAAAGGAAGCCCGATGAGCCGGTCGCATTTTCCATGCTCTCTGAGGCAGGCGTCCACGAGAAGCGGCATTTTCCGGCCCGGATCCCCGAGCAGCGCCACGTCTCCTTGGCTTACGTAGAGCGCTACGACGATTTTCCCCTCGGATGTTTTGTGGATTTCCACCCTCTGCTCTCCGGTAGCCTTCCCTGAGTCGCGACCAAGCGGTACGAAATCGATGTGCCCAATTTCCTCAAGGCGCGACGGGCTTGCATAGCCGAACACTCCGTCGGGCAGTTGGGAGATGCTGATACGGTCCTCGGGCGGGAGTAATTCGCGGACCCCGGTTTCCCGGCGTATTTCTTCCCTGGTGTCTTTTACGATTACGGGATCGACTTCGCTTAAAAACGGCTTCGCCACTATCCACAGCACAAAGAGCACGCAGAAGACAAGAGCCGCTTTTACCCTCTTGCTTTCCATATCCTCGCCTGCGTATGACCGAACTTCCTTTCCGGCCGCATGTTTTTATCCCTCGCCCGCGCTATTCACTGCATGGAGAGCGAGAACCCTCTCCACTGAAAAAATTCTATCGGTCTTTTCGCTGTGTTTCAAAAATTCAAAACACCCCTGTTAATGACGACTCTAAATTTTTCCTTGACAATTTTTTGAGGACTTGTTAATCTGACTGACGAGTCAGTCAGTGGGTGAGGAAGATGGTTCAGACTAGCAGCGTTCCCGATAGAGGTGCGCAGAACACACAGACATCCCGCAAATTCAGGCGCCGCGACGAGATACTGAGGGCCGCGACCGACCTTTTCTCCGAGAAAGGCTACCACGAGGTCACCATGGAAGAGATAGCCGAGGAGATGGGCGTATCGAAGGGAACCATCTACAATTACTTCTCCTCCAAGGAGAATCTCTACCTCGAAATCCTCAAGGGGAGCTTCGAAGCCATAGAGGCGCTTCTGCATGAGGAAGTAGAGAATTCGGACCCGGCCCCCCTTAAGCTCCGCAAGCTGCTCACTACCATATTCACTTTCTACAGACGGAACTTGAAAGTTCTTCGCATACTGAGCCGGGACGAGACCCATCTTCTCAAGGAACACTTCGAGCTTACCGAGAAATGGAGAGCACGGCGGGTGAGGCTCTACGAAAAAATAATAGAAAAAGGCATAGACGAAGGAAGCTTCGTGAGACAGAACCCGAGGCTTCGCGCCCTCATGCTCTACGGGGCCGTGGGCGCGGTAATGGTTCACCACGATTTCTCGATGGATGCGGGAGAGGTGGCAGACGCCGTCTTCTCGCAGCTTGCTTCGGGACTGCTTGTAAACATGGACTCTTAGCTTTTTGAAAAAAAATTAAGGAGGAGAGGAGTTATGTCATCATATGGATACAGTTCACGGACCCAGCACTTTGTCCCGCCGAAGCAGTGGGCGAGCATGAGGGTTGCGAGGGAACTTGAGAGGAAAACGGGGCAAAAGATCATTCATTTCGAAAAGGGTGATTATCAGGGACCCGATTTCGATACGCCGGAGCATGTTCTTGACGCTACGGAGCAGGCGCTTAGAGACGGTTACGTAAGGTATGACCCAGGCCCGGGACTTCCGGAGCTTCGGGAGGCTATAGCGGAGAAGATGGGTAAGCGGGGAAGGCCCACGGAGCCCGATGAGGTCATAGTGACGGCGGGAGCCAAGCACTCCCTTACGATGAACCTTCTTACCTTTCTTGAGGACGGGGACGAAGTGATATTCCCGAACCCGGGATACCCTCCCGATGAGGTATGGGCCAAGTACGCAAACGCGGTGATAAAGCACACCCCGCTGACAAAGCCCGACTGGCAGTTCGACGTGGAGAAGCTTGAGGGACTCATCACCCCGAAAACCAAGCTTGTGATCATAAACACCCCCCAGAGGCCTAACGGCCACCTGGTGGAGAACCCCCAGGAGATAGCGGACATGCTTGAGCGCCACCCGCAGGTGATGATCATATCGGACGAGATATTCTCCCAGGTAACCTTCGGGAAGCCGCATCTCTCAATTTCCTCGATAGAGAGCATACGCGACAGGGTGATCTGCATAGACACTTTCTCAAAAACCTGGGCGATGACAGGGTGGAGAATAGGGTGGACGGTGGCTCCGAAGCCCGTCATCGATAAGCTCTCGATATTCCTTCAGGACTCGATAACGAACGTGGCAGCGTTCATACAGAAAGCGGCGCACGCGGCGCTCACGGGACCGCAGGACTGGGTCGATAACAAGCTTGTCCTGCTCGAGCAGAAAAGGGACCGTATGGTTGCCGGGCTAAACAGTGTTGATGGCATAACCTGCGATACACCGGACGGGGCGTTCTACGCTTTTGCCGACATCTCGGGTACGGGGCTTACCTCTCAGCAGTTCACTGACAGGCTGGTTGAGCGCGCGGCGGTTGCCGTGGTGGCCGGCACGGCTTTCGGTAGCCAGGGAGAGGGTTACGTAAGGGTTACCTACGCGTGTTCTGATGACGATATAGACGAAGGAATGAAGAGAATGAGGGAAGCGGATCTTTCCTGAGTCGATTAGCATAGAAAGTTAGGCTTTTTACTTGACTCCGGGCCCACAGGCTTGCGGGCCCGGGGAATTAACGGAAATTGAGGTCGATATTTAAAAGAAAAAGTCTTTTTCCAGCCGGAGTTCTGCTTTTTCTGCTCCTCTTTGTTGCGTGCGCCAAGGCACCGATTACCAACAGGACGCAGTTTATACTACTTCCCCAAGCCTTCGAAATGCAGCTCGGTGCAAGCGCGTACGTGAACCTGCTTGAGACCGAGAAGATCTCACGCGATGCGCACTACAACGGGGTCGTGAGGAGGGTCGGACAGCGCATAGCCGCGGTTTCCCACACTCCTAATCTAAGATGGCGGTACACCGTTTTTGATAACGACAAGCAGGTAAACGCTTTCGCACTTCCCGGGGGAAAGATCGGGGTTTACACCGGAATGATGCCCGTTGCCAAAACCGAGGCGGGACTCGCTACCGTGATGGCCCACGAGGTCGCCCACGCGACGGCGCGCCACGGAGGGGAGAGGCTTACTCTCGGAATCCTGCTCCAGATCGGTTCCGCGGCGCTCGCGTCAGCCATGAAGAAAAAAGACAAAAAAACTACGGCTAGAGTCCTTGCCGCCTACGGAGTGGGGACAGCGCTTGTGGTTGCCCTGCCGTTTTCAAGAAAACAGGAATCAGAAGCCGACAGGATAGGCCTCATATACATGGCGAAGGCAGGCTACGATCCGCGCGAGGCGATTCCCTTCTGGGAGAGGATGGGGGCCGCGGGCAGAGGAGCCCCGCCCGAGTTTCTATCTACCCACCCTGGGTACAGAACCAGGATAAAAAACCTCCGCAGGTGGATGCCCGAGGCGCTTGAATACTACGAGGCAAGCCAGAAGACTCCTGACAGGCGCATCGTAATCGCCGAGGGAACCAGACGCTCGCGCAGATGAGAGGGACCGGCTTCTTCCCGAATTCTTTGTTTACTCTTCTTTAATTCCTTCTTAACACTTGCTTAATCTTTTGGAGTTTAAATTAAGCAAACTGATTTGGTTTGTTTTCCACTATCTTAAGGAGGATTCTTGTAATGAAGTATTTGAGTGTTATGTCGAGTTTTGCACTTTTTGCGATCGTCTGCGCCCTTACCTTCGGCCAGGTTGCCGGAGCTCAGACGGTTAAGGTTGACCCGGGCATACCTTCCTACACGAAGGTTACGGGTGTTTCAGGAAACATAAACAGCATAGGTTCCGACACCATGAACAACCTTATGACGTTCTGGTGCGAGGGATTCGCCAAGTTCTATCCAAACGTTAAATGCCAGATAGAGGGCAAGGGTTCAAGCACTGCTCCTCCGGCTCTCATAGAGAGGACCGCGCAGTTCGGACCCATGTCCAGAATGATGAAATCAAAAGAAGTTGACGCCTTCGAAAAGGTAGCCGGCTACAAGCCGACCGCAGTTCCGACGTCAATTGACGCGCTTGCGGTTTACGTTAACAAGGACAACCCGATCAAGTGTCTGTCGATAAAGCAGGTCGACGCGATTTTCTCTAAGAACAGAAAGTGCGGCGGCGGAAGCGACATCAATACCTGGGGAGCCGCGGGTCTCGGCGGCGACTGGTCCGGTAAGCCGATAAGCATCTACGGAAGAAACTCCGCGTCGGGAACCTACGGGTACTTCAAGAAGAAGGCTCTTTGCAAGGGCGACTACAAGGACACCGTTAAGGAGCAGCCAGGATCCTCCGCCGTTGTGCAGGGAATCACCGAGGACCTCCAGGGCGTCGGCTACAGTGGTATCGGGTACAAGACCTCTGGAGTGAAGGCGATCGAGCTTGCCAAAACTGTTGAGAAGGGTTGCTTCGGACCCGATCTTGCAAACGTCATAAGCGGGAACTATCCGCTTGGAAGGTACCTCTTCCTCTACGTTAACAAGAAGCCGAACGAAGCTCTCGATCCGCTTCGCCTCGAGTTCCTGAAATACGTTCTGAGTAAGCAGGGACAGGAAATAGTCATAAAAGACGGCTATCTCCCGCTTCCCGCCGCCAAGGTCTCTGAGCTTAGAGGCCTGATAGGTGCTAACTGATAAACTGGTTATATGGCTTATGCGCGCTCACGGACCCCGTAACCGGGATTCGTGAGCGCCTGCCGTTTTCCACAGGCAAAATTAATTGAAAATTGCCCTTTAACTCAGCTATATTTCACTCTGAAGGTAGCTTCCATTGCCAAACGATAACCCCGACCCGCTAGAAACAACCGAAAGTTCAAAGCAAAAGCAGATAAAAAGAAGAAAGTTCTACGACAAGCTGGCAAGGCATGTTGTGTTTGTTGGCGGCGTCGGAATCATTTTCTGCATAATAGGAATACTTTTTTTCATAGGCGTCGAAACCGTTCCTCTCTGGAAAAGCCCGGAGAAAAAGCTTGATAGCGTCTCGGAAATGGGAGACAGTCTCGTTTCCGGGACGTCGGCTGGGCAGGTACGCATTTTCGCTCTTGGGGTTGATGAGTACAGGAAGCAGATCTTCACTATAGACTCGCTTGGGTCCGTCCGCTTCTTCACGCTCGAAGAAGAACCGAAACATCTAAAGACCCACACGATTTCACACAAAACATCCGGTTACACGTCCCTCTACAACTCTAAAACCAACACTTCCTACGCCATTGCCGACCGCGAAGGCCACGTAGTTCCCTTTGAAGTCAGCTTCAGGGTCGAGTTCCGCGAAGGTACCGAAAGAACCATAGTGTCTAAGGTTACCGAGGAGGATGCTATCCGAATAACCGAGGAGCCGATAGAAACCTTCGCCTACCAGAGTTCCCCCGAGACGGGATCTCCCGTGATTGCCGCATACACGGCTTCCGGGCGTCTAATAACCTATGTCGAAACCGAAAGTGAAGGGGGTTTTCTGGGCGAGATCGAAACCGAGGTTTTCACGACCGATCTTACCGGGCAGCTTGAAGGAGCCAGGGTCACTGGAGTGCAGGTCGACTCCTCAACGGAGAACCTCTACGTTTCCACGGCAAACGGAAAGCTTTATCACTGGTCCCTTTATTATCCGTCTTCCCCTGAGTTAAAATCGGTGCAGGATGCCACCGGGGACCCCGGTGTGGCAGTTACCGAGATAGGGTTTCTTCTCGGGCAGCGCTCGCTTGTCGTCGGTGACGCCGCAGGGAACGTAAGCGTGTGGTTTGAGACCAGAGGCGACAACGGAGCAAGCAGGCTCACTAAAGTACACGTCCTACCCCCGCTTCCTGGGCCGGTCGATAAGTTCTCCGCATCCCAGAGGGGGAGGGGATTTCTTGCTTCCGACACCTCGGGGAACATCTTCCTTTATCAGGCGACTTCCGCGATAAAGCAGCTTGACTTTCCGGGCGAGGGAAAGCCTTATATGGGTCTTTCCTTTTCTCCCAAGGCAAACGGTGTCGTGGCCGTGGATTCCGACATGGTACTTTCAAACTACTATCTTGACAACCCGCATCCCGAGACGAACTTCCGCTCCCTTTTCGGAAAGATCTGGTACGAGGGCTACGACAGGCCCCAGTACGTGTGGCAGTCGACCGGGGGGACGGACGAGTTCGAGCCCAAGTTCAGCCTTACTCCACTTGCCTACGGTACGCTCAAAGGCGCCATATACGCGATGATACTCTCGATTCCGCTTGCTATCTTGGCGGCCATCTGCGTCTCGCAGTTTCTCCATCCCTCGATACGCAATGTGGTGAAACCCGTTATAGAGATAATGGCAGGGCTTCCTAGCGTTGTGCTCGGATTCCTTGCGGGCCTCTGGCTCGCGCCGCTGCTTGAGAAGATTTTTGTTGCGATTCTGGTGATGCCGTTTATAGTGGTCGGGCTTACTCTGCTCGCGCTTTTCCTCTGGCAGCGCCTTCCGGTTTCTTTTTCTCGAAGGTTCCGGGTGGGAGCCGAGCTTTTCACCATAGTGGGCGTGATAGGGGGCGCGGTCGCGCTTTCCCTCTGGTTAAACGCTCCCCTTGAGAGCCTTGCTTTCGCCGGGGACTTTAAGGACTGGTTCTTCAGGATATTTGATCTTCGCTACGACCAGAGAAACATGCTTGTCGTGGGATTCGCCATGGGCTTTACGGTGATACCGATCATATTCACCATCTCCGAGGATGCGCTCTCAAGCGTTCCGAGGATACTGTCTGCGGGCTCTCTAGCGCTCGGGGCCAACAGGTGGCAGACTGCGGTGAGGATAATTCTGCCTTCTGCGAGCGCCGGTATATTCTCGGCCGTCATGATAGGTTTCGGAAGAGCGGTGGGAGAGACGATGATCGTGCTTATGGCCACGGGCAACACGCCGGTTATGGACTGGAGCTTCTTTAACGGCTTCCGGGCGCTTTCGGCCAACATCGCGGTCGAGCTTCCCGAGGCTCCGCACGGGGGAACACTTTACAGGGTGCTTTTCCTCGCGGCGATTCTGCTGTTTCTGGCCACGTTTTTGCTTAACACCTTGGCGGAAATTCTCCGCCAGAGACTAAGAAGGAAGTACGCTCAGTCCGATGCCTAGACTCTGGAAACCAGGCGACGCCTACATATGGATATCGGGCCTTGCCCTCATGGTCACGCTGGTGATGATAGGGGGGCTCCTGTTTCTGATAGCGACAAAGGGACTGGGTTCCATGTGGCCGGTTGATATCGGGCACTACACGCTCAAAGACGGTTCGACCTACCTGGGACAGCTTCAAAGCAGGGAGTTGGTGCGCGGAGCCAGCGGAGTAAAAAACGACTCGGATTTTCGCGTCAAGCTCAAGATAGGAAACAGGGACCTCTACGGCCTTGATTTTAGGTGGATAGACGAGACGGACATAGCTTCGATCGACTACCCCCCGGAGGCCGTGATCCTTGAGCGGCGCGAGTGGGGTAACTACCATGGCTACCTCAAGGAAATAAGAAAGAACGGGACGGTAATCCCGGGTACCGCCCCCGGGGCTTTCGGGGTGTTTGAGGACCTCATACACGACGCCAACAAGATATACGACGAGATACTCAAGATAGAAAAGGGAGAGATAGGGGACATAAACTATGGGATAGAAAAGCAGCGCCTAAAGCTCCGGGGCCTTTCCATGCGCGGCGAGTCGAATCCAGCCAAGGAGTCCGAGATCCGCCTGAAAATAGAGGAGTACGAAACGCGCTACAAGATAAGCGAGGCCGAGCTTGGGAAGCTCTACACGGAGCTTATCAGAAACGAGGTGGTGATGCTCTCCGCGGCGGGAGACGAGAAGGTAATGCCGCTTGGGAAGATCGTCCTTGCCTTTCGCCCAAACGACATGGGATTTGCCCAGAAAGCGGGATTTTATGTCGAGAGGTTCTGGGGATTCATATCCGATGACCCGAGGGAGGCGAACACAGAGGGCGGGATCTTTCCCGCCATTTTCGGCACGGTGCTCATGGTGCTCCTAATGAGCATAGTGGTCATGCCCTTCGGAGTCATAGCGGCCCTTTATCTGCGGGAGTACGCAAAGCAGGGGCTAATGGTCAGAATCGTCAGGATATGTGTTAACAACCTAGCCGGTGTTCCGTCGATTGTCTTCGGAGTTTTCGGAGTAGGATTCTTTCTCTACGGAATAGGAGGCATAATCGACTCGGTGTTCTTCAAAGAAGCGCTTCCAAACCCGACTTTCGGCACGGGGGGCATACTGTGGGCGTCGCTTACCCTGGCGCTTCTTACGGTTCCCGTCGTGATAGTTGCGACTGAGGAGGGGCTTGCGTCTGTTCCGAGAAACATAAGGGAAGGCTCACTGGCGCTCGGGGCCACGAAGTTCGAGACCACATGGAAAGTCGTTATTCCGAGTGCGCTTCCGGCCATGCTCACGGGTCTTATCTTGGCGATTGCCCGGGCCACTGGAGAGGTTGCGCCGCTTATGATAACGGGCGTTGTGAAGCTTGCCCCGGATCTTCCCATAGACGGGCATTTCCCTTTTCTTCACCTTGAGAGAAAGTTCATGCATCTGGGGTTTCACATATACGATCTCGGCTTTCAGTCTCCAAACGCCGAGGCCGCAAAACCCATGGTGTTCATGACGGCGTTTCTGCTCATACTGATAGTGATTATCCTCAACATAACTGCGATAATAATAAGAAACAGGCTAAGGAAAAAATACGCGACTTCCGCAGTATAAGGTAATAGAGTATGGTATTTGGAGGAAAGTTTCATGATATCTGGAGAAGCGATGCAAAAGCAAGAATTTAAAGCCCCGCCGGCAAACGGAATATCCCCGGCTCCCGAGACCCGAAGATCGGAGAAGGCGAAGACCGTTCCAGACCCCTTGGTCGAGGTTGAAAACCTAAGTCTTTTTTACGGCACGAAACAGGCCCTTCGGAATATCAGCATGAACATACCGAGAAAAAAGGCTACTGCGTTTATCGGTCCTTCGGGTTGCGGCAAGTCCACGCTGCTTCGCTGCTTTAACCGCTTAAACGATCTCGTTGACGGCTGCAGGATCGAGGGGAACATATCCATTAACCGCAAAAGCATATTCGATCCGGATGTCGACATTACCGATCTTAGGAAAAGGGTCGGCATGGTGTTTCAGAAATCAAACCCGTTTCCCAAATCAATCTACGAGAACGTTGCCTACGGGGCAAGGATATCGGGGATCAACAAGAAATCAGTTCTTGATGATCTCGTGGAGAAAAACTTAAAACGCGCCGCCCTCTGGGACGAGGTGAGCGACAGGCTCAATGACAGCGCCATGGGACTCTCAGGAGGGCAGCAGCAGAGGCTCTGCATCGCGAGAGCCATAGCCGTGGAACCGGACGTGCTCTTGATGGATGAGCCGTGCTCAGCGCTTGACCCGATAGCCACGGCGAAGATAGAGGATCTCATAACCGAGCTCAAAGAGAATTTCACCATAGTGATCGTAACCCATAACATGCAGCAGGCATCCAGAGTTTCGGATTACACAGCTTTTATGTACATAGGCGACATAGTCGAGTTTGACGCCACGGAGAAGATATTCCTTAACCCCGCCAAAAAGCACACCGAAGACTACGTCTCGGGCAAGTTCGGCTAGGCACCAACGAAGGAGCAATCACAAATGATAAAGTACCAAGGGGAACTCGTGCTTCTTAACAAGAGGCTGCTTGAGATGGCGTCCCTTGTCGAAACCATGATTGCCAAGAGCATAAAGGCCCTTCGCGAAGGCAACATGATTCTTGCTCAGGAGGTCATCGGCACGGACGAGCAGGTAAACGCCATGGAGATCGAGATAGATAATCTCTGTATCAAGATACTGGCTCTTTACCAGCCCGAGGCCACGGATCTTCGGACCGTCACCATGATAATGAAGGTTAACAACGATCTTGAGAGAATAGGGGATCATGCCTCGAGCATCTCGAGAATGGCTCTTTTCATGGCGGAATACCCGCTTATAAAGCCCCTTGTCGACATTCCCAAGATGGCCGACAAGGCGATGGAGATGCTCCGCGAGGCCCTTGACGCGTTTATAAGACAAGATGAGCAGCTTGCCGTTGAGGTCTGCCGTAAGGACGACGAGGTTGATAACTACGAGCCTCAGATAGTAAGGGAACTTATAACCTTCATGATGTCGGATCCCTCGACGCTTAACCGGGCCCTTCGCTACATTTACGTTGCAAGGCATCTTGAGAGGGTTGCGGATCTGGCCACTAACATAGCGGAGAATGCCTACTACATAGCCACCGGAGAGATGCTGAAGCACCAGCACACTTCGGAGATAAACTGACCCGCATCATCTCAATGTTCCCGGCTCGGAAGTTCGACCGTGAACGTGGTTCCCTCGCCTTCAGAGCTTCTGACACTTATGGTTCCCTCGTGCTGTATGACTATGTGCTTCACTATGCTGAGGCCGAGACCCGTTCCACCTATCTCCCTTGAGCGGTTCTTGTCCACCCTGTAGAACCTCTCGAATATCCTCTCGTGGTGTTCTTGGGGAATGCCGATCCCGTTATCTTCGACCTCTATGCGGAAAGCGCCGTTTCGGGCCGAGGCGCGGACCGAAACTGAGCCGTTCTCCAGCGTGTATTTGGCCGAGTTCTCAACGAGGTTAATAAGCATGCGTTCCACGAGGAACCTGTTTGCCCTGTAGGGGGGCATGCCGTCTTCTATGTCAAGAGAGAGATTGACTTTGTTTCTCGAGAAAAGGGAGTCAAGTGAACCCACGGAGCGGAGGATCGTTTCCTTGAAGTCAATTTCTTCGTACCCTTTCCTTGAATCCTGAGAATCAGCCTCCCCGCTCTCAAGCTCCGAGAGCACGAGCAGGTCGGACGCTATAGCTATAAGCCTGTCGGTGTTTTCCTCTATTATCTCGAGGAATTCCTTTTTTTCCTCGTCCGTGTCGTAATTTTTGTCAAGAAGCGTTTCTATGTACCCCTTTATGGACGTAAGCGGGGTTCGCAGTTCGTGGGATACGTTCGCCACGAAATCCGCCTTTATTCGCTCAAGGTTCTTAAATTCCGTTATGTCGAAGATGACCACTATGATTTCCCTGTAGCGGGGACTTACTCTGACGCTTACGAGATACGATCTTTCCTTGGGATAGAGAACGGAGATTTCCTGGGTGGCCGATTTCTTTTTTCGCTGGATGCGGGAGATGAGCCCATGGAGGTCCGGGTTTCTTACGGTTTCCATGTAGGGGCGGCCGATGGCCGCGTCGTCTATCGTGAACATTTCCTTTGCGGCGTCGTTTACGAGCAGGAGATTCTCTTCCCTTGATATCACCATGATCCCTTCCCTCATGGATTCGATTATGCTTTTGAACTGGTTTCCCTCTCTCTCGGTTTCGCGCATCTGAAAGGAGATTCTCTCAGATAGCTCGCTTATGGAGATTGACACTCCCGTGTCGAAGCCGCCTACCTTGCGCCCTGTTTTTCGGGCCTTTTTCTGTCGTTCCGGCAGAAGCTCAAGTGCCTTTGATATCCTCGAGAAGTCCTTTAGGATGTCTCTCTCGATGATACAGCAGAGGACGAACCCGAACACAACGAATGCTGCTGCGTACGCGATGTAGCCTAAGGTCCCGCCGCCAAAGGAGAGCAGTACGGCAAGCAGCGCGGCGGCGGCGGCGAGGCAGAGCAGGTAGAAAAAATGTTTTCTGAATATCTTCAAATCGGTTGAATTTCTTCTAGCTTGTAACCGATTCCTCTAACGGTCTTTATCATTTTGCCGGCGGAACCCAGTTTTTCTCTCAGATTTTTTATGTGAACGTCTATCGTTCTGTCAAAAACCACCCTTTCGTCTCCCCAGAGGGTTTTTCTTTTGAGCAGCTGATCGCGAGTGAACACTTTTCCCCCTGCCTCTCCCAGGGTCTCGAGTATTCTGAACTCGGTGGTGGTGAGGTCGATTTTTCGCGAGTCAACCGATACTTCGTAGCTTGCCGGATCTATTCTGAGAGGGCCTATCCGGAGCGACCCGTCCCCCGTATTTTTCATCGCGTACCTTCTCATGATGCTTTTTACCCTGGCCACAAGCTCTCGGGTTCGAAAAGGCTTGACTATGTAGTCGTCGGCGCCGAATTCAAGACCCAAGACTATGTCAGCCTCGGTGGATTTCGCGGTGATCATGATTATGGGTATGGACTCCGTTGAAGGCTTGCTTTTAAGGATCCTGCAGAGCTCAAGGCCGTCCATGCCGGGCAGCATTAAATCAAGCAGTACGAGATCCGGCGGGACGGAATTTATGTAGAGCAGAAAATCTTTTCCGTTCTGAAAAGGTTTTACCTGATACCCCTCACGCTTCAGGTGGTGGGTTATAAGGCTGAGTATGTCTTTTTCGTCATCTACGACCGCTATGAGCTTTTTCATCGGTGTTCCCTGATAATTTACAGAATATGGAAGTGTACATCAATTGCGCACCTGGGCTTCTTAACATAGAACTAACAATTTGTTTATTCTGGATTAATCATTTGCGCATATCATTAGCCCTGAGTTGTTCAAAGCAGAGCAATAAACACACCCAGGAGGATATGAGAGATGAGATTTTCAGCACTTCTAGCAGTGTCTTTTATGACGTTGCTTGCCTTTGCGTCCCCGCAGGCAAACGCCGGCGATGACGGCATTCAGGCCCAGATCAAGGAACTGAAGAAGAAGATAGAGAGGCTCGAGGAGCAGAGCCAGCAGATGAACATGAAGATGTACGAGGCCACCGACACCAAGGCCTGGTACAACAAGATAAAGGTCAAAACCAAAAAGGGCACGGGTCTTACTTTCCAGACTGCGGACAAGAACTACAAGATGAGGATGAGGCTTCGCGGCCAGTTCTTGGCTAACTTCATCAATCCTGAGGGAGAGGATAATGAAGGTCTCGGTTTCAGGGTAAGAAGGCTCAGGGTAACCTGGGACGGTAACGCCTTTGCCCCGTGGATGAAATATAAGGTTCAGTACGATTTTGGAAGAACTGGTGAACTTAAGGACATGAAACTTTCGTTCGCAAAGAACAAGGTTTTTGTTCCCACGGTGGGTCAGTACAAGGTTCCGTTCAACAGGGAGGTGCTTAACTCCTCATCCGCCCTTCAGGTTGTAGGCCGTTCGATAATAACCGACTACTTTGAGTACGACAGGGATATCGGTGTAGGTGCTTACGGTCTTCTGGGTGGTGGGATGCTCCGCTACGACTTAGGTCTTTTCCAGGGAGAGGGCACAAACACCAAGAATGACAAGGGTGACACCGGCATGATCTGGGCTGCTAGGGTTCAGGCGGCCGTTATCGGCGGAAAAGCCAAGAAGGTAAAAGAGAATTTCGCCAAGAAGCCCACGCTCATGATTGGAGCCGCTGTTGCGGGTATAGATGTTGAAGATGGAAGCGATGGCAATATAGGAATTCCATCTGGAGAGAGAGCGCTTGAAAACGGTACAGTCACTTCCTTCACGGCAGATATAAACTACAGGGACCCAAGGTTCAACCTTACCGGTGAGTATATCGGAAGGTGGGTGAATCCCGACGACGCCGGCGTAGGCACTGCCTATGATTCCGGTTTCAGAGTTCAGGGCGGTTTCTTCGTGATTCCGAAGAAAGTCGAGCTTGCCTCAAGATACGCGATGGTTATGTTTGACGATGACCCCAACGTTCTCGGGGGAAATGACCTTGACAACGTATGGACGTTCACACAGGGTCTTAACTACTACCTAAGCGGCAATCACAAGTGGAAATTGCAGCTTGACTACACTTTCCAGAGAGAAGAGGATCTCGCTGGCGCAGAGTCTGATGAGTCGATGGTAAGAGCGCAGGTTCAGGCCTACTTCTAGGATCTTGCTCTAAGGAATAAGTTTTTTTCTCCTTCCTTTTAATCTGTTAGGCTGAAGCCCTCTCGCATTGGAAACGATGCGAGAGGGCTTTTGTTTTTTACGCCTGGATACGGGTTAATTAATTCTGTCTCATCGGTTAGGATTAAGCGCAAATGACGAGAGTAAAGGTGTGCGGAATAACTAACCCGGAGGATGCTCTCTGCGCAGTGCGGCTGGGAGCTGGGGCACTCGGTTTCGTTTTTTACGAGAAAAGCCCGAGGTTCATCAGCCCCGTAGAGGCAGGAGAAGTAATAAGACAGATTCCCCCATTTGTAACCAAGGTGGGGGTTTTTGTAAACGCCGAGGCGGATTACCTGCGGGAGGCAAGAGACATCGCGGGTTTTGACGTCTACCAGTTCCACGGGGATGAGACCCCGGAGTTCTGTGCCACGTTCGAAGAGAACTACATAAAGGCCATAA